>ERZ1026868.1170-NODE-1170-length-13995-cov-44.970803_pt1 | contig 13995 bp, 12 predicted proteins | sample MGYA00380164_ERZ1026868 | MGnify/ENA primary metagenome ERZ1026868 (study PRJEB33269, sample SAMEA4719800) | human gut metagenome | biome: human-associated habitat; feature: organic feature; material: feces | place: Cameroon | collected 2013-10 ... | reverse complement strand
TTATGTGATGATTATGGACTTAAAGTCACTGCATAGGCACTATGGAGACCGCCTGAAACTGGAGGAGAAGTAGACACCCGATATATGATGCTGTCACTGGAAAGCCGGGAATCCAATGATAACCGGTCACTTGGGGAGCTCTTTTTATACTTTTCTGACGAAATGTCTGATATCACATGGATACAGGCTTTTCAAATGCTGCTTCAAATGTTCAGAACAATGCTTTCAGATAACACTGAACTTTCAGACGAAAAAATCAATGAATTGACGAATGCATTTATGGATGCACTTCCTACTATGATAGGGACAAGGTCTTCCTTCATAAACACCGGAATGCCGAGTGCGTGTGCCTGGTCCGTCAGAGACCATGCCCATTCCGGCTCCGTATGAATCTTCCTGCTCTGAGCTCCGGTCATGGTGCCGACAACGATCCAGTTGATTCCGGAAAGGTCAACTGTGCCGGGATCGTCGAATAACGGCTCAAAGGTAACATGGTAATGTTTTGCTCTGACGTTTTTCCGAAGGGCGTCGATACGCCACAGTTCTGCTTTCCTCGTCACCGTAACGCCAAACCATGCGTTTTCCAGATCGGTATCAAAATCCAGCAAATCAGGTCGCTTGGTAAGGAACAGGAACTGATGCTGTGGATTTTCACGGATCTTTGCAAATACCTCGTCTCTCCATTCCGGCTTCCATCCGGAGAGATCGCTCATGCCGGTAAGAAGAAAGTTCTGCGGACGTTTCTTTTCCATCATCTTGAGCTTACCCGGAAAGAATTCAGGGTAAGCGAAGTCATCCTCTGTTCAAACAACAAAAATCGGAATATGTCAGATTGTTTTCAGGAAAGCATCAACTGCTTGATTAAATGCCGCTGGGTTCTTGTTTGCAATAAAATGATTTCCTCGAACGATGGCTAATTTCGCATTTGGAAGATGTTCAGCGATTTTCTTTGTATGTGATTCTTTGATTATATCCTTTGTTCCGCAAATGACCAACGTAGGCATCGAGATTAGCGACAATTCAGACGGCTTGATATTCGGCTCGTTTACCATTAAGCCGAGCATTTCGGCATTTCTTTTGGCATCTGCCGATTTACCAGCAAAGTGGCTTGCAATCTTATATCCGATTTCAATCGGGATTTGCGTTGTTCGTTTTACTCCCATTGGTTCGAGGTTACCGCCGTTCAAGATTAAACCCTTCACCATACTGGGATGCTTTATTGCGAATTTCATCGCAATGTTCGCCCCATCCGAAAACCCCAAAATTATCGCATTTGAAATTTGATGCCCCTGCATAAAATCGTATAAATCGCAGGAGAATTGTTCAATGGTAAAGGGTGCATCACCTCTCGGAGATTTTCCATGACCTCTTGTATCTATCGCAATTACATGGTATGCATTTTGAAAATAATCTATTTGATTTATGAAGTAGGAGCTATCTTCGCCGGTTCCATGCAAGAGTATAAGCGGTTCGCCGGTTCCTTTTTCCTGATAATATAATTTAATATCCATTTTTCCCTCACTAATCCCGATTTATCTGTATTCAATGATATCTTTAAATGGCTTCCGTGGTCTTTTAGCTGGTTTTTCATTCGCAAATCCAACTGCAACAATTCCGGTCAGCTGATGTTCAGTTCCGATAAAATCGATTAGATCATTATAGGCAAAACAAGTATTTGCGATCCATAAGGTACCTAATCCATATGATGTGGCGGTCAGTATCATATTTTCGACAGAAGCGCCTATCGATAACGAATCACAAATCTCTACTATTCGCTGCTCACTTTCAATGTTTGCGAATGGCGTTTGCTGATTTGTGTTAAGTACTACAATCAGACACGGGGCTTCCTGCATAATCCGAACCGTATTTTGGGCATCAGGAATGGCAAAAGCCCATTCCGGCATAAGTTTGTGGGTGCTTTTTTCGGAGTTAATCCCATTGCGCATCACATCGACTAAACGGTCTTTTTCTTTTCCCTGATATACAATAAATTTCCATGGCTGTCTGTTTTTAGCGGAAGGTGCCAAGGTTGCGCTGTATATTATATGCTCAAGTATTTCTTTACTGACTGCATCAGGTTTATATTTTCGTATGCTTCTTCTGTTTTCTATTTCTTGAATCATGATTTTCTCCATAAACTTCCAATTTGTTAATTTGTTTTATTATAGCACATGCAAGCTCATTCACAATAAAAAAAGAGCAACCTAATTTTCTCGATTACTCTCTGTTCATTACTTCCGTGATAATAATATCATAGCTTTCTTTTCAAAAAAAACTCTCAATACCGTTTATAGTTTTGTAAAAATCATTGGTTTTCATGATTTTTTTTTCACCTACTTTATAGATTTGAAACTCACGTGCCATACTTCCTCGCCATCTTCTGGCATTCCCCGCAAATCTCTTCCCTCAACCTTTCAGGCTTTATCACCGTAACGGAATCGCCGAATCCCATCGCCCAGGAGAACACCATCTGTTTTTGGTTCGAGCTGGATTTAAGAAGAACCGAGCCGTCCTCGTGCTGAGCGACCAGCTGATTTTTGTGCCATTCGCGTTCACAAATGCAGCAGCAAAAAGTACAATACCCAGCGTTTCCCATAGCCACGAAAGTTCATGTAGGATTTTCATGCGCTCATCATCTCCTGTTCGTTAAACTGGAATTTTCAAATTAGTCTTTGCAAATAACCTTTGAACCTTCACCATCAATTACAATTCCCTGACGGTTGTTAATTGGGCATAGATTCAAATCCGAAAATTCAGTCATTATTTTCTCGGTAACTTTCTTAAATGGTGCTGTAAGATAATGCGGAAGAACATAGAAATCAATCAAATCAAGCCCTGCATCATCTTCTTGTGAGTAGTCCTCCGGCTTTTCATCCATTTGTTCAATATATTGGATAGTTGGAGCGCATATAATCGCACCCGCCGATTCACCGATCATCAGTTTTCCCTTTGCCAATTCCTTCTTCAATAGCTCATCCGTTCCCGTTTTACGGAGCTGGTCCATAAGGAAGAAAGAATTTCCACCAGTAAAATATATCACATCCGCATCTTCAAAAACGGACTGTATCGTTAAATAAGCCTCCGTTGAAATATCAATTTCCGTTACGGCTGCTCCCAGTTTATTGAATAGCTTTCGAGCCGAGCCGACATAACCGGTATAGCCTTCACGCAGCGAAGCTGTGGGAATAAATGCGACTTTCTTGTTATCAATTTCTTCTTTTATCAAACTTCCTACACTTGAAAAGTGCGAACATAAAAACAGTTTCATCCATATCCTCCTTTATAAATTTGTTGCTCAATTTCGTGTTCAATTTATACCATAAAACTTGTGAACAATTCTACCTCAACTTTTGTGAGATATGAGAAAAGTCCGAACAGTTTTCTGCCCGGACTTCCTCGCTCAATCATAAATCAATTCCGCTTTCACGACTTCCTCTGCCTGTGCCTTGCAAGCATTCATCTCATCCCGAAGCCGCTCAAAATCACGCTTAACAGTCCGCTTATTCACGCCGAACTTAAAAACCAGCTCGTCCATTCCCACAAAAGCCCCTCCGCGGAGCATCTCGTCAATCTGAATAATGCGTGTAGTGCGGCGGATGTCGTCGCGTTTTTTATCACAAGCCATGTTTGATTCCATAATAAGCAATTATAACACAGTTTTTCTTTGGGTGTGTCCGCAAAACAATTTGCGGACCGGGCTTTTCATGGCTACGGCTTCCGCCTCCGACCAAATGCTCCGCGTTTGTTTTCGCGCATTTTACAAAATGCGCTCACCATTCCAATCCCTCACACAAGAAATTCCTACTCCCTCAGCAGCTTTTTTACCTTCCGTTTCAGCAAAAAGACAATCAGAAATTCCGTCAAAGACAAAAACAAAATCATCAAAAAAAAACTGCGTTTTCCATATCTCCTCCAGCCTGTGCCTACAATTCAATTTTTAAAACGACATTCCGGCAATCAATCCGCATAAGCTGCGCCTTGAAAGACATTTTTTCAGGTTTTGCGGCACGGATTATTTTTGCGGCGGTAGCACGGACATAACCGGCTTTTTCAAGCCCTGGATTTCCGGCGATTTTTGCGTCAATGCTTTCCGCCATAACAAACTCCAAACCTCGCGGCGCAACTTCACAAAAAACCGCGCTTTCGCTTTAGTTTTCTTCATTATAAAACGCAAGAACGACATGGAGTGTCGGAGGGGGATTGTATGGGCAACTCTGAAAGGGCTGTTTGAGAAAAAGTCTTGGAGAATTCGTAAAGGTCTTCAACAGCGAAAGGATTCATCAGTGTCTGGAATACAAGACACCGGATGAAGTTTACGAAGAAGGATTAATTACAAACAGATTTGTAGAAAATTCTGTAGCTGCTTAATTCGTTATTTTTGAAAAAAAATGTCTAGACAAAAGGCTTAGCTTAGACGCTCTCACCGTCAGAATAATCATCAAAATCAAAATAAAGCTGACTTTCATCTATACACAAATCCGCAGGCTCCCCCGAATGTTTTTGTTTTATAAGAAAATTATAACATATTTTTAGCGGATTTGCAGGGGAAATTAGGTACTTTACTGGTTATGTATAAACGCCTTGTACAATGCTTCCGCCATCATTTTCTTCATGAACTCGTATTTCTGCTTGTCTTCAAACCAAGACTGATATGCTTCCATATTTTCCATGTATGAGCTTTGGAGAGTGTCATCAAATGATTTTGGCATGATATTGTTCTCAAACATCTGCCGGCCGTTTGAGCGTGCCGACTGCATCAGCTTTTTGTCCTGCTTCATTGTGTTGTAAACATCTTCAAAAATCACGCGGTCGCGTTCTGTAAACTTTGCTCCGAATTCCTCGTTTATCCTTTTTATGACCTCGGAAAGCGGAGTTTTCTTTTCCTTTTCGCCCACATTATTTTTTATCCGCTGCGGCTCAATAACGCCATTTTCTTTATTCAGCTCAACAGAGCCTTCGAATGTTTTTTCAAGCTTATAATATTCAAGCTTAATCTTGCTTGTAATATCAATCATTGTCTCTTTGTCCTGCGGAACAAGTTTTTCAAGATACTTGCAGAACAAATACTCGCGGTGCAAGTCTTTTGAAAACATTCTTATAATCTGAGTTATAAAATTGTACCACTTTACAAATGAACGCAGCAGTTTTCTGAACTGGTAACGCTGCTCCTGATTAAGGCTGTTATAACCGTCAACAACTGGCTTCAATGCGTTTGTAATCATTGACTGCCGGGAAGGATTCTTTTTTTCTTTCAGATAAATATCCGTAACGTTTTTTATATCTTCATCAGTGTAAATCTTATAATTGCGGAGCAGTTTCTGCGTCTGATAAATCAGGTTTTTGTTAAGCTCCTCTTTTAATTCCGTTGTCTGATAATACGGCTGGAACGCCTCAAGAATCTGCTCTTTTGTATTAACAAAGTCCAGAACAAAAGTGTCTTCTTTCCAGTCGCAAATTCTGTTCAGGCGGCTAAGAGTCTGCACTGCCTTTACGTCGCGGAGCTTCTTGTCAACAATCATCGTATGAAGATAACTTTCGCTGAATCCTGTCTGATATTTTTCCGCGACAATAAGAATGTTTCCTTCGTTATGGAACACATGCTTTGTCTGCGCTTCTGAAACGGAATTTCCGTTATGGTCTTTGTTCATCAAGCTTTCTTTGTATTCCGTTTCGGCTGGATCTTCCGGGTCTTTTAGGCTTCCTGAAAACGCAATGAAGATTTCAAGATTTCTATACGCATCATCTTTTTTAGCCTCGTTTTCAATGTACCGTTTTATCTCATGAAAATAGCGGACGGCAGCAAGGCGGCTTGCGGTAACAACCATCATTTTTCCGCGTCCGTTTATTGCGTTTCGGGTTCTGTCCATATATATTTCAACAATAATCTGCGCTTTCTGCTGCAAGTTATGCGGATGAAGCTCTTCATAACGTTTGATAAGTTTTACGCTCTTTGAGGCAAAAACCTGCGGATCATCCGGGGATTCCTGAAGAATCTTGTAGCAGTTTTTGTATGTCGTATAGTTTTCAAGGACATTCATGATAAAGCCTTCTTCAATGGCCTGCCTCATTGAATAGACATGGAACGGCCTGTAGCTTCCGTCTGTCTGCTTCTGCCCGAACATTTCAAGCGTCTTGTTTTTAGGAGTTGCGGTAAAGGCAAAGAAACTTAAATTCTTATGGTTTCCATGGGAAGCCATTTCCCTTATAAGCGCGTCCTCGCTGTCATCCGACTTTTCCTCTGCCTCAGCTTCTATTGCCTCCCATTCTTTCAGGGCATCAGTTTTGTCTGCAAGCGCAATTTTCAGTTTTTTTGCGCTGTCGCCTGTCTGGCTTGAATGAGCCTCGTCAACAATGACAGCAAACTTTTTGCCTTCTGCTCCTTCCACCTGCTCGTAAATTACAGGAAACTTCTGCAATGTTGTAATGATTATGCGCTTTCCGTCATTGATTGCATTTCTAAGGGCTTTTGATTTCCGCTCGCCATCCACTTCGGTCTTGTCATCAATAGCAATTACACTTCCAAGCGTGTGGTCAAAGCCAGAAACAGTTTCCTGCAGCTGCTGATCCAAAATCTTGCGGTCTGTAATGATTATTACAGAATTGAACATAGGCCTGTCATTGTCATCAAAAAGAGATGCAAGCCGATAGGCAATCCAGGCAATGCTGTTGCTCTTTCCCGATCCTGCGCTGTGCTCAATCAGATAGTTTTTTCCACTGCCGCATTCCTTTACATCGGCGATAAGTTTACGCACAACATCCAGCTGATGATAGCGCGGAAATATAATTTTCTTTACAAGCTTAGTTTCCTCTTTGCCCTTGCCATTTATAAAAGTTTCCTCGTGCCTGTCAAAATGAATAAACTTCTGGAAAATATCAAGGAGCTTGTCTTTTTGAAAAACTTCTTTCCAGATATATGAAGTTACATAGTCGCCGTCAGAAGTCTGCGGATTTCCCGCACCTCCATCAACTCCTGCTCCGTTTGAGCCCTGATTGAACGGCAGAAAATCGTCTTCTTTTGAAGGCTTTTTTGTCGCCATAAAGGCATTGTACAAATCAACACAGAAGAAAACCAGAACGCGGTGATTGAACTTGAAGCAGCTTTCTTTTGCGTCACGGTCGTTAATCCATTGGATTTTCGCATTATCCGTGCTCTGCCCTGTAAGCTGATTCTTAAGCTCAACTGCAACGAGCGGAATTCCGTTCACGGCAAGCATAAGGTCAACAGAATTATTGTTTTCTGTAGAATAATGCCACTGGCGGATACAATGGCAAACATTCTGCTTGTAATGCTCAAGGGCAGTCTGGTTCAATGCGCTTTCCGGCTTAAAGTAGCAGACCTTGAATTCAATTCCCAAATGCTTGAATCCGTGCCGAAGAACAGACACCATTCCGTCATTGTTAACGGCGTCCTCAAAGCTATTGTAAAACTTATGCTCCGTGTTGTCAGGATTCATCTTCTTAAAACGAGCCCAGGACTTGGGCTGAGTGTCCTTAACGAATCCTGTTAAGGTCGCAATATCAAGTGCGTAGCCGTCGGCGTTTCCAGCTCTGTATCCGGCATCAATACATTTTGTCCAGCCGCCTTCCTTTGAGATTAAGTATCTTTCAATGTCTGCTTCAAACTGTTTTTCTGTGTCTGGCATAATCAATTCCGTTGCTTTTTTTTCGTTTATAAGGTATATTATTGATAGATCCTATTAAGGTGAAAGTGGGTCGCATGCCATGCGTTTCGGAAGAAACCTAGCCTTATACAGGGTCTATCTTTTTTGCCTTTTCTTCCAAGAACCTGCGGGTCGCCTGCCTCGTCAAAAAAGTAATACGCTTTTACATTTTCAGTTTTTAACATATTCTTATTCTACCATAATAAAGCTAGCGTTTCTATTTTACACTCTCCTTTTTCCGGTTACGGCTTCAAAAATCAGGGACTTCTTGTATTCGGCAAGGTCTTTTATAAGCGACTGTTTTTCTGAAATCAGTGAATCGATTTGGGCACATTTTGCGTCCAGGAATTTTGCGATGGATTCCTGTTCGGAAAGCGGAGGAAATAATACTTTAAAATCTGAAAAAGATGTTAATGATATTTCCTTAAAAGTTGTTCCTGAACCAAGGACTTCAAAATATTCTGTTAAGCTAGACAAAAGATAATAAAAAAACTTAATACTTAAATTTATTTTTTTAACACAAGCTAAGCAACCTTGATTTGTACACATTTCATTTCTATTTATACAAACTTTTCCAATTGGTGCTCTTTTTGAAAAAATAAGACTGTTTATTGGAATTAACTCTAAACTGCAATCTGAAAATCCATTCTCTGAAATATTACGTTTTCCGTTTTCAACATAAACATCTTCTGTTTTAAAATCTGCAGGAGTAACCCAATTGACATCTCCATCCCAATATTCAATTATATCGCTTTTGGGTGTTGTTCCAGAGAAAATCCTAAAGATTGTTTTTAATGCTCTTGCTTCCCACTCTTCCGGAATCTCGCCGAGCCATTCAATTCCGCTGTCTTTCTTTTTGCATCTTAAGTTTTTCCCGGTAACAGCCTCAAAAATCATTGACTGCTTCCAGGACTTGTACTCTTCTATCGACTTTTTTGACTCCTCAATTATCGAATCAATCTGGGCGCATTTTTTGTCAAGAAAGTTTGCGATTTTTTCTTGAGCCTCCTCTGGCGGAACAAGAACAGAAATATTCTTCATATCTTGTCATCGTGTTGTCCATAAATCATCTACTATTCCATGTCCCCATTTATAAAATTCATCCTCGAACTGCACTGTATGGAATAGCCAATTATAATAATCTGGATTCATTCTTCCACGAGGAGTTAAAATTGTATTTATAAGCGACACAGAACCTTCATAATTAGAAATACCAGAAGAACCTCGTCGGTCAGAACGACTATTAATTACAAAATCGCCTTTTTTTACAAGTTTCCGATTATCTCCATCATCACTTTTTGCGGCGGTTGCTAATTGAGGAACTATGCCTTTCATCGTTACCGACAACGGAGGATAATTTTTATCACTAACCTTTGTATTTCTCAAAGTATATAGAGAATCAATTTTATTTATTTCCCACTCATCCGGGATTTTTCCAATCCAATCTATTCCGCTGTCTTTCATTGTTTTATACGCCCCAATATACTATTCGCCAAATATACAATTTTCCAATTCTGCATATAAATTCATATCAGATGTAAGCAAAGGAGCCATTGTATCCCGTAAAAACGAATGAGTATCATTTCCGCATTGCTTCAAAGATAATAATTTCCGTATATTAGTATATATTTCTCCACTCGCTGACTTTATATCATCATCTGGATTTCCACGAGAAACACTATTTTCAATAGCCTTTCTTTTAATTTCTAAACACTCTGAAACCTTTTCATCCTGTTCTTTTTCATGGCATAGTTTTTTTATCATTTCATCATCAAATAAAAAGGATTCTATATGTCTTCGACTTAAAACTTTTATGTTCCTTTTATTATAATCTTTTATTTGTTCCGGGCTTCTATCATCCATATCTACCAACTTAATAATTTCTGATTTTTTTAAGACTTCCTTTATAATATTAAAACTAACATTATTTGCATCTTCTAATTCAGAACAAGAACCTATAGAAACAAATGATACATCAGGTTTCGTATGCTGAAATATTTTTGAATATACTTCTTGATCAAATTTTCTGTTCTTACCACGAGATTGACTGCCTTCACAAAAAACAATTGTTTTTGGAGCAATTAATTCAGCAAAATCATCAAAAGTTAATTCAAGGAATTTATTCCAAATAGATTTGTTAATCTCTGTTGGTTCAATTACGACGCTTGAATCAAAATCCTTTTCTCCGAAATCAAGAAAAATAACACTATCTAGATTTTTAGAATTTAACTCTCTTGCTTTTTTTAGCATTCCTATTGAATGTGTAGCAATCCATAGTTGTGAATTATCGGGAATAGACTTATATAATTCTTCTAATACTTTTTCCTGTAGACTTGTATGCATATGACTTTCTGGTTCATCTATGCAAAACACGGAGTTCGGATAATATTCTTGTTTTATAGTTAAATCCAGTATTAAATCAAATGCAGATTTTTCTCCAGCAGAAAGATTCTTATAATGATATTTTTCAATTATTCCTTTTTTAAAAAAGAATGAGCCATCTTCTAAAGGATCTCCAATATCAAGAAGCTGTAAATCAGGAAATATATTGTTTAATGATGACTGTATTTTTCCTAATATTTTTTCTCTTAACTCTTTTACTTTTAATTCATCGTAGTCTCTTGAATACAAACCTGTCATAGTTTTCGATATTAAACGTTGATAATTCTCCGAAACTTTTGTATCTGTATTCATTAAATTATCCTGTACGCGATTCGCAGGATTTTCCATTCTTGACAAAGATGAAATAGAAAAATTAGGATCATTTCTATAAGCACTTCTAAAGTAAAATTTACCCTGAATTTGCTCACGATTTGATTCATTTTTTAAATCATAAAAATCAATATTAACATTTTGTCCTAAATCAAAATAATGAGATTCATTTGTGAAATTTATTTTTTCAAAATACGTTACATCAGCTGTTCCCCATCCCCAGCCTTTGTAGCGATACCATTGATTAAATGCTTCAAAAATTGATGTTTTTCCACATCCATTAGGACCGACTAAAATAATAAGTCTTGCTGTATTAGGAATGTTTTGTATTGTTAAATCTGTAAATCTCTTAAACTGCTTAATGTGAATTTTTTTAATTTTCACTTGTCTTCCTCTCTTATCAATTTATATAATTTTTCAAAAAAACTTCATCAGTGTCTTATTTCAGGCTAGAAATATCACCCACCATTAAGCAAATTACTTCTTCCCGACATTCCCAATTTGCTTTATTGAATCCAAGAACGCCTTTTCCACATCGCTTAAAGTTTTCTGCTGGTATTTCTTGTATTCTGATGTTGCTTTTTCAACGGCTTTATCATGCGAAACAGAACCGTTTCCCTGCAGAAGCTGCTCGCCGCTCATTGTAAGGATTCTGTCCAGATGCTCCGCCCAGTCTTTCATTGTCATTATCTGATGGCGTTCCGCCTGACGTTCCGCAAAGTCCAAATATCCGCCCACAATCTGCCCCATTGCGCGCAGCTCTTTTTCGTCAAGATAATTCTTTGCAACAACGGCATCTTTCAAGTGCGGGCGGTCGCCTTCAAAAGTCTTTAAGCCCATGAAGTCCTTTTCCGCATCGGCGCGGTTGTATATTACTTCCGCGGCGGTTTTGCCATGAACTGCAAAATGAATTTTATTTTGAACTTTCTTGAAAAACTCGATTGAAGTGTCCGAGCGCGGATTGTAGTCTATGCTCGTGGCGTAAATATCCAGAACCTGCCGGTAAAACACTTTTTCGGAGGCCCGGATGTCGCGGATTCTTTCCAGAAGCTCCGGCCAGTATTCGCCGCCGCCAAGCTGCTTTAAACGGCTGTCGTCCAAGGCAAAGCCTTTTCTGATATACTCATTCAGGCGTTTTGTAGCCCATTGGCGGAACTGCGTGCCGCGCAGGGATTTTACACGGTAGCCAACGGAAATTATCACATCAAGGTTGTAATAAATCTTCGGCTTTGTTACATCTGTAGAAAATTCGGTATTTCCGAATTTTCTTGTTGCGTTTAATTCATCAAGCTCGCCTTCTTCAAAAATGTGCTTTATATGCTCGTTTATTGTGGACTTCGCCTTTTCAAACATCTTGGCCATCTGCTCCTGGGTAAGCCAGACGGTTTCATCCTCAAAAATAACTTCCACATTTATCGTTTCTTTGTCGGTCTTAAAAATCGCAATCTCTTTTTCCATAAATATCTACTTTTCCCCGAACAGCTTGCGAAGTTTTTCCATCAACGACTTTTCGTGCCACTCTATGCGGCTGGCAATTTCGTCCGCTTTTTCAAGCTGCTTGTAAACATAGAATGTTCTTGTAAATGGAATCTCATAGCCGACTTTTGTTTTTGATTTGTCTATCCAGGAGGCTTTATTATATGGAAGAACTTCACGCTCAAAATATTTGTCTATGTCTTCATCCAGCGGAACATTTTCATAGTCGCGCTTATTGCTGTCTGACAGAGTCTTGCCCTTTTTGTCCTTTACGGTCTCTCCGTTCTCATCTAAAAGCGGACTTTCAACGGTGATTTTGTTATAGCCCAAGTCAACGCTGTCCAAGACTTTTGACTTACAGATGATTGAATTTCCGTTTTCTGTTTTTTCTTCGTAGTCTTTGTCTGAATATTCATCATAGGCCCTTAAAATAAGATTGCGGCAGTCTGTTGTCAAATCCACGCGCTTATTGCCGATATTCTTGCGGCGGCTTTCGTAGCAGTTTGAAGCGTCAATCAGCTGAACTCTTCCGAGCCTTTTTTCATCCTTGTTTTTTGTTACAATCCAGATGTATGTTGCAATCCCTGTGTTATAAAAAGAATCGTTAGGAAGCTGAATAATCGCATCAAGCCAGTCGTTTTCTATTAAATACCGGCGGATTTCGCTTTGTCCGCTTCCGGCGTCTCCGCTGAAAAGGCTTGAGCCGTTCTGTATTATTGCCATGCGTCCGGTTTCCTTTAGCTTTGCAACACCGTTTAGCATGAACAGAAGCTGCCCGTCGCTTTTTGGAGGAAGCCCCGCGCCAAAGCGTCCTCTCGCGCCAAGTTTGCTTTCTTTTTCAATATCAGACGCTTCTTTTTTCCAGTCAATTCCAAAAGGAGGATTGCTTATAATATAGTCGAATGTGTAACCGGAAAATTTGTCGTCGTTCAAGGTGTCTCCGAACTGCATATTGTCCGGGTCTCCGCCGCGGATGAGCATGTCTGCCTTTGCAATGCCGAATGTAAAAGGATTGAATTCCTGCCCGAAGCTCGTTACCACAGCAGCCTTGTCAAACTGCCTGAGCCGCTCTTCCATGCAGGTAAGCATCTGGCTTGTTCCCATGGTCATGTCGTAAACTGTCTTGTTTATTCCGTCAGAGCTAAAAGCATTCTTGTCGCCGCTTACAAGAAGGTCGCACATAGTGTAAATAATGTCGCGGCTGGTAAAATGTGCTCCGGCTTCCTCGTCATAGCTTTCTGAAAACCGCTGGACAAGATTTTCAAAGATATAGCCCATGTCAATCGCGCTGATTTTTTCAGGATTCATGTCTGCTTTTGCAGAATTAAAATCGCTTATAACCTGATAAAGAACCTTGCCTTCCTTCATGGTTTTTATCTGATCTTCAAACTTCATTCTATGCAGAATATCCTTTACATTGTCCGAAAATCCGTTGATATAATCCTCAAAATTGTCTGCAATGTTGTCCGGATCAGCTACAAGAGTTTCAAAAGTAAACTTGCTTGTGTTATAAAATTGGTAACCGGAAGCTTTTGAAAGGAATCCGTCCTTTACTTCAAGGGCCTTTATCTTTTCATAAGTCTCAAGAACTTTTTTATGGGTCGGCAAAAGGCAGTCATGGAATCTTTTTATGATGCACATAGGCAGAATAACCAGTCCGTACTCATGAGGCTTGTAAAGTCCGACCAGTGTATTAGCAACGTTCCAAATCAAGGCCGCTTTTTCCTGAATATTGCCGCCGACTTTATTTATCATCTGATCGCTTGTCAAAATTTTACTCCAGAATGTTTGTTTTCTTTTTATATGCTTAGATTTTTCTATTATAGTATAGCATGATTTTAGCCTGTAAAACAAAGCAAGCTGAATAATTTTTATGCAGCTACAAACAGAGAACTTACCGATAAACATACCCAGTCCGTTGGGTAAATATAGTAACTATATTTTAAAATAAAGTAACTAAATTTGGAAATATAGTTACTTTATTCGGGGAACTTAGTTACTTTATTCGGGGAACTTAGTTACTTTATTCGGGGAACTTAGTTACTTTATTTTTTATGGAATTTTTAAGTGGAATCCCTCCCCGCTTCAAAATTTGTTATTTTTAACATACAATAAACCGAATAAAAATTATGACAAAAAGGGATTT
>ERZ1026868.1169-NODE-1169-length-14048-cov-8.311441_pt1 | contig 14048 bp, 10 predicted proteins | sample MGYA00380164_ERZ1026868 | MGnify/ENA primary metagenome ERZ1026868 (study PRJEB33269, sample SAMEA4719800) | human gut metagenome | biome: human-associated habitat; feature: organic feature; material: feces | place: Cameroon | collected 2013-10 ... | reverse complement strand
AGAGTCACGGCAGAGAAGAAATCCGTCTTCATATTGTTTGCGATGTCCCTGATGAGCTTATTGATTTCACGTTTGAATAGAAAGGGCAGCTATGGTTAGAAACTACCTGACGTCAGTCCTTGCGGGGAGCAGGCTTTCGTAAATTTGTCCTGCTACAACAGGATTAACTTCACAAATATCATTTCTCAACGTCTACACTTACTCCTGTAAACCGTTCAGGAGCAGTAATGAATCAGCAACGATTTGATGACAGCACCCTAATCCGTATCTTCGCGCTTCATGAGTTATATCGACTGAAAGAACATGGCTTAACGCGCGGGGCGCTTCTCGATTATCACAGCCGCTATAAACTCGTCTTTCTGGCGCATTCTCAGCCGGAATACCGCAAACTTGGCCCGTTTGTGGCTGATATTCATCGGTGGCAAAATCTGGATGACTATTACAACCAGTACCGCCAACGCGTAATCGTTTTACTTTCTCACCCCGCCAACACGCGCGATCACACCAACGTTTTGATGCACGTTCAGGGTTATTTTCGCCCACATATTGATTCCACAGAACGCCAGCAGCTGGCTGCGCTTATCGACAGTTATCGCCGTGGCGAGCAACCGCTTCTTGCGCCGCTGATGCGTATCAAACACTATATGGCGCTTTATCCTGACGCCTGGCTTTCAGGGCAGCGTTATTTCGAACTTTGGCCGCGTGTGATTAACTTGCGCCATTCAGGAGTTTTATGACTACCCATCTGGTCTGGTTTCGCCAGGATTTACGTCTGCATGATAATCTCGCGCTTGCTGCCGCCTGCCGCAATTCGTCTGCACGCGTGCTGGCGCTGTATATCGCTACACCACGCCAGTGGGAGACGCATAACATGTCGCCGCGTCAGGCTGAACTTATCAATGCTCAACTGAATGGGCTACAAATAGCGCTTGCGGAAAAAGGTATTCCTTTATTGTTCCGTGAAGTGGATGACTTTGTCGCCAGTGTCGAAATAGTTAAACAGGTGTGCGCGGAAAACAGCGTTACCCACCTGTTTTATAACTATCAGTATGAAGTGAATGAGCGGGCGCGGGATGTGGAAGTTGAAAGAGCGCTGCGTAACGTGGTGTGTGAAGGATTTGATGACAGCGTGATCCTGCCGCCTGGCGCGGTGATGACCGGCAATCACGAGATGTACAAAGTCTTTACGCCTTTTAAGAATGCCTGGCTGAAACGGCTGCGGGAAGGGATGCCGGAGTGCGTCGCTGCACCAAAAGTTCGTAGTAGCGGATCGATAGAGCCCTCGCCATCCATTACGCTGAATTATCCTCGTCAGTCTTTCGATACTGCGCATTTTCCGGTGGAAGAAAAAGCGGCGATTGCGCAATTACGCCAGTTTTGCCAGAACGGTGCCGGAGATTATGAGCAACAACGAGATTTTCCGGCAGTGGAAGGCACCAGCCGTTTGTCGGCCAGCCTGGCAACGGGCGGGTTATCGCCTCGCCAGTGCTTGCATCGCTTGTTGGCTGAACAGCCGCAGGCGCTGGACGGTGGGGCCGGTAGTGTCTGGCTTAGTGAGCTGATCTGGCGCGAGTTCTACCGTCATCTGATGACGTATTACCCCTCGTTGTGTAAACATCGTCCATTTATTGCCTGGACGGATCGTGTGCAGTGGCAAAGCAATCCCGCACATTTACAGGCCTGGCAGAAAGGCAAAACGGGATACCCGATTGTTGATGCCGCTATGCGTCAGCTTAACAGTACTGGCTGGATGCATAACCGGCTACGGATGATTACAGCCAGTTTTCTGGTGAAAGATTTGTTGATCGACTGGCGCGAAGGCGAGCGATATTTCATGTCGCAGCTGATTGATGGTGATTTGGCAGCTAATAACGGTGGCTGGCAGTGGGCGGCTTCTACGGGTACTGATGCTGCGCCGTATTTTCGTATTTTCAACCCGACAACCCAGGGCGAGAAATTTGATCGCGAAGGTAAGTTTATCCGCCGATGGTTACCGGAGCTGCGCGATGTACCAGGGAAAGCGGTGCATGAGCCGTGGAAGTGGGCGCAGAAAGCAGGTGTGATGCTGGATTATCCGCAACCGATAGTTGATCACAAAGAGGCAAGGCTGCGAACGCTGGCAGCGTACGAAGAAGCGAGGAAAGGAGCCTGATAAAACGCAGCGAGCGTTTTATCAGGTATGGTGCTGGCCTATTATGACTCCAGCGCCAGCGCGCGGTTTCTGAATTTCAGCGCCTGATACAGCCAAATCATCAGTACCAGTCCTACACACGCCAGTGCGCCCCAGGTAATTTGATCAAATACTTCAATATATGCATTGATGGAGTAGTTGATCGCCCCGGAAGCATCAAACGAAGCCTGCGATGTCTGATCGGCAATCACGCCCGCCAGATAGTTCGCGATCGCGCCAGAAAGCAGCATGTAGATGCCGGTTAATACGCCGGTCACGCCCGGAATTTCAATGCGCGTAATTTGCGACATGGCAACCGGGTCGATAAACAGTTCCGCAAAGCCCATCACCGCCAGGCCTAATACCATCAGTGGCAGAGAAGAGTGACCATACATTGCGGACCAGCGGGCGCTTAAGGTCAGAATGCAGAATCCGGCGCTCATCAGGCCAAGGCCAAGAGCAAATTTTCCCCAGATGCGCACGGTACGATTACCTGCGACGCTTTCTTTAACCACCCACGCCAGGAACACACCGCACAGCATAACTGCGAAGGCATTAATCGACTGGAACATAGCAGTCGGAACGGTATAACCAAACATATCGCGGTTAACGAAGCGGTCGATATAAAGGCTAATCGAGCTGCCGCCCTGTTGTGCGAAGGCCCAGAACAACATACTGAAGAAGGTGAGCGTCACAATCAGCCCCAGCTCCTTACGCTGTTTCTGGTTTTCTGCTTTGCGATAAATTTTTGCCAGTACACCCAGGCCAATAATAGTCGCGACAATTAAGGCGTATACCGACCACTCTTTCCTGAACAGTACGGTAATCAGCGCAGGCGTTGCCACCAGCAGAACCAGCAGCCATCCCCAGTTAGGCAGGAGAAAGTTTGTTGCACGCAGTACTTTTTTATTAACGCCGCGGGTATGTGTGAAATGACGATTGCCACATAAGAAAATGACCAGACCCGCGATCATACCCACCGCCGCCAGGCCAAAGCCCATCGCCCAGCTGTACTCTTCCTGGGCGTAACCACAGGCGATAGGTGCGATAATAGACCCCACGTTACCCGCTGCATACATCAGCGAGAAACCGCCATCACGACGCGGATCGGTTGGCTCATACAGCTCGCCGAGCAGGCAACTGACATTGGATTTAAACAGACCATAGCCACAAACGATAATCGCCAGGGACAGATAGAGGAATGACGGATGGATCTCACTGGCACCCAGCACCACATGACCAATCGCCATCAACAACGCCCCCAGCATCACCGCCATGCGATTGCCGAGAACTTTATCCGCCAAAAAGCCACCGAGGATTGGCGTGACATACACCAGCGAACAGTAGGCGCTAAATAACTCGTAGGCGTGAGTATCGTTGTATTTTAGTTGATTGGTGAGATAGAGAATCAGCAGGGCACGCATGCCGTAAAAGCTAAAATATTCCCAGATTTGCAGCGCAACGACATAGTAAATAGCGCGCGGTTGTGATGCGTGTTTATTCATAATAATTCCACAATTGACGGCAACGTCACGTAATAGTTGCGCGGCGTGCTTGTGTTTCCTTAAAGTTAAAACTTTGATACAGATCTGATTATTTATGCAATATGCTGTCTGATTGCATAAATATACATTAGCTGAAGCGTGATGATATAAACAATTTGCGTCTTTTGGCGTCGGGTTTGTTTCTTAATATGTCAAAAGATTGGCTATCGACGAACAGGCGAGGTAACGCTATGTTAACGGTGTAGCTATCAGAATACGGAAGGCGCGAAGATGAAAAACACCGAACTGGAACAACTGATTAACGAAAAACTGAACAGCGCGGCGATTAGTGATTACGCGCCGAATGGTTTGCAGGTGGAAGGCAAAGAGACGGTGCAAAAAATTGTTACCGGTGTCACCGCCAGCCAGGCTTTGCTCGATGAGGCAGTGCGTCTGGGCGCGGATGCGGTCATTGTGCATCATGGCTACTTCTGGAAAGGAGAGTCTCCGGTCATTCGCGGAATGAAGCGTAACCGTTTAAAAACGTTGCTGGCGAATGATATCAACCTGTATGGCTGGCATTTGCCGCTTGACGCACATCCTGAGCTGGGCAATAACGCACAGCTGGCGGCGTTACTGGGGATCACGGTCATGGGCGAAATTGAGCCGTTGGTGCCGTGGGGAGAGCTGACCATGCCTGTGCCGGGACTGGAACTAGCCTCCTGGATTGAAGCGCGTCTGGGACGTAAGCCGTTATGGTGTGGCGATACCGGACCTGAGGTGGTCCAGCGCGTCGCCTGGTGCACGGGCGGCGGGCAAAGTTTTATCGATAGCGCCGCGCGTTTTGGCGTGGATGCTTTTATTACTGGCGAAGTTTCTGAACAGACCATTCATTCAGCCCGCGAGCAGGGATTGCATTTTTATGCTGCAGGTCACCATGCCACTGAACGTGGTGGTATTCGCGCATTGAGCGAGTGGCTGAATGAAAATACCGATCTTGATGTGACCTTTATTGATATTCCTAATCCTGCATAACGAATAATCAGAGGGATCGAAAGTGCAACGAGCGCGTTGTTATCTGATAGGTGAAACGGCGGTAGTGCTGGAACTGGAACCGCCGGTGACGCTGGCTAGCCAGAAACGGATCTGGCGACTGGCGCAGCGTCTGGTGGATATGCCGAATGTGGTTGAAGCCATTCCCGGCATGAACAATATTACGGTGATTTTGCGTAATCCTGAGTCGCTGGCGCTGGATGCCATAGAGCGTTTGCAACGCTGGTGGGAGGAGAGCGAGGCCCTGGAACCTGAGTCTCGCTTTATTGAAATTCCGGTGGTTTACGGTGGTGCAGGCGGACCGGATTTGGCGGTGGTCGCGGCGCATTGCGGGTTGAGCGAAAAACAGGTTGTTGAATTGCACTCCTCCGTGGAATACGTGGTCTGGTTTTTAGGTTTTCAACCGGGCTTCCCGTATCTCGGGAGTTTGCCGGAACAACTACACACGCCACGGCGCGCTGAACCGCGCTTACTCGTTCCGGCAGGTTCTGTCGGGATCGGCGGGCCGCAGACTGGTGTTTATCCGCTGGCAACGCCGGGTGGCTGGCAGTTGATTGGTCATACCTCACTCAGCCTGTTTGATCCGGCGCGTGACGAACCCATCTTATTACGTCCGGGAGACAGCGTGCGCTTTGTACCGCAGAAGGAGGGAGTATGCTGAAGATTATTCGTGCGGGCATGTATACCACTGTGCAGGATGGCGGTCGTCACGGTTTTCGCCAGTCGGGTATCAGCCACTGCGGCGCACTGGATATGCCCGCGTTACGCATTGCTAACCTACTGGTGGGTAATGACGCCAATGCCCCCGCGCTGGAGATCACGCTCGGTCAGTTAACTGTTGAGTTCGAAACTGATGGGTGGTTTGCTCTGACGGGTGCCGGTTGCGAAGCGCGGCTGGATGATAATGCCGTCTGGACCGGCTGGCGATTGCCGATGAAAGCAGGCCAGCGTTTAACGCTTAAACGCCCGCAGCACGGGATGCGCAGTTATCTGGCGGTCGCGGGTGGTATTGATGTTCCGCCGGTAATGGGGTCATGCAGCACCGATCTCAACGTGGGGATTGGCGGGCTGGAAGGCCGTTTACTGAAGGATGGTGACCGACTCCCGATTGGCAAATCGAAGCGTGATTTTATGGAAGCGCAGGGCGTTAAACAGCTGCTGTGGGGCAACCGCATTCGCGCCTTGCCGGGGCCGGAATATCATGAGTTCGATCGCGCCTCGCAGGATGCATTCTGGCGTTCGCCCTGGCAGCTTAGCCCGCAAAGTAACCGCATGGGCTATCGCTTACAGGGGCAAATTTTAAAACGCACCACCGATCGCGAACTGTTATCTCACGGTTTGTTACCGGGCGTGGTGCAGGTGCCACATAACGGGCAGCCGATTGTGTTGATGAACGACGCACAGACCACCGGTGGTTACCCGCGTATTGCCTGCATCATTGAGGCTGATATGTACCATCTGGCGCAAATTCCGCTCGGTCAGCCGATTCATTTTGTCCAGTGTTCACTGGAAGAGGCACTGAAAGCGCGGCAAGATCAGCAACGTTATTTTGAACAATTAGCGTGGCGGCTGCACAATGAAAATTGACCTGAACGCCGATCTGGGCGAAGGCTGCGCCAGCGACGCAGAGCTATTAACGCTGGTTTCCTCTGCCAATATTGCCTGTGGATTTCATGCAGGCGATGCGCAAACCATGCATGCTTGCGTGCGTGAAGCAATAAAAAATGGTGTTGCAATTGGCGCTCACCCGAGTTTTCCCGACAGGGAAAATTTTGGTCGCAGCGCCATGCAGCTGCCGCCAGAAACCGTTTACGCCCAGACGCTGTATCAAATTGGCGCGCTGGCAACGATTGCCCGTGCGCAAGGCGGCGTAATGCGTCATGTCAAACCGCACGGCATGTTGTACAACCAGGCGGCGAAAGAAGCACAACTGGCAGACGCCATCGCCAGAGCGGTATACGCTTGCGATCCGGCATTGATTCTCGTTGGGCTGGCAGGAAGCGAGCTGATTCGTGCAGGCAAGCAATATGGCCTGACAACGCGCGAGGAAGTGTTTGCCGATCGCGGTTATCAGGCTGACGGCTCGCTGGTGCCGCGAAGTCAGCGAGGCGCGTTGATTGAAAACGAACAACAGGCGCTGGCGCAAACGCTGGAGATGGTGCAACACGGCAGAGTCAAAAGTATCACCGGCGAATGGGCAACGGTCGCGGCGCAAACGGTCTGCCTGCATGGCGACGGCGAGCACGCTCTGGCGTTCGCCCGCCGATTACGAGCTACATTTGCCAAAAAGGGGATTGTTGTCGCAGCATAACCCCGCTTAATAAAGAATGAAAAAAGGATATCACCATGCCTGAAGGCCCGGAGATCCGCCGTGCAGCGGATAACCTGGAGGCGGCGATCAAAGGCAAACCACTAACTGATGTCTGGTTTGCCTTCCCGCAGTTAAAAACTTATCAATCACAACTTATCGGTCAACACGTTACCCATGTGGAAACGCGTGGTAAGGCGTTGTTAACTCATTTTTCCAACGACTTAACGCTCTACAGCCATAATCAGCTTTACGGCGTCTGGCGCGTGGTTGATACCGGCGAAGAGCCGCAGACCACGCGAGTATTGCGGGTAAAACTGCAAACGGCTGACAAAACCATTCTGCTTTATAGCGCCTCGGATATTGAGATGTTGACCCCGGAACAACTGACCACGCATCCGTTTTTACAACGCGTTGGTCCCGATGTGCTGGATCCGAATCTGACGCCGGAGGTGGTAAAGGAACGGTTATTGTCACCGCGCTTTCGTAACCTCAGTTTGCAGGATTACTGCTCGATCAGGCGTTTCTGGCTGGGCTTGGCAATTATTTGCGGGTGGAGATCCTCTGGCAGGTTGGGTTGACTGGAAATCATAAAGCGAAAGATCTCAATGCGGCGCAACTGGATGCACTCGCACACGCGTTACTGGAGATTCCTCGGTTTTCTTACGCTACGCGGGGGCAGGTGGATGAGAATAAGCATCATGGGGCGCTGTTTCGCTTTAAGGTTTTTCATCGTGATGGCGAACTGTGCGAACGCTGTGGCGGCATCATTGAGAAAACCACGTTGTCCTCGCGCCCGTTTTACTGGTGTCCAGGCTGCCAGCACTAGGCCGACCGCTTCGGCGCATAGGTTGAAATAAACCGCGCAATGGCTGGCCCCGTCAGCAAAATACTGAACAGGCGCAGGGTTTGCATCGCCATAATAAGCGCCATATCGGCATTGCTCCCTGCGGCGATGACCGCCACGGTATCAAGCCCGCCGGGGCTGGTGGCGAGGTAGGCAGTCATAAAATCAATATGCATAAACCGGGTCAGCCCCCACGCCATACCCGCACAAATAGCCAACAGAGCAAAAATCGACAGCAAGATTTGCGGTAGCGGGCGTAGTGCCCGCAGTAAGATTTGTTTATCGAAACCAAGACCAATCCGCCAGCCAATTGCCATATACGCCATCGCAAGCAGCCATTCCGGGAGTTCGATGGTGATGAGCTGACCAGACTGGAGCACTGCGCCCGCCAGCATCGGGATGAGCATCGTGCCGGAAGGAAGACGCAGCATGCATCCCGCCGTACCGGCAACGACTGCGAGCAAAATCGTAAGCAGGAGATTAATGCTCACTGGCGGGAACCAGACGATTTGCTGGTTAACCGCTTCAGCGTTATCACCCAGCATCATGCGGGTGACCAGAACAGCGGCCCCCGCGACGAACAGCACTCGCAGATATTGCATAAACGCCACCAGGCGAATATCTGCGCCGTAATCTTGCGCCATAGCGACCATTGCCGCTGCGCCGCCTGGAGAAGAACCCCAGGCACCGGTATTTCCAGGCAGTGAGCTATAGCGCACCAATAACCAACCCACGATGGCGCTGGAAAGCAGCGTCACCAGTAAAATAGCAAGCACGATCGGCCAGTTGGCGGCCAGCGTGGTGAGAATCGAACCAGTGAGGTTTTGCGCAATCATGCAGCCAAGAATGGCCTGCGCGGCGAGAAAAGCGGAGCGGGGAAGTTGCAGAGTAATTCCGCGCATACTGAAGATGATCCCGGCGATCATCGGCCCAAGTAATAGCGCCGCCGGGAGATGTACCGCGAGGAAACCAATAGAAAGGAGAAGTGATAGCACACATAACATTCCCCACTGCAAAACTGGCATCCTTCGCTCCCTCATTATTTTCTCTTTGGTGTATCGATACAGCATAAAGAAAGCCGGGCCAGGAAAAAATAACAGCAATCAAGGAAAAGGGGAAAATCAGCAATTTTCTGAAAGAGATGCCCTTTCCGGCTGCAAAGGGCATCATGGCAAATCAGTTATAGTTAATTTTAAAAAGCACCACTGTATCGAAGGGCCCAGCCTCGATGGGGGTACCTGCAATGGACGAAAGTTCAGCCGTATAGGTTTTTTCGTAGACCAACATGTCGCTGGTGAAATCGGCGTATTCAGCATATTTATTGAAGGTATAAGGCGAGGCGTTTTCATCCAGCAAACGTAGCTTCAGACCATTACCAATCAACAATGCTTTATCTTCTTCAACCAACGTTTCTTCGGTATAAAAGGAGGAACTGACTTTAAATCCGTCGGTGCATTGGTCATTTTGTGATTTTGTCGTCTTAATACTGAATGTTTTCGACATTGTGTGGCGACGAATATCCAGCAAATTAAATTTACCAAAATCAATCACCTGTGTTTCCGGTGAAATGGAAAAATTGACGCTGCAATCCAGCACGCGAATGTTTTCCAGACCGGTAATATGATATTTCAGGTTTTGGGCAGTAGGATCTTCGTTAACGCTACCGGCACCGTCAAATTGCACGACGATATAGTCGCTAAGCGTACTTTGATAATCATGCGGCGGCATTTCTCGTATTTTGACGTATAACCGCATGCGAGCGAGAAAGGTACGTGACATGTGAATATTAGCGGGATCACCCGAGCAAATTTTGTTCTGCCATCCCATCGCGATAATCTGCTCAGGGGTATAAATGTCAATGTTCTTACTGTCAATACACTGGTTAGTGTCGATGCGGCTTTTTCCCTGGTTGGCGTCATAATCAACGCCATTGTAAGTTACGCCGAGTTGATAATAGCGATCCTGCACCCCCGGGTAGGGGTTTACCCAGGCATAAACATGCTCACTTTCAAAATTGCCGTTGGTATTGTTGTCACAATAGACGGGAATTTTAATATCGTCAGATTCCCAAATCTTATCGCCGAGTTTGGCATTGCCTGGTACAGCAAAAGGTTGAATCGCTTCTGATTTTTCTACCGAGCCACCGGATGAACCAAAGTAGCAGTTCAGGGCAAGCGCAGACTTCAACGGCAGAAATAACAGACAGATGACGAGCAACACTCCCTTGCCAGCACTCATTTCTTCGCCTCCACGGCTTGTAAATGGCATTGTCCGCTGCAGTTGAGCGTCGTCATGCGTAACGCGCCGTAATCATCCATATAACCGAGATAAAACTGGCTGCCGCTATAATTTCCGGTGTTTGTGTTGACCGTACTAAAAGGCGCAACCATCACGGTTTTGAAGCCGGGGAGAACGCCTTTTTCATTTCGTCCCAGGTAGGCAATGGTCAGATAATACGCGGTAGGATTTTTCAGTGTCAGTTGGTTGCCCTGCTGGCTGACCTGTAACTGCAGTTCGACCTTTTCTCCTGCTTTCTTGCGTAATGCAGCCGGTCGCCAGAACACCTTGATACGACTCTGAATGGCGACTTGCAGAACGGCATGGTCGCTGTTTTTTTCCGGGGCGGGAGGAATTTCACGCATATTGTAGAAAAATAGCGTTTCGCGATCGCCCGGTAATTTTGTGGTCGAGGCTTGCTTTACTATCCGTACCTGCGTTGTTGCTTTCGGTTCCAGACGTTGTATCGGCGGCAGGGCGACCAGAAGATCATCGCTTTTCTCCCCTTTTTCATTTTCGAGCCAGGAATAAGCGAGGTAGGGGAGTTTATCGCTACGATTATCCACCCGCAGACTGGTAGCTTTATCATTAGCGTTAAACACAATACGAGTGCGATCGGGTTGTAGTGCAGCGTGGCTGCACAGACTGGCAACCAACAACAAAAGGGGTAGTCCTTTCATAAATGTCATTTTCATTTCCTTAATTAATGACAAGGTAAAATCAGGCGATTTGCGGTGTCTTCCATATGTTCAGGAAGATGGAGCGAGCAATGCTGGCTATCACCCCAGACCACGGTAAACTTTTGATTTTCAGCGACTCCGCTTAACCAGGCATGTCCTTCCTCGCCAACCATCCCCACGCTAATGCCGCTGTCATCCTGGCGGATATCCGCTCCGAGGGGAGGAAACTGACCGCTGGCGTTGCGAATGATGACGTTAACGTCTTTACCGGAACGGGAAGCCAGTGATTTGTAACCTATCGCGCCTTCAATCCACGTTTCTTTGATAACGTTTTCTGCAACTGTTACGCCGTCGGGTAAGTCATTCATGTTCACCGCCACGGTGGAAGGCTGGTAACTGGAAATCAACGGCACCACCGCAATGCCAAAATGGTTGGTGTAGTCGAGATTGCCCTGGACCGGAATATCTGCCACGCCATCGGTGCTGACCATCAGGCGTGGTTCATTGGTGGAGCTGCGGCGATGAAACGCTGCACCATATTGGGTTGCGGTGAAAGAACCGCTCCAGCTGCTGCTGACGGAACTGTAATCATTGGCGGCATAGGTACCAGAAATATCCCACTCACCCGCTGAACTCAGATGCTGATAGTTACCGCTCACCTGGGCTCCATTGTCCGGACGGTCGGATTGCAGTCCGGCAGACATGCCCCAGCTATTACGTTCATCCAGCGTATCGTTCCACGACATGCGGTGTGTGGTGCTGTGGCTACTGTTTTGCATGTCATAGCCAACCCGACCACCGTTACCGAAGGGGAGCGAAATCGACAGGTAAATCTGGTTGTCGCGATCTTTATCTTCGTAATGGGTTGTATTGAATGACGTCGAAATAGAGATATCTCTCCAGTCACCAATATCAACATTAAAACCTGCCGTGATGTTGGCGGTCGTGGAGGCGTCTGCATTCCACCAGGTTTGATGTAGCAGGTTGGCGTAAAGATTGAGGTTTAGTGGGGTAATCGGTTGGCCCACAGATAAGCTGATCGTCTGTTTTTCGTCCTGCGCATCGCTGTCGTTGTATTTGTGATCAAGATAGTTGGCGTAGCTGTGAAAATGACGATCGGAGAAACGATAAGCGGCGAGGGAAATCGTGCTGTTGGTGGCATCCACTTGTTTGCTGTAATTAAAACGGTAGCTTAAGCCCCGCTCGTCCTGCTGAGTATCAAAGTGACTACTGGCCCACGTGACATCAAACGACAGCGCGCCAAGCCACAGCATATTTTGCCCGATACCTATTGCGGCAGAATGGTAGTCATCACCAGAAAGCAGCAGGCCGCCGTACAGCGAGGTGTTTGACAGCATCCCCCAGGAAACTTCATTGCTAAAAAAGGTTTCATTTTCAGTTTGATGTGACATGGAGGGCCGTGGCTGACCCGCGGCCAGTTTATAGCGAACCTGTCCCTGACGAGTCAGGAAGGGCGTCGATGCTGCCGAAACCTGGAAATTGTTCACCCGACCATCTTCTTCCGTCACTTTGACATCCAGTGTGCCCTGAACAGACTGATTAAGGTCGTCAATGATAAATGGGCCTGGTGGGACTTTTTTCTGGTAAATGACGCGGCCTGATTGACTGATCGTCACCGTGGCATTGGTCTGTGCAATACCGCTAATTTGTGGGGCGTAGCCGCGTAGTTCCCATGGCAACATTCGATCGTCACTTGCCAGTGCCGCGCCGGTATAAGAAAAACCGTCGAAAATATTGGAACTAAAATCCGTTTCGCCGAGGGTTAATTTTGAACCTAATTGCGGTAACGGGCGAAAAAGATAGGTACGTGATATTTCGCCTGACTGTTCATGGTTATCATCGCTATCAGTCTGATTCAACTGATAATCACTGCGTAAGCGCCATGCCCCCGTGTTGATTCCGGCTGTTCCATAGGCGTTAAGATTAGTGCTGCTGCTGCCATCCTGTGGGCGGTAGCTGCTGGCAAACAAGTTGTAATCCATCAGGACACCGGCGACACCTTCTTTCCATGTGGAGGGTGGGGTCCAGTTTTCTGAGTGCCACGCCAGCCAGGCTTGCGGAATGGTGATATTTAGTTGCTGATTGGCTTGATCGAAATTGAAGAGCATTTCAGGTCGGGAGCTAAAATCGACGCACTGATTTATCAATGGTAACGACTGACGGACTTCAGGTTTTAAGCCAAATTTATCGACCAGTAAATCATTGATGCACGGAATGGTTTTATCGTCATTTTTGTGCCAGTTAATCTTTTGCCCGTTACTGATTTGGTTATTATTTACCGCAACGCTAACAAAATACTCACCGGGAGCAATGACTCCTTTTTCCTTTAATAATGAAATATCAATGCGGTCGCGCATTGATTTATCGAGAACATTAAGGTTGAATTCGACCGCCAATGCGCAAGGCATCGCCACGACCAGGCAGGATACAAAAGAGAGTCGATAAATATTCACGGTGTCCATACCTGATAAATATTTTATGAAAGGCGGCGATAGCGCCGCCAAAGTAATACTTATTTATAATCCAGCACGTAGGTTGCATTCGCCGTAACTGCGCCTGGCGTTACAGGTGTAGCCTGATCAATTTGTTCCATCCAGGCAAAGAAATTCAGCGTTTGTTCGCTGGAGGTCGGAGCCAGGTCGATATCTGGAGTAGCGGTGCCTAAAACGATATTGCTTTGATCTTTATTCATTAAACGTACGCCGACGCCGGTGGCTTCACCCGTGCTGGTGTTGTTGAGAATCGGATCTGCGCCGGTGGTTTTCGCTGAGCTATCAAAGGTGACTGCAACTTTAGAAATCTTGCCACCGGAACCGTTGCTGGAGTTTTCCAGATCACAGTTGACTAAGCGCAGGTCGACAGCAACGGCATCGCTGTGATGTGACTGATTAATGTGGCTGGTGGTCACCTGACCGAGTTCAACCTCTTTATCAATATCATCCTGATGTATTTCACACGGTGCTTCAATAACTTCACCTTTAAAGTGAATTTCACCGGATCCTTCATCAGCCGCATAAACAGGTGCTGTGAACAGCAGAGATACGGCCAGTGCGGCCAATGTTTTTTGTCCTTTAAACATAACGGAGTCCTTTAACAGAAAAGAAAAAAGTATATCGGTGCAAGAATATCTTATTTGATTGTCGAATGTTTTTAGTTTTTCTTAAAAATATTATTAATTTTATTAAATGTAAAAGTAATTAATTGATGG
>ERZ1026868.1167-NODE-1167-length-14068-cov-2.634411_pt1 | contig 14068 bp, 10 predicted proteins | sample MGYA00380164_ERZ1026868 | MGnify/ENA primary metagenome ERZ1026868 (study PRJEB33269, sample SAMEA4719800) | human gut metagenome | biome: human-associated habitat; feature: organic feature; material: feces | place: Cameroon | collected 2013-10 ... | reverse complement strand
GCGGTAGGCTTCGACGGCGGCTCTGCGCTCGGGCGTGCAGGCGAGCTTGTCGACGAGCGGATGTTCGGGCGCGACCACCATATAAGTTGCGCCGTAAAGCGTGTCGGGGCGCGTCGTGAATACGCGCAGTTTTTGCCCCTTTGCGTCGGAGTCCGCCACTTCGAAATCGACCTCCGCGCCCTCGGAACGCCCAATCCAGTTGCGTTGCAGGCGTTTTGTCGAGTCGGGCCAGTCGAGCTTGTCCAAGCCCTGAATGAGCTTGTCGGCATATGCCGTGATTTTCAGCACCCACTGGCGGAGCTTCCTGCGCTCGACGGGGAATTTGCCGACTTCGCTCTTGCCGTCGATGACCTCTTCGTTCGCCAAAACCGTTCCGAGCTGCGGACACCACCAGACGGGCTTTTCGTCGACATACGCAAGCCCGAGTCTGAACAGTTGCAGGAAAATCCACTGCGTCCACTTGAAATACGCGGGGTCTGTTGTGTTGATTTCGCGCTGCCAATCTATTGCGAAGCCTATCGACTTGATTTGTTTTCTGAAGTTGTCGATGTTTGCCTTTGTCGTAACGGCGGGGTGTGTGCCCGTCTTGACCGCGTATTGCTCGGCGGGAAGCCCGAACGCGTCCCAGCCCATCGGATGGAGCACGTTGAAGCCGTTCGCCCACTTATAGCGCGCGATGATGTCGGAAGCCGTGTAGCCTTCGGGGTGTCCGATGTGCAACCCCGCGCCCGAGGGGTAGGGGAACATATCCAAAATGTAGTATTTGGGGGCGGCGGCGGACGTTTCGGCGTGGAAAGTTTGGTCGTCGTCCCATTTTTTTTGCCAGAATTTTTCTATTTCGGTGAAATTGTAGTCAGCGTTGTCGGTAGCCATAATTTTTTCGATACTTATAGGGTTTGCGATGATGGATTTTTTTTTCGATTCGTCAAGTTTTTGTCGATTGGATATAAAAAGTGGAAATTTTTTACATTTTTTTACATTTTTTTTTCTTGACGCGCCCGCGCGTCTATTATTCTATGAGCCACATCTGGGAGGTAAATATGAATTGGGGGATTCTGAAAAAATATGTCTGCGGGCTTAGGTCCGAACTGTTCGAATGGCGGACGGGGTTCCGCGCTTTGTTTGCGCTTGTTGCCCTGATGACGGTTTCGTCGTTTGTCGCGTCCGAATCTTTTGCAGCTCCCGATAAAATGGCGTCGAAGACCGCCGCCGCAAAGGCCGCTCCCGCAGGCGCAGTCGGCGCGAAGAAAGCCGCTCCCGCCAAGAAGGAAGCCGCAAAACCCGCCGCGAAGACGGTGGCAAAGTCGGCAGTCAACCCGAAAGACCCGAAAAAGGTAGTTCCCGCCGCGCCGAAACCGCCCGCCGTCAAAAAGGCGATGGCTTCGGCTAAGTCGTATACCGAGAGAATGCAGGAGCTTGAAAAGAAAGCCGCCCCGAAGAAGAAGAAGACTGTCCGCATCCGCAAGCAGGTTGTCGACGGCAAGGTTTGCGTGTGGGGCAGAACCGCCGAAGACGCCGAAATGGGCGCGGCGGAGGCCGTCCGCAAGTTCGTGGGTAAAAAGGCTGATTTCAAAGTAAAGGATTCCGCGTTCGTCAACGACTCGCCGAAATTCATTTGCATGGTGCGTTTCAACTATACCGACGAAATGCCCGACACGTGGTGCTTGGAAACCGAAATGGTCACGGGCTTCGGCAGAACGAGGGAACGCGCGTTTTCCGACGCAATGCTCAGAGCCTCGGCACGCGTAAAGAATATGCAAAAGCACGCCGAATCGAAGAACGCAAAATGGACGACGAAAAATTCCACGGAAATGGGCTTCATTCCCTACGATTTCGTCTTTGCGCAGATAGGCAAGGAATGCTATTGCAAGGTGTTCTTCCGCTATCTTATGCCGCGCTAATATATGCGTAGCCGTTTTTTCTGAAAATTTTTGAAACAAATCGGGGTCGCCCCCTTCGGGTCGGCTCCGTTGTTTTTTTGTTCATAGCAGTTGCATAACTATTAAGAAAATGAAAGATTAAAAGAATGTTATGCGGTGCATATTTGGGTTATATTTCCGTGAAAAACTCAATTTTTCTTTGTCGAAACACCGCGTAAATTTCAAAAAACGGTTGACAAAGAATAAAGTACTGCAAATATGGATGTTAATGTTTTGGGGAATAAGTTTTTATTTGCCTAAACAAAGAAAAATTTCGACCGATAGTAAGTGCACTGTCGATTGTTTTTTTTCTTGATAAAAAACAAACACGTAAACAAAAAAATTATTTTAACAACAATCAAAGGTTAGAAAATGGCACGCAAAAAGGGTTCAGGTAAAATGATTGGTATGACTCAGATTTCGATCAGTCTTCCCGAAAGCTTGGTTCGTCAAATCGACGAATTGGCAACGATGGACAATCGCAATCGTTCGAATTTTATCGCAAACACTCTGCAAAATCTGGCTAAGGAACAGCTCAATGTCGCCGAAGCCAAGAAGAAGATTAAGTAGTCTTCTTTTTTGCGTTCACGCCGATTCTTCGGCTTTTGACATTTTTAATGCCCAAAAGGTAGAAAATTGGTTTGCGTAAAAAAGCTTAAGATACCGTCGAATATTCGGCGGTATCTTTTTTTGTGCAATCAAAGGCGGAATCAAACGAAATCCGCGTGCGCAGTTCGCCGAATCGGGCGGGTAGTAGGCGGTTCGGACGCCGCGGATTAGTCCCACGGCAACTTTATGTTTTTCAGCGGGGCGAGGTTTTTTATGTCGTGCGGGGTGTAGACTTTTTCGCGGTTTAGGATATTCTTGGGGTCGAAAAGCTTTTTTATCGAGCGCATTATTTCGAGTTCCGCCTGCGTGTGCTGAAGCGGCATATACTTCGACTTCAAAAAGCCGACGCCGTGTTCGCCCGAAACGGCTCCGCCCAACTCGACCGCCTTTTTTATAGCCGAGTCCATCGCATCGACAGCCCGCGCGCGCGCAGTGGGGTCGGTCGAATCGTACATAAAATGTATGTGGTAGTTGCCGTCGCCCGCGTGCCCGAAAATCGGGGTTGCAAGTTTCGCATCGCGCCCGAGGGCTTTGTAGTAGGCGAAAAATTCGTCGAGAGCCGTATGCGGCAGCACGATGTCTTGGCTAAGCTTGCTGTCGCCGAGTTCGTACATCGACTGCGAAGCCGCCCTGCGCACCTCCCAGAGTTCCTCCGCTTCCGCCGAAGTTTTTGCGAATTTTGCGTCGGCGATTGGCGAGAGAATTTCGACGAACTTTTCCGCCTGCCTTGCGTTGTTTTCGTCGTCGAACTCCGCGAGGATTGCGGCGGCGTTTTGCGGAATCGGCATATGCGGATTTCGCGGATGCAGGAGACTGTTTCGGCGTCGAGAAATTCGAGTATGCACGGCGAGAGGTTCGACTCCATTATTTTTTCGACTCCCTCGAACGCCTTTTTGTCGCCCGCGAAGAACGCCAACGCCGTCGTCTTCGATTCGGTTTTTGGCAAGAGTTTCAGCCAAGCCTCTACGACGACCCCGAGCGTGCCCTCCGAGCCGATGAAAAGGTCGCGCAGGTTCAGTCCGAACGAGTATTTTTTGAGCGGCAACGCCCCCGTGATTTCCGTTCCGTCGACGAGCACCGCTTTGAGCGAGAGCACGTTCTCGCGCGTGTTGCCGTATTTGAGTGCGCGAAGTCCGCCCGCGTTGCAGGCTATGTTGCCGCCTATCGACGAAAATTTATGCGACGACGGGTCGGGCGCATAGAAGAAACCGTACTCGCCCGCCTTTGCGTCGACATCCGCCGTGATTGCGCCCGCGCCGACGTGCGCGATACGCGCCACGGGGTCGATTTCGATAAAGTCGATTTTCGACACATCGAGCACCACTCCGCCGCAAATCGGCACGCAGCCGCCAGTGCAGCCCGTTCCCGAGCCGCGCACCGTAACGGGAACGTCAAGTTCGTTGGCGTTGCGCAGGGTTTGCGCCACATCGGAAGCCGACTTTGCAAAGACGACCGCCTGCGGCGGAAAGCTGTAGCGCATATGGTCGAGCGACGCGGCGAAGAGCGATTTTTCATCGGTCGCGCATTCGATTCCGTCGGCGGAGAGTCGGCGGAGAAGCTCGTTTATGCTCTGCGTCATTTAATATACGGCTGCATGGCCTCGTAGTGGTACGAGCGCAGGCGGCTGATTATATGGCGTGCGCGCTTGAGCGAAAGCACCTCGTTGCGCAGCCCCTTCGCCTTGTCCGACGGGGTTTTGCGCAGCAGGAACTTGATTTCGCTCACGGCAGTGGGGCTCATACTAAATTCGCTAACGCCCATTCCGAGCAGGAGCGGGGCGAAGATGGGGTCGGCGGCAAGCTCGCCGCACACGCACACGGGTATTCCCGCCTTTTTCGCCGCCGAAACGACCATATCGAGCGTGCGGATTACCGCGGGGTGCGTCGGCTCGTAGAGGTAGGCGACCATATCGTTTACGCGGTCTACGGCGAGTATGTACTGGATGAGGTCGTTCGTTCCGATACTGATGAAGTCGCATACGTCGCAGATGACGTCGGCGGTGATTGCCGCACTCGGCACTTCAATCATCGCGCCCACCTGAATGTGCTTGTCGAAGGCGATATTTGCGGCGGCAAGCTCGTCTTTCGCCTGTTCGATGAGCAGGCGCGAGCGTTCCACTTCGCGTATCGAGCAAATCATAGGTAGCAGGATTTTCACCGTGCCGAATGCGCTCGCGCGCAGAATCGCCTTCAGTTGCGTGAGGAAAATGTCTTTGTGGTCGAGACAGAACCTTATCGCCCTGTAGCCCATAAACGGGTTTTCCTCTTTGCTGACTTCCTTCATCAGGTTGAGGGTTTTGTCGCCGCCGAGGTCGAGCGTTCTGATTGTAACGGGCTTGCCGCACGCGGCGAGAACCGCGTCTTTATAGACTTCGAACTGTGCCTGTTCGTCGGGGAACGAGCCTGTGTCGAGGAAGAAATTTTCGGTGCGCAGCAGTCCGACGCCGTCGCAATAGTTCATCGAGCCTGCGGGGATGTCGGCGGCGGAACTGATGTTGAGTTCTATTTTGAAGTCGAGCCCGTCGGGTGTCGTCGACGGGTAGGGAAGCGACGTGTCGAAGACCTTTTGAATCTCGCGGTGAATCGATTCGACCTCCGTATAGTGGCGGAGGGTTTCCTGCGACGGATTTACGACGACCTGTCCGTTGTAGCCGTCGACGAGCAGAAATTCGCCCGAGGAAATCGAGTTTTCGACGCCCGACACCCCCACAATGCACGGTATGCCGAGCGAGCGCGAGAGAATCGCCGTGTGGCTTGTCTGCGAGCCTTTTTCGGTAACGATTGCCAGAATTTTGCTCTTGTCGACAAGCGCGAAGTCGGACGGCGCGAAGTCGGAGCTTACGAGTATGAGGGGGTCGGAGAGCGCGCCTATTTTCGAGGTTTCGATGCCGAGCATATTGGCGATTACGCGGCGCGACACGTCTTTGAGGTCGCCGATTCTTTCGCGGATGAAGGCGTCGTCGATTTTCTCGAAGGCTTCGATGAACTTGTTGATTACCGTCTGGTAGCAGTACTCTATATTGAAATGTTCCTTTTCGAAAGTCGCGAGCGTTTCCTGCATTATCGCCACGTCTTCGAGTACGAGCAGGTGCGCGTCGAAAATGCTCGATTCCGATTCGCCGATGCTTTCGGCAAGTTCGGCTTTGATTTGCTGGATGTCGGCGCGGGTTTTGAGTATGGCGTTTTGGAAGCGTTCCCTTTCGGCGGGCTTGTCGGAATCGCGTATTTCGTAGACGGGCGTTTCAAGCTCTCTGCGGAACATTACGAATGCTTCGCCGTGGGCAATGCCTTTCGATACGGAAAGCCCCTTTAGTTCGCGTTCGATTCCCTGTTGAATTTCGCTCATTTCTCTAATTTTCCGATTGTCGTTTCTTTTTTCAATGAAAATCTTCCGCCGAGCTCCGCGATTGATTTTAGATACGGCGCGTTTTGAATGCGCGCGGTTTCGAGCTGTTCGGCGGTCGCGCGCCACTGCCAGTTGCCGTCGGGCTTTCCGGGGGTGTTGAAGCGGCAACTTGACGGAAGCCCGAGGATGTCCTGCATGGGGATGATTGCAAGGCGCGATACGCTAAGCAGGACGGCGTGAATCATATCCCAGTTCGGCACGTCGCCCGCCGAGCGGAAATAGCGGCGCAGCTGGTCTTTTGCCGACTCCGTCGCGGAGGCGTACCAACCGCAGGCTGTGTCGTTGTCGTGCGTGCCCGTGTAGTAGACGCATTCGCGCTTTACATTGTGCGGAAAATATGGGTTCTCGGCGTCCGAGCCGAACGCGAATTGCATTACCGCCATCGCGGGGATTTTTATTCCGTCGCGCAGTTTCATAGCCCGTTCCGAGAGCAGCCCGAGGTCTTCCGCCACGAACTTGTTTTCGGGAAAATGCCGCTTCAGATACGCGAAAAATTCTACGTCGGGGCCCAGTTTCCACGAGCCCTTGCGCGCGTCCTTTGTCTTCGACGGAATCGCCCAGTAGTCAGCAAAGCCCCTGAAGTGGTCGAAGCGGATTGCGTCGTACATCGAGACCGCCGCCGCCACGCGCCTGCGCCAGAATTCGAATACCTCGGCTTTCTTGCCGTCCCAGCTATAGAGCGGGTTGCCCCAGAACTGACCTTCAGCCGAGAAGTAGTCGGGCCCGACCCCCGCAGCCGTGCGCGTTGTGCCGTCGGCGTAGAGGTCGAAAATTCCGCGGTTTGCCCACACGTCCGCGCTGTCGTGGGCGACGAAAATCGGGATGTCGCCGAAAATGTTTATGCCGCGCGTTTTCGCCTTTGCCTTGAATTTTGCGTACTGGCTGAAGAATACCCACTGCGAAAATTCGGTTGCGAAAATTTCGTCCGAAACCTCCGCCGACATATCTATTGCCGTTTCGAAATTGCGCAGGTCTTTACGCCACTCGTACCACGGTTTGCCGCCGTTTTTGCGCTTGAGGGCGGTGAAGAGCGCGTAGGAGTCGAGCCAATGGGCGTTCGACTTTCTGAATTCGTCGAAAGTCTGCTCGAAGCCGAAAACGGACGAGTCCGCGCCGTTTTTACGCCAGCGTTCCGCCGCCGTACGCAGCAGGGCGGGAATGTTGCAATAGAGCGCGCCAAAATCGCACCTGTCGCGCGGCAGGGCATTGAGCGGCTCGAGTTCCGCGCGCTCCAGAAGCCCCGCTTCCGTCATATCCTCCAAGTCGATGAAATACGGATTGCCCGCGAACGTCGAAAACGACTGGTAGGGCGAATCGCCGTAGCCCGTCGGACCGAGCGGGCATATTTGCCACCACGTCATTCCCGCCTCTTCGAGAAAGTCGAAGAACTTGTCGGCGGCGCGCCCGACGTTTCCGATTCCGCATTCGGACGGCAGAGCCGAAATGTGCAAAAACACGCCCGCCGCGCGGCTGTCGTGCCACGAGAAATCGGGAATTTTTACGCTTCGGCGTGGGGTTTCCTGCGTTTTCATAACAAAGCGCAACTTTTTTTGATTTCCTGAAAAGACCGCCAACTGCGCCCGATGGGAACGGTCGGCTGTAAATCCGCATCCGAATTAGTAGCTGCGACCCTCCCTGTTTTCGTAGTAGTTTATGAAGGCGTTGTTGAGCACGCGGAAGCCGCCGGGGGTCGGATAATCGCCCGTAAAGTACCAGTCGCCCGTGCACGAGGTTATCGACTTGTGCAGGTCTTCGATTGTCTGGAAAACGATTTCGACTTCGCCGTTCCACTCCACGTTTTTCGGATAGACGAGTTCGCCGACCTTTTTCGTGATTTGTTCGTAGGTGAATTTGTCGTAAATCTTTTTGACGTGGTTTACGATTTCGCAGTCGGGCTTGTCTTTTTGCGCGACGCAGAGTTGGTAGACTTCGCGGATTGTCTCGGAATTGCCCGTTTCCTTCAAAAGTTTAATCGCCGCTTGGAACGCGATGAACTTGCCGATTTCGCTCATATCGATGCCGTAGCAGTCGGGGTAGCGGATTTGCGGCGCGGTCGAGGCGATGACGATTTTCTTCGGATTTGTGCGGCTGAGGATTCGCAGAATCTGGCGTTTGAGCGTCGTTCCGCGCACGATTGAGTCGTCGAGGCACACGAGCACGTCCTTGGGCGTAACCACGCCGTAGGTGATGTCGTAGACGTGCGAGGCAAGCTGCGTGCGGTCTTTCTCCTGCGAGATGAACGTGCGCAGCTTGATGTCTTTGTGTGCGATTTTCTCGCCGCGCGGCCAGTTGTCCATCACCAATTTGTCGATGATATCGGGCGTGAGCGGACGGTCGGATTTCACCAATTCGAGGAGTTCGTTTTTGACCTCCTGACGGCGCATTACGCGCAGCCCGCTCATCATTCCGTAGTAGGCAATTTCCGCCGTGTTGGGAATGTAGCTGAAGACCGCGTGTTTGAAATCGTTGTCGATTGACTTTACGAGCTTGGGGCAGAGTGCCGCGCCGAGAGCCTTTCTTTCGCGGTAGATTTGGGGGTCGTTGCCGCGCGAGAAGTAGATGCGTTCGAACGTGCACGACTTCCTTTCGCCCGCCTTGCGGTAGGACTGTTCGTAGCACGTACCGTCGCACTTCATCACGAACACGTTCCCTGGGGCGACTTCCTTGATGTCCTCTTCGTCGGCTTCGAAGACGGTCATAAGCGGTACGCGTTCGGAGGCGAATGCGATGAGTTCGTCGTTTTTGTAGTAGAAACAGGGGCGGATGCCGTTTGCGTCGCGCAAAACAAACGCGTCGCCGTTGCCGATTGCCCCCGCGATTGCGTAGCCGCCGTCCCAAGTCTTCGCGGCGTTGCTCACGATTCTGAGAGGGCTGAGGCGTTCGTTCATCATCCGCAGAATGTCTTCGCCCGCCACGCCTTCGTCGCGCAGTTCGCGGTAGATTTCGCCGTGCTCGATGTCGAGCTGGAAGCAGATTTCCTCGAGAATCGCCTGCGTGTCGGTGCTGAATACGGGATGTATGCCGCGCTCGATAAGGTCGCGGTTAAGCTCTTCGGTGTTTGTGATGTTGAAGTTGCCAACGAGCATCAAATTGCGCGCGGGCCAAGTACTCTTTCTGAAGAACGGGTGGCAGCTGCTTTTCTGGTAGGAACCGCTCGTGCCGTAGCGCAGGTGCCCGATGAGCAGTTCGGCTGCGTAGTCGAAGTTCTTCTTTACGGTGTCGATAAATTCGGGATGGATGATTCCCTTTTTGATTTTTTCGTCGTATTTTTCGAACTGTTCGGTGAAGATTTCCGAAAGTCCGTTGGGCTTTGCGTTGCGTTCGCGGTAGATGTAGTTTTCGCCCGCTTCGACACCGATTTTTACCGCCCCGATTCCCGCGCCGTCCTGACCGCGGTTGTGTTGTTTTTCCATCAAAAGAAACAGCTTGTGGAAGCCGTAGATGGGGTCGTCATACTTTTCTTTGTAGTATTCGAGAGGCTTGAGAAGCCTGATTAAAGCAATGCCGCATTCGTGTTTGATAGAATCGCTCATAAAGATTGTAGCTAAATTGTCCTTTCCATTCTCGACAAGCTTGCGCGCTTGGCAAGTCTATATGAAAAATTTTTACGGAATATGTTCGGCTGAATTTCGGAAAAACAAAAAAAACGCGGGCGGGGGAAACCCCGTCCGCGCGCATTAAAAATTATTCCACTTAGTTGCCCTTTACGACATCCCAAAGCTCGTTGAACTTGGCGTTGTCCGCGCCGAGGTCGCGGATGAGTTCGCCGCGCCTGTAGAGGTCGTCGGGGATGAACATTCCGGGGTGGTTCTTGTTCTCCTCCGAGACGTATTTGCGGGCTTCGGGAATGGGCGCGCTGTAGCAGGTAAATTCCATATTCTTCGCCGCATTCTTGGGTTCGCATACGAAGTCGATGAACTTGTAGGCGAGTTCCTTGTTCTTTGCCGTGGCGGGAATTACCCAGTCGTCACAGCTCATCGAGATGCCTTCCTTCGGGCACATATACGTCAGGTTCGGCGATTCCGCCAGAACTTGGAAGAGGTCGCCGCTATAGCCCTGTACGACGAGAAATTCGCCCGACTGAATACCGACCTTGTAAAGTTCGTTGTCGAACTTCGCCAGATTCTTTTTCCATTTGAGCAGGATTTCCTTTGCCTTGGCGAGGTCTGCGTCGTTGGTGTCGTTCATACTTTTGCCGAGGAAGAAGAGGGCGGCTCCGATTGTTTCGCGGTGGTCGTTGAGCATAGTCATTTTGCCCGCGTATTTGGCGTTCGAGAAAACGTCCCAGCTTTCGGGCAGTTTGCCGACCTTGTCCTTATTGTATGCGATGCAGGTGTAGCCGAGCATATAGGGCACGCTGTATTCCATTTTCTTGTCTATCGCCAAGTCGGCGAGCACCTTCTGGTTGACGAACTTGAGGTTCGGCAACTTCGAGTGGTCGAGCTTTTCGAGCATATTCTGCTCGAACATCACCCGCGCCATATAGGAAGTCGGGAGGATTACGTCGTAGCCCGTGCCGCCCGCCTTCAGTTTTGAATACATAAACTCGTTGGAGTCGAAAATGTCTATCACGACCTTGCAGTTGTTCTGCTTTTCGAACTCTCTTACGAGATCCAAGTCTATGTAGTCCGACCACATATAGACGTTGAGCGTGGGTTTTGCGGGGCCGCACCCCGAGACGAGCGCGCCCGCGATTGCCGCGAGCGCAACAGCGCATACCGTTATGTATTTTTTCATTTCTTTTTATTCTCGTTGTTTATGGTTGTTAGTATTTCTTTTTTGTTAGGCACTGTCCGAGAATGGCGACAGTGAAAGTGAGAGCCATAAATACGACGGACAACGCGTTGATTATCGCGGGCGCACCGTGTTTCATCATACTGTACACTTTGACGGGAAGCGTAGTGCTACCCGGGCCGCCCACGAAGAACGTAACAACGAAGTCGTCCATCGAGAGAGTAAAAGCCATCATCGCGCCCGAGGCAATCCCCGGACCGAGCAACGGCAAAAGTATTTTCACGAATATCCGCAGATTCCCCGCACCCAAATCCTGCGCGGCTTGGATGATGTTGAAGTCGAAGTCCTGCAGTCTTGCCAGAACCGTGAAAGTTACGAAGCTTACGCTGAATGTTATGTGCGCCAGAATCACCGTGAACATACCGAGTTGTACTTTCAGGCTTACGAACATCAGCAAAAGGCTTATGCCCATCAGAACGTCGGGCACAATCAACGGCGCGTAGACGATTCCGTAGTGCACCGTCTGCAGTTTCGACTGCTTGTAGCGGTTGAGCACCCACGCCGCGCAAGTGCCTATCGCCGTCGAAAACAGGGTCGAGACGCAGGCGATTATCAGCGTGTTGAGCGTTGCGTTGATTACCGCGGAGTCGCGGAAAAGGGCTTCGTACCACTTGAGCGAAAAGCCCATCCATCTGCCGCCGTAGCGCGAGGCGTTGAACGACTGCGACACGAGCATTACAATCGGCAGGTACATAAACGCCATCACGAACAGCGTTGTCAGAAGCGATGTGTAGCGCGTCCTCATTTCGTGGAGTCTCCCGCCGAGCGGCGCGTATTGATGATGCTCTTTACGAGCTTGTTTTGTTTCACCAAAAATAGCAGTACGGGCACGGTTATTATTATCGAAAGGAATGCCGCAAGTGCCGCCGCCTCGGGCAGATTTCTGTATGCGGACGCCTTGATTGCAATCTTGTTGCCGAGCATTTCGCCGTCGACGCCGCCGACCAAGTCGGGAATTGCGTACGAGCCGAGCGCGGGGATTAGCACAACGAGGGTTGCCGTAAATATCCCGCGCTTAATCCCCGGGAGGAAGATTCTGCGGAACGCGCAAAAGCGCGTTGCGCCGAGGTCGCGGGCGGCTTCGAGAAGCGAGAAGTCGAACTTTTCCGCCGCCGCGTAGATGGGCAGAATCGCGAACGGCAGGCACGTGTAGACCGTAACGATAATGACCGCGCCGATATTGTTGAGGAAGAACAGGTCTTCGGGAATCAGCCCCAACGCCAAGAGCGTTTGACGCAGGAAGCCGTCGGGGTGTAGCAACACGCGCCACGCGAAAATGCGGATGAGGAAGTTCGTCCAGAGCGGGATTATGACAATCAGAAGCAGCCAGTAGCGGTATTTCGGCTTTTGAAGGGCAATCCAATAGCCAACTGGAATGCCGAGCAGCAGGCAGATGACCGTCACCGCGCAGCTTACCCAGACGGTGCGCCAGAGCACGCCCAAATACGAATTTTTCAGAACGTTTTCGATTGTCGAAAGCGTCCACCCCGCGTCGATACCGCCCGAGGGGTCTGCGGTTCTGAATGCTATTGCAAAGACCAGAACCGACGGAATGAGGAAAAAGACACAGAGCCACAGGAACGACGGAGCGGTCAGCAAATATTCCGACAATTTCGAGCCGGCATTGGCGTTTCTCGCGCCCGTATGCGATGTTTCGTTTTCCATTTCGGGTACACTAATGAGGGGGTTCTGCGGGAATTGTCGTTACGTCGTCGCGGTGCCACGCCACCCAGACCTTGTCGCCCCAAGTGGGCTGTTTGTAGTCGAGGTAGCAGCGGTTGTGTTGCGAAAGCACGTTGATGCGGTGTTCGTTGACGCGCACCCAGTAGCGCGTCTGCGCGCCCTGATATACGATGTCGATAACTTCGGCTTCGACGGCGTTGAGGTTTTCGGCCTCCTTTTTGCTCCCGAAAATTCTGAATTTTTCGGGGCGGATGCTGACCGTAACCTTCGAGCCGTTCGAAAGTTTGTGCTCGTTGAACGAGGGAAATTCGCCCAAGCCGTCCATCGCGATTTTGCAGTTTTCGCCGTCGATTTGCTCCACGATTTTGCCGTCGAAGAAGTTCGTATCGCCGATGAACGACGCCACGAACTTCGTGCGCGGATTTTCGTAGATTTCGGCGGGCGTGCCGATTTGCTCTATTACCCCGCCGTTCATAACGGCAATGCGGTCGCTAAGGCTCATCGCTTCGCCTTGGTCGTGGGTAACGTAGATAAATGTGGTACCGACCTCGTCGTGAATTCGGTCGAGCTCGAGGAGCATATACTGGCGCAGTTTGAGGTCGAGAGCCGCAAGCGGTTCGTCGAGGAGCAGGAGTTTCGGACTGTTGATAAGCGCCCTTGCTATCGCCACGCGCTGTTTTTGTCCGCCGCTGATTGTGTTGGGCATACGCGAGCCGTGCCCTTCGAGGCGGATGATTTCGAGCATTTTTTCGACCTTTTTTGCAACTTGGTCTTCGGGCATACCCGCGGTTCTCGGGCCGAAGGCGATGTTGTCCCAAATACTCATATGCGGGAATAGGGCGTAGTTCTGGAAAACCGTGTTGATTTTGCGCTTGTTCGGCGCAAGGTCCGTAATATTGACCGAATCGAGAAACACTTCGCCGCTTTCGGGGTCTTCGAAGCCGCCCGCGATTCTGAGCATTGTGGTTTTGCCGCAACCGCTCGGACCGAGAAGCGAGAACACCTCTCCGCAACGAACGCCGAAGCTCACGTTCTTTACGACGTGCACGTCTCCGTAATATTTTTCAATATTTTTAAACTCGAAAAACTCGCCCATTTTTCAAATAGAAAAGCACAGAAGAAATACGATGATTCCGCGTTTGAAAAGCTTTTTTTTCAATTTTTTTTCGTGCGCCAGATTGGGGGCTTTTGCGCATCCGATTTTTCCCCCGTTTTCGCCCGATTCCCCGCCCGCCGATTTTGTCCGCCGATTCGCATTTTAACGTCTTGACAAAAACCGCACGGCGGTGCTAACTTCTCGCATATTATCCGAGTCCAACCAGACACACATACTATGAAAAAGCTAATCGTTCTCTCAGCGATGGCGGCAATGTCCGCGCCCGCGTTTGCGTGGTACGAAATCAAGACCGCCACCGACACCCCCGAAAACGCTCCCTACATAACTTCGTACGACGACGCCATTCTCTGGATGGCAGACCAAGTAAACGGCAGCGAATCGCGCGGGCTCAAAGACTATTACGTAAAGGTTGCCGCAAACACAACGGCAGCTTTCGACAGGCTGTACGCAGGCGGCGGCGGCGGTCAGTTCAACAATATGGTAACGCTGCTCGAAGACGGTTCCACATTCGAGTTGACTTCGCAGTCGACCATCGAGGTTT
>ERZ1026868.1165-NODE-1165-length-14079-cov-8.867299_pt1 | contig 14079 bp, 9 predicted proteins | sample MGYA00380164_ERZ1026868 | MGnify/ENA primary metagenome ERZ1026868 (study PRJEB33269, sample SAMEA4719800) | human gut metagenome | biome: human-associated habitat; feature: organic feature; material: feces | place: Cameroon | collected 2013-10 ... | reverse complement strand
CAGGATATTAAGCCTAATACAATCAGACTTTCTATCGGTACAGAGCATATTGACGATATTATTCACGATCTCGACGAAGCTTTCGCCGCAATCGACTAATTTTAAATTCTAAATTATTTGATTAAATTTAAGGAGATTATTTATTATGGCTATTTATAAATCAGCACTTGACCTCGTTGGTAAAACACCACTTCTTGAGGTACAGAATTTTGAAAAAGAAAACAATCTTGAAGCAACAGTTCTTGTAAAGCTTGAATATTTCAATCCGGCAGGTTCTGTTAAAGACAGAATTGCAAAGGCAATTATTGAAGACGCAGAAAAAACAGGAAAGCTTAAAGCAGATTCAGTTATTATTGAACCAACAAGCGGTAACACAGGTATCGGCCTTGCAAGTGTAGCTGCCGCAAAGGGATATAAACTCATCATCACAATGCCTGAAACTATGAGCGTTGAAAGAAGAAACCTTATGAAAGCATACGGTGCCGAACTTGTTTTGACAGACGGTGCAAAGGGTATGAAGGGTGCTATCGCAAAGGCAGAAGAACTTGCAAGCGAACTTCCAAACAGCTTTATTGCAGGCCAGTTTACCAATCCTGTAAACCCTGCAACTCATAAGGCAACAACAGGCCCTGAAATTTGGAACGATACCGAAGGCAAAGTTGATATTTTCGTAGCAGGTGTAGGCACAGGCGGTACACTTTCAGGTGTCGGCGAATACCTTAAGAGCCAAAATCCTAATGTAAAGGTAGTTGCAGTAGAACCGGCTACATCACCTGTTCTTTCAAAGGGTACAGCAGGCCCTCATAAAATTCAAGGTATCGGCGCAGGCTTTGTTCCTGATACTCTTAATACAGATATTTACGATGAAATCATCGCAGTTGAAAACGAAGATGCATTTGAAACAGGTAAGGCATTTCCTAAGCAAGAGGGTGTACTTGTCGGCATTTCAAGCGGCGCAGCACTCTGGGCAGCAAAGGAACTTGCTAAAAGGCCTGAAAATAAGGGCAAAACAATTGTTGCTCTTTTACCTGATACAGGTGACAGATACCTTTCAACTCCGCTTTTCAGCGAGTAATAAAGACAGATATAATATTTCCCTTATATCATTAAATCAAGGCTTGGGCTTCACGGTCCAAGTCTTGATTTTTTTATTTTATGCTCAAATGCCACTAATATATTAAATAATTTTTTAACAAAATCGGCAAAATATAATAAAATTTATAAAAAATATTGATATTACTATCCCAAAGTGCTAAAATCTATAATAGGCAAATTTGGAATATTTTAAATTTTTCATAAATGCTCTGTCACAATTTAAGGAGGACAAAACAGTGAACGACTCAAAAGCACTTAAACGACTTGAAGCACTTTTTGATGACGGTTCATTTACTGAAATTGATGCTTATGCTAAATCAGCTGACGGCTCAGTTGAAGTTGTTGCCGGCTTCGGAACAGTTAATGAGTGTGCAGTTTATGCATTTTCACAGGATGTAACTGTTGACAGCGGTGCTGTAAGTGTTGCACAGTGTGCTAAAATTAAAAAGATTTATGAACTCGCTTTAAAAACCGGTTGCCCGGTCATCGGCGTGTATGATTCAAATGGTGTTAAGCTTACCGAAGGTTTTGAAGTTATGAATGCTTACGGTGATCTTGTTAAAGCATCAACATCAATGAGCGGCGTATGCCCTCAAATTTCAATTGTTGCAGGTTCTTGCCTCGGCACATCTGCTCTTATTGCAAATATGGCTGATGTTGTAGTAGCGGTTAAGGATGCTGATTTTTATGTAACAGCTCCAAGTGAAGTTACTGCCGAAGAAAGCTATGAAGCAGGAACTGTTGATATTCTTTGCGATACTTTTGAAGATGCAGTGGCACAGGTTAAAAATCTTGCTTCGCTTCTTCCGTCAAATAACCTTGCCCCTTCTCCTCTTTTTGAATTTGAAGCTCCAAGCACTTTTGCAAATGACGGTGATGATGCAATGGCTGTTATTAACAGTATTGCAGATGCAAATTCAGTAGTTGAACTTAAGGGCGGATATTCAGAAAAGAAATGTAAAACAGCTCTTGCAACAGTTATGGGTACAACAGTAGGCTTTGTTGCATTTGAAGGTGAACCTATTTGCCCTTGCTGTTCTTATAAGGCTGAAGCTATGGTTAAACTTTGCGATGCTTATTCAATTCCGGTTGTAACTTTGGTTAATGCAAACGGTACTGTTAATAAGCCGGGCAAGGAAAATCAAAGCCTTACAGCATTTACTAAACTTACAAGTGCTTATGCAACTGCAACTACACCTAAAATTTCTGTAATTACAGGTAATGCAGTCGGCCTTGCATATATTGTTCTTGCAGGTAAAGGCTCAAATGCAGACTTTACTTTCGCTTGGGATAAGAGTGTTGCTTCTCCGCTTCCTACCGAGTCTGCTGTTCAATTTTTATTTAATGACAGACTTGCAAACGGTGAAAGCAAGCAAGACCTTGAAAAAGAATATATTGAAAAGGTTGCTTCGCCATTCACTGCCGCAGCTTGTGGCGCAGTTGATGATATTTTTGCTCCTGCCGATACCCGTGCAAAAGTTATTTCTGCACTTGATATTCTTGCAGGTAAAAGAGAAAATACTTTACCAAGAAAACATTCTGTTAAATAATGGAGGATTAAAATATGAAAAACTATACAATTACCGTAAACGGTACAGCTTATAATGTTACAGTTCAGGAAGGTGCAAATGCTCCTGCTCCTGTATCAGCACCGGCTCCTGCTGCTGCACCTGCTCCGGCTCCTGCTGCTGCACCTGCTCCGGCTCCTGCCGCTGCACCTGCTCCGGCTCCTGCCGCAGCTCCTGCACCGGCAGTTCAGGGTTCAGCAGGTTCAGTTAAGGTTGAAGCTCCTATGCCTGGTACTATCCTTGATGTTAAGGTATCAGTAGGCGATTCAGTTTCAAGCGGTTCAGTTCTTTGCATTCTTGAAGCTATGAAAATGGAAAATGAAATCGTTGCACCACAGGACGGTACTGTTGCATCAATCAATGTTTCAAAGAGTGACAGCGTTGAAGCAGGCCAGGTTATCATTACATTAAACTAAGAGGTGTCATAAATGGCTAAAATCGGTATTACTGAAACAGTTCTCCGTGATGCTCATCAGTCTTTGATTGCAACTCGTATGAGAACTGACGAATTTGAAGACATCCTCGAAAAAATGGATAAAATCGGCTACCACTCACTTGAATGTTGGGGCGGTGCAACTTTCGACAGTTGTCTTCGATTCCTTGATGAAGACCCTTGGGATAGGCTTCGTCTTATTCGTAAAAAATGTCCTAACACAAAGCTTCAAATGCTTTTCAGAGGTCAGAATATGCTCGGCTACCGCCATTATTCTGATGAACTCGTTGATTATTTTGTAAAAAAGAGTATTGATAACGGTATTGATATTTTAAGAATATTTGATGCTCTTAACGATGTTCGTAACCTTCAAACAGCTATTGATGCAGCCAAGAAATACGGCGGTCATGTTCAGGCTGCTATTTCATATACCACCGGCCCTGTTTTTGATATTGATTATTATTGCAATTATGCAAAGCAACTTGAAAACGCCGGTGCAGATTCAATCTGTATTAAAGATATGGCAGGTCTTTTAACTCCTTACGGAACTTATGACCTTGTTAAAGCACTTAAAAGTACAGTTGACATTCCTGTTCAGCTTCACTCTCACTATACTTCAGGCCTTGCTTCTATGGTTCACCTTAAGGGTATTGAAGCAGGTGTTGATGTAATTGATACTGCTATGAGTCCGCTTGCTATGGGTACTTCTCACCCGGCTACCGAATCAATGGTTGCCGCACTTAAAGGTACAGAGTATGATACAGGCCTTGATATTAAGGCTCTTTCAGAAATCAGAGATTTCTTCACACCGCTTCGTGAAAAGTATCTTAAATCAGGTCTTCTTGACCCTAAAATGCTTGGCGTTGACGCTAATACCCTTCTTTATCAGGTTCCGGGCGGTATGCTTTCTAACCTTGTATCACAGCTTAAGCAGGCAGGCAAGGCAGATAAGCTTGATGAAGTTCTTGCCGAAGTTCCGAGAGTAAGGGAAGATTCAGGTTACCCACCGCTTGTTACTCCTACATCTCAAATCGTTGGTACACAGGCTGTTTTCAATGTTATTATGGGTGAAAGATATAAGATGGTAACCAAGGAATTTAAGGATATGGTTGCCGGTAAGTACGGTAAAACACCTTGTGATATTGACCCTGAATTCCAGAAGAAGATTGTAGGCGATGATGAAATTATCACCTGCCGCCCTGCTGACCTTATTCATGATAAAATTGATGATTTCAAGGATGAAATTAAAGAATATTATGAGCAGGAAGAAGATGTTCTTTCATATGCCCAGTTCGGTCAGGTTGCAGTTAAGTTCTTCCAAAAGAGAAGAGATAAAAAATACAATCTTGACGGTAAACATGAAGACTTTGAATCAAAAGTTCATCCTGTTTAATTAACAAACTTATAAAAAGTGCCACTTTTGTGGCACTTTTTTGTTTATATTTCGTCGTTTTTGTACATTGTAAAAATACTGTATAAAATTTTGCATAAAAATACAGTATGACATTTAAAAAAATATGTACAGAATATTGCAAAAAATGATTTCTTATGTTAATATAAAAACAATACTAAAACTATATTATATATGTGGGAGGAATAATCTATGCTTACATTCAAAAAAACCATTGCATGCCTTATGTCGCTTATAATGATAATGACTGTAACTCCGTTTACAGCTGTTACTGCATCTGCGGCTACGGCAAAGAGCGTAAGCTCAAACATTGACGAAACAAACAAAAAGTACCATGCAGCTCCGTCAAAAACCTTTACACCAAAGACGGGTATGAGTGAAGTTTCTTGGCTTAACAGTGCCGAGGTTAATGAAGTAAGCTCATCAGACGGTAAATTTCATAAGCAGTCATACGCTCCGTCTTCAAATGTACTTTATTGGCCGAGCGCTTATGTTGGTACAACTGATTGCTTGCAATTTCAAAAGAATCATTTAGATTTCAGAGCATATTATCCGTCAGCTGTACTTATGTGGGATGGCACGACTGATGCTTATATGCCGATTATGTGTATAGCACAAAATACAAATAAGATTGACGGAAGAAGAGTTATTTATTATGCTGCACCTTATGACAGTGAGCGTATATCTAATGCCACTTCGCCGGCTCACAGCGCAAATTTCTATGCTGATACTTGGCGCGGAACTAAAGTTGAACAAAATGAAAATTTCAACGGTAATATGTATGGTAATAATACACCATTTGGTTTTGAAGCAAAGGTTTTAACTGAATTTATCAGTACAGGGGAAAATGCAAATAAATGTTATTCATTCGGTACGGATATTGGCAGCAGAGATTTGGCAAGTTTTCTTCATATTGATTCAAATATTGATAATGACACTTCTTTTATCTCAAACGGTTTTTTGGCTAAAAAACTTTATTGGACAACAAATTCAAGTAATGTAGATTTTACAACTGCTTATGACAATAATTCAAAAGAGTCAAGTTCAACAATTTATGTTGTAAACTATAAGCCGATTGTTACAGCTGCAAATGAAGCTGCAAAAGATTTGGAAAGTTTTGACCAGACATTGTATACTCCTGATGCAGTTAATGAGTATTACAAAGCAATACAGGATTTGTATGATTGTGACCCGAATTCATCTTTTAACCAAAAAGACGGTAAGGATGTAACCGATATATCAGACACTGCAGCTAAAGTTGCAAATTGTGCAAACGATATTAAAAATCGCGTTAGTGCTTATGAAAAAGCAAAACTTAAGCTTGAAAGCAGTAAGCAATATCGCATTAAGTTTACAAATTCAAATACAGATCTTCTTTCAGATAACTATTATAAAGCAGGAGATACAATAGTTGCACCTGTTCTCAGTGATAGTTATGAAGATTGTGATAAAACAGGCCATTGCACTGTAACATTTGAATGGCAGCCTGCTTTTGAAAAAACCGCAAGTAAAAATGTTGCCTATGTTGAAACGAAAATAGTACCGGCAAAAACACCGCATACTTATGGCGCATACTCACAAATTACACAAGATGGTAAAAACGGTCATATCCGCACCTGTTCAGAATGCGGATATAAAGATTGGGCTTTGTGTGATGACTCTTATGTAAAGAAATCTTCGACACCTGCAACATGTACACAGGACGAACAGATTGTATACGAATGTTCAGTTTGCCACAGAATAAAAACTGAAGTAGGCGAAAAGAAAAAAGGCCATGATTATGAAGTTGTTTCGCCAAAGGTTGATGCCACTTGCGAAACTCCAGGTAAAACTGAAGAAAAGAGATGTAAAAACTGCGGTGATACAATAGGCGGCGATGTAATTCCTGCTCTTAAGCACGATTATTCAATTTTAGTATCGAAAAAACAAGAAGCTACCTGTACAGCAGACGGTAAAGAAGCTGAATATGAATGCTCAAAGTGTGGAAATCATACCGGCGGTGAAGTAATTAAGGCAACAGGCCATAACTATCAGTATTTTGAAGCTGAAAATAAAATCGTTTGCAGCAAATGCGGCGATGAAAAAAAAGTAGGCACATCATATATAGTACCTGAAGGATATACTTTAGTTGAAACAGTTCCACCTAAATGTACTGAAATTGGTTATACACTTTACAAAAATAGTGAAGGTAAAGAATTTTATAACGATATTAAATCTCCAACAGGTCACCAATACGGAAAGACGACAGTTGTAGCACCGACCTGTACCGAACAGGGATATACAATTTATAAATGTAAAAATTGCGGTGACACATATAAAGATGATTATGTAAAAGCATTAGGTCATACAGAAGTAATTGATGAAGCGGTAGCACCGACTTGTACTCAATCAGGTTTAACAGAGGGTAAGCACTGTTCTGTTTGCGGTGAAGTTTTAGAAGCTCAAAAAGAAATTGCAAAGCTTGGACATTCATATGTTAAAAATGTTGTAGCACCGACCTGTACCGAACAGGGATATACAATTTATAAATGTAAAAATTGCGGTGACACATATAACGATGATTATGTAAAAGCATTAGGTCATACAGAAGTAATTGATAAAGCGGTAGCACCGACTTGCACTCAATCAGGTTTAACAGAGGGTAAACATTGCTCGGTTTGCAATGCTGTTCTTGTTAAGCAAGAAAAAATTGATGCAAAAGGTCACGATTTTTCAAACAACGCACAATTTTGTTTGAACGGTTGCGGTACTGCTAATCCTAATTATGTTGCACCAAGTCAACCGTCAACACCTTCAACACCTTCAACACCTTCAACTCCGTCGACACCATCAACTCCGGCAACTCCGGCACCGTCAACACCTGCGCTTACACCGGGTGAAAGCACAATTGCCAATAATTACGGTGTGGATTCTGCAACAGCCAAGTTAATTTATATTTATCTTACCCAAAATAATATTTCAAGTGAGACTTCATCATTAACCGAAAAGGTAATGACAGGTACACCTGTTAAGGGTGACGGTGATTATAAAGGTTCAAACTTCGGTCTTTTAAAAGCAAAAACCACTAAGATTACTAAAAAAAGCGTTACTGTAAAGTGGAATAAGGTTAAGAATGCAGACGGTTACATTGTTTACGGCGCAAAGTGCGGTGCTAAGAGTAAGTACAAAGTACTTAAAGTTGTTTCAGGTAAAACAACATCTTATACTCAAAAGAAGCTTAAGAAAGGTACTTATTACAAGTACAATATCGTAGCATTTAAAAATATTAACGGTGCTAAAGTTACTACCGCTGTGTCAAAGAAAATTCACGCAACTACTCTTGGCGGAAAATACGGTGTAGCAAAGGCTGTTAAGGTAAATAAAACAAAGGCTACAATTAAGAAAGGTAAGACTTTCAAAATCAAAGCTTCTGAAATCAAGAAGGATAAAAAAATCAGAAGACACAGAGCTATTTGCTATGAATCATCAAATACCGCTGTTGCAACTGTTAATGCAAAAGGTAAAGTTAAGGGCGTTAAAAAAGGTAAATGCACAATTTATGTTTACGCTCAAAACGGTGTTTATAAAACAGTTAACATTAAAGTAAAATAATAATATTTAAAGGGAATGGCTTTTGCCATTCCCTTTGTTTTATCTGACCACAAAGTATATGTATGTTCCGTAAATTATAAGCAGTAATATTCCTTGCCACCTTTGAAATTTTTGGCTGATGATAGTAGGCAAAACAGCTATTAAAATTACGCCTAAGCACATTACACAATCAAAATTAACGCAGGAAAGTGAAACCGCAAGTTCGCCGCTTCCTTTTGTAATTGATATTAGTGAGCAAATCGGAAGAATTAAAGTTAAATCAATTATATTTGCACCAAGTATATTTCCGGCTGAAAGTGAGCCGGATCTTTTCTTTAGTGCTGTAAGAGCTGTTACAAGCTCCGGCAGGGAAGTGCCGATAGCAACTGCGATAACGCTTATTACTCTTTGCGAAACATTTAGGCTTATGGCAATTTGTGTGGCATATTTAACAAGAAGTCTTGCACCGAATATTATGCCCACAGCACCTAAAATAAAAAGAATTATGCAACTCACTTTTTCTTTTGTGCAGTATGATATTTTGCTTTCATCACTTTTTGTTTCGCTTTTTATGCATTTTATGTTTTCAAAAATAAATATTGCAAATACTGTAAATAAGAGAGTTACACCCAAAGCCGAAAGAAAATAATATTCTCCGACTTCACCTTTAAAGCTGAGCTCTTTCTTTTGCGTTACTATGCAGCCTATTATTATAAAAACAACAGCAAATATCATAGCGATACTTTTAAATGAAATATCTTTTCTTTTTATTTCAAATGGCATAAATGTAATAAAAAGTCCTAAAATCAAAGCTGTATTTGCCGTGACGGAACCTATCGCATTGCCGACCGCCATATCAACATTTTTGCTTAATGTTGCCTGAATACTTACTATAATTTCAGGCAGTGTGGTTGCGATTGATACTATTGTTGCGCCTATGATAAATTTAGGAACACCAAGCATATTTGCAACTTTTGTTGCACTGTCAACGAAAATATCACCGCCCTTAATTATTAAAATTAAGCCGATAATAAAAAACACATAAGTTAATGCTGTTGCCATTTTCTCACCTTAAAAATTTGTTGTTTTGCAAATTGATATATGATATAATATTTAAGCTAATACTGATATGAGGTGACATTATGTCTAAAAATAAAAAATTCAGTCCTATAATACTTATTCCTATTTTTGTTGCAATATTCGTTTTGATTGTTCTTGCAGTGAGTGGGCATTTAACAAGAACAGAAGATATAAAAGAACCGACTGCCGAAACTTCCGTTTCTGCAGTTAATGAGCAAAACAGTGAGCCTGTAAGCGAAAATTCAGATGGAAAGGTTACACTTTGCGCTGTCGGCGATAATCTTATTCATAATACATTGATTGACGCAGGCAAGCAGGAAGACGGAAGTTATGATTATACTTCGCTTTACCAAAACATTGCCCCTGTAATTCAAAAATACGATGTTTCCGTAATCGACCAGGAAACTGTACTCGGCGGCTCTGATTTTGAATATACGGGCTATCCTGTGTTTAATTCTCCTCAGGAAATCGGCGATGCCGCAATAAATGCCGGATTCGATGTATTTAACTGTGCCAATAATCATATAATGGATAAAGGCTCACAAGGCATTATGAATGAAATTGAATATTTTAAAAAGCATAAGGATGTTGTTTATCTCGGTATTAACGAAGATGAAAAGAGCTATAACACTATAAAGTATTATGTAAAAAATAATATTACATTTGCATTGCTTAATTACACTTATGGCACTAACGGTATTGACCTTCCGAGCGATAAACCTTGGATTGTTAATATGATGGACAAGGATAAAGTAACTAAAGATATTAAGGAAGCAAGGGCAAATGCCGATGTTGTAATTGTATTTCCGCATTGGGGGACGGAAAACAGTTTCGGTATTTCGGATTATCAAAAGGAATACACCGATTTGTTTAGCAAATTGGGTGTTGACCTTGTTATCGGTTGTCACCCGCATGTAATTGAGCCGGTTAAGGAAGTTACTAATAAAAGCGGCCACAAAATGCTTGTTTACTATTCGCTTGGTAATTTTATTTCACATCAAATTGAAATTGACCAGCTTTGCGGCGGTATTGCAAGTGTTGATATTGAAAAGAAAAACGGAAAAATAACTGTTAACGGTAAGTTTATTCCGATTGTTACTCATTATAACAGAACAGACGGTGATAAATTTAGATTTGATGTTTATAAACTTTCCGATTATACAGATGAACTTGCAAAGTCACATTCACAAAACGGCGGAACACCTGAATACTATAATAAACTCGTGAAAAAAGTAATTGATGAAAAGTATCTTGATTTATCATAGTATCTTATTTTTGGCATATCATACAAAAAGTTTTAACATGAATTGATGCTCACGCAGTAAATTAACAAAATTGAATAAAATCGTTGACAAATTTATACCTGCCGGCTATAATGAAAGTGTAGTAAGAACAAAGGCGTTCCGAGTTGATTCGGAGCGCCTATTTTTTTGCTTTAATTTACAAAATTACTCAAGAGAGGAGTATTTACTATGAGTAAGTACACAAAAGAAGACATCCTTAAAAGTGCACAGGAAAACGGAGTTGAATTTATCAGACTTCAGTTTACAGATGTTTTCGGCATTATGAAAAATGTCGCTATCACAAGCTCACAGCTTGAAAAAGCACTTGACAATGAATGTATGTTTGACGGTTCATCAATTGATGGATTTGTAAGAATTAACGAAAGTGATATGTATCTTCATCCTGATTATGATACATGGACTATTTTCCCTTGGAGAAAGCACCAGAACGCACAGACAGCTCGTCTTATCTGCTCGGTATATTGTGCCGATAATAAAACACCGTTCCTCGGTGACCCAAGAAATGTTCTTCAAAAGGTTATGGATGAAGCCGCTGAAATGGGTTACAGCTTTAATGTAGGCCCTGAATGTGAATTCTTCCTTTTCAAACTTGATGAAGACGGCAACCCAACTACAACAACAGGCGACGAAGGTGGTTACTTTGACCTTAACCCTATTGACCATGGTGAAAACTGCCGCCGTGATATTTGCCTCGCTCTTGAGGAAATGGGATATACAATTGAAGCATCACACCACGAAGTAGCTGAAGGCCAGCACGAAATCGACTTTAAGTTTGATGAAGTAATGACAACAGCAGACCGTGTAATGACTTTCAAGCATGTTGTTAAAACTTATGCTACAAAGCATGGTCTTCATGCAACATTTATGCCAAAGCCGATTTATGGTATCAACGGTTCAGGTATGCACACAAATATGTCACTTATGACTAAAGATGCTAACGGTAAAGTAGTTAATGCTTTCTATGACCCTGAAAGCGAAGACGGTTTGAGCGAAGTGGCACATTATTTCATCGGCGGTCTTTTAAAGCATGTTAAGAGTATTGCAGTATATTCAAACCCAACCGTAAACTCATATAAAAGACTTGTACCTGGTTATGAAGCTCCTACCTATATTGTTTGGTCAGCATCTAACCGTTCATGTCTTGTTCGTATTCCTGCAGCAAGAGGAATGGGCACTCGTGTAGAGCTTCGTTGCCCTGACCCAACTTGTAACCCATATCTTGAAATGGCACTTTGCCTTGCAGCAGGTCTTGACGGAATTAAGAATAAAATCTCTCCTGCTCCTGCAGTTGATTATAATGTATTTGACCTTTCAGATGAAGAACTTGCAGCAAAAGGTATTGATTGCCTTCCTGGTTCACTTGAAGAAGCAATTGAAGCTTCAGAAGCTGACCCATTTGTCAAAGAAACAGTAGGCGACCATGTATTCAATGCTTATACCGAAGGCAAGAAAGCTGAATGGGATGAATACAGAACAAAGGTTTCACAGTGGGAAATCGACAGATATATGGTTAATTACTAATCTGTATCTTTTACTTAACCCTCTCTTATGGCAATTATGCCAGTTGTTAGGCCGGCATCGCTTTCCGGTGTCGGCTTGACATATATTTTTAGCACAATGAGGTGCGACAATGTTATGTGTTGTCGTGCCTCTTTTTTATTTTCTTTTTATCATTACAAACTATTTAATTTTAGGAGGAAAAATATATGGATATAACATCTATTCTTGAAAAAGTCGACAGTGAAGTGTTCGGCATTTGGTTTTTAATCGGTGCGGCTCTTGTTTTCTTTATGCAATGCGGTTTTGCTATGGTGGAAACAGGTTTTACAAGGGCTAAAAATGCCGGCAATATTATTATGAAAAACCTTATGGATTTTTGTATCGGTACTCCGATGTTTATATTGCTTGGTTTCGGTCTTATGATGGGTGAAGAAGTTTTAGGTGGCTTTTGCGGTATGCCAACCTTGGGCGTTTTCACAAATTATCAAAATTTTGATTGGTCTAATTTTGTATTTAACCTTGTATTTTGCGCAACAGCGGCAACAATCGTTTCAGGTTCAATGGCTGAGCGTACAAAGTTTTCAAGCTATTGTATTTATTCAGCTGTAATTTCTGCTGTTGTTTATCCTATTGAAGCAGGTTGGATTTGGAATCCAAACGGTTGGCTTGCAAATCTCGGCTTCCACGATTTTGCGGGTTCTTGTGCAATTCATATGGTTGGCGGTATCACAGCATTTATCGGCGCAATTATGGTTGGCCCTCGTATCGGCAAGTATGTTGAAGATAAGAAAACAGGCAAAAAAGTTGCTAAAGCTATTCCGGGACACTCTTTAACTCTCGGCGCACTCGGTGTGTTCATTCTCTGGTTTGGTTGGTATGGTTTCAACGGTGCTGCTGCAAAAAGCGGACCACAGCTTGCTTCAATATTTGTAACCACAACTTGTGCTCCTGCTATTGCTACTTGTGTAACTATGATTTTCACTTGGATTAAAAACGGTAAGCCTGATGTTTCAATGTCACTTAACGCTTCACTTGCAGGTCTTGTTGCAGTAACTGCCGGTTGTGATGTTGTTGATGCACTTGGCTCTTGCATTATAGGCGTTGTATCAGGTATTCTTGTAGTTGTTGCAGTAGAATTTATTGATATTAAGCTTAAAGTTGATGACCCTGTCGGTGCTGTTGCAGTTCACTGCGTAAACGGTATGTGGGGTACTGTTGCAGTCGGTCTTTTCGCTACTACAACCGTACCGGGTAATGATTCATTCCAAGGCCTTTTCTACGGCGGCGGCTTCTCACTTCTCGGCAAGCAGTTATTAGGTCTTGTTTGTGTTGCCGCTTGGACAATTGTTACTATGACAATAGTATTTTTCATTATTAAGAAAACTAACGGACTTCGCGTATCTGAAGAGGAAGAAATCAAAGGTCTTGATGCTACCGAACATAATCTTCCGTCTGCTTACGCAGATTTTATGCCGGCTATGGCTTTTGCAACATCTTCTTCTATCAAAGCTTCAGCTCCAAAAGCAAGTGTACCTGCAACTCCGCTTGCTCCGGTTGAAAAGGCAGTTGAAGTTGAAACTTATACGACTAAAAAATCACCGGCTTTATCAAAAGTTGTTATGATATTTAATCCTGCTAAGTTTGAAGAAATTAAATCTGCTATGAATGAAATCGGCATTACCGGTATGACTGTTACTAATGTAATGGGATGCGGCACACAAAAAGGCCACATCAGAAAATACCGTGGTGTTGAAATCGAAGAAATGAATCTTAACCCTAAAATGAAGCTTGAAATGGTTGTTTCTGCTGTTCCGGTTGAAACAGTTGTTGAAACTGCAAGAAATGTGCTTTATACCGGTAATATCGGCGACGGCAAAATCTTCATCTATGATGTTGAAGACGCGGTTAAAGTTCGTACCGGCGAAAGAGGATATGATGCTTTGCAGGGTGAGGATGATGTGTAAAACAGATTTGTAAAATCTCTTTTATATAATTGTTTTTGCTATTTTCTACCAAAGAAAAGGGACTGTTAAATCAGTCCTTTTTCTTTTATGCGATATGTATAAAAATACAGCTGTATACATAAGAAACTGAATAACTATACTAAAAGTTGTATGG
>ERZ1026868.1163-NODE-1163-length-14083-cov-14.257628_pt1 | contig 14083 bp, 15 predicted proteins | sample MGYA00380164_ERZ1026868 | MGnify/ENA primary metagenome ERZ1026868 (study PRJEB33269, sample SAMEA4719800) | human gut metagenome | biome: human-associated habitat; feature: organic feature; material: feces | place: Cameroon | collected 2013-10 ... | reverse complement strand
TTCGACGCCGCCGGCGACCCGATCCCCCCCGTCGCGCGAGGCCGGGGTGCCGGCTGAATCACCGCGCGCCCTACCTCGGAAAAATACGCAGGCCGTTCGCGAGGCCCCCCTGCTTTGGAGCGGCGATATGTAATCCACGCGCACGCGCGAGCAGACGGCAAAAATCACGCAAAAAGGAGGCGCTTTCTGTGGCAAATCAGCGGGAAAAAACCAAAGAACAGCGGATTCGCGCAGAGAAAGCACGCCTGAAAAAGCTTTACCGGGATCTGCCGAAGGAAGCGGCCGGGACTGTCGCGGGCCTCATCGATCAGGCGGCCTTTATGCGCATCGAGTGCGAGGACATGGCGGACGACCTGCGGGAAAACGGCTGGACAGAGAAATTCCAGCAGTCGGAGCGGCTGGAGCCGTATGACCGCGCACGGCCCATCGGGCAGGCGTACAACTCGACGAACGCGAACTACCAGAAGATCATCAAGCAGCTCACGGCGCTCCTGCCGAAGCCGGACACCGCGCAGAAGCAGGAGGACGACGGCTTTGCAAGCTTTGTCCGGGAGCGTGACGAGGAATGAAACTCACGCGCTACCCGGCGACCTACAACCCAATCCTCGAATATTGGAACGCGATCCAGTCAGGCCGCGAGACCGTAAGTCTGAAAGTGCAAAAAACCTACCGGCACGTTGTAGAACAGCTGGGAGCGGAAAACTCCGAGTTTTACTACTCGCCGAAACGTGCCAACCACGTCCTTGAATTTTTCGAAAACTACTGCCACCACTCCAAGGGCAAGGCGGGCGGGCAGCTCGTCAAGCTGGAGCTGTGGGAAAAGGCGCTGCTGGCGACGATTTTCGGCTTTATCGATATCGAGGGAAACCGGCAGTACCGCGAAGCCGTCCTCATCGTCGGCAAGAAAAACGGCAAATCGCTGCTGGCCTCCGGCGTCGGCCTGTATCTCCAGCTGGCGGACGGCGAGGCTGGCCCGGAGGTCTACGCCGTCGCGACCAAGCGCGACCAGGCGAAGATCATCTGGCAGGAAGCAAAGCGCATGGTGCAGAAATCTCCGGCGCTGCGCAAACGGACGCGCTGTCTGGTCGGCGAGGTGGACAGCGATTACAACGACGGCGTTTTCAAGCCGCTGTCCTCGGGCAGCGATACGCTCGACGGCCTCAACATCCACGGGGCCATGATGGACGAAATACACCAGTGGAAAAACGGCAGACCGCTGTACGACATCATTGCCGACGGCGATCAGGCCCGCGCCCAACCGCTGCGCTTTATCACATCCACCGCGGGCACCATCCGCGAAGACATCTACGATGAAAAATACGAAGAAGCCGAGCGCATTATCAACGGTTACGAAGATCCGGACGGGTACCACGACCCGCGCCGGATCGCGTTTATTTACGAGCTTGACAAGCGCAGCGAGTGGACGGACCCGGCCTGCTGGAAAAAGGCAAATCCGGGCCTCGGAACGATCAAGTCCTACACGGCCCTCAAAGAGCGGGTCGAGCGGGCAAAGAAAAATCCGGCGCTCGTCCGAAACCTCGTCTGCAAGGATTTCAACATCCGCGAAACGTCCTCCGAAGCGTGGCTCAACTTTGAGCAGCTGGATAACCGGGATACCTTCACGCTGGACAAATCTGGCCGCCGCATGATCTGGACGCACCACATGGCGGACGGCAAGATGCAGGAGCGCGTGCTTTCCTACCCGCGATACGGCATCGGCGGAGCGGACCTCTCCAAGACCACTGACCTGACGGCGGCAAAGGTGCTGTTTCAGGTGCCGGAGCTGCCGGAGATCCTGTTTGTGCTGCAAATGTACTGGCTGCCGCAGGAGCTTTTGGAAAAGCGCGTGACCGAGGACAAAATACCATACGACAAGTGGAATGAGCGCGGGCTGCTCCGACTGTCAGAGGGCAACAAGATCCGCTATGAGGACGTCAAAGCATGGTTTGTCGAGGTGCAGGAAGACCTCGATATTTTTATACCATTTATCGGCTATGATGCATGGTCGGCGACCTACTGGACGGACAGCATGGCGGACTACTTCGGAGCCGAGGCCATGCTCCCCGTGCATCAGGGCGTAAAAACGCTGTCTGAGCCGATGAAGCGCTGCGGGAACGATCTGGAATCCAAGCGGATCGTCTACAACAACAACCCCATCGACAAGTGGTGTCTGGCAAACACCGCCTACGACGAGGACAAAAACGGCAATATCCAGCCGCACAAGACGAGCAAGTCCACGCGCCGCATCGACGGCACGGCGGCCCTGCTCGACGCCTACACGATCTACGATCAGAAGCAGGCGGAATACACCAGTATGCTCTAGGAGTGACAACATGGGATTTTTCAAAAACCTCCTGACGAATATCACAACGACCAAACGCGTTTCGACCGTCCAGATGGTGCAGGAGCGCGGGAACGGCTTTTACAGCTACAACGGCAAGATGTACCAGTCCGACATCGTCCGCGCCTGTATCCGCCCGAAGATCAAGGCCATCGGCAAGCTGACGGCCAAGCATATCCGGGAAACAGTCACGGCCTCGGCGCGGAAGATCGCCGTAAACCCGGAACCGTACATCCGGTTCCTGCTCGAAGAACCGAATCAGTACATGACGGGGCAGCTGCTGCAGGAGAAGCTGGCCGCGCAGCTGGTGCTCAACAACAACGCCTTCGCCGTGATCCTCCGGGATGAAAACGGCCTGCCGAACGCAATTTTCCCGGTCGCGGCCATGCAGGCCGACGCGGTCTATGACGCGGGCGGGAACCTGTACCTGAAATTTTATATGCAGAACGGCAATGTGCTCACGTTTGCCTATGACGACGTGATCCACCTGCGCGGAGATTTTTACGAGAACGACATCTTCGGCGATCCCATCGCCCCGGCCATCGTGCCGCTCATGGAGATCGTCACCACGACGGATCAGGGCATCGTCAAAGCCATCCGCAACAGCGCCGTCATCCGCTGGCTGCTGATGTTCGCCGCGTCCATGCGTCCGGAGGACATTAAGCAGCGCGCGCAGGACTTTGCGGACAGCTTCCTGAACGTAACAAACGGAACGGGCGTTGCGGCAGTCGACGCAAAGGCCGAGGCCAAGCAGATCGACCCCAAGGATTACGTGCCGAACGCCGCCCAGATGGACAAAACCACGCAGCGCATTTATGCCCTGTTTAACACCAACCCGCATATCGTCACGTCAATCGCGACGGAAGATGAACAGAGCGCCTATTTTGACGCCGAGATCGAGCCGGTTTTAAAGCAGCTGAGCGGAGAATACACCCGCAAGCTCTTCTCCAGGCGTGAACGCGGCTGCGGCAACCGCATCGTCTTCGAGGCGTCCGCGTGGGACTTCGCCTCGACCTCGACAAAGCTCAATCTATTGCAGCTGGTCGACCGCGGCGCGCTGACGCCGAACGAATGGCGGCGCGCATTCAACCTCGCGCCGGTCGACGGCGGAGACAAGCCCATCCGCAGGCTGGACACGCAGCCGGTCGACCGGAATACCACGCAGAAAGGAGATGAAACCACATGAAGATCAGCATTCGCGGGCCCATCGTATCCAGCAATCAGCACCGCTTCTATCAGTTTTACGGAATGGAGGCGACGAGCCCAAAATCCGTAGCAGACGCACTTGCCAAGGGAAACGGTGAGCGGGCAGAAGTCGAGATCAATTCCGGCGGCGGCGAGATCTTCGCGGCAAGCGAGATCTACACGGCCCTGCGCAATTACGCGGGCGGCGTCCACATCCGCATCGTCGGCCTCGCGGCCTCCGCCGCCTCTATCATCGCCATGGCGGGCGAATCGGAAATGACGCCGACCGGCATGATGATGATCCACAACGTTCAAACCGAAGCCAGCGGCGATTACCGCCAGATGGAGCACACCGCAGGGACGCTGCGCGACGCAAATCACGCGATATCCTCGGCCTACGTCGCCAAAACCGGCAGGCAGGAGGCGGAGATCGCCGCCATGATGGACGCCGAGACATGGATCACGGCGGAGCGGGCCGTTGAACTCGGCCTTGTCGACCGTGTGATGCAGATGGACACCGGAAAGAAACCGCTTGCAGCGGACTTTTACTCCGGTATGCTCAGCGAAGATGCGCTCAAACGCGCGGAAAACTTTTTAAAAGGTCAGGCCGCAGCGCCTGATTTTTTTATGCCCGAACGGGCGCAGGCAGAAGCAAAACTGAAATTTTTAAAACTCAAAGGAGAATTGAAATGACGAAGGAAATTTACAACATCCAGCGCCAGAAGCTCATGGACGAAGCCCAGAAGCTGCTGGACGAAAGCAAGACCGCCGAGGCACAGGCCAAGATGAAGGAGGTTGAAGCCCTCGACGCGAAGTTTGAGGAGGAAGCCAAGATCCAGGCAAACCTCAACGCCCTTGCGGGCCAGAAGGTCGCGGCCCCGGCTGCGGCAACACAGTCCGTCGATTTGTCCGGCGGCGCCAAGACCCCGGACGTGCTCGACCGGTACGACACCGACGAGTACAAGCGGGCCTTTATGAACTATGTCCTGACCGGCAAGAAGATCCCCGCAGAGCTGACCAACGTAGACGCCAACACCAAGACCTCAGACGTCGGCAGCGTCATCCCGACCACGACCATCCAGAAGATCTACGAGAAGATGGAAGCCATCGGCATGATCCTGCCGCGCGTAACACACACGTCCTACGCGGGCGGCGTCCAGGTCCCGACCAGCTCGGCCAAGCCGACGGCCTCCTGGGTCGCCGAGGGCGCGGGCTCTGACAAGCAGAAGACTTCGACCGGCAAGATCGTCTTTGCGTACCACAAGCTGCGCTGCGCGATCTCCATGTCGCTGGAAGTTTCCATCATGGCATACCCGATGTTCGAGGCACAGTTTGTCCGGAACGTCGCAAATGCGATGGTAAAGGCGAAGGAGCAGGCCATCATCAACGGCACCGGTTCCAGCCAGCCGAAGGGAATCCTTGCGGAGACCGCCCCGACCGGCCAGAACATCGACATTGCCGCCGCGACAACTGCTCTGACCTACAAGGATCTGTGCAAGGCCGAAGCTGCGCTGCCGCAGGCATATGACGGCGCGATCTGGTTCATGTCCAAGAAGACCTTCGAGACGCAGATCGTCGGCATGGTCGACAACAACGGCCAGCCCGTCGCGCGCGTCAACTACGGCATCAACGGCAAGCCCGTCAACTACATCCTCGGCCGCGAGGTCATCCTGACCGGCGACTACATGCCGGCCTTTGCGGCGTCGGTCACGGCCGACACCGTCTTCGCCTTTATGTTTGATCCGGCGTACTACCTCTGGAACGAGAACATGGGCATGACGGTAAAGCGCTACACCGACGAGGACACCGACGACGAGGTCACAAAGGCCATCGAGATCGCCGACGGCGCGTGCGCCGACGTCAACAGCCTCGTCACGCTGACCAAGAAGAAGGCCTGACGGCGCGCGGCCAACAGGGAGGGATAACAAATGGCTTTGATCAACGTTGCAAAAACCGCCCTGCGGCTGACCACAAACGCCCTTGACGACGAGCTCAAAGACGAGATCGACGCCTGCCTCATGCGCCTGCACCTTGCGGGCGCAGAGGGAGCGGACGAAGATCCGCTGGTAAAGGACGCCGTTCGCGCCTATGTACGCTGGCAGCATGATTTCTGCGGCCGAGGCGAGGAATGGAAGACCTGCTTTGCAGATATCCGCGACGCTATGGGACTGTCCGACGATTACCGGGCAGTCCAAGCCAGCGGAGGAGCAGGAGGTGCTTGCTGTGATCTTTGACACGCAGATCACGCTGCGCCTGCTCTCCTACCCTATCGTCAACGGCCAGACGACGGAAAAGCTCGAGCGGGAAACCACAGTCTGGGCTGCCCGCAAGTCCGTAAACCGCGCCGAGTATTATCAGGCCGCACAAGCCGGCAAGCGCACGGACGCAATTTTCCGCATGCACAGCGCGGAATACGGCGGCGAGCAGCAGATCGTCTGCGGCTCCGACGTCTTTGACGTTGTCCGCAGCTATGGCGCGGAGACGGAAGAAGTCGAACTGACCTGCAAGCGGAGGGACGGCGCATGATGATCTATGAGGCGCTATCAAGCCTGGGCGTTCCGGTCTGCCACCCGCCCTACAAGGGCGCGGAGGAAACCTACATCACCTATCAGCTGCTCGGCCAGTCCGGCCAGATCTACGCCGAGGGCGGAGAGGCCGAGACCGGCGTGCAGTACGCCGTTTCCATCTTTGCAGAGGGCTTTGCCGCCGACCTGCTCAAGCGCACGAAAGCCGCGATGGAGGATGCAGGCTACATTGCGACCGTCGACATGGAGACCTACGACAAGGAGACGGGCCGCACGCAGATTGCGCTCATCGCCGAAACGGAGGGAGCGGAGTATGGCTAATATCTCCATCACGGGCGCAGATGAGTTAATAACAAAGTTGCAAAAGGCGTCAGAGTTTGATGACGAAATGCAAAAGGACCTGCTTTATGCAGCGGGAGATATCATTGTCGAGGAACTGCAAAAGGCCATCAAGACGAGCGGATTCCACACGGAAGCCTACGCCTCCAGCGTGAAATACCGCAAAACCATCAAGCAGGACAAAAACGGAGATCCGTATATCACCATCACGGCAGTCGGCAAAAACGAGCACGGAACGCGTAGAGCGACCGTGCTTTTTGTTTTGAATTACGGCCGCCGAGAAGAATACGGAAAAATCGAAGGAACATATTTCTGGACAAAAAGCGTCCGCGCAGCGGGAAAGCGCGCGAACAAGGAAATCGAAAAGCTGCTAGAGCAGAAATTGAAAGAAAGGGGCCTAACATAAATGCCTAGTTTTGACTTACGCGGCATCCGGGCGGGCAAATACAAGAACACGTCCGGCACCGTATCCTACGAAAGCCCGACAGAAGTCGGCGACGCAATGAGCGCAAATCTGGAGCTTAGATTTGCGGAGGGACGCCTCTATGCAGAGTCCAAGCTTGCGGAGTATATCAAGCTTGCGACCGGCGGAACGATCTCGCTGGCGGTAAAGTACATCCAAAAGGCTGCGCAGGTGATGTTTTACGGGTGCAGCACGGACACAAGCAAGAACAATCTCAAATTTTCGGCGAAGGACATTGCGAACTATGTCGGCATCGGCTTTTACGCACCGGACAAGATCGATGGCGTGACAAAGTACACATGTGTGTGGGTGCCAAAGGTGCTCTTTGGCCCGCCCTCCCTCGCCTATCAGACAAAGGGAGAAAACCTCCAGTTCAACACGCCAACCACGACGGGCGAATTCTTGGCGGACGACTCAACGTCCGAGCTGCTGCTTGAGACGGAGACGGTGGACAGCGCCGAAGCGGCAGTAACGTGGATCAAGGGAAAGCTTGGTGAAACATGATGGAGACGACCAAGCCGAAAACCGTAGACTATGAGTACGAGGGCCAAAAATACAGGCTCACATGCAACATGGCGGTAATTGGCGACGTGCAGGAGGCGTATAACGGGAAGCTTCTGCAAGCGCTCAATCAAACCGGAGGGTACAAGAGCACGCTCACATTTTTGGCGGCCATGCTGACAGATGCGGCGGACTCTCAGGGGATCAAGGACGAGTACGGCCTCCCGCTGATGTTTACCGCACGGAAAATCGGGCGCAAGCTCACGCTGCGGGAAGTAAACGCAGTCGGGCAACAGATCTGGCCGCTGATCGAGGATGCGGTAATGGGCAAGCAGGACGACGCCGCGCAGGAGGACGCCGAAAAAAACTGACACAGCCGGGGAAATCAAAGCGAGAAGGCATTGATTTCCCCGGCTATCTCGCGTTTTGGCTCTTCCGGATGCACCTGCCGGAGCGGGATTTTTGGAAGAGAATGACGCCGCATCGGATCAATCTGCTATTGGAGGCTTTGGAACCGCCGGAAAAGCAGGAGGAGCCGAAGAGCCTGGCGGCATATCTCAGCGGAGGGACATAATATGCCAAATATCAGCACAAGGTTTACGCTCTCGGGCGAAAAAGAGTATAAACAGGCGCTATCAGAGATCGGCAACGGTATGCGGGTACTGGACTCCGAGATGCGCAAGGTGCAGTCTGCTTATGCGCAAAACGCAGACAGCGTAGAGTCGCTGGCGGCACAGAATGATGTACTTGAGCGTAAAATCTTATCGCAAACCGAAAAAATAGAGTATCTCAAGGCGGCACTGCAGCAGTCCGCAGAGAAATACGGCGAGTCGGACAAGCGAACCATGCAGTGGCAAACGAGCCTAAACAATGCCGAAGCAGAGCTGAACAACCTAAACAACAAGCTAGACGAGAACAAAGAAAAAATTGAAGAATCCGGGAAAGAGACCGGGAATCTCGGCGACGTTGTGAGCGGGCTTACAGAAAAGTTTGGGATAAAACTGCCGGAGGGAATGCAGAAAAGCATGAACTCCATGGGAAGCTTAAACACAGCATCTGTAAAAATTGCAGGCGGATTCGTGGCGCTGGCCGTAGCTATCGCAAAGGCAGAAAAAGCGCTCATATCCATGACGAAGGAATCTGCTGCATTTGCGGATAACATAATCACATTATCCATGCAGACCGGGCAAACAACGGAACAACTGCAAGAGTTTTCATATGCAACCGAGCTGATCGACGTATCCGTGGACACCCTGCAAGGGAGCTTGACAAAGCTGACAAACAACATGCAGGACACGATAAACGGGACGGGAAACGCGAAGGCATCCTTTGAGGCGCTTGGAATCAGCGTTACTGATGCAGATGGGAATATGCGCAGCGCGAATGATGTGTTTTACGAGACGATTGACGCACTTGGGGATGTAAAAAATGAGACAGAGCGCGACGCCATGGCAATGGATATCTTCGGGAGATCGGCGCAAGATCTCAATCCGCTGATTATACAAGGATCGGAAACCCTCAAGGCGTATGCACAAGAGGCGCACAGCATGGGCTACGTCCTCGATAATGAGGCGCTTTCTGCCCTTGGCGCGGTGGACGACGCATACCAGCGACTGCAAAAATCGCAGGAGGGTGCTAAAAATCAGCTTTCCGCCGAATTTGCGCCGTATCTCACGGAGTTTTACGAGAAGATCACGAAGCTCATCAGAGACGGCGGGCAGGCGCTCAAGGACTCCGGAATCGTGGACTCCTTCGGTATGCTGCTGGAGACTGTGGGCGACATTATCGCTCCTACCGATCAGCTCTCGTCGGACACTGTACCGAAGCTCACGGAGGCGCTTCGCCCGCTGGCCGAGATCATGGCGGGCATCGCGGACACCATTGATTTTATCAGCGGCGCGGCGACTGTCCTCACGACCGGTATCTGGGACTGGGATAAGTGGTCGGGCGGCTGGAAGCAGATGGGCAAGGCTGCGGGCTTCGGCTACTCCTACGGCAACGGGAATAACACGCAGACGCTAAAGGAGAAGTGGGAGCAGACCGACATCAACCGCGCGACCAGCGCGAACGGCTACGGCCAGTATTACGCAAACGGCAAGTGGTATTCCAATTATGATAGCTACCTCCGCGACGAATGGGAAAAATCCGGGACGGGCACGACCTTCGAGTATTGGAAAATGCAGAAGGGCTATAACGCCTCCGGAACGGACTACTGGCGCGGAGGCCGGACGCTGATCGGAGAGTACGGCCCGGAGGAAGTCGTGCTGCCGCAGGGTACGCGCATCCTCACCGCGCAGGAGACACGGCAGGCTTCGGGCGGCGATACGTTTTACATCACGATCCCGGCCAACACGGTAAAGGAATTTAACGATATCGTCAACATCGCGCGGAATAAGCGCCGCACAGACAGAATGGGGGTGGATTGATGGCAACGGTAACACTGCAAGGCATAAAATCCGGTGCGTTTGACTACCAAAACCAAACAACAAACTATCACACGTCGCAAACAGTAGAATATGGCGCGGGACAGTTTTTGTGCGTAATGTTTGAGGCCCTGCCAGCAGCATACCATTACAAAGAGATAACGAGTATCGGAGCAAGATTTTATATAGCAGGGAAAACAATGTCGAGCATCGGATACAAAGAAATGAGATGCGGGCCGCTTACAAAACTAATCGATCCAGAATCCATAACTTACGGGAACGGCGGAAGCGAGCTTACACCATCAGGCGGGGTGTATGTTAAAGATGCGGACATCCCAGGCTATGTAATACGAACAGACATATTAACAGATAGCACAGCGCAATACCTGATAGAAAATTATATAAAGCATGGAGCAATCGCAGATGCAAGGGCATATTTTATACTTGCAACAACGCGGTACACGCAAAAACCGCAGCTTGTTGTTGAGTACGATGAGACGGACGTCCCGTTGGTGATCCAAGATCAAACAAAGTATAGCAGTGGTTCGGATCGGGAGAGTTGGGGTGCCGGAAAGGCAAATGTTATTAGATGGTATGCACCGCCGTCGACAAAAGCGACGTATCTGCCCGTAAAACAGACAACAGCAACGGTGCAATGGAAACTCAAAGACGGCAACACCATCAACGAGATCGACATTGATGCGGGCGAAACGGACGAAAACAACTATTGCCAGATAACCGTACCGGCTGGTGTACTGCCAGCCGGGGACATCATGTGGCATGTGTATGCGACGGGCACGAATGGCAAGATGACCGTCTCGGATTGGTTTGAACACAAGGTATGGGATGTAGCAATACGGAGCGCCAGCCCAGTATCCGGGTATGTGCCCAAAGCCAAGCCAAGCACGTTCACATGGGCGCTTGCGCAGCCATACGGAGACGGAGCATATCAATACACAGCGCTTGCACAAAAAACTGCAACCTTCCGCTGGCGCGCAGCGACTGGTGCGACTGTCCATGAGATCGCATGCGGGGAGCAATCGTCAGTGACAATCCCGGCTGGGACATTTACAACGGATGCAATCCAGTGGCAAGTAACGGCGGCAACAGAAGAGGGCGTATCCGCGACATCCGAATGGATGGAGCTATCAACGATTGAAACACTATCAAAGGCAGAGGTAATCTCGCCAAAGGGTGAGATCGTGGACGATGCGAGCAGCACACTATTTAAGTGGAATCACATCATTTCTACCGGCACGGCCCAGACCAAGGCGGAGCTGCAAATCTCGACGGATATGCAGACATGGACGGCGCTTGCGACGGTGACCGGCGCGGAGACGACCTACACCGCCCCAGCAAACACGCTCGGGAGCGGGACAAAGTACTGGCGCGTGCGAACGTACAACACGGACAACGCGGCGGGCGCATGGAGCGACGCGGCGGAGTTCATCTGCGTCGGCGCTCCGGCGGCTCCGGCGGTTTCCATCAAGTCGCAGTCTCCGCGCCCGGTTATCGGCTGGCAGTCGTCGGAGCAGCTAGCCTACCAGGTGGAGATCGACGGCGTTTACAGCTCCGGCACGTACTACGGCACGGATAAAACGTGGACAGCTCCGATGTACCTCGAAGATGGTGAATACATTGTGCGTGTCCGCGTGCAGAACGAATATGCCATGTGGTCGCCATGGGGATCGGCGGCGCTGCAAGTCTCCAACACAGCGGGGCCGGCGATCAATCTGACGGCAGAGGCCGGGGACACGGTGCGCCTCTCCTGGAGCGCTGCCGGAGGGTATCACTACAACTTTTACCTGATATACCGCAACGGAAAGCTCATTGCAAAAACACAGGAGCTAACATACACGGATCTGCGCTCTATTGGCAGCACCAGCTACCAGGTGCGCGGGTGCTTTGACGCAAGCTCCAATTACCGGCTGTCCAACACAGCAGCTGTGGAGCTGTCTGTGCCGTGTGTGACGCTGATCGACCTTGACTCCGGGGACGTGCTGCCGCTCCCCTACTCGGCCAGCACGCACCGCACGACGGGGCGCAATCTGAGCCGGGGCGTACAGTCCGTGCAGCTTGCCGGGCGGCGATACCCGGCGATAGAGCGCAGTATGCACTATGCGGAGACGATCTCGGTTGCGTGCGCCTTCCGCGAGGCGGAGGACTGCGCGGCGCTTGAGGCGCTTGTGGGCAAGATGGTAACGGTAAAAACGCCGGAGGGCCAAATGGTGAGCGGGTGCCTCTCGGTGCTTGCGGCCACTGCGGACGGCGGCTTTTATACAACGTATCAGTTTGACGTGGAGCAGGCGGACGTGGAGGAGGTCGTGGACATTGATTCGTGATGTATCTTACAAAATCAACGTGCTTCGCGGCGGCGCGGAGTTCAAACAGCTTTCGTGGGCGGCAGACGCCGCCCCGAACGTCTACGTCCGCAAGGATTCGGAGATCAAGGGCAGCCTGTCGGCGGAGGTTTACCCGGCCGCCGATGTTGATCTGCTGACCGACGAGCTGCAACCGGTCCTTGTGCTCGACGGGACCGAGACGCCGCTCGGCGTATTTCAGGCGACCACAGTCGAGGAGATCATGGACGCATACGGACGGCGGCTCCGGATCGAGGCTTATGATCGCTGCTGGCGCATCCAGCAGAGCCGAACGGAGGGCCTCTATCACATCGCTGCGAATACGCCGTATCTGACGGCGGTGCAGCAGCTGCTTACGGCGGCGGGCATCAAGCTTGTGCTGGCCGTGCCGTCCTCGGCGGTGCTGGCGACGGATCGCGAGGACTGGGACACTGGGACGGACTACCTGACGATCTGCAACCAGCTGCTGGAGGAGATCAACTACAATCCGGTGTGGTTCGACGGGCGCGGCATCTGCCACTTAGAGCCGTATAAAGCGCCGACCGGCGGCAGGATCGACCACGCATACAGCAGCACAGATCTAACGCTTGCGCCGATTACCGACGACCACACACAGGAAGTCGATTTATTTGATGCGCCGAATGTTTTTGTGCGGATCTGCTCCAATCCGGATAGAGGCGCGCCGCTGACGGCGACTGCCGTCAACGACTCCCCTACCTCCAGTACGTCCACTTTCCGGCGCGGCCTGCGCATTGTGGACGTTGCGAAAGTGAACAACGTGGCAAGCCAGGACGAACTGCAAGAGCTGGTAAACCGGCTGCGCAACGAGTCGATGTACGCGACAAAGACGATCACATTTTACACGCTGGCGACCGGCGGCCATGGCGTAGGAGATATCGTATCGATCGATGATCCGGGCATCGGCGGCATTTGGGAAGAGACTGAGTGGTCACTCACGATGGCCGTCGGGGAGCTGATGCAGCACACTGCACGAAGGGTGGTGATCGCGTGATGGGCCTCACAGGATATACTGCAAAAGCAGTGACGAAGCCGGAGCGCATCGCACTTGCGACTGTGGCAGCCAAGTACGCGGACGGGCTATCGCTGATCTTCGACGGGCAGACTGCTGCGACGACAAAGCACTACAAATGCAACACGGCGGTGACTTTTGCCGCCGGAAGCCGCGTCGTCTGCCTGCGGATCTCCGGCAGCTGGGTCGTGGCTTTCGCTTTTGGAAATCCAGTATGACGGTGTCGGACTTGGACACCGAGAAGGGAGAGAGCATATGATTACAGTCAACGCAAGCAGGCGTGAGCCGATCTGCCTGCGGCATCAGGGCGAAAATGACGCGATGCGGGTCGCCTTCCCTCTTTCGGCTTTTGAGGCAGACTGGCCGGGCGGCACACCTTTGCTGCTCGTCAAGCGCCCGCGCTCCAGCATGGATGCGGAGGCGTACCCCGTGGCGCTTTCCGTGGACGGCCACACGGCGTATTGGGCGGTCAGCGCATCGGACGTTGAATACTCCGGATATGGCAAGGCGCAGCTCCAGTGGCGCGTAGAGGACGTTCTTGTGAAATCCTGCATCTATGACACTGTGTGCGTTCCGTCGCTCCATGCGGGCGCAGAGCCGCCGGACGCGCCCTCCAAGCGCTGGTTCGATGCGATCCAGGCGCAGATCGGCGACCTTTCCAAACTGACGACCGAAGAGAAGGAAAATCTTGTTGCCGCGATCAACGAGGCGGCACGCTCTGGCGGAGGCTCCGGAGGAGCGGGCACCATCGATATGCGCGTCGCGGATGGCTACATCCAGTATTCCAACGACGGCGGCGCGACGTGGGAAAACCTCATTGCCATTGCCGATCTCAAGGGCGCAGACGGTAAAGACGGAACGAACGGAACGGATGGTGCTCCGGGCAAGGATGGTGCAGATGGCGCACCCGGCAAGG
>ERZ1026868.1157-NODE-1157-length-14117-cov-3.939411_pt1 | contig 14117 bp, 7 predicted proteins | sample MGYA00380164_ERZ1026868 | MGnify/ENA primary metagenome ERZ1026868 (study PRJEB33269, sample SAMEA4719800) | human gut metagenome | biome: human-associated habitat; feature: organic feature; material: feces | place: Cameroon | collected 2013-10 ... | reverse complement strand
GGCGTATGGCGAAGCCAAACTGCTGGCTGGTGCTCTTCACGCGGTCGGCCTCGAGCGGGCCACCCTGTCCGCAGCTGTTGCCGCCAAGACCCGTGATGGCATGGTCGATGTGTAGCCATACGCCATCGCTGGCGGGCAACTCATGTGGATGGTTGGCCATGGCGAGCTGTTGGGCCGAATAGGGCAGTGCCGAGAAGCTCATCACGCTGTCGGCCACGAATATTGCTCCATGCAGTCCGTCGCTGAAGGCCACCCAGCGGCTGTCCTGGTGGTTGGCCATGTCTTGCGGCTTGGGGAAGTTCTCAAACTCGCGGGCCACGTCGGGTTGGTCCCAGATGGCTACGGCCTGGCTTGTCTTTCGGTCGGGATAGTTGTCCACGGGGCCGCGACCGTAATACTTCATGTGCTTCATTGTTGTGGGCAACTTCATCACATAGCCCAGTCGGGCCAACGTGACGTTGGCGCGCGATGCCGAGACGGCGCTACGGTTCTCCACGGAGCCGTCGGGATGGATGGTATAGACCACGTTGGTGGTGAACTTGAAGTCGGGCTTGCGCCCTGTCGTGGTCAGCTTCTTCCAGTTCTTGTCGGCACCCTCCAAGTGTGCTGAGTCCTTGCCCTGGCTCTCCACCACGAACTTCACCGACACGGAGCCGTCGGCGTTGGTCACGATATGGCTCTCAAGTGCCTTGTGTTGCAGGTCGTGGAGCCCGTTCTCATACCATGCCTGGTAAGCCCAGTTGTCGTTGTTGACCCATGCGCGGAACGCGTCGAGGCGCGGGCCGCAACCGTCGGCGAAGACGGGTTTGCCGCCATAGGTCAGCGAGCGGATGGAGCCCGTGGCCTTGTCGAAATCGACATTGAAGGCCTTGCCGCCATCCACGACTATGCTTGTGGCGGTCTCCTTGACGCTCACTTTGCCAATGGTCTTAGCGTCGGCGGAAAGGGCCTTGCGCTCGGCCGCTGTCTGCACGAGCAGTTGCTGGTCTGCCTGCACATATCCGGCCTTTGCCCAGGGCGTGTCGTGCCTTTGGTGGAACTGCACCAGGAGTTGGTAGTCGCGGTTCGCGTCGAGCGTGCCCTTGGCCAGTGCCGGCACGATGACCGTGGCGTGTTGGCGTGGTGCCACGCTGCCCACGGCGAGCTTGCCCGTCGCCACCTCGAGGCCATCGGTCGTGAGGCTGTATGTGGCATCATAGTCGGAGAGGTCGCCGGCATAATAGTTCTTGTTGAAGATGTCGAGCGTGCCCTTGGCCTTGTCGGCCCACTTCACGCCTATGTTCTGATACACCTTCTTCACCTCATAGTATTGAGGCTTGGGCTCCATGTCGCCGAAGATGATACCGTTCATCACGAACTGGCCGTCGTTGGGCGTGTCGCCGAAGTCGCCGCCATAGGCGAGATAGCGCTTGCCGTCGCGCGTGTAGTTGTACATCGACTGGTCTATCCAGTCCCAGATGGCACCGCCGCATAAGAAGTTGGTCGACTCTATTGCGTCCCAGTAGTCTTGCAGGTTGCCGATGGCGTTGCCCATGGAGTGGGCATACTCTGATATGTGGAACGGATACTTTATGCCCATATTGCCACGCACGGCTGCGCGCACCCAGTTGACCGACGGATACTGGTTTGACCCCATGTCCACGATGTCGTTGTTGCGCTCATATTGCACAGGGCGCGATGTGTCGAAAGCGTGCACGGCGGCGTAGCTGGCCTTGAAGTTGTCGCCAGGCCCGGCCTCGTTGCCCAGGCTCCAGATTGCTATGCAGGGGTCGTTGACGCGGGCGTGTGCCATGGCCATCATGCGTCCCACGTGCTGGTTGCGGAACTCGGGCACGTGGCTCAGGCTGGCCTTGCCATAGAAATACTCATGGCTCTCCACGTTGGCCTCGGCCTCGAGCCAGATACCATACTTGTTGCAGAGATAATAGAAGTAAGGGTCGTTGGGGTAGTGGGAAGTGCGCACGTGGTTGATGTTGGCGCGCTTCATCATCATCACCTCTTCCTCCATCTGCTGCCGCGTGATGGCATGTCCGCGTGCGGGGTTTATCTCGTGGCGGTTCACGCCTTTTAGCTTCAGCGGCTTGCCGTTGACGAGGAAGTAGCGGCCGGCCAGACCGAACTCGTCGTCCTTGGCCGCCACGTCGCGTATCTCCACCGTGCGGAATCCCGTCTGCGTGCTCACCGCCTCTACGGTGTTGCCCTTCTTGTCGCGCAGCTCGCAAACAAGCGTGTAGACGTTTGGCTCCTCTGTGGTCCAGGGCTTCACGCCGGCCACGGTGAAGTCGGCGTGGCGTGTCAGCGTGTCGGCCTTGGCAAGCGTGAGCGTGCCAAGCGTCGGCGTCGGCGTCAGCGTCTGGCCCTCGCCCTCGGCGTCACCATAGAGCTTGTTGGCAAAGAGCTTGAATATGGCGGTATAGTCTTTCACGTTCTTTCCGCTGACGTTGGCCACCGAGAGGTCTACGGCCAGCTGGCCCGTGCCGTCAGGGTGCCAGGCTGGAATGACCTTGAGGTCGCTCACGTGGACCTTGGGCTTGCTGTAGACTGCCACCGTGCGGAAGATGCCGGGCAGTCGGAACATGTCTTGCGCCTCGAGGAATGAGCCGTCTGACGAGCGGTAGACCTCCACGGCAACCTCGTTCTTGCCGGCCTTGGCCCACTGGCTGATGTCAAATTCTGCCACGTCGCGCGAATCCTTTGAGCAACCCACGTAGTGGCCGTTGACCCAAAGGTAGAAGAAGGAGTCCACGCCATCGAAGCTGATGTAGGTCTCGCGGCCATTCCATGTGGCAGGCAGGGTGAACGTGCGGCGGTATGAGCCCACCTCGTTGCGATACTCATAGGTGGTGTAGTTCTTGGGGGGCTCGCGCATCACGCCCTTTCGCCAGTCGCCCACGGCGATGTTATACTTGAAGATGACCCACTGGTTGACATATATTGGCGTGCCATATTTCTGGCTTCCGTCTTTCTGCAGGCCGTAGATGTTCCACGACATTGGCACCTCCACCTCGTCCCATCCCTGGTCGGGATAGGCAGTCTGGAAGAAGTCCTTGGGACGGGCGTCGGGGTTCTTGGCGAAATGGAACTTCCACTTGCCGTCGAGACTCTGCCAGTAGCTCGACTTCTCTGGCAACACGCCCTTGGCCTCGCCCTCCGAGGCGAAGCTGGTGAAGCAAGCATGGGGTTGCAACTTGTTGTAGCCCAACAGTTCGGGCTGTTGCCACTCATGCCATGTGGGGGCAGTGGCTGAGCCATACTCATAACCCGCCAATCGAGTCTGGGCAGACAGTGTGGTTGCCAAGAGACAACCCACTGCGGTTAAGATATTACGAATGATCATTTATTGAGTTAGATTGTAGTTGTGTCTATCGCTAATTTTCCACAAAGGTAACCCTTTTATAAGGGCTACCCAAACAAATACGGGAAAATCGCACTACTATTTTAGGCAAGGCATGTTCATGTAACCCACCTTTGTTCTTCTGAAAGGTGGATTGGCAGGATAACGGCAAACAGGTTTTATCCTATTCCCCCAGCTTCCTCCACACCTCAAGAAACTCGCGGTGGTCGAGCTTCTTGTCGAAAGAAACCTTTATGCCGGCACTGGTCAGCGTGTCGTAAGCCTGTTGGGAGATGTACTCGGCATAGACCTCAACGACACCGCCATCGACCATCATCGAGGCGGCGGAGCGACCCACTGCTTTTGCGGCTACCTTAGCGTCGTAGAGCAGTTCCGGCTCATCATTCATAATGTTATACAGACGGCGAACACCCTGGCCGTCGAAGGTGCGGATGCGCCCATCGTGCAAGACGACAAGCGTGTGTTGTTCATCGCGGAGTGTATCAATAAGATCCTGCATCATAGCGCTTTCAGTTTTTAATAGTTATTTCTTCTTGTTTATGTGGCAAATATAAGCAAAAGATTTGATATCTCTTGTCATTGAATAAGAAAAAGTGAAACGCACCTAAGAAACTTCCTATCAGACGAGCAGATGTCCCTAAAATTCCGTAATTTTGTAAGGAATAGGGGCTTAAGCTATGACAAAGAAACAAATCATTAAGATTTTTAGCGAGAAGACTGTCAGGACAGTATGGGACGATAAGGAAGAGAAATGGTATTTCTCTATCGTTGATGTTGTGGCAGTGCTTACGGATAGTACCGATGCCAAAGCATATTGGAGAAAATTAAAACAACGACTAAAAGCAGAAGGAAATGAAACCGTGACAAATTGTCACGGTTTGAAATTGAAAGCAGCTGATGGCAAGATGCGAATGACGGATGTTGCAGATCAAGAGCAGCTATTCCGTCTCATACAATCCATTCCTTCACCAAAAGCCGAGCCATTCAAGCTGTGGATGGCCCAAGTAGCAAGCACGCGCCTTGATCAAATGCAAGACCCAGAGCTAAGTATTGACCAGGCTGTAGCAGACTATCGTCGTCTTGGATACTCTGAGGCTTGGATTAACCAACGCATTAAATCTATTGAAGTCCGTAAAGAACTTACTGATGAATGGAAACGTACTGGAGTGAAAGAAGGAATGGAATATGCTTCGCTTACAGATATCATCACACGAGAATGGAGCGGAATGACCACACGACAATATAAGCAACATAAAGGTTTGAAGAAAGAAAGTCTTCGGGACAATATGACCAATCTCGAAATGGCTTTCAATATTCTTGCAGAAGCCTCTGCAACAGAATTGTCTAAACAGAAAGATCCTAAAGGTTTCAAACAACAGAAAAACATTGCAAAAGAGGGCGGTAGTGTAGCTAAAGTTGCCAGAGCTAAACTGGAATCACAGTTGGGCCACAGCGTCATCTCAAAAGCAAAAGCAAGCGATTATCTCCCACCGATAACAGATGCTGATGCTGATGAACTGCCATCGGAATAAGTAAAGGGATAATTATTATGCGACACACTTTTCTTCTGATATCGATATTCGCTCTTCTCCTCGTCTCCTGCACACGTCGCGAGACCCCGAAGCCAACCGCTTTCCACAACGACGTGATGCTAAAGACGACACCCGTCAAGGACCAGGGACAAAGCGAACTGTGCTGGGACTATGCCATGCTCGCTACCATTGAGACAGAGCGGCTGCAGCTCGGCGACTCCGTGAACCTCTCGCCCGACTATCTCGCACGCCTCTGGCTCCAGGATCAGGCACGAACCTATTACCTCACACGCGGCCATGAGAAGGTGTCGCTGCGTGGTATGATGCCGATGACACTCCACCTCATGGAGCGCTACGGCATCCAGCCCTTCGACAGTTACCATCCCTTCGGAGCTGTCAGTTATACAGCACTTACGCGTGCCTCCATGCAAGTGGCACGCGCCTCGACAAGTCTGCGAAGGCTTGATGACCGGCTTGGAGACTTCCTCGACAAGCAGGTAGGTTATCTGCCCCCAACCCTTTTCATGCTTGGCATGGGCTATACGCCCCAGCAGTTCGCACAGAGCATCTACCTCCCCGGCGACTATGTAGCGCTGACAAGCTTCACGCACCATCCCTTTGGCAGGCCGTTTGTTCTCGAGTCTCCCGACAACCGGATGCTCGACAGTTTTTATAATGTCCCCATCGACCAACTGATGAGGACTATCATCAGTGCTTTGCGCCACGGACATCCCGTCTGCTGGGAAGGTGACATCTCAGAGCCAGGTTTCGACTTCTCCAGAGGCATCGCCATGCTCCCCGACGAAGACCACACACCGACACAGCAGGAGCGACAGCGTGCCTTCGAGCAGTTCCAAACTACTGATGACCATTGTATGGAGTTGTGCGGATTGGCACACGATAGCCATGGGCACCTGTTCTTCATCGCTAAGAACTCTTGGAGCACCCACAATCCTTTTGCAGGGTTCATGTATCTAAGTTACAACTACGTGCGAATGAAGACGATTGGTGTGATGGTGAAACGTGATCTAAAAGGGCTTTCCCGCGTCAGCTGATTGTTTGTCGAACGTCAGCCGATTGTTTGTCGAACGTCAGCCGATTGTTTGTCGAACGTCAGCCATTGAGTTTTAATATGTTTCTTTGTGGCTTTGAGCCTAAAGGAATGGACCGTTGTATAAGGAGAAATACGTCAAAACAGCGAAAAAACGTCATTGTGCACGTGAGATTAATTATTTTTTATTATTTTTGCACTCAATATAAGAGGTTGCTCACTCACATCATAAAGTGGATAGAACACGATATTTCGAACAGTTTTATAAGGAGAATTACAAGCCGTTCTTCTTCTTTGCCCTTCGTTATCTGGATAACGAAGAGACTTGTCGTGATATCGTGTCTAATGCTTTCGAGTATGGCTGGAACCATCTCGACTACGATCGGGTGGGGGAGTGGCGCAATCTCATGCTCGCCTATATCCATCATAAATGTATCGATGAGCTCCGACACAAGTCGGTGAAGGACGACTTTGCCAAGGCGCGACTCGCTTCTGCCGAGCGGACCGAGGACAAAGACCTGCTGGAGCAGCAGGAGCGCGTAGCCATCGTCAAAGCTCATCTCCAACTGCTGCCACCCAAGACCCAACTCATCCTCAGAGAGTGTATGGTCAACGGCAAGACCTACAAAGAGGTGGCGGAAGAACTGGATATCACGGACAGCGCCGTGAAGAAACACATCGTGAAGGGACTGAAATTCCTGCGCGAGAGAGTTAAAAATATAAAATAGGAGTATCTATTCTTGTTGTTATTACGATAATAAGATAGGAAACTAAGTTAAGATAATAAGTACCAGAATTATTCATAGACACGTTTTATGAGCGATATGACAGACGATAAGAAGATGGAAAGCTGGCTCGACCTGATGGATCAGGACGTGACGCTGACCGATGCCGACATCGACAAGAAGCTGGCTGATGACGCGTCTGTCGATGACCTGATGATGTTGCTCGACTGTCGTCAAGCCATGAAGGAGAAGGAAGGCCATTATGATCTGCGTGTGGATGACGAGTGGGAGGAGTTTGCTGCCCGTCATCAGACATCAACGACGGCTTCATACCCTTCCCGGAATGAAAAGGAAAAGGAGAATGAATTGGAAGATGAGGCGGAGGATGAAGAGGAATCAAATGCTTTAGGAATTCTTTTCACCCGTCATCGCCAGTTATGGCTCGGCAGTCTCATTGGTATCGCCGCTACACTGCTCTGTCTCTTCGTCTTCACGTGGATGAAGCAAAAGCAGGAGGATATCTTGCCTGCGGGCGAGGTGGTTTATGAGATCAAGGATGCACCGCGCAAGCTCACGTTGCAGAACGGCAATGACGATGCTTTCGAGCTCGATCCCACGGATGCTTCCGTCAAGCAGGAGGCTCCGGCTTTTGTCGCTTCGAAGAATGGTTCCATGCTTAACTATCGGGCTATTGTGCACAATGGTGAGCCGTCGGAGCCTCAGAAACTGACAACTCCGGTGGGCAAGGACTATACCGTTCTGCTCAGTGATGGCACTCAGGTGAACATCAATGCCGACAGCCGGTTAGAGTATCCCTCGAAGTTTGAAGGCAAGGAGCGCCGTGTCAAGCTTCAAGGTGAAGCTTATTTCTCTGTGGCTAAAGACCCGGCTCATCCTTTCTATGTGGAGACCGATCAGATGGAGCTTCGTGTCACAGGTACGAAGTTTAATGTCAACACCTATGGCGGTAAGGCTACGCGTGTGACGCTGATCGAAGGTTCCGTATGGCTCAAGAATAAGAAGAACGGCCGTGAGGCTACGCTGAAGCCCGGCGATGAGGTGACAGTGCTGGCTGATGGAGATATAGCACATTCAACGGTTGATGTGGATGGTTATGTCTATTGGCAGGAGGGCTTCTTCTATTTTGATAATCAGCCGCTCTCTGATATCATGCAGAGCTTGGGGTGCTGGTACAATGTCAATATCGTGTTCCAAAATAAAGAGGCCATGAAATACCGCCTCCACTTCCTTTGTGATCGCAAAGGTTCTATCGATCACGCTATTCATCTGCTGAACCAGATGAAACACATGCAGATTGTGCATGAGGGAAACAGCATCGTTGTCAGATAAATAACCGTAGGGGCGGGGTTTGGCTGTGGAGGGCCGCCCTATTGTGTATTGTATATGTTTAAACACACGTAGGGGCGGCCCTTGTGGCCGCCCCTACGTGTGTTAATCTCAATTTTTCCAAAAATTATTCAATTTTTGGGTACCCTTGTTTTATTCTCAAACGATAATTAAGCAAATAGTAACAAATAGGAATAGTTGCGACTGTTCTTGTGAGAGAGATTAAAACACTAAAATAAAAGAAAGCTTATGGAACAGAAGCTCATGAAAAAACAGATCATGAACAAGAAGCTCATCTTTTTGGGTTTTCTCCTGGCCCTTATCACAGGCTTAGGATTTCCCCAAACCGTCTCAGCGCAGGCAAGCGCTAAGGTGATCAAGATGGAAGTGAAGAGCGAGCGCCTCACGGAGGCCTTGAAGCGGCTGGAGAAGCTCTCCAACTACAAGATTCTCTTCTCCTATGATGACCTTAGCCAGTTCACAGTGTCTAACAAGCACATCAAGACGAAGGACATTCGTGCTGCGCTGAACACGCTGCTGGCTGGTAAGCCCGTGGCTTATCACATCGAAGGCACTTATGTCAATGTGTTCCTCGATGAGAATGCTTATCGTACTGCGCAGCGGCAGCAACGCTCACAGACACAGAGTTTCCAACCGGCTCAGCAGAGTGCTAATGTAGAGCTCAGCGGTACCGTGACAGATCCCTCTGGCGAGCCTCTCTTGGGTGCTACCGTCCTCATTGAGGGTACAGGCCAGGGATACAGTACCAATGCCGATGGACATTTCATTCTATATGTCCCCCGCGGGCGTCAGACCACATTGCGCATCTCTTATGTAGGTATGGGCACAGTTAACAGAACGTTTAGTGGCAACCGGAATGAGACCAATCTGAAGATCATTCTTGAAGATGACAATAAGCTCCAGGAAGTGGTGGTCAACGGTATGTTTGAGCGCCGCAAGAGTTCTTATACGGGTAGTACTGTTACATTTTCAAAGGATCAGTTGGAGAGTGTGGGTAACCAGAACGTCATCAAGAGTCTGGCTAACCTTGACCCTTCGTTTCAGATTGTGGAGAATCTCGATGCCGGTTCCAACCCTAACTCCATGCCGAACCTTCAGCTCCGTGGTCAGACCTCTTTCAACATTGCCGGCGACTACGATGGCAATGCCAACGAGCCGCTGTTCATCCTCGACGGCTTTGAGACGACGCTGGAGAAGATCTGGGACTTGGATATGAACCGTGTGCGCTCGGTGACGATCTTGAAGGATGCTGCCGCCAAGGCTATCTATGGTTCCAAGGCTGGTAACGGTGTTATCGTTATAGAGACGGAGAAGCCGAAGAGCGGCAAGCTGCGTATCTCCTACAACGGCAACCTGAACCTTGAAGTGCCCGACCTGACTGGTTACAACCTCATGAATGCTCAGGAGAAATTTGACTGGGAGAATCAGCATCATAAATATGATAACTGGCAGAGTATCAGCAATCCTAATAATGCTGACTTGCTCTATAAGAGTGTTTACGACGCTATCGCGAGCGGTGTAGACACTTATTGGCTGTCCAAGCCGCTGCGTACCGGTGTGGGTCAGAAGCATACCGTGTCGCTTGAAGGTGGTGACTCGAAAGTGCGTTACCTCCTTGGTGCCAGTTATAATAATGTGGCAGGTGCCATGAAAGGCAGTGACCGTAACACATTCAACATCAACTCCACCCTGTCGTACACCTATAAAAATATGGTGTTCCGTAACATGATGGACTATTCGCACAATGTGTCCAACGAGTCACCTTACGGTTCTTTCTCCGACTATGTGACATTGGAGCCCTATTTTGCACCTTATGATGCTAATGGTAATTTGAAAAAGATTCTTGGTTATGAAACTGCGTCGGGCAGCAATCCTGTTTACAATCCACTCTATAATGCTTCATTGAATGTGAAGAATCAGAGCCATTACACCACATTCCTCGACAACTTCGAGATGGACTGGCATATTAATGAGCATTAGCGTTTCACGGGTAAACTCTCTTATACCCATACCGACTCGGGTAGTGATGTGTTCTATCCCGCCAGTCATACAATGTTTATTGACTACGATGCAGCGGGTAATAGTGACCGTAAGGGACGTTATACAAAAGGCAACGGTTCTACCGATGACCTCTCACTCCAGGCAGGACTGAGCTGGAACCACAGCTGGGGTAAGCATAATGTGTTTGCCAACGCCAACTGGAACCTGCAGAATGTCACCTCGAAATCGACGACCATTGTTGCCGAGGGCTTTGGTAACGATCAGATGGACGATATCTCACAGGCCAACTACTATTACCACGACAGCCATCCCACAGGCTCCGATTCTAAGACCCGTGAGGTGGGTTTCGTTGAGGCCCTGAACTATAGCTACGCTGAGCGTTATCTTCTTGACCTCTCTCTTCGTGAGACCGGTAGTTCTGTCTATGGTGCTGATAACCACTGGGGAACGTTCTGGTCAACGGGTGTGGGTTGGAACATCCACAACGAGCCGTTCATGAAGAGTGTTCGCCTTATCAAGCTTCTCAAACTGCGTTATTCACTCGGTTATATCGGTACGCAGAACTTCAACCCTTATCAGGCACGCGCAAAATACTCCTATGGTACGACTTATTACGACGGTCATCAGGGTACAACGTTGCTTGCGCTCCCGAACACCGGTTTGAAGTGGCAGAAGATCTACGACAACAACTGGGGTGTGGACTTCGCCTTAGGTGACATGCTCACGGGTCGTGTAGATTATTATATCCAGAACACAAGCAACCTCCTGTCTGATATCACGATACCGGCTTCTACAGGTTTCACTACCTATAAAGAGAATATGGGAGAGATTCAGAACAAGGGTATAGAGTTTTATCTTGGCTTCACTCCGTGGCGTCAGAACAGCAGTCGTTCCTGGATTACTTTCACAGCTTCTGCTGCTCATAACAAGAATAAGATTAAGAAGATCTACGATATCTTCAAGAAGAGCAATGATGATGCCGATGCTAACTTCTCTATGACGTTTAATGATTTGGAACAGAAACTTCATCGTTCTTTGACAGCCGATGAGTTTAATGCATACCTGTTGCAGAACAACCGTCCGGCTACACGTTACTTTGAAGGTCAGTCGATGACAGCTATCTGGGGCATGAAGAGTCTTGGAATTGACCCTGCTATTGGCAAGGAACTTTATGAAGATACAAAAGGCAATCCTACATGGGACTGGAGCGCGGCAGAGCAACAGGTCATCGGTGATACCAATCCTAAATGGCATGGTACGCTTGGCATTAGTGGTGGTTGGCATGGATGGACGCTCAGTATCACAGCTTCTTACAAACTTGGCGGCGATCTCTACAACTCTACGCTCGTAGATCGCGTAGAGAATATCACTGGTTTTGGCAACCTCGACAAACGTGTGTACGACGTATGGACGACACCGGGTCAGATAGCTCCTTATCGAGGCGTTAATATGCTTTCGAGTCCTACTGATACCAATGTAAACATTACTAAGCCCACCTCTCGTTTTGTACAGCGTAACAATGAACTGTACATCTCCAACCTGAATATCGGATACGACTTCTTCCGTCAGGCTTGGATCCACAAGATGGGCATGGAGCGCCTGAAGCTCTCTTTCCAGTGCAATGAGCTCGCGCGTATCACTTCTGTCAAGGTAGAACGCGGACTTACTTATCCCTTCGCCCGCACCTTCTCCTTCAGTCTGAGTGCTACATTCTAAACTCAGAGATAGACAGTAAGTTCATAAACAAATAAGATTCAATATGAAATATATTATCAATAAAATAAAAACAGGTATGGCGCTGTGCCTGACAGCACTTGCTTTCTCCGCCTGCAATAACTATCTCGATGTTGCTCCTTCTACAGAGACCGACAAGGATAAGTTGTTCAGCAATGAGAGTGGTTTTGCGGATGCGCTTTCCGGTATCTATGTCACGATGGCCAGCAATGATCTTTATGGAAAGAATCTCACGTGGTGTGGTCTCGACATGATGGGAGGTGAGGGATTTACGATCCCGGGATTTGGTAGTGGCTATAGTTACCAAAGTTTCAACTTCAATAAGAATTCTAGCTCATACAATGAGAGTGTACGTAATAATTTCAGTGACAAGATCTGGGATACTTCATTCAATGCCATCGCCAATGTCAACTCAGCTTTGGAGTCTATTGACGGTAAGAAAGGTGTGTTTACCGGCAGCGATTATAATGTTTTTAAAGGCGAGTTGCTAGGTCTAAGAGCATTCCTTGAGTTTGATTTGCTTCGTCTTTTTGCTCCTGCTTTCAATGGTGAGGGTTATACGGAGACAGGTACATTCATTCCTTATGTAAAGACCTTGACGAGCAATGTCTATCCGCTCCTTACGAATAAGCAGGTGTGCGAGCTTGCTTTGCAGGATTTGGAGGAGGCCAAGGAGTTGCTCAAGAGTGACCCGATGTACACGGGTGCTGATCCGTCAAGCTTTGTATGCTCAGCCGTAACAGGCAATGCTTCTTATCGTGAGAAATATGGTATCAAGAGTTGGCACAACCGCCGTTTCCATTTCAACTACTGGGCTGCTGTGGCCACGGAGGCACGTATCTATATGTGGATGGGTGACAAGGTGAATGCCTTGAAATGTGCCAAGGAAGTGATCAATGCTCCTGCGGGCACTTTCACCTGGGTCGCTCCTGAGCTCGTGAGCAATATCTCGGTCAACAGTCAGTACGTCTGTCGTGACCGCACGTTCTCTACCGAGCAGATCTTTGCACTGAACATCACGGATATGGATGACCGTACAGATGGTTATCTCATAGAGAAGACGATTGGTTTCAACAGTTCTTCAAGTAACCTCCAGGGCTTTGATGCTACGGCTTTCGACGCAGCAACACGTCCTTACGACTATCGTTTCCAGTATCTGCGTAAGAGCTATTCGATGTATGGCAACGACTTTAACCTCTGCACCAAATACTATAAGGATGATGACTACAACAACAGTTATTCGCCCTGGTCAGCCAACCGCCTGCCGCTGATCCGTCTTTCAGAGATGTATTATATCGCAGCAGAATGCGAGGCAGACGACAATTTGGAGCAGGCTGAGAAGGATTTGGAAACCGTGCGCCAGCATCGTGGCTTGCAGGCTTATCCGCTGAAGATTACCAGCGCCGATGACCTGAAAGAGCAGATCAGGCTTGAGTATCACAAAGAGTTTGTAGGTGAGGGTCAGACCTTCTACTACTATAAGCGTCTCAACGAGAACATCACTAACAAGCAGGCTTATGGAACTGTTACTGTCACACCTAAGGTGTACACTATGCAACGGCCTGATGATGAGGATACCTATGGCGGTCGTGTAACGTTGAACACCACTACTACCTCATCGAACAACAATTAATATCAAAAAGAGATACCATGATGAAAATACGATATATCCTCATGACGCTGGCAGCAAGTCTTTTGTTTGCTGCCTGCTCTACAGAGACCATCGACACATGGGAGAGCAAGAACGACTGTGTGTGGTTTTCACAGCAGATGGTGAACTTCACGTTCCGAGACTTTCCCAATGCCAAGACTGATGGCTACGGCTATGCTTATCTTCCCTTACATGCTGCAACGGATATCTCCAACAACGACCGTAGTGTCAATGTCAGCGTCTCGAATGCAGGTGACGGGAAAGTGAAATATGAGTTGGCCTCCCCTGCTATCTTCCATGCCGGCCGCCTTGTCGACTCCGTATTGGTGAAAGTCTACTATGATGATTATTTCTTAAATAATTCTGATACGCTGACCTTTACCATCGGAGCATCCTCTGATTTCCGCACGGGTATAGCAGATTCACTGTCGACAAGGCTCGTCGTGTCTAACGGCTATTCTCAGCCTAAATGGTGGAATAGTGATGCCAACCGTTACTTCGGCTATTTCACACAGCTGAAAGCAGAAGTGTACTTAGCCGTCCTCGGCTCGTTCAAGGATCCTACCGATGGTGACGATGACTGGTATGGCCATTCTACGTACGTGAGGTATTTAGTCAGCAAGTTGACCAAATATGTCAGTGACCATGCTATTACAAGACGAGCAGATTATCCTGACGCAAGTTTGCGCGGCAAGGCACC
>ERZ1026868.1150-NODE-1150-length-14193-cov-4.232565_pt1 | contig 14193 bp, 12 predicted proteins | sample MGYA00380164_ERZ1026868 | MGnify/ENA primary metagenome ERZ1026868 (study PRJEB33269, sample SAMEA4719800) | human gut metagenome | biome: human-associated habitat; feature: organic feature; material: feces | place: Cameroon | collected 2013-10 ... | reverse complement strand
ATTTCAAGCATCGTGGCAGATGCAGTATCGCAGTCACTTGAAGAAGCAGGAGTTTCCGAAACTGAAACAGTTCAGACAGAAGTATCTGTTTTCTCCGAAGCTGTAATTTCTGAAACAAGTGCGGAGGTTATTGAACCTGTTGTTGCAGAGGAAATTCAGACCGAAGCCGTATCGGAAGTAATTCAGGGAACCGAAGCAGTCACCGAAGCTGTAACGGAAACTGTTCAGTCGAGCGGAAATGTCGGCAGTTTCTTAATTCAGAATCCCACATTTATTGCCTTTCCTGCTGTAATTGCTGTTCTTGCAGTAGCAATGGCATTTGTAAAAAAGAGGTCAAAAAAGACTGTCACAGATGATGAAGATGCACCAATGTCCGCAAGGGACAGAGATGCCGTCCGTCTTGCCGCGGACAAGCCCGATAAGAAAAAGGGCAAAAAGTCCAAAAAGAATAAGTCAGGAAAGGAAAAGAAGAATTTATCCAAAAAGGTGCTTTCTACAATTCCTTATCAGAAGGTTCTCTCCGATGATATTTTCTTCCTCGGAAAGAAAATGTACTCAAAGGCTTATACCTTTGATGATATAAACTTCAATCTTGCGGACGAGGAACAGCAGTATATGTATCTCGAAAGATATATCGAATTTCTCGGTATTCTGGACGATACCGTTGACTGTCAGATATGTTGCTGGAACAGTCGGCTCAATATGGAGGAGTTTAAAAAGGCGACACTTATGCCGCAGAAAGCGGACACACTTTTCGATTACCGCTATGAGTTCAACAGCAAGGTCCTTGAAGCAAATATCCGCAAGGGACAGAACGCTATTCAGAAGCATATGTACATAACCCTTACGATAAAAGCTCCCGATGAGGAAACAGCGGTCAGACGTTTCAGAACGCTGGATATAACCGCTACAAATACATTTAATCGTATCGGGAATACAGCTCTCCGTGCATTGACCTCACAGGAGCGTATTGAAATGCTTCGTGATTTCTTTGTCGGAGCTGATGAAATGAACGTTCCCGTTCTTACAGAAGAAGATTTCGCAAAGGGCAGGGAAAAGCTTTATTGCAGTCCCGACTATTTCGATTTCAAGAAAGATTACTTTATGTTCAATGACAGGTACGCAAAGGTGCTGTATATCCGAGAATACCCCTCAACTGCCACATCGGATATTCTTACGGGACTTCTCGGAACGGGCATTGAAATTATGGTAACGACAAACATTGAAACATACGACAGTGCGGAAGCGAGAAAGCTTGTACAGCATCAGATCACCGCAGTTGATACGGATATGGCAAAGAGAGAGGTAAAGGCGGCACAGCACGGAAACTTCTCTTCACAGATGCCTCAGAGAATAAAAAATCAGCGTGATGCAATGGTAAGCGTATTCGATAAGATCACCGTCAAGGATCAGAAGCTTTTTATGGTGAATACGCAGATACTTATAAAAGCAGATACCTTTGACGAGCTTAACGAAAGCGCTGAAGTTATCGAAAGCACCCTCAAGCGTTCGGGCTGTATCAAGGGCGAAATGGCTTGGGAGCAGGAACACGGTATGGCGGACTGCCTGCCCCTTGGCTATCAGAGAAAATTTGACTATCTCCGCACAATGCCCTCGGAATCCGTTGCGATATTTATGCCGTTCAATGTCCGTGAAGTGCAGATGGAACACGCTACATACTATGGAATGAACGTGCTTTCCCATAACCTTATCCTTTTTGACCGTGTGACAGGGCTTATAAATCCGTCGGGCTTCTATCTTGCGGCTTCGGGCGGCGGCAAGTCCTTTAAGGTCAAAACGGAGATTACAAACATCATCACAGGCGATGAAAATGCGGACGTTTTGGTAATTGACCCCGAAAGGGAATACTGGAAGCTTGCGGAAGCGTTCGGCGGAGAGGTAGTCCGTTTCTCCAACGGTTCTACAAACTACATCAATATGTTTGATTTTGATTTCCGTCTGCTTGACGATCCCGAAGTGGATATTATCGCAGATAAATGCCAGCTTGTAACATCATTCATTTCGTGTATGGACGCAAAGCACCCTCTTAACGCACAGGAAAAGTCCTTTGTTGACCGCTGTGTGCAGAAAGCATACGCAAAGTCGGGAGTGCTGAAAACTCTTGATCCAAAAGATATGCCTACCCTCGGCACATTCCTCGAATGTATGAAGGAAGAAACCGAAAACGTGCCGAAGGAAATGAAGGATAAGCTCATCATCACCATTGATATGTACGTCAACGGCTCGGCTAAATACTTCAACAATCAGACCAATGTCAATACGAAGAACCGCTTTATCGCATACGATATTCGTGACCTGAACGGCAATCTGAAAACACAGTCGATGCTCCTTATTCTTGACTACATCTGGAACCGTCTTGCGAAAAACAAGGAAAAGGGCAGAAAGACCTACATTTTCATTGATGAAGCACACCTGCTTTTTGCCGATGAATATTCCCTCGACTATTTGCAGATGCTCTGGAAGCGTGCAAGAAAGTACGGCGGTATTTTAACTGGCATTACGCAGAACGTGGACGATTTGCTCAAGGATTATAAGTCAAGGAATATGCTTGCAAACTCGGAGTTTATCGTGCTTCTGAAACAGAACCCCACCGATGCGGCGAAGCTTCAGGACGTTCTGAATATCAATGACAGCGAGATTCAGTTTGTAAATGATGTTCCTGCCGGACACGGACTTCTCATTCTGGGCGGCAAGACGAAGATACCGTTTTACGATGAATTCCCCAAGGATACGAAGCTGTACAGCCTTATGACCACAAATTTCTCCGAAACGGCGAAGATGCTTCATCAGGACGAGGAAGAAAACAAGAATACATAATTATGCGAAAGGGAGTTGTTTATGGCAAAGGTTGATAGAAAAGATAAGTCAGCTAACGCAGGAGAAAAACACTCCCTTTCTTCTTTTGATAAGAAGAGGGGAGCAATAGCTTCTTTTAATGCACGGACAAACAAGAATAAGAAATATCACGTTGCCCGTGTTCAGAGGAAAGATGAAAATATCGTTTCGGGGACGATTGTAGCAAGCAAGGGCAAATCAGCCGAATTGTCCGATAATGAGGTCAAATCTGCAAAGGCTGATGCACCAAAAGCATTTCAGCCAAGTGCGGAGAGAACCGACAGCCGCAGTTCTCATTCGGAAAACAAACCCGAAAGTGCGGTGTCGGAGCATAACGGAATTACTCCCGAAACAGCACAGCGTATGAAGCGTGCCACCTTTCTGGATCAGCAGAATAAAGCAAATATAAAGATAAATACTGCAAGGGCTGATTTCTCCGAAACGGCACATTCTCACGAAATTACGGAAGATAAAAATTCTGTTCCTGTTTCATTTGCAAATGACAGCGGAGAGAAAAAGCCTTATGAGCATAAATATGTTTCGCAGACTTCGGACAGCATTATCCCGGAGCAGAAAAAAGCAATAACACCCGAAATGGCTTTGAGAATGAAACGGCGGCTTTTATCGAACAGAAAAACAATGAGGCTATAAGGCTGAATCGTGCGGCTGTTGTTAAAGATGAGGACGTTCGTGAACCGCAGTCAGCCGAAGATGCTGTTTCCGAAAATACAGCAGATGTTCCGGTGGAACATTTAAAGGACGAACAGAGAAAAGCTTATGAAAACGAGTATCTCGGAAATTCCGAACACGCTGTTTTTGATACGTTTGATGCAGATATAAGGGCATATAAAGCTCAAAAAGCATACAGCGGATATATCGAAAAGCAAAAGGGAAACGCACTTGAAAATATTGTCGGCGGAGCTGTCGGAGAAAGTACGCAGAACGTCATAAGCGGTGTGAGCAGGGTCGGACAGGCTGTATCACGTTCCGATTCCGTAAGCGGTTCGGTGCTTGATGTTTCATCAGCACTTGCGGCTGTTGAAGCAAAAAAGCTTGTAAAAAAACTGGCTGAAACTGATTTGAAAAAAGAAAAGCGAGCCGAGGAGCGTATGAGAAATCACGGTAATCGGTTCGGTATAGATAAATACGATGAGGTAACAGGGAAAAATGAAAAATCGAAGAACAGAAAAGCTGATGCTGATCGAAACTCTGAAGCTCCCGACCAAAAGCAGAGCAGCTCTAAAGTCGGGAACAGTCATAAATTACAGCAGGAAAAGCGGGAATACGGCAAGAAGCAGAGGGCAAAAGAGGTAAGGGGAAAGCAAAAGGAGATCTTCATAAAGGAAAACAGGAAAATTCCCGATACTCTTTTTTTCGGAACTGTCGGAAAGGCAAGCATAGCAAAACAGCTTTTGAAGAAAAAGAGTGCGTCTGTCATTCTGGGCGGAGGAGGCCTTGCCGTTGTTCTGCCTGTTTTGATAACGATAGTTGTTTTCGTGATAATAATGGGCTTTTTCGGCTGGCTCACTCCGTTTTCCTACGGGCTTGCAGGCGAAGAACCCGATGAAGAGCATAATGCTGAAACAAATGCGGAGATAATCGACGGATATACTCTTATGGTCAAAAACTATATGGATATTACGCAGGCTTATTACTATCTCAATTACGGCGATTGGTACGGCGGTACATATCAGTATGAAAATGCAGGCCTTGATTTCGGTACATTCTTTGCAGAGTATTGTCAGAAGATAATCAAGGAAATTCAGGCACAGTTTCAGCCATTGATAAATCAGGCGGAAACTCCCGAAGAAGCACAGGCTATAAGTCAGGCAATGGGACGTGCAATAAGTCAGGCTCTTTCGCAGGCACAGCAGGCGGCTTATGAGGAATATATGCGGCTGATAGGTGAGCTTAATGACGGGCTTACCCCATCGGAACACAGACAGCATTACGAAGTGGAGATATCTAACGGCGGAAACGGCATAGAGGATTCCGTTGAATTTAACGGAAAGCCTATTGTCGGAACTAACGGCTTCGGAAATGTTGAGATAAACAGCGAGCTTTCTTCGGAAGAACTGCTGTCATATATCGCTTTATATAAAAGCCTTATAACTATGAAGCCTGATGATGTCAATGCCGATCCCGATGCGGAAGAAGCCGAACCGAGCCTTAACATCACTCCGCAGGATATTATGGATTTCTTTGAAAAAACAGAATATATAAGCATCACCGCAGAGATTACTCACAATAACCCCTGTATCGGACAAAACTGCAAACGCAGGCTTACGGGTGATTACGAAAGCGGATACAGCTGGGAATATTACTGTGACAGCGATCACGATAATTTGACAGGTGAGATCGGCGAGTGTTTGTCAGCCGATGAGCTTCTTAAAAAGGTTATGGAGCTTACAGAAGCGGAGGACATTGGCGTTGATGAAAAGAACTGCAAAAAGATACTTGAATCATATATTGATATGTTCAAAAAGGAACTGGATATTGATGAAAGCGGCTTTCGGCAGTTCGGAGCAAAGGATAATGCAAAGGCTATGGAGTTTTATGAGAAGCTCATAAAGGACGAGCTTCCAAATTCGGGACTCTGGCAGGTCAATACACCGTTCACCGAGGGATAAAGGCAGGAGAAGCTTATGAAAAAATATTTTTTGAAAATAAAAGAATTTATCGGCAGATATAAGGGTGAGCAGTGGTTCAAATATACGGTCATAATCATCGCCCTGCTGATAGCTGCTGCCGCTTCCGAGTGGAGAAAATGGCAGAACAGCAGGGAGCTTCCGAACACAGAAATATCGGAGAAAGCTCCCGAAAATGACGAACCCGACATAATAGAAAAAATATGGGACGACAGCAAGGCTCATTTTATCGTATTCGGCGGACTGACTGTATCGTTGTTTATAGTTAAGTGCAGAAATGCTGTGAAGCTTGAAGAAAGCGGAGGGAAGATAAAGAAATAGCTCCGTCAAAAAATGACGGAGCATATATCAGTCAAACAAACCGCTTTCAAGAACAGTGTTCAGAGCTTTTATAGCCGTTTCATAAGGAACAGGCTCAAAAAGAAGTGATTCGGTTATGGTTTTGTAATCAGACTCGTAAATGTTTTTCTCAACTATTTCCCGAAGTACAGCTTTTATGTCTGTGCCGTCCTGAACGGAAAGACTGCGGCTGTGCGGTCTGCGTTCATCGGCAACGGAAACGGCAAGTTCTTTTAGTTCATCATTTATTTTTACAACTGAAAGCAGTTTGTAAATATCGTAAATGTGACGTGAATGTTCGGCAGTTGTTCCTGCAAGGTAATAATCAGCCAAAGCATAAAGCTTGTCTATCATTGTGCGCTCGGCAGACTGAACATTAAGCTCAAATGGTTCAAGAGAATACTGCCTGATAAAATCATCAAAGCCGTTTGCTGAAAGAAAATCATATATCAGACTGCCTGCCGTTTTGCGTACAGTCGGGTAGGCTCTCTGATACACGGCAGTTTCAACAATGAGCATTTCTTTAAGATAGGACGCTCCGAGAACGGAGGGATAATCAATGATGTATCTGTTGTAATCCCTGCGGCTTTTGACGTTTTCGGGATTGGTGAGTGTAAATCCAAGCTTGTCAATAACGCTTACAATACTGCTTTTGAGATGCTTGCGCCTGCTTTCGGAGGGCTTTGTTTCCGTTTCAATATTCAGGTCAATGTCCTCGGAAAAGCGGTCAATGAGATGATAGCATTTTGAAAGCGAGGTTCCGCCTTTAAAAATTATCTCTGGAGATACGGAAACCAATTCTTTGAGAAAAAGGGTAACGTAATAGTCTTTCTCAATGATCTCTGCCTTTATTCCGAGTGATTCGGAAGTCCTGAGAATAAGCTGTTCAAACAGCTCACGGTCATTGTGCAACATAGAATATAGCCTCGCTTTCTACGAGATTGCGAAGTGCCTTATCGGGAAATGCAGGAGCATATTCAAGGACTGAATCCTTGGTTATCCTGTTTTCCGATATCCATTTCTTTAAAACGTTTTTTCGCTCACTGTCAAAGAAACCCGTCGGTACTGTGTTCATAAGGTCAAGAAAACGGATAACGTTGAGATTGTCATTCGTGATCTTCACCCTTGACCTGCGGAGAGTGACATTCTGATTGCTGATTTTGATATTCCGAAGCTTGGTGGTTTCGTTGTTGGTGCATATCTCAATGGTGTTTGGCATCTGTGTGGTAAGTCCAAACTTGTTCAGGGCAGTTATTCCCGAATAAAAACCGTTGGCAATACCGTTGTCCATGATGTATTTGCGTTCGATGACCTTGTTCGGATTGAGTATGCTTTTCCCGAAAGGAGTGATAACGGGAATGTAGTAAATGCCCCGCTCAAAGCGGACAAGTCTGCCGTCCTCACATAAAGCCGCAAGCTGTTTTGCGATCCACGGCTTTGAATAATCTTCAAATTTAATGTCAGCAGAAAAAATAGGCTCATTTACTCCGAATTTATCGGAAAGATAATCGAAAAATTCCATTGTATCACCTCTTGATATGATTATATCACATTCTACCGAACAAGTCAAGAAAAATATATTTTATTATGTCGAATAGGAAAGGAGATATTTTATATGAACAAACTTATTTTAGCAGAAAAGCCAAGTACAGCCAAAATACTTGCCCATGTTGTGGGTGCGAGAGAGAAAATATACAGCAAAAACGGCAGGGCATACTGCTTTTACGGCAATAACTATTACGTTGTAAATGCAAGGGGACATCTTTACGGTCTGGGAGAACCCGAAGATTACGGATATTCCAAAGCATACAAGCTTGAGGAGCTTCCTATGTTCCCTGACTTCCGTATTTTCCCCTGCGGCGAAGATACGGAAGATCTGCGGAAGCTTATCTCCGAGCTTATAAACCGTGACGATATAGATGAGCTTATATGTGCTACGGATGCAGGGCGTGAGGGCGAACTCATTTTTCGCCATATCTATGAAGCCAATCACTGCACAAAGCCCGTCAAGCGTTTGTGGTGCAGTTCAATGACCGATGAAGCCATAAGGGGAAAGCTTAAAAATCTTCCTCCCGACAGTGATTATGACGGCGAATATTATGCCGCACTTGCAAGGCAGAAGTCGGACTGGATAATAGGTATGAATCTTTCCCGACTTTATGGTGTGCTTGATGATTACGCACATCATATCGGCAGGGTAAAAACTCCCGTGCTTTCCATTATCGTTGACAGGGACAGCGAGATACAGAGATTTTCAAAGAGCGTTTCCTACCGCCTTGAAATGCCAAACGGGGCATTGTCCGAAAATGTCTTTGACACCCGTGAGGAAGCAGAAAGACAGATGCGTTCCGCAAACGGCAGAGAAGCAAGGGTACTTTCGGCTGTGAGCGAAACCAAGAGCAAAAACAGACCTCTGCTCCATAACCTCACATCATTACAGCAGGAAGCAAATGATCTGTACGGCTATACGGCAAAGGAAACTCTTGATACCGCACAGAGCCTTTATGAAAAGAAGCTTATTACCTATCCGAGAACCGACTGCACATATATTTCCGATGATATGAAAGGAAATGTTTTGAGAACGGCTGACTGCATTTCGGCAGTTCCCGAATATGCACAGAGAGCGGAAAAGCTCATATATCAGGGGCTTAACCTTGACAGCCGAGTGGTAAATACCGCGAAGCTGGACGGCCACGATCATCACGCAATACTGCCCGAAGCGAAGTCAGCGGGAACAGCAGGACTTTCCGAAAAGGAGAGAAACATTTACGATCTGGTTATTGACCGCCTGCTCTCGGCATTGGACAAGCCATACAGATACAAGGAAACGAATTATGTTTTTGAATGCAATGGAACTGCATACAAGCTGAAAACGGAAAGTCCCGTTGAATTGGGCTGGAAAGCTTATGACAGGGAAAAGAAAGATAAGTCTGATACGGAGCTTGGATATACGCAGGGAGATACATTTTCTGCCGAGGACATCAGGGTCAAAGAGATAGAAGCACAGCCCCCGAAGCATTTTACAGATGCAACGCTTCTTTCGGTTATGAGCAACATTGACAACCGCATTGATGATAAATCCCTCAAATTCGCTGTTTCGGGAAAAGGCATCGGAACGGAAGCCACAAGAGCAGAGGTCATAGAAGAGCTTATCCGTTCGGGATATGCGGAGCGAAACTGCAAAAATATCGTATCGACACAGTTCGGAAAGGACTTTATTGCTTCCGTTCCCGACAGCGTAAAAGCCGTTGAAAGGACAGCCGAATGGGAACAGGTTTTCACAAATATCAAGGAAAAGGGCATAAATGCGGACAGCTTTATTCGTGAGGTCAAGAATTTTGTCAGCTCGGTCATAGAGCTTGAAAAAAGTCCCGAACGAAAAAGAGTTCCTGTCAGAAACAGCAGGAGTATTTCAAGGCGTGAGTCTGTCGGCATCTGTCCGAGATGCGGAAAGAACATCTATGAGGGCAAAAAGAATTTTTACTGCGAAAGCGGTATTGAAAAATGCGGTTTTTTAATATGGAAAGAGGATAAATTCATAAAGAGCGCCATAACGCCGGAAACGGCAGTCAGACTTCTTAACGGCGAGGCTGTAAAGCTTAGATCCGTGAGCAAAGACGGCAGGCTTTATGATGCGGAATACTGCCTTGAGGATACAGGCAGATATGTCAATCTGAAAAGACTGCCGCAGGAGAGAAAGGCTGTCGGCATCTGCCCCAAATGCGGAAAAAACATATTTGAGGGCAGAAACAATTTTTACTGTGAAGAAAGCAGGAACGGCTGTAATTTTACCTTGTGGAAAGAGGACAGATACAACGGGATCACTGTTACAGCCGCAAACGCTTCCGACCTTCTGGCAGGCAGAAAAATATACAAGACAAAAAAGAAGCTGAACGGTCATGAGGAGCGAAAAGCCTATGTTATGGAAGTGACCGATAAATATGTCAATATTCGTGCGGCGGAGGATAAGTAATGTCTATGAAAGAAAAAAAGAAACGTTTATATGAAAGCGGCTACTGTGCTTCCAATGAAAAGGTTCTTTCAGCTTTATGGCGAGCGGCATTTATTGCAAAAATATGCAGTATTGAAATTCCAAATAATATAGAGGTCAAAACTGCTTCTCAAAACGAAGTGGCAAATATTTCGGCTGAACCATTTTCGGAAGCACTTGCACATCTTTTTATTATGTATGGTGCAGGATACATAAGTTTTGAAAAACTTGAAAGCATTGCACGTGATGCAGACAAATTCAAAGACGAAATTCTGTCTGCGGAGAACTTTATTATCGAGCAGTCCTCAAAAGACGAAAAAGAACGTGTTTCCGAGGATATAATCCAGCGAATACTTTTCTGCACCGTAAATTCAAAGAAATATCCCGAAATACAGACTGTCGGCTTCGATACGGCACGAAAGCTTTGTGAAAGTACGCATACGGTCATTCACAACGGCTTTGTTTTCGTCCGTGACGTTGGCTTTCTTACACAGCTTCTTAATGCCGATGAGCCGATAGGAAGCTTTACTACAAAAAATACGATCAAAATAAGCGGAAAAGAGCAGATAATCAATGATTTCAAGGATAATTAGATAATCGAAAAATCATTGAATGTTCCCGAAAATGAAATGCCCGATATGCCCTTTGTCATAAATCTGAACAACACATTCTATATTCAGCAGATATATGACCGACCGTATGCCGTCGAGTTTATTCATTACGCCAAGGACAGCGGAATACCCTTTGACGAAAATTTCGTGAATGAGTACACAGCCTTTGTCCGCAGGAACAAGCGAAAGCTTTCCGTTTCAGCAATATCCCGAAAGCGTGAGATATGCGGAGATGAAGTGAACTGGTTCGATTACGGAACAACTAAATATGCGGACAAAAGGATAGAGATCGGCAGCAGCTTCGACTGCACAGAAATAATTGACCTTGCACAAACGGTAGCCGATGATGCAGATATGTCGGACGATGAGCTTACGGAGCTTGCCGCAAATACATTTATACAGATTAAAAAGCTTGCGGATAGAACGGTTATCGAGGTCACATTCTGCGAAAAGAAAAAGCTGTTTCTGTATATGGACGGAAAAATCGGTTCGCTTGAAAGTGAGAAATTTCGCAGGATACCCTTTGACTACAACAATGTGTGGACAACCGTTATGGAATGGTCACGGTCAAAGCTCATTCAGAAAAAGGGAAGCAGTATTGTTGTCCCCGATTCGGAGATGAAAAAGCTTGCTCTGAACGACAGAAAATATGCACAGCGTATGATCGAGGAGCAGTATTCGCTGAAAAAAGGAAGCAACAAAATGCTCCAGAAATTGAGCGAACTGAAATCTTATGCAAAAAAGGAGCTTGACATAAAAGCACAGCAGGCAAAGCTGAAAAATGAGCGTGATGCGGGAATCACGGAGGAGGGCAAAAAGTAATGAAGGTTCTTATACGGGAAACTCTGAAAACTATCGGAGTAAACATATACGGAACAGACGGAGAGCTTCATACGAGGGAGTTTTTTGAAAAGTATTTTTCCGACGTTGAGGGTGCGTACCCCACACTTCCCGAAGAAAGGGAAGAATTTGATACGGAAGCGGAATGGACGATCATAACCGATGCGGACTTCCGCCTGCTTGCGGAAGATCTGGAAGCAATTCAGGATGCAATAGACGGTGTGCAGGAAAAGCTTGCGGAGGGTGACAGCAGGGCTGAATATACCTTCAATGCAGACTGCTTTCTTATATAACGGAGGGGTGAAAAAATATGGCTGATATGAACAGCATTGACCTTGAAGCGATACTCAAAAGGCTTGAAGATCTGGAAAAGGAAAATCATTCGCTCCGTGCGGAGGTTGAAGAGCTGAAATCAAACGATATTGAGATAAAGGCGGAGCTTAACACTATCAACCGTTTTATTTCGGCTATGACAGAAAGTCAGAGCATTGACGAGGTAATGACGGAGATCGAGAGTGCCGCAAAACAGCTCACCGACAGCGATAAGGTCACATTTTACTGTATGGACAGCGTGAATAACAAATTCTTCGCCGAGGACGAGGGAAGAAGCTGGATACCAAAAGAGCAGGCTGAAAAGCTCAAAAGCATTTCAGATAAGCAGGAAATACAAAACGAGGGTACAAAGGCATATATTCCTCTTGTGTCAGGAAACGGAAATACTCTTGGCGTTATATCCGCAGAAAAAAGCGGCGGATTCAATACGGACGACCTTTCCCGAAACTTTGTTAAGGGCGGCACGTTTGTAGAAAATATAAAGCTTGGACTTGAAAAGGAATATCAGCATCAGGGCAGGATAACGGACGAGCTTACAAAAATGTTCAACCGTCAGGGACTTAACGAGTACCTTGCGAACACTATGGTCAAGGCATTTTCGGAGGGAAAAAGCGTGAATATCCTTATGAGCGATATCGACCATTTCAAAAACGTTAATGATACATACGGCCACGATGCAGGCGACGTTATCCTCAAAGGCACAGCCGCAGTTTTAAAGGATTTCACAAGGGACGGAGCAAATAACTGTTTCAGAATGGGCGGCGAGGAAATGGTTGCAATACTCATAACCGACACTCCCGAACAGGCTGTTGATATGGCAGAAAATCTCCGTAGGAACATTGAAAAGAATGTAAATGAAATAATTGCAGACGGAAAACCTATGGAACTGAATGTTACTGTTTCCATAGGCGTACACGAAATGCAGCCCGATGTTCCTTTCACTCCTGCAAATGCAAGAGAGGTATTCGATGTGGAATTCAAGAAAGCGGACAATGCCGTGTATGAAGCAAAGGAAACAGGCAGAAACAAGGTTACATCTGATATAATATTCCAGTCTGTGTATGCATAAATTGCGTCGCTGACTCCTACAATCTCCCCGGCTGCATCATATGCCCTTACAGCAATGCTATACTCACATCCGCCTGTAAGTCCGACAACAGTATATGTAGTGTCAGTTATTTTTTCTGATTCCAATCCATCACATACTACAGTATATGCAGCTACCTTTTCGGTATTAAAGCCACTCCATGATACCGTTATACTCGTATCCGTTTCTGAAATTTTTCTTACATCTATATTTTCTGCTGACATCAGCATCAAATCGTCATTATTATCATCTTCTGAGTATCCCAAATCAAAATTTTCAATTTCATTATCACCCATAACATTTATTGGTGATACAGACGCTGCTATTGTTGCTGCCAATGCCGCTGCTATTATTTTTTTACTTTCCATTATTTCATTCCTCTCAGTATAACTTTCGGACGCTGTTAAGAGCAGCGTCCGAAAAGCTGGTAATATTATCGGTGATTACTGAAACTTTTCAAGTTCCTTTGGAACCTTAGGCTGTGCAAACCACCAGCAGCACGCCTGTGTGCTTGAATTAACACCAATAAAAAGTGTCAAAGCAGCGAGACAGGAGGCATACTTCATAAATATACTTCTGAGTTTCACAAAACTTCCCCCTTTTTAAAATTTTTATATAACCTTACAGGCATTGGCGGCTGACAAAAAGTTATCGCACAAGCCTGTCCTGTTATCATAATTGAAAGACCGTAAATAACTGTCAACAGCAATAACGCTGCCATTTCACGGACATATGGGTTCTTACGATTTTTCATTATTCACGCTTCTCCATAGTTTTATTTTCTCAGCTGCAAGGGCAGCCGAAATCGTTATCATTCCCAAGGCAGAATAAAATCCAAATAGATTTTTCAAAGCATATGTACACAAGAGCGTAATAAGTGTCCAAACAGCAACCGATACATATGCTTTTTTTCTCAGCACCTTTTTAAGACTTTCCGTCAACGGTTTGTTAGGATGAGCTACAGGCGCAAGCAATATGATCACAGCAATTGATAACATAAGCATTATAGGTATGGCAACCTTGACTTTTTCAGCACTGAAATTCTTAATTATCAGCACAAATAATCCCTGTACACAAACTAATGTCAGCATACAGTTTCGATGTGTGTCTGCATGATATCCCCCTGCATAGATCCTTATTGTAACAAATGATGTAAGAAATACCAGACACTGCCAGAATGTATTTGTAATCAGAGCAATCACTAAAGCAATTACCAGATTAAAAACTGTTGATAAAAGAAGTTCTGCTCCATATGCGTAAACTTCTTTATCTTCTGCAGCAATCAGATTTTTATCTGCAAAAAAAAGCGCCATACTCTTTGCAAGTTTGGAAATCACCGTAAATCACCGCCTTGCATCAAGTATAGCGTGTAAAATTATTTAATTCAATACTGCTGTCATAAAGTGTCGATTTTTGAGCGTAAACTGCCATATCATCAACAATTTATCAACAATTCAGTCGTAAAAATATTATTTTCATACATTATAT
>ERZ1026868.1145-NODE-1145-length-14219-cov-4.314953_pt1 | contig 14219 bp, 16 predicted proteins | sample MGYA00380164_ERZ1026868 | MGnify/ENA primary metagenome ERZ1026868 (study PRJEB33269, sample SAMEA4719800) | human gut metagenome | biome: human-associated habitat; feature: organic feature; material: feces | place: Cameroon | collected 2013-10 ... | reverse complement strand
GGGCTTATTTCAGCCGAGGATTTGTCTGTAGGTTGATTGAAGATTAGTATTATGCCTTAGGCTTTGCAGGTGCTTCCTCAACAGCCTTTACTGCCTCGGAAAGCCACTTGTCTTCAACTGCCTCAATATTTCCGCTGTCGCAGCTCTGCGCTATGGCAGGGTCAACAGGCAGACTGCCCAGTACCTTCAGACCATATTCCGCAGCAGCTTCCGCAGTGTGGCTCTCGCCGTACAGATTGATCTTCTTGCCGCAGTCGGGACATTCAACATAGCTCATGTTCTCAACAATGCCCAGAATGGGAATGTTCATAAGATGTGCCATGCCCACAGCCTTGCCCACGATCATCTTTACCAGATCCTGAGGAGATGTTACTATGATAACGCCGTCAACAGGAATGGACTGGAATACTGTCAGAGGAACATCGCCTGTTCCCGGAGGCATATCAACGAACATATAGTCAACATCGTTCCAGATCACCTCGTTCCAGAACTGCTTTACAACGCCTGCAATAACAGGGCCTCTCCAGATAACAGGGTCGGAGGGATTTTCCAGCAGCAGGTTGATGCTCATTACATCAACGCCGCCCTTGCTGCGTACAGGGATAAGACCCTTTTCGGTGCCTGTAGCCCTCTCGGTGATGCCGAACATCTTGGGGATAGAGGGACCTGTGATATCAGCGTCCAGCACAGCGGTGTGCAGACCCTTCTTTGCAAAAGCGGAAGCCATAAGACCTGTTACCAGCGACTTTCCAACGCCGCCCTTTCCGCTTACGATGCCTATTACCTTTTTAACGCTGCTGCCCTCGCCCAGCTTTTCGATAAAGCTCTGGGGAGCTTTTCTCTCGCCGCATTCCGAGCCGCAGGAGGAGCAGTTATGCGTACATTCGCTCATTTGAAACATCCTTTCCCATACATATAAATCAAGACCGTTTTAGTCTTGTTTGTACTTATATATTATATGCCTTTTTTTTGCAAAAGTCAAATGGTATGTATTAAATTACTGCGCACTGTCAAGCGAAGCGGTGCGGGCTGGGGCGGGTGATTTTGTCCTCATTCCGTCAATATGCTCAAACAGGTCATCTTTTATCGGCGCACGCATCGGGTCAAGGATAAAGTCAATGCCTTCTCTTCTTGCCAGCTTTGCGGCTGGGACAAAGTCGCTGTCACCCGATATAAGGATTATCTGGTCAACCTGCTGTTTGTAGGCAAGTGAAGCGATATCAATTCCTATTTTCATATCCACACCCTTTTGTGACAATGACAAGGCAAAATCATTTTCCGTAAGCTCATCAAGCTGTTTGCTTCCGCTTAAAAGCTTTTTGGTTATTTCGGGTCGGAGATTATATTGAGCCTGTTCCTCGGCAAGAGTGCCCAAACGGAGACAAAACTTTCGTTTGTGCTTCAGTTCACTTAAAAATTCATTCATCCAATCATACAACGGCGTTTTGCTGAAATCAACCTGCTTTTTCAGCAGCGGGTGATACAATTTCTTGCTTATAGGCGGACAGTCATAATAGAATATCCTATACAGCTCACGATTTTCACGTTTATCATTCAGATGCTTGCGGCAGTATTCTTCAAGTTCATCTGCACGCTGCTTTCCGCTCACTTCACCAAACAGTTTATAGGCACGCTGACGATAAAATCCTCCGTCGATCATGATCGCAACTTTCATTTTGACACATCTCCATTATGTAATAAAAAAGCTCTTAGGTTCGGTGCTTCCCTTATCGTGGGAGACTTACTGCTAAGAGCATATTAACGTGTAACTTGTTACACTCTTAGTATATAACATATTGACTAATAAATCAACTGTCTATTTTGCCGAATTTTGCATCCAAAATATTGTGAATATGCACAAATTCTGTATCAGTATTTCAGCTCGCTTCCACCGATAAACTCACGTATCATTGAAGCGGAGGGCACATATTTGGGGTCGATGGCGTTCAGCTCGCCCAGAAACTGCAAAATCTGAGCGCAGCAGGGGAAATCAGCCAGCTCATCATGCGCCTGAGCAAGAATATTGTCATACAGAAAATTTTTATATACCGAGGCTTCATATGCCATAAATGTGTCAATGTCATAGTCCGCACGCTTTTTGTAGGGCGTGATGTACAGCTTTTCGCCACGGGAAACACTGCCGAACATACGGAATATATCCGCATAGCTGCGCTTTCTGAAAAGGCTGTCACGGCAGAGCCGCCTCATAAGACGGATCTGGGCAGGGTGCATAAGGCTGCCGTCAGCCGCTTTAAGATAGGTGCGGACGGATACATACATATGCAGCGCAAAGCCCTCGTCATTGCCCGTAACATTGGGATTAAGGGCGTGAATGCCCTCAATTATGATTATCTCCCCATGCTTTCTCAAAAACGGAACAGGCTCTCTTCTTGACTGAGCCGCAAAATTAAAGCGGGGCATTTCAAATTCCTCGCAGGCAGCTATTTTTTTCAGATGCTCCGTAAAAAGAGGGATATCCAGCCTCATCGGCGATTCAAGGTCAATGTTCCCCTCCTCGTCACGGGGAAGCTCATGTCTGTTTTCATCGGATATGGGCAGAAAATAGTTATCCATGGAAAGGGTGTGGGCAGTCCTGCCAAGCTCCCTGAGACGGGCTTCTATGCGCAGAGCCGCCGTGGTCTTGCCCGAGCCTGAGGGACCGGAGAGCAGAACAACGGGCTTTCCAGATGAGATTATCATCTCAGCCGCCTCATCTATATATGCGCTGTAATTGTCCTCAGCCAGCTCGATTATCTTTTCGGGGACATTAGCCTCCCTGTTGACAGACGAGACCCGTGCAAATTTTTCCATGACATATTTCCTTTCTGACGGATTATCAAGGTTTTATGATGTCCCCGTTGCTCAGCACCGCCTCGGATCTGCTTACAGATTCATTGAAAAGCGCCGCACCCAGCTTTCGTGAAAGCTTCTTGCGAGCTTCCGAGTATCTCGGAGGATCATCAAGACTGCATCTTCCGCTGCCAAGACCGCATATGCTTCCGCCCTTGATAAGGCGTGCCGCATATCTTATGCCTGCGGTGCTGAAAACAGAGTCGCAGTTTATCTGCCCCGAAGCGGAGGAGAAAAGCTCCGCCAGGGCTTCTTCATCGGCATAAGCCGCATATTTTTCAATGTGTGCAAGCAGCGGACGAACCCTTCCGCCTCCCGCAAGCTTTTTGAAGCTGCCGATAAGCTCCTCTGTGGCAGGCACGGAGGGCAGCTCCACCAGCATATAATTCGTGCCGCTTATGCAAAGGCTTTCCAGCTCAGGCTCATCAGCCATATTGTCGGTAAAGCTTACCAGCGCCCCCATAATAAGCTGGGGAACATGGCTCATTCTGTTCTGAGAAAGATAAGCGCTGAACTTTGCCATAGCTTCCCCACGCCTTGTTATAAAGTGAGGAACAGATTCATCATATCTGTTAAAGCGAGGTGCGGCGACAACGTGAGTTACGCCCTGCTCGCCGAGTTTTACAAGTATCTGAGCCGCTTCAGAGCAGCTTTCGGGGCCGCAGCCCATATCGGGCAGGATCTGCGCATTCAGATCAACGATCATTTTCGGTGGGTTATACATTCCGAAAAGCTCCTTTCAGTTCTGCTTTTTCTGCTGAACTTTTATATTAAGCAGCGATATCCGCTGACTACTTTCCATAATGATTATAACCCAATTTTTTGACACATTTTTGCTTTGTCGCCTAATGTTCTGTAAATTTATTGATTTGTTATGACAATAAATTTTAAAATATTTTTATATCGTTCATTTATTGTCTTTGTGATAACTCTTCAAAGTTACCTTGCTTTTCCCAGAATAAGATAGCCGTTTGAGGAGGTGTGCTTGTTGCCGAAGCGCACAGTGCAGCCGCTTTCATCGGAAAGCCCCGCTGCCAGATACGCTCCCTCGGGGATCTTGTCGGCATTGGTTGTAAAGGTATAGACCTTTGTTTTTCCTGCCTCAAAGCTGCCGCTTTTGATCAAAAAGCTTTTGCCGCATATCTCACGGGCATTCCTGCCCTTTTTATCCGTTGCCGCAATTTTCAGCCGCATATTGAAATGCTGGGTATCAAGCCCCTCGTTCTTTATTTTCAGCGTGATAACAGCCTTACCGTTATCATATGCCACAGAAGCGCTTTTTACAACAAAATTGTAGCCCAGTTCGTTCTGGAGCGTGGTTACAGCGGTTGTCCTTTCCTTGTACATTTCGTATCCGTCATATACTCCGCCCGCAAGAGCCATGTATGTAAGATGACCGCCCCTTACCGCCTTTGTGAGCTTATTGTCAGTCCATTTGCCGTTGTCACGCAAATATGTGTAGCCGTAGCAGGTCTCGCCGATGGTGGGAAGCTTTGCTTCATATGCCGGAGCAAGATATTTTTCGCAGCCCTCTATGCCAACAAGTCCGTCACGTCTCAGTGTCATACCCAATGAAACGGCATATTCCGCTGTCTCGCTGTAACGTTCATCGTTGACATTCAGCGCAAGCAAAGTGTGGTCAAATGCGTCTGCCCATATTTTGATGTACTGCTTCTGAATATCCACCGAGGGCATCTCACTGCCCTCCAGCCCATAGGTGTGCCATTCGCCCCAGTTGCCAAGGCTGCGTATGTCTATGAACTCAATGCGATGGTCGCCGTCATATTTCTCAGCCACCGCCTGCGCCAGACGCTCCACTGCCGAGATGTATATTTCGTCCGACCACACAGGCACACGCTGAACGCCGTCCTCACTGTAAAAGCTTGATGTCTTTGCAATGACATATTCGCAGCCCTCGTCATAAACATATTGTGGCACATATCCGTCTTTGCAGTCAGCGCCCGAATCGCAGGGGATAATGCCGAAAGCAAAGGTCTTGCCGTTTTCGGCGCAAAATTCAGCCCATTTCTCCACCTTTGACCAGTCATATACACCCTTTGATGTCTCGATATCGCTCCACGGGAAGCGGGTATAAACAACGTTTGTAAATTTCCATGTGGGATTCCTTTTTATGCCTATCTCAGGGCTTGTGATGTCCCAGTCGGAATACACATACTGCACCCAGCCCTTGTGGGGATTTGCCACAGGAGCGGTCTCTTTCTCCACAGAGAAGCTTATAAGCTCTTCACCGAAAACGGCAGGCGAAAAGGAAAACAGCATAACAGCCGCAGTGATAACAGCAAATGTTCTTTTCATATTCATTCCTCCCTCTGCTCTGCCAGATACAGTCCCATGCTCCTGAGCCTTTCAGGCAGGTCATATACGCTTATTCCGTCCAGCTCTATGCTTATGCACTCGCCTGCTGTGGTGTCGGAAAATGTATCCCACGCTGTTTTGCAGCTTTCGACCTCAGGTGCATATTTTTTCATCAGCTTGTGATATTTCTGCGGTTCTGTTGTCCACACTGTTATCTCATTATACTTATTTTTCATTATCTCCGACTTATCGTCATGGCAGCCGAAGCCGCAGCAGCTCAGACCGTCGTTTATGAGCAGGTCGCCATAGCAGTCCAGCAGCTCGTTTGCTTCCTTTGCTGTAAGGAAATCCATGTAATAAACGTCCTTGTGCATAGGGTCGGAGGAATTTTGGCGGAGCTTTTTTTCATCGGCTTCATTTGCGGGGATCTCCAGTATAAAGAACACCTTTTCCTTCTGCATGGAGATGTACTCACGCATCAGCTTTTCTATTTTGTCCCCGTTTATGTTTGCGGTAAAGCAGCCGTCCTTTTCGCTGTACTGCTCGCAGAGCTTATCTGCAAGAGGCACGTAGCAGCCCTTTGTCATTTGCAGCATAATTACACCCTTTCTATCTCCATAAGCCTGTTGGATACGTCCGCAAACTGCTGAAGCGACAGCTGTTCGGGGCGGATATTTTCACTCAGTCCTACTTCCCTTATGGCGTTTATGACCACAGCTTTTTCCATTCCCATTGCCGAGGAAAGGGAGTTTGCAAGGTTCTTTCTCCTCTGGGAGAAGCTTCCGCGTACTACCTTGAAGAAATATTTCTCGTCCGATACCTCCACAGGGGGAGTGCCCAGTATATCAAGCCTTATAACGCAGGAATCAACGTTTGGCGCAGGCATAAAGCTGCCACGGGAAACGTTGAACAGCAGCGAGGGCTTGGCGTAATAGTTTACCGCCGCCGTCACAGCGCCGCATTCTCTGCTGCCCATTTTGGCGCAAAGCCTTGTGCCTGCTTCCTTCTGAACCATTACGGTGATTGATTTTATAGGCAGTCGGCTTTCCAGCAGATACATTATGATAGGCGAGGTGATGTAATAGGGGAGATTTGCGCACACAGCCACGTCAAGACCGCTGAAATTTTCTTCTATCACTTTTTTCAGGTCAGTCTGCATAACGTCCGCATTGATGATCTTCACGTTGTTATGCTCTGCCAGAGTTTCGTCCAGTATGGGGATAAGTCGGCTGTCTATCTCAACGGCGACCACCTTGTCCGCACGTTTAGCCAGCTCGTGAGTGAGAACGCCCACGCCCGTGCCTATCTCGATAACTCCGAAGCCAGCCTTTGCGTTGCCCATCTCGGCAATTTTGGGACACACAGAGGGATTGACGATAAAGTTCTGTCCCAGCGCTTTTGAAAAAGTAAAGCCGTGGCGCTCGAAAATATCCTTTATAACGCTTATATTTGTAAGATTTTCCATAAAAACTCCTGTTATAGTATTACTTTGCAGGGCTTGTCAATGACCATTTCCTCGGGTGAGACCTTGCAGGTGTATGCAAGTATCTTAACGCCCTTTTCCGAAGCCGTTTTCAGTGCGTCCGCAAATTCGGGGTGAGTTTCCCTGTTGGGCGTGAAATATTCTGCCCTTTCCATCTGGATAACAAAGAAAATATACGCTTCATACCCGTTTTCGCACGCCTTTATCAGCTCATGCAGATGCTTCACTCCACGCTCCGTGGGAGCATCGGGGAATTTGCATACGCCCTCATTTTCCAGCGTGCAGCCCTTGACCTCCATAAAAATTTTCCGACCCTCTGCTTCAACGTAAAAGTCAATGCGAGAGCTGCCGAAAACCGTCTCAGGGCGGATAAGGGTCACATTTTCAAAAAGCCGTGGGATAAATTCGCCCACCGCCTTGTTGGGACTTTGGCTGTCCATATTTATGAGCATACCGTTCTTGTAAACGGCGATAAGGTCATACTTTGTCTTGCGTGCAGGATTGTCGGAGCATTCAAGGATCACTTCCGCACCGTCCGTAAGAAGCTCCTTGCATCGCCCCGTGTTCTTCACATGAACGGTCTGAACCTCTTCGTCAATATCGACCCTTGCAATAAAGCGGTTGGGGCGGGAGATGAATTTTCCCCTGCATATTTTACCGTATCTGATGGCACATCACTCCATATCACATCTGATGCTTTACAACGCCGTATTCATCGTCCAGACGATAATAGGGACAGGCATAATTTGTGCCGTTGACAAAGCGGTACATCTCGTCCTCGTCCAGATTTACAAGGCAGGTGTAGCACTCGTAATCCTCGTCATAAACATAATTGACACAGCTTTCGCAGTTGGTCGCTTGCATATTATCACCTTTTTTCAATGTGTTCTGAAAATACCTGAACATATCTTGACTTATATGTTATCAGCCTGATATCCGAAATTTTTATCCGCACAGGCTCGTACCATTCGCCACGGGCGTCAAACCATTCAAATAAAATGTGTTTTCCCGAGACCTGCGTCACCTTGCCGATGTAATAATCATCGTCAGTCTCAACGGAAATGCACTCGCCGCTTTTTTCAAAATGCCTGCACACTTTTTTCATTGATGAAATGTCGATATCTGGAATGGCAAGATCATTGCATACCCCCTCAGCACGCATTATTTCGTTGTATTTTCTGCCCTTGCTTCTTATATCCTCCACAGCGGAGAGAGGGAAGATAAGGAAGCCGTCAAGCTGAAAATCATTGTCTCTTGCTGCAACAGCAGCTTTTTCACTGCGCTTTAAGGGGATAAGGTTATAGTAATAGCTGTCGTGGCTGAAAAATACATTTATGGAAGTCGGCTTTCGGGCAGCAGTTTTGTCCGCTGCTTTGTCAAACACTTTTAAAAGCTTTTCTTTCATTGCATTTCCTCATCAGATGTAGTCGGAAATGTACGGCATACTGTGGAGAAGCGTGTCATCAAGTCTCTTCACCGCCTCGGGAGCGGAGCTTATCCTGTTCATGCCGTACAGCTTTTCGGCAGTTTTGTAGCCCATGAGCATGGTGGTAAGCGTGCCTATGGTCATCTTCATGCTGTACTGCGGCTCTTCATCGGTGATGCGGCACTTTCCGTTCTCAAACATTACCCTAAAGCTGCCGTTGTTCCATGGAAGCAGCTCGTCCGTCACCACAAATTCAAAGCACACCGCAGGCTTGTGGGTGCAGCAGCTGTAATGCCCGAAGAACTGCTCAATGTCGATTATCCTGCCCATGGCATAGGGGCGGATAGTCTCCTTGATGTCGCTGTCCTCCAGCTCAAAGGCGATAGGCTCGCTGTAGTAGTTGTTGCCGTGAACTTCATCTATCATGGAATCGTGAGCATATATGTATTCCCACAGCCCCAGCTGAGCCTCACGGTTAAGATATATCATTTCCTTGATGTGCATGATGTCCGAGTTGATGAGATAAACCATGTAGCCGTAAGGGATATCATCATCGGAGTAATATACCGCAACGGCAGTGTCGTCATGATCCCACCGCCAGTATTCCTCCCAGGCAAGGTCATTGCGGAAAAGGCAGCCGTGGGTCTTCTCGGCAAAACGGGTGTGGAGCGCCATAAATTCGGGGTTGTCCCATTCCACACGGCGTACATAGCCCGGCTCCTTGTTTTTGCGGGGAATCTGTGTGTCCTTCACCACATATGTCATCTTGTTGGAGATTATCTCCCAACCAAGGCGGCGGTAAAGTGGGATAGAATAAGGGTACAAAAGCGCAAAGGAGCGGTGCTTTTCCCTCATTCGGGTAAGGCTCTGTATCATAAGCCGCTTCATAATGCCGTGACCCGTGTATTCGGGGTAGGTGCATACGCTGGTGACAAATCCCACGGAATACTCCGTGCCGTAGATGTTCATATCCAGCGGATATACCGCAAACTGGGCAACAAGGTCGTCCTCATTAAAGCAGCCCAGCACGTCTGCTCTTTGCAGCACGGGGAATTTTGACTGCTTTATCTCATCGTCCTTCCAGCCCGTTTCCTCCAGCTCCTGCTCCGTTACCTGAAAGGCGTATCTCAGCAGAGCGTTGTACTGCTCTGCATCATCGGTGGTCAGGGGGCGTATATTGAAATTTTCTTCTTTATTGTGGCTCATGGTCATGTCCGATCCTTTGGATTTATTTTTGTAAAGGCGTCACGATTTCCCATTTGCCGTTTCGTTTGCCGTTTTCACGGCGGATAATACCCTTGCTTTGCAGCTCGGCAGTTCGGCGTTTAACGGTACTTTCCGACTTTCCTGTTTCCTGTGCCATCTGCTTCTGAGTGGCATAGGGGTCTTTTTTTATAATGGCAAGTATTGCCATTTCTTCAAATGAACAGTTCAAAGTATCATTCAAAGTGTCATTTTGACACTTTGAAATATTGCTATTGACACTTTGAAATTCTTCTGTACTTTTGTCAGGTTTATAATCAACGTGAAGATACCTGTTTTTCAGTTCATTATGATATCCGAGCAGCAGATTTTCAAAGAAAAGCTCCAGATATTTCACCGTTGCACTTATATTGCTTTTGAAGTCATTGTAATTTGCCCTTACAAGTGCATTCCTGAAATACCATGAATTTTCGGCAAAAACGTCATTGCTGACAGAGAAGCCGAAGGTGCGCAGATATTTAAGGATAAAAACAGCCGTGGTGCGGGTGTTGCCCTCACAGAACGGGTGTATCTGCCAGATGCCTGCGGTGAATTTTGCAATATGCGTTATAGCCTGAGCAGGAGCCAGCCCCTCATATGAAAAGGCTTTTTCCTGACCGAAATCATAGTCAAGAGTGTCCTTTATGCTGTCATATGAAGCGTAAAAAACGGTATTGCCGTTCAGAACCCATTCTTTTTTTGTTATATTGTAAGTCCTGAACTGACCTGCGTGCTTAAAAACTCCGCTGAAAAGCCGCCTGTGTATGGAAGCAAGCTCAGCAGGGGAGAACTGAAAGGTCTTTTCAGATAAAAGTTCGGCAATTCTGGCGGAAACTATGTCGGCTTCCTTGGTGTCAGCTTCGATGTTCCTGCGGTCCGAGCGCTCCTCATAGTAGCTTTCTATACGCTTCTGAGCCGATTTTATATCTATTTTTCCCTCAATATGCTCCTTGGCGGTTTCCAGCAAATAATCGGAGGTTTTCAGCCCGTCAACGTCCTGCAAACCGATAGCCGTTTTCCATGCGGCAGATCTGTCCGCCTGTCCGGGTTCACCCTGACGGATATATTCCTCAAGCTCAAGCATTGGTCTGTCCTGCATTTTTCGGCTCCTTTCTTTTTATATATTGTATCACACTCTGAGCTTATACTATGTCATACCACGCAAAACAAAATATTATCTTGCGTCAGATCCGACGTGTTGACCCAAGCATCGCAGAGCCTTGAATAAAGCTCGCCGAAAACTATCTTTGTTTCAGTGATGTTCTTATTTTTCGTCTTTCACCAGCAGGCAAACCGTTTCAACGTGCGAAGTAAAAGGAAACATATCCACAGGAGAAAGCTTCTTTATCTTATAGCCGTTCTTGATAAGGAAGAACACGTCTCTTGACTGAGTTTCGGGATTGCAGGAAACATATACAATGCGCCTGGGAGCGATCTTCACCAGATTGGAGAGAAATCTTCTGTCCGCACCTGCCCTTGCAGGGTCCATTATAACAACGTCCGCACGGAGCTTTTCCTCGGTAAATTCTTCAAGAAATTCGCCGCTGTCCGCACAGATGAATTTCACGTTCTCTGCCTTGTTGAGCTTTGCGTTTATCACAGCGTCGTTGATGGCCGCACGGTTTATCTCGCAGCCGTAAACCGTCCTTGCCTTGTCAGCCGCAATAAGGCTCAGCGTGCCTATGCCGCAGTATGCGTCTATCACGGTCTCTTTTTCCGTGAGAGCGGCGTATTTTATGGCAAGAGAGTACAGCTTTTCCGTCTGCACGGGATTTATCTGTGCAAAGGACTTGGGAGATATCCTGAATTTCTTTCCGCAGATGATGTCCTCAATGTAGTCCTTGCCGTGAAGCGTCTCGTACTTTGTTCCCGGAGCTATCCTGTCGGGCTTGCATACCGTGAACACAAGAGAGGTTATCTCGGGACATTTTTTCATAAGCTCGGCAGTGAAATGCTTCTTTGAGGGGAAATCATTGTCAGTGCCGCCGATAACGCACATTATCTCTCCCGTGCCCTTGGCGATCCTTATCATGGCATAGCGCAGGAAGCCCTGACCGCCGTAGCTGCTCCATAAGGATATCTTCATGGCGTTTGCGGTTTTAAGTATCTGCCTTGCAATGCTGTCAGCCTTGGGATTGTCCGCAGCGCAGCTCTTAACGTCGATAACTCCGCCTGTTGCCGACTGATATACTCCGCACAGGGACTTTCCGCCCTTGAAGTCATATACTGCCGTGACCTTGTATCGGTAGCCCACAGGGTCGTCCATGCCAACGATAAGCTCGGGGCGGCAGAGCTTGCCCATGAGCCTTTCTACCTTTATCTGCTTGAAGCGGAGCTGCTCCTCGTAGGTCATATTGCGGAGCTGACAGCCGCTGCATTTTTTATATATGGGGCAGGAATTTGCCTGCTCCTCTTTTTTATTTTGTTCGGTCATTGAGATTTTCCTTTCGGTTTACAGAGGACATTACTTTCCTCATACATAGGGCAATAAATAAAAATATCACCGTGCTAAGTGCTGCATTTATGAGCTTGCCGATGTAAAGAGCTTTGTCAAGATGTATTTCTTTTGTGACGCCGTTATATTCCGTGACGAGATATTCATATCCCCATGGTGTTATGTGCTGTTGTACGGAAAAGGGCGATGAATCGGAGAAATATACCCTCGTGACAGCCCCGCCCGTGTTTTCGGATTTTTCATTGCCGAGATAATCGTAATATGAAACTGTATTTCCCGCTTTCACGGTCACGGTGTCCGAGTTGCCCTTTATTTCAATCCCGCCCCTGTTATGGAAATCACGGGCGTTTGCAAGTTCTCCCGCTTCATTGAAAAAGTACACATATTTCACGCCGCCCGTGGCTTCATAGCTGCCGAAATTTTCAGCGCTTACGGCAAAACAGCCTGTGTTGTTGTCCGCAGTGCCCGTGATGTAGCTGTTCATCAGGGCGAAAACGAAAACAAGAACAGCTATCATCGGCACGGCGGCATTGCGGAATCCTTTGTTCGTACTCATCAAAGTCCCTTGTTAAGATATGCTTCCTGCTCGGCAGTGAGCTTGTCTATCTCGATGTCCCAGGCGGCAAGCTTTCTGTGAGCGATCTCCATATCCACCTCACGGGGAACATCGATTACCATGTCATCGAACCTGCCCTTGTTCTTTACCAGATAAAGTGCGCTCATTGCCTGAACCGCAAAGGACATATCCATTATCTCCGCAGGGTGACCGTCGCCTGCCGCAAGGTTAACAAGACGACCCTCGGCGATAATGTAAACGCTTCTGCCGTTTTTCAGCTTGTAGCCCATGATGTTGTTGCGGGCAAGCCATGAAGTCTCGCAGTTGTCCCTGAGCCATGCCACATCTACCTCGCAGTCAAAGTGACCTGCATTGCAGCAGATAGCTCCGTCCTTCATGTTCATAAAGCTCTTTTCGGTGATAACGCCGTCGCAGCCTGTTACGGTAACAAAGAAATCGCCCACCTTAGCGGCCTCTTCCATCTTCATTACCTTAAAGCCGTCCATAACAGCCTCCATTGCCTTTATGGGGTCTATCTCGGTGACGATGACCGAAGCGCCCAGACCCTTTGCACGCATAGCAACGCCCTTGCCGCACCAGCCGTAGCCTGCAACAACAACGTTCTTGCCCGCAACGATAAGGTTGGTAGTGCGGTTGATGCCGTCCCATACAGACTGACCTGTGCCGTAGCGGTTATCGAAAAGATGCTTGCAGTCAGCATTGTTTACAAGCACCATGGGGAATTTAAGCTCCTTTGCCCTGTTCATGGCGATAAGACGGATAATGCCTGTGGTGGTCTCCTCGCAGCCGCCGATAACGTTGGGGATAAGCTCCTTGTATTCGGTGTGGATAAGGTGAACAAGGTCGCCTCCGTCGTCGATGATGATGTTGGGGCCTACTTCAATTACCCTTGTGATGTGGCGGTGATATTCCTCCTCGGTGGCATTGTACCATGCAAATACCTTGAGACCGTCATGCACCAGAGCCGCAGCCACATCGTCCTGAGTGGAGAGAGGGTTGGAGCCTGTAACATACATATCCGCACCGCCTGCTGCCAGCACCTTGCAAAGGTATGCTGTCTTTGCCTCCAGATGAACGGAGAGGGCTATTTTAAGACCTGCAAAGGGCTTGGTCTCGGAAAACTCCTTTTCGATACCTCTCAGCAGGGGCATATTCTGCTTTACCCACTGAATTTTTCTTGCTCCGCTTTCCCAAAGCTGGGGATCTCTTATCTCGCTTGTGTTTGACATATTTTTATATTCCTTTCTGATTATTATTTTTAGTAAATGCCGTTAGCATATATGCTGTCGGTTTATTTATTAAGTGTTTATCTTTCTGATAGTTGGCGGCTCGTTGGAGATAACATCAATGATGTGATTTTCACCATAGATGCCGTAATGCTTTCGGCAGACCTTTTCATTGTCAGTATCCTTGTCAAAAATAACGCTTTCGTAATAGTCAAGAAAATGGGAGCGTTCAAAAATGACAAGGTATTTGCCTTTCATCACTTCCGTCGGGTCATATGATGTGTAGCTTTCATTCCTGCATTGGTAAATGACATATGACCCGAAAGCTATTTCATAAAGCTGCTCTGTGTCCTCAATTACCCGAGTGCTGTGCGAAAGAATATCTTTCAGCCGTGGGTCGGAAATATCATCTGCTGCGGGACAGTTCTTTGGCAGGGCTATTACAATGCTCAGCCTGTTGTCAGGGTCATCTTTTATTGAAAGCACAAAAGGAGCAAGCCGACTGTGCTTGTTTATTTCGCTGTTTTCACTTCCGAATGTAAGCATATTTCACCTCCGGCATTTTATAGCTCAGCACCCCGCTAAATTAGAATTTTTGTTATTCTACGATACCTTCAATATAGCTGTAATCAATATTTCCCTTT
>ERZ1026868.1144-NODE-1144-length-14230-cov-4.338060_pt1 | contig 14230 bp, 15 predicted proteins | sample MGYA00380164_ERZ1026868 | MGnify/ENA primary metagenome ERZ1026868 (study PRJEB33269, sample SAMEA4719800) | human gut metagenome | biome: human-associated habitat; feature: organic feature; material: feces | place: Cameroon | collected 2013-10 ... | reverse complement strand
TTCTTCACGCGGTCAATGGTCTTGATGACTTTCGCTGGGACACCGACGACGAGGGAATTCGGCGGGATGACCTGATTTTCCAGAACAAGCGCACCGGCAGCGATGATGGAACCGCGGCCGATCTTGGCACCTGTCAAAACAGTCGCATGCATGCCGATGAGGACATGATCCTCAATGGTACAGGCATGGATGCAGGCGCAGTGCCCGATAGTGACATAATCGCCAATGATGCAGGGATCGTCATCCGCCACATGCAGACAGACCAGATCCTGTACATTCGTACATTCACCGATGGAGATGTAGTTCACATCGCCTCTGGCCACGACGCCCGGCCATACACTCGCATACTTTCCGATCCGAACATCGCCAGAAAGGAATACCTGCGGAGCCACAAACGCATTCGGATCGATCTGCGGGATTTTTCCGTTAAATTCTTCATTGGAAAGAGTATACATATGAAAAACCTCCCATCCCATACACATAGATTATTTCCTATCTGTATTATACTACGGAAGGCAAGCGTATGGGGATTAAATTTTTCTAAAAAAGAAAAAATTCGTGGTTAGCCATCTAGGCGTGTCGTCCCATTGACTGCAAGCGAAAGAGGTGCGCGGGTTTTATGCGGTGAGCGGGTTCGGAAGGTTCAATGGGTTCAACGGGTTCAACGGGTTCAGCAGGGGCGGTGCGGCGCATAAAAATAGGGAAGCGCCGCGGAGTTTTGATAGCGCTTCGCGCGCATCGTCATTTCGAGCGTAGCCCTCAATCTTTATTGCAGAACGCTCATCGCCTGATGTGAGGCAATACCAGGACATCGTTTTTCCTCGGTGCATACACGCTGATTCCCGCAGTACAGTAAAGATTTCTCGCTTCGCTCGAAATGACGATACGAGAGTCTGATGTCTTCTAGTCTCCTAGTCTCTAGTCCCTAATCCCTAGCCACTAGTCACCAGTCACCAGTCACCGTTCACAAGTCACTTCTTCCCCAAAAACTTTGTGATGGTTTTCACGACAAGGTCCGGCGCAAGCGGCTTGGACAGGTGTTCATTCATCCCCGCTTCCCGAGTGCGAATTTTATCATCTGTGAAAGCATTCGCCGTCATGGCAATGATAGGGATCGTCTTCGCATCCTTGCGGGGAAGAGCCCGGATCTCTTTGGCAGCCTTGCAGCCATCCATGACAGGCATCATGACATCCATCAGGATCACATCGAATGCACCTTCGGGTGCCTTTGCAAAAGTCTCGACAGCCTCTTTTCCGTTCCATGCTTTCGTGACGACAGCGCCCTTTTCTGCGACAATAAATTCCGAGATCTCCATGTTGAGCTCATTGTCTTCGACAAGAAGAATACGGACACCCTTGATCGACGCCTCGGCTTCTTCGGTCGTTTTCTCGGCTTTGCCGGCTGTCTTGTCGATCAGGAAGGGGAGCTTCACCGTGAACGCCGTCCCTTCGCCCCTTTGGCTGGTAAAGGAAATACTGCCGCCCATGGTTTCCGTGAGTTTCTTTGCGATCGGCATGCCAAGTCCCGTACCGTTGTAGAGGGTTTTGACACTTTCGTCTTCGCGAGTGAAAGGTTCAAAGATTCGTTTCTGGTACTCCTCGCTCATACCGATCCCGGTATCCTCACAAATAAACGTATAGAAAGCGCGGCCATCCTCACTCTCGTCTTCCCGGAGGCTGAGTATGATTTTCCCATGATCTTTATTGTACTTTACAGCGTTACCCATGATATTCATCAAAAGACGCTTCAGGTGACCTGGACTGCCTATGAGATTCCAGTGTGTAACGGAAATATCCCTCTTGATGACTTCGATACCTCTTTCCTGTGCCAGCTTTTCGATAACGGTAAGTACTTCATTCAAAAGCTCCTGCAGATGGAAGGATTTCTCTTCGAGCACGACTTCACCGGACTCCAGTTTCCCCATATCAAGCACTTCATTGATGAGCTCCAGGAGCAGTTGGGACGCTTTACTGATCTTCTCACGACATTCGTCCTGCTTTTTCAAATCATCGGGATAGCGCTCTGCCACCGCCAGCATGCCAATGATGCCATTGATCGGTGTACGGATATCATGGCTCATGCGCTGGAGAAATTCTGTTTTCGCGATATTGGCTGCATCTGCCCGGCGAGCCTCTTCCTGAAGGCTCTTGCGGTATGTCTCTTCCCTCTCCTTCTCTTCTTTCTGGTGCAGCATCTGTGACCGGTAGCGATACATAAAGAAGGCGGACAGAGTAAACAGATACAGGACGAAGATTATGCCCAGATTCTGCGGGAGTGCGGCAAATACTTTGGTATCCGGCATGTATACATAGATGTAGTAGTCGCGCTGGCGAAGCATGATGCCATAGGCATATTCTTCACTGATATTCACGAGATGCCGACTGCCCGCATTTTCTTTCAAGGCCTGCACCACAGGGAGATGCTTCGTCTCTTCTCCGATCAGCGCTTGATCATTCGAAGCGATGACCTGCCCGTCATCCGCGACAAGAATAGTACCATCCGTCAGAGGATTGTACCCTGCAAGCAGACTTTGGATCATGAGCGTGTAAGTTCTGGCATACTGAGCGGGTGTGTATTGGTACACGACCGATGATGCCCGGCTTGTCCATGCGTCCGCAGGCAGCCATATCGATATAGGCCCCATCCGGGAGGCGAAGACGCTGCGAATAGGTTTTCTCCGGATAACGGGCGCAGTCTTTCACGACATCTCTGGATAGGATGCCTGCGAGCGCTTCTTCTGCAGAAGGCATCTTGGTGAACGACTCTGTTGTCTCTCCTTTTTCGTCAAGAATCAGAATGCCGGAAAGCCACAGCCCACGGATATTCTGCTGCAGCAGCGCCTCCTCCGTACTGCGTCCTGTCTCTTTCTCCGCCTTGAGGTTTGTCCCTACCTGACGCACACTTTCGATGAGACGCAGAAGTGCCTGAGACTCCGAAGCTTCATTGTAGTGTGTGACACTTGAGCTCTGTACCTTCACGTATTCTGCCGTTTCGTAGAGGCGCGCTTCCGCCTCCTTCTTTTCTTGATCGATGAAATAGAGAGAGGCGCCGAGCATGACCAGCAGCCCGCCAAGGATCCCGACCGACCAGAAACGGATGCCTTTTTCAATGGACGCTTTATCAGTAAGCAAGCTTCTCCACCTCCAGGTATTGTTTCGGATTTTCTAAATACTTTCCGATGATCCTCTCTGACGTCCCATCCTGCCTCATCTCGCGAAGGGTCTTATCAAGCTCCCAGCAAAGACTGCGGTGGTCCTCCTTATCGAAAGCCACGCCGATCCCGACCGTCATGAGCGGCTCAGGAAGGATACGATACTCCATATCATAGTCCTTCATGTACTGGAGGATGGAATTCTCGTGCTCTCCAACGGCATCCGCATAGCCTTTGCCGAGAAGTGTATAGATCAGTGCGCGATTTCCCATGCTGAGAAGATTCTTCAGCTTAGGAATGCGAGGATCATTCCTTTGAAGGAAGATGCCTTCCGGCTTCGTGGTCGACTGTACCGCCAGTGTTTTTCCAGCAAGATCCTGCAGATGGTAAATGTTACTCTCTGGATTCACTGCGACCACCTGACGGCTCACCATGTACGGACCCGCCCACTGGTAGTCATCCAGACGTCCTTCCATGGAAAAGCAGCCCATGATGCAGTCCAGCTCTCCGCTCTTCAAAAGGTCTTTCTTCTTCTCCCAGTCGATGTTATGCACTTCGACTTGATACCCCATGCGGCCGAAAGCCTCTGTCGCAAGATCCACATCGATCCCCGTCGGCACACCGTCTTCATCAAAATAATTGAAAGGCGGATAGCGGTCACTCCCCAGCTTAATTACCGGACGCTCATCCTTCTGAGGCGTCCCCTGAGGCATACCGCAGCCTGCAAGAAAGAAGCCCGTGAGACAGATCCCAAGGATGATCCCCATGATACCCTTATGACGCATGATAATCCCCCTTAAAGAACGTTAATTTTTTATGATTGTATCAAATCAGTAAATAAAAATGCAATAGAGCAACCGAAGAAATGTAATGATCCAAGTGTATCATCAAGAAAAACGCATCAGTCGCTTCTATGCGCTTGGCATCTCAGATGAGATCAGAATTTTTTCAGCTGAGAAGCCCGCAAAGCTTTTGAAGCTATGAGCACACCAAAAACGGTTCGCTTTCGCGAACCGTTGACAGGGTTTCCCGTATTCTATTTCCCCAGCTCTCCCCTTCTGACACGCCCGAGGTAAACTTTCACACCGAGAGAAAGCTGGATCAGACCGGCGATGGCGTAGACTTCCCAGATCCCTGCTATCATGGAGATCGCGGAGGAGACGAGCGGTCCTACCATATTGCCAAACTGCTGCGCCGTATTGAAAAGGCCGAAGACGCGGCCGCGGAAATCATCCGGCGTGTACATGACCATCGCCGCATTGAGCGAAGGATTGACTCCGATCACAAAGCACCCGACGAGGAACTGACAAAGGCCGAAGCCCACGACCGTGTCCGGTATGGACTGCGCCATCGTCAGGCATCCCGCAGCAAGCAGCGTGAGACAGATGGCGAAATAATAGCCTTTGCACTGTCCGAATTTCCCCCACAGCGTCGTCGTGAGCGCGCCTGCGATGCCGCCGCTGCTCATGATGAAGCCGGAAATGAGCTCCACATTTCCCATGCCATCCAAAAGTGCAGAGACGTAAAGCGCCGTCACCGGCTGGATCATGAGGATCGTCGTCTGCAGACCGAAGGCGATGAAGAGGATCTCCCGCAGATGCCCATTATGAAAGGCATACGAGAGGTCTTCCCCGATGGTGGTCGCCTTTGATTCCACCTTTTTCACCATCCCCAGCTTCGGCTCTCTGACATAGAGGATGACAAGCACGGCGACGAACCAAAGGAACGCCGCAGAAATAAAGAAGGTATTCCGTATACCGATGAGATGCGCCAGCGTCCCACCCACAAGAGGCCCCGCGATGCCGCCCACGATGAGCGCCGTCTGCCCCATTCCGAGCGTGGCTCCCAAGTTTTTCGGATCCGCACTGACGGAGATGATCGCCATCGACGCTGCGACGAAACCATTCGAGAATCCCATAAAGGCACGAGCCGCTGTCATCTGCCAGGCATTCTGAGACAACCCGCAGAAAAGGTAGGAAAAGCCGAGCAGCACCGCCGCGCGGATCGCCATCTGCTTCTTCCCCCTCGTATCCGCCATCTTTCCCCAGATAGGCCCCATGATGCCCGCCACCAGAAAGCAGCTCGAGAATACGATGCCCGTCCAAAGTGCAATACGCTCCTCAGGTACCCCGATATCCAAAAGATAGAGCGGTAGGAAAGGAATGACCATCGTGTAGCCGATAGAAACAAGGAACATGCTCGCAATAAGGATCATGATATTTTGTCTGTACTTCGTGGATGGTCATCTCCTTTCTGAAAATAGGGTTAGCCCACGGGGCGTGCCATCCCTTGGATTACGAATGAAAGCTCTGCTCGAATGAGGAGTGAGGAATGAGGAGTGAGGAGTGAGGAGTGAAGGTACGGCGCATAAAATAAGAAGCGCCGCGGAGTTTTGATAGCGCTTCGCGCGCATCGTCATTTCGAGCGTAGCCCTCGATCTTTATTGCAGAACGCTCATCACCTGATGTGAGGCAGCACCAGGACATCGTTTTTCCTCGGCGCAACACGCTGATTCCCGCAGTACAGTAAAGATCCCTCGACTGCGCTCGGGATGACGATGCCGGCGAATCCCAGTCACTCCTAATCCCTAGCTACTCATCTCTGCTTTCAAATTTCAGGGCTCAGGAGGTAGCATTTAAGTCACTAGTCACCAGTCACCAATCACTTATCTCCCAACCATTTCAGCGCATCATCGAGCATATTTGTCGTGACGAAATGCCCGAGACGAGGATAGGTGATGCGCGTCACATCACCGCCAGCTGCCTCAAGGGCTTCGAAGAAATGCGCCTGCGCACGCGGATCAACAGAAATGTCACTTTCCCCATTGGTCATAAAAAGAGGAATGGATCTGATCTCCTCTATATGGGACAGCGGCTGCTCTTTTTCCAGTGCATCGTAAAGCGGCCAGTTTCTCCCTAACGAGATCCCGAAACGCGCCTGCATGAAGAGATGTGAAAGGATCCAGTCGCCCGAGCCATTGAAGGAAATCACCGATCTCACCAGATGCGGATAGCGGGCTGCGATCCCCAGGACGGACATCCCTCCCATGGAGTGCCCCGCGATGATCGGTGTGCCATAGCCCTTCTCCCGCACAAAGTCATGGAGCGCCTCGTACTCTCTGACATTCTGCCGGATCGTTTCCCAGAAAATACTGTAATCTTCGAGCCGATAGTAATCAGAGAGAGCATCTCGCTCCCCATGATGGATCGCATCCGGGACGAAGACAGTATAGCCATGAAGCGCAAAGACAGCCGCTTTCGTGGTCTGGTATTCTCCGCGGCTGCTCCAGCCATGGTACAGGAGGAGCGCCTTTCCCTCGTCTCGGATCGGTTGCACGATGCGGACAGGGATGCCCTCACAGCAGGTTTTCTCTATATGAAGCTGAAGCATGGATCCTCCTTCTTTCAATGCTTTTCTTTGAGCGCTTTCAATTCCGGATGCAGACGATCCGTCCACTTCCAGCGATTGTGCAGCCAGAACCATTCCTCCGGATACTCACGAATCCACGCTTCCAGACGCTCATTGATCTTATCCGTGATATTCTGGATGGCTTCCTTCTTGGAGAACCCTTCATCCGCTGTGATCGGGTCACCGATGATGATTTCAAAGCGGAAAGGCCCCGTCTGGTGGATCAGCGCTGTCATGACCGGCAGCTTGCAGAGCATGGAAAAATGCGCCGGCCCTGTCGCAGTCAGTGTTTTCTCCCCGAAAAAATCAGACAGGATCCCCGTATCTCCGGGGTCCTGGTCGCACAGAAGTCCCACGAAGTATCCCTCTTTCAGCCGACGCAGCATATCACGGACTCCCGTCTTATACTCGACAGTCTGCCCCGGCATCGAACGATACTCGCAGAGGAAACGGTCAAACTCTTCATTGTTCTGCTTCATCGCGACAGAAAGCAGCGGATAACCGTAGAGCGCAAGCGCTGCCCCTTCGATCTCCCAGTTGCCGCAGTGCGTAGCCGCCAGGATGCAGCCTTTCCCTTCCGCTTTGATCGCATCCAGCTTTTCCTTCCCTCGAATGGTCACATACTCGGAGATATTCTCCTTCGTGAGCAGCGGAAAGCGGAACATCGAGACACCCAGCGGCCCGAAACGGACAGCAGAAGCCTTCGCGATGCGCTCTGCTTCCTTCTCGTCCTTGGCAAGGCCGGTGCGCAGCAGATTCGCTACCGCAAGTCGTTTTCTTCTCGCCGGTACCAGCAGCCAGAAAAATTTCCCCAAAGCGTCCCCTGCTTTCACAGCATTCTCTTCCGAAAGCCCACAGCAGAAAGCACCGAGCGTCTTGAGCAGTCTATAGGTTCCTTTCATAGGATACCCCTTTCATGGATAATCAGTGAAACGTCTTGCCCGCATCCTCGATGGCCGGACTATGCCATGGATTCCGTGTGCAAGACTGCGATAGTGGCTGCGCCATATAATAATATCCGTCGCCGCCACTGATGATGAGTAAGCCATCCCCCACTGCCTGAAAACAGACCATTCATGCTGAGCAGATCCAGTGGGGCGGGCAGCCTATAAAAAGCGCCCGAGCGATCGATTTCTATCCATTTTACCATATTTGTGAACAAAATGCTTTTATTGTTGGAAAGGAAGAGCCTCTCCTTATGCACCTATCTCTACGAAGCATTTCTTAAGCTCGCAGCGTGATTTGCCATTTCCCACAAAGGGAACCTTCCAACATACCGGCATAAAAAAAGACTGGCTTTCGCCAGTCTTTTTCGTCCAAAAAGCATCCGATTACTTGGAGTACAGTTCGACGATGTTGGTTTCGTTGACTTCGTCCTTGTATGGGAGTTCGTCTCTCTGCGGGAAACGAACCAGGGTAGCAGTCCAGTTGTCGAAAGATTTTTCGATGTATGGAAGATCGAAGGTCTTAGCTTCCTGGAAGGACTGTTTGAACATTTCGTTGGATCTGTAAGCTTCACGCAGGGAAACGACCTGGCCAGCGCGCAGCGGGTAAGACGGAATGTCTACTCTCTTGCCATCGACATTGATGAGGCCATGGGTAACCATCTGACGAGCCTGACGGATGGAGCGTGCAAAGCCAGCACGATATACGACGTTATCGAGTCTGGTTTCCAGCAGGAACAGCAGGTTTTCGCCTACGACGCCGGACATTCTCTTTGCTTTATCATAATAGCGGTAGAACTGCTTTTCAAGCAGGTTGTACATTGCTTTTACTTTCTGTTTTTCTGCGAGCTGGATGCCGTATTCAGACATTTTCTTCTGACGAGCTTCCGCTGGCTGCCGTTTTAACGCTTTCGGATGGCCGTAAACATTTACGCCGAAACGTCTGCTGGTCTTAAAACGGAGATTTCTGTTTGTTGCCATTGTGTGAGTCACCTCTCTATAAAATACCGCTATCCGAATTGAATAGCTTATTTATTATAATGGGTAATTCGGGCCGTGTCAAATAGAAAATGGTGAATAGATTCAGGATCAGGGGTAGTCCATGGGGCGTGCCGCTCTTGATTGTTTGCGAAAGAGGGGGAGCGGGTTCTACAGGTTCAGAGGGTTCAGCGGGGGTGGTGCGGCGCATAAAAATATAGAAGCGCCGCAGAGTATGGATGGGGCGATGCTCGAAAGCACCTTTCAAGTCACTAGCCCCCATCTCTCCTCCATGCACATGAAAAGTTTTTACTTGACGGGGACCATGCTTTCCGCTATTGTAGGAGAAAAGACGGGAGGGAACGCGATGTTTGGTAAATTTCAAGATTCACTGCTTTTTGTCGTGCTTGCTTATGCGATCTTTCGTATCGGCTGGGGCGAGGGATTCACGACGATGAATATTTTCATCCTTCTAGGCTCGCTGGTCGCCATTTTGTCTATGGTGCTTCGGCGGAGCGGCTACCTGGAAACGGTAGAGAAAAAGAAGAAGGAAGCGGAAGAAAAAAAGAAGAATGTATAAAAAGGGCCACGCGGCTCTTTTTTACTTGTCCGCCTCGTGTCCCCGCTTTTGTCAAATCCCCCTCCTTATGCTAAAATGAGAAGCAACAAGCGGCAAAGGAGGAAGCTGATGAATCCGGATCTCTATATCGTAAGAAAGGTGAATGAAGCCACATCCGTCTCGCGCAAGGCGAGTCTGTTCATGGACCTTGTCACACGCTACGGACACTGGGCTTTTGTGATCTACGGGCTTCTCCTCTGGTTTGCACCCGGGGAAGGACGGAAGGCGCGCAGGCTCTGCTGCGTGCTGTCCTTCGCGGGGGTCGTGGTCGCATCTCTCCTTTCCTTTGCCATCGGCAGGGTGTGGAGACGGAGAAGGCCTTTTGTATGCGACTGGCGCATCTGGAATTTCACCGGGCATAAGGCCAATGCATCTTTTCCCAGCAATCACACGATGAATGGGGCCATCGTCGTCATGGAGCTTCTCCGCATGCACATGCCGGGGGCGCAGCTGATGGCGGCCTTTGCCGGGCTTCTTGCATTTTCCCGTATTTTCGCCGGTGTGCATTATCCGACGGACCTTTTGGGCGGCGTCGCCATCGCGGGGCTCGTGCATCGGCTGATCCACGCAGCGCCTTTTGCAGCAGCCCTCGCTGCGCTTGCAAGTTTCGGCTCGGCGTTGAGTGACTGGGTATTCTCGAGGAAGTGAGCGGGGATGTGCCACCGGCAGCTTTTTCGTATCCGCATCCCTCATTTTTCTAAGGAGGTGATCCTATGGCAAGCAGTGAGACGGGCAGCAAGCTCTCTATCATCCGCATCGTGCAGGTCCTTTTGCGTGAGTCGGACAAGGATCACCCTTTGTCTCAGCAGGACATTCTTCGTCTTATGGAGAGCAAGTATGGGATGGTCGTGAGCCGCAAGTCAATATCCAGAAATCTGCTCCGCCTGAAGGAGGCGGGGCTGCCTGTGATGTGCCGCGAGGTGCCGCGCATGGTGAATGGGAAGGAAGCGCCGCTTTCGCTTGACTGGTACTGGGATCATGTGCTCTCGCCACAGGATCTGAAGACGGTGATCGATCTCCTCTATTTCTCGCATCTTCCGGCGGGACAGATCCGCCAGCTCGCAGAGAAGCTGAAGAGACTGCAGTGCCGTTCTTTTGAGGACGGGAAGGAAGGCATACGGAATCTGCCGCTTCCGCAGAATCTCCCGGACGTGAGGGAGACGCTCGTCCTGCTCTCGCAGGCACTTTGCGAAAAGAGGCAGATCTCCTTTTATTACGACCATTATGAAGTGGACGGCAAACGGCATCACGGTGTGAGCCCATCAGGAGAGGCGCGCTGCTATATCGTACATCCTTTTCAGGTGATCGCATCGGATGATCGGTACTGTCTTCTCTGCAATGTGGAAGGACGGGAGGATATTTCCTATTTTTTCGTAGACCGTATGGCGGACATCATGCTCCTTTCTGCGCCGGCGCGGGGACAGAAAAGCCTCGCAGGCGCCGATGCCTCTGCGAAGCTCGATGAGCTTCTGGTGGCAGATCGGGATATTTATACAGGAAATCCCGTAGAGATTACCTTCGAGGCAGATGTGCGTCTTCTGACAGACATTCAGACGGATTTCGGCAAGAGGGCCCGTCTCATTTCTGCGAGCCCGGATAAGGTGACCATGGAAGTGACGCTTCCCCAAGCCGCCATGAAAGCCTGGGCTCTGAAGAAGGCACCGCTCGTCAAGGTGCTCTCTCCGTCGTACCTGGTGCGGGAGGTGAAGGAGGCAGCCCAGAGCCTGGCGCGCCTCTACGGCCTATGATCATAGGCATGCTTGCCTTTCTCCTTGCCGCTGTTCTTATACTTCTCCTGATCCCCATCCGTTATACCGTGACGCTCGTGCGCTGGAGGCTCACCCTGTCGGTCTCCGTGCTTTTGGGTCTTTGGAGGAAGGAGATCGAGCTTCCGCCTGCCGGGGAAGAGCCCTCGCCTCAAGTGGAAATGGCAGAAGAGCCTCCAATGGAAATGACAGAAGAGCCTCCAATGGACTGGATGGAAGAAGCGCTCGCACAGGCAGAAGAGAAGGCAGAGGTGCATGAGAGGCTGCCGGATGCTGTCGAGGCGCAAGCGGAGAGAGAGGAGAAGAAGGGGGCCTCTCTTTGGCGAGAGATCCGTTTTGCCATGGGAAATGGGCTCGCGGAGCGTGTCCTCCATGCGGCAGGAAATCTCCTGTCGCACAGCTTTCCACGCAGGTGCCGCATTCGGGGAGACTTTGGGACAGGCGATCCCATGACGACGGGCATTGCCTGCGGTATGGCGATGGCGTTCCTTGCCCAAGAGACAAAAGAGATTCGATGGAATTATCTGGAGCCCGTGAATACCCTGTCGGGGGAGGCAAAGGGGCGGATCATTCCTTTGACTATGATCTATATAGCCGGCAGGCTTCTCCTGTCGAGACCCGCCAGAGAGTTCTGGCATTTCAGAAAAGAGGAAAAGAACCATGGATGATGAAGTTAGAAAGCAGATCTTTGAGGATTTCAAGAAGATGATCACCACCGAGTCCGTGGTGGGACAGCCCATCTATCTGGGCGATGCGACCATCGTGCCCTTTGTGGATATTTCCTTCGGCTTCGGCACCGGCAGTCAGGGCACGAATGCCGTAGGGGGCGCCGGCGGCGGCAAGGTGACACCGACCGCCGTCCTCATCATGAAGGGGGAACGCGTCGAGCTTTTCTCTATCAAGAATGCAGGGCCGAACGGCACCATCGATAAGGTGCTGAACATGGTCCCGGAGGTCATCTCCCATTTCACCAAAAAAAAGGAAAAGCAGGAGGCCGTGAGAGAGGCGGCGCTCAAGGAAGCCAAGGAGGCCATGGCAGAAGAAGCAGAGACGGCGGCGATCGAAGCGAAGAGCAAGGAGTAGGGAGCAGCCCCTGCCGTTTCACGAAAGGTCGAAAGACGACCTTCGGATATCGGGGCATAGATCGGCGGAAAGCCGCTGCCATCGCCGCGAGCCCATGGGAAGTCCCCAGGCAACATAAAAAGCGTGCATGTCGTTTGTCAGAGAACGACATGCACGCTTTTTTTAGCTTTTTGCTTTCGATAAAGTCGTATCGATTTTATTTTCCGGCTTTTGAGAGATCTGGACGATCTCGCTTCGTATGGATTCCATCTCCTCATTGTTTTCCGGGGCGAGTGCCTTCAGTGTGACGGTACTCTTGTCCGCATTCGTGAAAGGGGTATCAATGGATCTGGAGACAGCGCTGTAGGAGAGAGCCAGCTCCTTGCCGCCGTTTTTCGGCGTGATGACCAGACGGCCGCCATCGATGCGACCGGTGCCGGTGAGGCTGCCCGGTACTTCACGGCTGCCCTGCTGGACCTTATGGTCTACGGTGATGGTCTTGTCGTCATTCTGGGTGAAGGTGACGGTCTCAAGATTTCGTATGTGATCGCCGGACCAGTTCACACCGGCGTCCTGCACGCCCCACCATGTCCCCTGCCATGGTCCGCCATTGGCAAAGTGGAAATAGGCAAATGTACCGCCGCCAATGATCAGCACGATCGCGATCAGGATCATGACCACGTATTTCTTCATTCCTGCGCTCCCCCGTTCTCTTACGTCTAAATATTTTCTATTATACTATAGGCGAATAGGAAATAGCTAGAGGGGACGGGGAAACGTATCGGGAAGGCATGGGTAGGCCGGCGGGCAGAAGATACGGACGGGGCCTGTCATCTTCCACGCACCCCTTTCCACACCCCATACACATCTGCGATCGCCCAGCCGATAGGGATGGAGAGCCAGATGCCGGTGACGCCGAAGAGGGGGAGAGCGGAGAGGGCATAGGCAAGGATGACGCGGCTTCCGAGGGAGAGGATGGTCAGGATGATGCTCATACCGGGCTCTTTGATGGCGCGATAGTAGGCATACAGCATGGAGAGGATGCCGATGCCGATGTAGCAGGCCCCTTCGATACGGAGGTAGCCTGCGCCGATCGCGATGGTTTCTGTCGCTGCCCTCGGGACAAAGAAGGCCATGAGCTCGGGGGCGAAGGCATAGATGACGATGCTCGTGAGGAGAGCGAAAGAGACGACCATCTTCGCCGAGGCGATGACGCACTCTCTGATGCGCTTCTGATCTCCGGCGCCATAGTTCTGCGCGATGGCTGTCGAGAAGGCATTCCCGAAGTCCATGAGGGGGGAGTAGGCCAGGGTGTCGATCTTGACGCCGGCAGCGAAGGCGGCCATGACGATAGTGCCGAAGCTGTTCACAAGGCCCTGCACGAGAAGGATACCGAAATTCATGATGGACTGCTGGAGGCTGGTCAGAAGCGAGAGACGGGAGATGTCGCGGAAGATGGATGGGTCCCAGCGGCGGTATTTCTTTTCTACCAGAAGATCCTTCCTGTAGAAAAGGCAGTAGCAAAGGATGCCGAGACCGGAAGCGTACTCGGCGATGACGGTCGCCTCGGCCGCGCCGGCGACGCCTCGCTGGAAGACAAGGATGAAGAGAAGGTCGAGCGCGATATTCAGGAGGGCGGAGATGATGAGGAAGACGAGCGGGATGAGTGAGTTTCCCACGGCACGCAGGAGGGCGGCAAAGTAGTTGTAGAGGAAGACGGCGATGATGCCGGAGAAGATCCATAGGAGATAGTCACGGAAGTAAGAAGTGACGTCTGCGGGGATCTGCATGAAGCGGATGATCTCTTCCAGAAATATATAGGAGATGGCATTCAGGAAGAGCGAGAGCGCGCCGATGGAAAGGAAGGAAATATAAATGGACTGCTTCATACGTGCGGTGTTCTTTTGTCCGTGGCAGATGGAGAAGTAGACGCCGCTCCCCATCGTGAGGCCGATCAGGATGGAGGTGATGAAGATCATGAGCGTGTAGGCGCTCCCGACAGCGGCGAGAGGTGCTTCACCGAGGAATCGTCCGACGATCAATGTATCGACGACATTGTAGAGCTGCTGAAAGATATTGCCGGCCATGAGGGGCAGAGAAAAAAGCAGTATCTTTTTTGAGATGCTGCCTTGGGTAAAATCGAGATCTTTTGTCATGAAGGCTCCTTAGGATACAGGGATCTTGAGGCTCTATCAGGGAAAGTCTGACAGTCATGCGGCGCATACATAGAGAAGCGCCGCGCGTCATTGAACGGGGTGATGCCTCATTTGCCTTATTATGGAGCGTGCCGCGATGAAATGC
>ERZ1026868.1143-NODE-1143-length-14251-cov-3.985982_pt1 | contig 14251 bp, 5 predicted proteins | sample MGYA00380164_ERZ1026868 | MGnify/ENA primary metagenome ERZ1026868 (study PRJEB33269, sample SAMEA4719800) | human gut metagenome | biome: human-associated habitat; feature: organic feature; material: feces | place: Cameroon | collected 2013-10 ... | reverse complement strand
GGTCATATCGCCGTTGACAGTCACCCAGCCGAAGCTGTTGACCGTACCGTTCACCTGCAAACCGCCATTGAACGTTGCGGTGGGGTAGGCGCCGTTGACCATGCTGCCGCCCTCCGGCAGCACCAGCGTACCGTTCACCACAAAGGGTACGGTACTGCTCAGCTGCTTGTCCAGCGCCACCGTCAGAGTCTTGCCCGCCGGAAGCGTCACCGAGGGGAAGAATCTCTCCGTATTCGCCGGAGGCGCCAGCTGCAGGAAGGAAATGCCGTCCACGGTGCCGCCCACAGTCAAATCCTCCGGCAGCGTGAACTGCAGGGGCTGCCGCAGCTGTGCATTGCGCACTACCACATTAAAATACTCATTCTCCGCCTTGCCGCTGACGCTGTCAAAGGCGGCCATGGCACTTTGCAGCGCACCGGGACGGGATGCCTCGGTGTCCGTCAGCATTTTCACGCTGTAGATAGCGCCGGGTACGTTCTTTTTCCCCGCCAGATCGCCGCGATGCTCCACCGGAACGACCAGACTGCCGCTATTGTCGACAGTCGCATTATCGCCAATATACCATCTGTCAGCGATGGTAATGGCCTCATAGCCGTTCATCAGCTTACCGCCCGCACCGATCGTGATGGTAGACGTTGTACCGGTACCGAAGGACTTGTCCCAAAGCTGCATACTTCCGTTAACGGTGAGTGTACTCCCGTAACGAATGCCGCCGTAGGCGTCAACAGCGCTGTCCGCTTTGACCTCCATGGAGCCTACGGTCAACGCCTCCGTCGCATAGACATACGCGCTGCTCTCCACCGTCAGCTTACCGGTCACGGTTAGTGCCCGCTCTCTGCCAAGGAACAGCTCTACCTTGGCCGGCGCGGTCAAATCACCGCTGACGGTCACATCGCCGATGATATAGGCACTATAGTGCGCACCGCTCGTGTCCGCGGCAGCCGCAGCGCCGAGCTTCTGCAGATCAGCAGTCAGTTGCGCGCCGGTGGACGCCTCGCTGAACAGGTAATACGTAGCGCCCTCAGTGGCAACGATACTGCCGCTCACCTTGTCATAGCCTGCCTCCAGCTGGCCTTCCACCGTCAGCGTCTTGCCAGATGATACCTCCAGCCGGCCTTCACCCATATAGACGCCAAAGCCCTTGGGTATGGTCAGGTCGGAGGCAATCGTCAGCGTGGCATTGCTGTCCTCCAGCTGCGCCGCGCTCTTTGCAAAGCAGACATAGCCGTCCGGAGCGGCTGCGATCAGCTCCCGCAGACCCTGCTCGCTCCAGAAATACGTATTACCGTCCTCGTCTGTTGCATAGTTAGCCGCCAGCGCCGTATCCACCAGCGTGGTGGGGATCATCACCAGCAGCATGACCGCTGCCAGCAGTGTCGCCAGAATCTTCCGGCTTTTTATCCGCCATTTTCTCATCAAACAATTCTCCCCTTTGTGTTGATTCTTTCTGTCGCTCCGGGCTTCGCCCGATGCTTACTCTTCCTCCGGCAGCCGCAGCAGCTGATAAACGCCGCCGCTGGTGCCCTCCTCTCCGGCCAACACCAGCGTGTCGCCGTCCACCTTGAACCGGTAGTTGGCCGTTTCAATGGCGTCGTGCTCAAAGGTCAGCGTCACCACGCTGCCGCGGACACGGTAGGTAAATGCGTAATCCGTGCCCTGCACGCGCATGGCGCCGCTTTTTTCGCCATCGAACGTGTACTCCGTGGTGCTGTCGTAGATCCACGTGCCGCGCAGCTCCTTGGGGGAGCCCCGACCGCGCAGCAGCATGACTGCGGCCACCGCCAGCACGATGACCGCCGCGGCCAGCGCCGCGTAATAGACCCAGTGGCGCTGGCCACCGCTTTTTTCTGTTCGTTTGCCCATGCTCTCCATGCTCTCGTTTCAGTCGCTCTGCCGTTCAGCGCCCCACGGGGCGAAAATCAGGCAGAATCTGGAAATTGTCGAAAAAGGGACGGTTCGGGACTGACCCGAACCGTCCCTCTGCTCAAGGTTTGGTATTGCGCGTTATTGCTTTATGCCTTGCGGCGCTTCTTGCTGACCACAGCGGTGCCCATCAGGGAGCTGACGGCCAACATCGCGTACAGCGCGATACCGGCGTCCGCCGTCTTGGGGGAGGACAGGGTGCCATCCGCCTTGATGGTGAACGTACCCGTGCTCACATGGGTCTTGTTCTCGATCTTCACCGTGTACTTGCCGGCCTTCAGGGTGGCCAGATACGCATCGGTCAGCGTCACGATGCTGCCGCTGCCATTGCTGCTGACGGTGTAGTACTTGCTGTCCAGCTTCTTGCCATTAACAGTCACCCTGTTGATGCTGTCGGCGGGCAGATCGGTGGTGAAGGACTGCCCGGAGGTGTAGGGGCTGCCGGAGCCGGAGCTGCCGCCGCTGCTGGTTCTGGTCATCAGGCCGTAGACCGCCGTCTTGTCGGAGGCGAAGGTGACGGTGTAGCCGTCGCCCACCTGCTTCAGCGTGGCATTGATCTCTCTGGTCTGGGCGTTGCCGTCCTTGTCCAGATAGCTTTCCACGATCTTCGCGCCGGACTTCAGCGCGTTATACGTCTCCTCGCTGATGGCGATGGTCACGTTCTGACCGTCAGCCAGAGAATCGCCCTTGTCAAGATCCTGGCCGTTCAAGCTCATGGTCACGCTGTAGACCGCCTGCAGCTTGCTGCGGCTGCTGCCGCTGACATAGCCCTTCAGCTTCTCCAGAATCTTTTTGGTATTCGCATCGGTTTCGTTCTTAATTGCCTTATCCAGAACTTCTTCGACAGCCTCTTTCACATCCGCAACGACCTTCTCGATCGCGGCCTTGATGGTAGCGTTATCCGCAGGCTGCTTGCTGCCGCAAGTGGTGCAGACGCCGTCCTTGTAGTTGTGTACGCCGGTGGGCGGGATAAGATCGCCCGCCTTAGTCAGCTTGCCGCAGCCCTTGCAGTAGGTGTCATCCGTGCGGCCAGCGGTCATGCAGGACGCCGCCACAGCGCCGCGCAGCTCGGTGCCGCCGGTGTGGTTGGTGGGATCCTTGGCCAGCGTCTCAGCGGCCACGGTGGTCAGGGTGTTACCCTGCTCGTCCTTGAATACCTTGTTGCAGACGCTGCAAGTGTAGTACTCGTTGTTGCCCTCTGCCACGCAGGTAGCAGCCTTCGCGGGCGTCTTGGTCATCTTGTGACCCAGAGCGGCCAGCGTTTCAGCAGCCACGGTGGTCTCGGTGGTCTTGTCAGCCTTGAATACCTTCTTGCAGACGCTGCAAGTCCAATACTCGTTGTTGCCGGGCTCGGTGCAGGTGGCAGCCTTCGCCGCAGTCTTGGTCATCTTGTGACCCAGAGCCTTGATGTCCTGTACGTCCTTGGTGTCGGTGTAATCCTTCGTCTCAAAGGTCACCTTAGCGGTGTAGGTGGTGGTGCCCTTGTCGGTGCAGGTGGGCGCGACATTCTGCTTGCCGCTGACCGTGGCGGTCACGGTCTGGGCATGGCCGGTCGTCTCAGCCGTGCAGCCCTCGCGGGTGCAGGTGAAGGTCGCCGTGGCGGTCTTGCCGTCCTCGCTCCAGCTCCACACAGGTGCGCCATAGGTGTGACCCAGCTTGTCGATGGTCACTTCCTTGGTCTGGGTGGTAAACAGATTACTGCTGAAGGTCGCCGTGTAGACGGTCTTGCCATCCACTGTGCAGGTGGCGGGGGTAGTGCTTATACCGATAAAAGCGACATCCGTCTCCACCGCTTCGCAATTGGTGCACTTGACAGTGGCTGTGCAGCTCTTGTAGTCGTCACTCCACTTATACTCAGCCGCGCCCCAGGCATGGACACCGGGCGCCTTTACATAGCCGCAAACAGTGCAGTTGTCCGCATCGGTGCAGGGCTTGCCGCTGTAGGTGTGCTTGACCACCGTGTCAGTCACATCGCAGCGGGTGCACTTGTGGTAGTGACCGGCAGCGTCCGTATTGACCCACGCGCCCGTGAAGTCGTGACCCAAAGCCTTGATCACCCATCTGTCCTTGGCGATCTCGTTCTTGCCGTCCGCGTCGGAGAAGAACTTGCCGCAGTTACCGCAGGTGTAGTACTCGCTGTTGCCGGGCTCGGTGCAGGTGGCAGCCTTGGCCTCGGTCTTGGTCATGCTGTGACCCAGAGCCGCCAGCGTCTCGTCGGCCACGGTTGTCTCGGTGGTCTTGTCTGCCTTGAACACCTTTTTGCAGACGTTGCAAGTGTAATACTCGTTATTGCCGCCTTCGGTGCAGGTAGCTGCAACCGCCTCAACCTTGGTCAAGCTATGCCCCGATGCCTTGATCGGCTCGGTCTTTGTCTCACTGCACACCTTGCAGGTGTAGGTCTTCACGCCATCCGTGGTGCAGGTGGCGGGCGTAGTCTCAACGCCGGCATCCCACGTATGTGCAGCCTTGTTCATAATGGTACCGCAGCCGTACACGTTCCAGTGGCTGTCCTTGTCAGACTCCCACTTTTTGCTCTCATCACCGGGGCGGTCAGCATGTGCCTCGTCCTTTTTCTGGCCGCAGACGCTGCACTTGACGGTATGCTGCGTTGCGCCATCCGCATAGCCGCCAACGACCAATACCCACTTATGCCCGGTGGCAGGGATCGCTACTTTTTCGACCGTCGTCTTTTCACCAACAGCACCATTGTTATCGAAATAATAATTATCGCAGCCGGTACAAAACCAGTAGGCAACACAACCGTCGCTGTCGCAGGTGGGCTCCTTTGCGGGATAGGGCTTCAGATCAGTATGCCCGGCCTTGATGATGGTATCGTCCTTGGTAATCTCCTGTGTGCCAGCGGCATCCTTGTACAGCTTGCCGCAGTCAGGATCGCTGCACTGATAGTACTCAATGTTGCCGTCCTCGGTGCAGGTAGCGTCCTTGGCGTCCACCTTGGTCAGGGTGCAGGTGTGCTGGGGAGGTGTCACGCCGCCGGAGATGGTGAGAGTACAGGGAGTCGCCGAAAATGCAACATTTTCCTCATTATAGTCACTAACATCATCCTCGTCAGTGGTGTATTGAAGAGTCACAACCGTATCACCATCTGCAACCCCTGCATTCACCGAAAACGTAAACTCCAGGAATGCACCTACACCGCGGTAGTCCTCACTATGATCCCAAAGCAACTTAGCGCCCTCTGTTGTCAACGTTCCGGGCATTCCCTCGCCCTTCGCAATTTTAGTGAGCGTCAATTTCGCCTCATCATATCCGACCGATAAACCCGCAGCGCAGAAGCCTGAATTTTCGGTCATCTTTGCAGATACAACGATAACATCTCCACTTTCGATTTTGTCGGTAAGATTTTTCCCTACAATTTCCGAAACAGTCAATTCAGCTTTAACGCCGCTATCTGCGAGCACTGTCGTCGGAACAAGGGTAAGCATCATTACCAGCATCATAACCCATGCCAATAAGCGGTTCTTATTCACAATACTTCCTCCATTCTTTGTTATTCAAAATCAATAGTACACTTCACTGGTCACACCAAGGACACACTTCCTCAGTCGGGTAACATCTTTACTATTTACCTTTGCGTCGCCGTTAATGTTTGCAGCGCCAAGAACGTCTTCCTCCGCTCCAAGAACAATCTTCCTCAATCGCGTAACGTCCTTGCTATTGATCTTGCCATCGCCATTGATGTCTCCAGCCTTAGTAACAACTACTTTACCAGATATCGCTCCGATTGTCATAATCTCTTCGCCGCTGTATACCTTTGCATCACTGATCGAAACCACTGCATCGCCAGGATTTACAAAGTTATCAGCGTCTGTCTTAACTGCAAAGGTCAAAACCACCTTCGTACTGCCCGTCAGCTTTGTTGCAGTCTTTACCGTATCGCCATCCAGTATCCAGCCTGTAGAAACACCGGTCAGCACCAGGCGGGTCTTGTCATACGCCACAGCAAATTCCGCACTGTCCATCCCCTTATCTACGGCAATTGCAACCGGTACATCGATCGTACCGCGATGAATCTTTGCCGTTCCGTCAGTGGTACCGACCGTCAACCTCACGGCTGCATCTGCAAAAGCAAACTCCTCCGTCTTGGTTTCATCGCAGCGACTGCAAATACTCGTCACCACGCCAGCAGCAGCGTTCGTTGCCGGTACAACACTGACCGTCCTAAAATCGTGCCCCGTCAACTCGCCGTATTCAAAGGTTTCGGTGCTTTCCTCGCCACAGATACAACGCTTGCAGTAAGTAGCTTTTGTCGTGCAGGTCGCAGGCGTCGCCGGTATATCTTCCGATGTTGGGACATATTCCTCGTACGTGTGAGCGAACATCACCTCACCGCTATAGATCTGTGTTGCGACATCCTCTTCGTCGTAATTGCTTACATCACCTTCATCGACATGTATAAGCGTCGCGGACGTACTGCCCATTGTCGCACCGGTCTTTGCGGTAAAGGTAAGTTGCAGGAAGTTGCCAGTCTCTGTAAGGTCTTCACTATAATCCCAGAGGAATTTATCCCCCTCCACAGTCAAAGTGCCAAGCATTCCATCTGCTTTCGTTACGCCGACAAGTACTAACTTGCTCTTATCATAGCCTACCGTAAACTGCGCCGCAGCGACTCCCGGGTTTTTCTCGATAACCACATCGAACTTTACCGTTGCGTTTGCAGCCTTCGGGCAAACCGTGCCCGCCTGAGGCACTACACGCATCACAAGAGAATCCTGCGTCCCAGCTTCCACCGTCACGACACCGCCGCTGATATCGCCGTGATAGCCGTCCGTACCGTCCGTGCTCTCCACGAGCTCAAACCAACCTTCACCGGCGGCCTTGGCTTTGAACGTCACCGTCACGATGTCCTTCGCCGGATACCAGCTCTCAGCGGTATTAGCGATGCTCATACCCACCACGCCGTTGGTGTTGGCCTCATCGACAGTGGGTCTTACCTTCACCGCCGCGCCGCTGGCAAGGTTCGTATAGCCCTCGTTCTCGGTGATGCTCACGACCTCCAGAACGTCTTTATTGAACCGCATCTGCGCGATAATGCTGATGATGTTCATGCCCTTGTTGGACAGTGTGGCGGTGAACGTGTCGCCCACGTTGACGTTGCTCTTGCTCAGTGTCAGAGACAGGTTCGGCTGCGGCTGCTCGCCCTCGGGCTTCACCGTCACCGTGGCGCCCGCCACCGTGCAGGTGAACTTTTCTGCGATATTGTTCGGTGCGTCGCCGTTGCCAGCCACCACGCCGGACATGGACAGCGTGTAGTCGCCCACGCCGTTGACCTTGCCCATGATGGTCATGATCTCGGTCTTTTCGGTAATGCCTTTGCCCTCATCCGTGCCCGCAGCGCCGAAGTAGCGGCTATCGGGATCAGGCTTGTACTCGAACAGCTCATACATGCCGTCCGGATTGCTGGCCGGAATCTTGATGAGCTTGCCTGCGTTCTGGTACGCATAGTTGAACCCGGCATTATCTGCCGCCAGCTCCGTGGCCAGCGTCAGGTTTGCCGACGGCACCAGCGTAAACTGGAACGCCCGGATGGGTACGCTGTCCTTGCTCTCCACATAGATGTGGAACCTGACGATCTGCTCTCCCTCGCCATAGAGGGTCGTGTCGTCCGCCTCTATGGTAAAGGCGGCGGTTTTGTCTTTCAGCGTGCCGTCGCCTTCAAATATGGTGTCCTCTGCGGAAACGGGCACCACCAGGCTCAGCAGCATCACCAGCGACAAAACCAGTGACAGTACTTTTTTCATGCAACTCCTCCTTACTCTCCTATGTGTACTATCAATAGATACTCATTTGCTGCGGCCGTCCCTGCGGAACAGCCGTCCCAGCCCGCCGGGTATGACCAGCTGGCACACAGCGCCCGCTGCCGCCAGCACGCCCAGCACGATGGCCGCGATCCTCGTACCGGCGCCGCCCGTCTGCGCCGTATCCGGCACAGGCGCATCAGCCGCGCCGGGCGCCGGGCTGATGACCGGCTGCGGGTCGCCCGCCGCAGAAGGATCCTCCTGCGGCACATCCGGCTTGTCGGTCACATCCGACGTGTCGCCGGATGCGGTGCCGCCGGTTTCCGGCTTCTCCGTGTCGCCGGAGCTGCCGGAGGTACCCGTGCCGCCGGTTCCCTTCACCGTCACCGGCGTGCTGTCCACCTTGGGCGTATAGGTCGCGCCGGAGCCGTCAGGCGCAGCCACAAATTCCGCGTCCAGCGTGAAGGTTCCGGTGCTGCCCGCCGGGATCGTGGCGGTGATGGTCAGGATCTCCGCGCTGGCCGTCATGCGGTTGCCCTCCGTGGAGCCGACAGCAGCGAAAAAGCAGCTGCCCGGCGTGTACTCATACGTCCGGAACACACCCTTGCCGGTAGTCACATCGTATGGCAGGTCGTTGACCGCATAGGTGATGACCGCTTCGCCGTTTTCCTTGATGCGCTCCGGCAGCGTCATGCCACCGGACGGCTTCAGCCGGAAGCTGAACACGCCCAGTTCCCTGCCCTCCGGCGGTGTCACCGTTATGGTGAATTTCACCTGCACAGCGCTGCCGTTGGCCGTCACCTCGGTCTTGTCCGGTGTGATGGTCAGCGTGGCCGTATCCTCCGCCCACGCCGTGACCGCAGTGCCCAGCAGCAGTATTACGCTCAGAACGGCGCAAATCAGCTTGCGCACACACATCCCCCTTTCTTTCTCACATCATATCCCATTGCGGCGGCTGTGTCAACCACAACTGCCGCAAATGCGTCAACAGCGGCGCAAAATGTACCGCTAAACGCCAATTGATTCATCCAAGTTATGAGGCAAGGCTCTGCGCCATGGCCGTCAGGTCTGCGGCGCTGATGATGCCGTCTTTGTTCACGTCGATGGCGGCGGATTTGTCCGTGGTGATGCCCGCCGCGTAGCGCGCCAGCGCTATCAGCTGGTTCAGGTCGAAGGTCAGCGGCGAATACTTGGTCGCTGACAGGACGAGTTCCTTGTCGTACAGCGCCAGCGTCTCCTTGTCGTACACATACGTCACCGCGCCGCCGGTTAGGTCGGCGATATAGCCCGAATCCACGCCGCCGCGAACACCGCACAGGAACAGCTGATCCGGCGCGCCGAAGGTACCGCTGTCACAGTTGGTGATGTCCGTCAGGTAGTTGGCACCGCCGATGGACACGACGTTCCACATGTGCGCGTCGCCGTCCATGGTTCCCGTGGGCAGATAGCAGGCCACCTCCGGGTCGCTGCCCGTCCACGTCAGGTCGCACAGGTACTTGAACGCCTTGGAATAGCCCTCGCACACCACGTTGGTATTGGGGTCGCCGTCGAATACGTAGATCAGCTGCCACGGGTCGCCGTAGGGGTAGTTTGCTGTGTTCGCTACATCAAAATTATAGTCCACGGCTTTCGTAATGTATTCCCGGTACGCCACCAGCTTGCCGTAGGTGCCCTTGCCCTGGTTCTCCGCTACCACTTCAGCGGCTTTGGCCGCCGCTGCGGAAGCCGCGCCAGTCTTGGCGGTTTCGGGACTGTACAGATAATACTGTTGCGTGGCCGCGTCTGTGACCGCGTAATCCTGAGAAACGGCCATCATGATCACAAAGTCACCCACCATGACAGTCTGCTGGCCGTCCGTACCGTAGCTGTACTTGACGCGGATAGCTCCCTCGCTGAAGGACTTGTCAAACCAGTACAGCTCGTAGGGATGATGTGCAAGCAGCTGGTTCAGCAGCATGTCCATGTCCATCACCTCGTTGACGGCCTTCTCGATAGCAGCTCCCGTTTCTTCGGAGAAATGGTACTGGCCGTCATCGCCCCGCACCAGCATGTCTCCCTCGATGCCCAGTTCCTCCTTGGTGAAGGTCATCTGGATTCCTAGGGAAAACGCCGAGCTGCTCCCCTGTCCGGCGGCGATCTTCTGGATCTCCGGCACCAGCTGATCATACACCGCCCGAAGGGTCGGGTTCATGGACGCCATATACGTCGCCGGGCGGGACGCGGTATTCCCGCCGCCCTCCGCCTTAACGACTGTCTCCGGCGCTTCCAGTCCGTTCAGCTGGTAGAGATACCCCTCCAGCAGGGCGGCGCTGTCGTCCTCCGGCACAGTCACGGAGGCGCTGCCGCCGTCGATGCCGTCCAACTCCACGCGGACATCCGCCTGCGCCAAGGTCAGCGTCAGCGTCAGCACCAATACCAAGGCCAGTATCCCACTTATAACTCTCTTTTGCATCTTTCTCTCTCCCTGCGGGCGCAGCAAAGCCCACTGTACCCAGTCTTATGTTCATTATAGCCCGCCAGCATGCCAATAGCAAGCGGAAATTCCCTGTCATTTCCTCCGACTTTTTCTCCTCGCTTTTGCTCATTCGTACAAAAAAAGCCAAAACACTATGCAGCCAGCTAATTGTTTTTGCATTTCGTCTGGTTTATGATGACGATGTACCAATATATATGTGCATTTCAGCACACGGAAAGAGAGGGAGTAAGCATGAAGAAAGTGATCAGTCTTCTGCTGGCGCTTGTCATGGCGCTGAGCCTGCTGCCCACAGCGGTGTGGGCAGAGGGCGAGGACGCCGCCGCCCCGGCGGAGGAGGTCTCCGAGAGCTTTTTTGACAGTTCCCATCCGTTCACGTGGAACGACGGGAGCTACGTCTGGCGCTTCTGGTGGAACGGCCCGGACGGGAGCCGGGGCGAATGGCATCTGTACGCCGCGCCGGAGGGCACGTCCGCCGACAGCGCGGACGGCTGGACGGACTGCGGCGCGGAGGCCACGCCCTTCGAGCACCTGACGGAGGGCACGCTAGCATACGCGGCGGCCTGCGCCATGCGGTCGGCATGGGAGGCTTACAAGGGCGATGAAAAGGTTCCGCCCGAGCTGATGTGGCTCATCGACATGATGTCCTATGAGAGTGTCGCCTACACCGATGAGGACGCAGCGGCGGCGCAGGAGTTCATGGACAGCCACAGGATCGGCATGGACGGCGGCACCGCCACGCTGGTATTTCCTGATGGCAGCGCTGACGAGCTGCTGAATGCGTGGTACGAAACCACCCCCGCCGTCTGCGCGGCGCTGCAAAAGGTCATGCACTGTGAGCTGGTGAGCACAGGAGATCTCTATAACTTCACCCAGCTGCTGCACCGCACGCTGAAGGCCGCCAACGATCAGGGCGGCAGCAATGATGGCGGCAACAGCTTCACCAACTCGTGTCAGGCGCTGTGGAACAGCGGTTTTCAGGCTCCTGAGAACCCGAATTTCGTGTTCCCTGCCGGTCTGGTGGAGGGCGAGGACTACACCTATACATATAACAATGCCACCGGTGAGCTGCACGTGGTGCTGCTGCCCCAGTTCGACAAGGGCAACCACTGGACAGATGCGTTCCACAACATGTCAGCGGACAGCAACTCGCTGAATCTGCAGATCAGAATGACCGCCAAGGGCGAATACACCCGCGCGAAGGATTTTAGCTTCAACGGCAGCCCCGCGTCTGTCATCAACGAGAGCGATCATGTAGACGCGTCCTATTTCAACATGGATAACGGCGTCCGCTGGATGGGCGGCAGTGTGCCGGTGGGCACGGTGAACCGGATCGATGGTCAGGCGACCATCGCGCCCACGGATGCCTTCAACAAGCATTTCATCGCCGTCGTCTGGGGCGACGACAGCGGCACCGTTCTCCGCAAGGAGCTGGTCATCCTGAGCGTTGAGGTGCAGCAGGAGTTCGTGGTAAACACCCACTACAACGTGGCCAAGCCCATCCCCGCCGAGAAGCTGAGAAGCGGCTTCACCTTTATGAGCGGCGTAACCGGCTGGGAGGCCAGCTTCAGCGACGGCAAGCTCGAGCTGTTCCCCGATAATGGCATACCCACCTCCGGCGACCCCATCGAGCTTGGCCGCATCCGCTGGGATGCTATGGCGCCCGACGGGTATCACTTTAAGAGCTATGTCCGCCTGAACAGCGGCAACGGCGAGGAGACATATTCCGGCGTTGGCGTGTGGACATGGCCGAACGCCAATGGCCGAGGCGTTGATGAGCTGTACGAGGTCACATGGTGCAGCGATACGGACAACACAAGCCTTCTCCAGAATCTGGCGGTATACCAGTACGACAAAATGCCGTATTACCGCTATATCTCCAAGGATGGCGTCACGGCCGCGCCCGTGACCTCTCTGGGGCTGGACACGGCGCAGCTCAGCAGCAGCGGCATCGGCGTCACCTATGACGAGACGACGGGCTGCTTCCATGTGTCCCACAGCGGCCGGGAGCTGCCCGACGCGTCCACACTGCTGAACACCCGCATCACCCCCACCCCGCCGGAGGGCGCGGTGTATTTCTCCGCCATTCATGACGACGGCAACCGCGACCCCCGTATCATGGGAAAGAGCGAGGCTTCCGATATTCTGGCTTCTCTGGAGAGCTTCGAAAAGTACTCCGTGACTGACAGCAACCGCGTCAACGAGCGGTCGCTGGAGCTGGTGCGGACGCAGGTGGTTCACCTGCCCGGCATTGACGTCTGTCTGTCCGGTTCCAGCAACCACCGCGGCCTGACCGTCGCCTGGTGGGATGCGGACAGGAACCTGATCGGCATGAGCTATGTGTACGGTCAGAACGATGACTTCATGAACCGCACCCGGCTGACCAGCGTCGAAACGGCGGATAAGCTGGATGACCTCAATACCCGCGGCGAGGTCAACGCCCCCGCTCTGGTGGGTGCAGAGGGCATGGAGCTGGTCTGCGACCGCTATCCCCAGACCGGCAACGGCATGACCCAGTTCTTCGACCTGCACCTTCTGAACGATCAGGGCGGCACCAAGACCGTGTACATCCCCTACCACTGCTTCGGCATGACCTATGCGGACGACGTGCAGGGCAAGAGTGCCGACGAGCTGCCCACCATCATCGTCAGGCACTTCGACGCCAACTACAACTTCCGCAACGAGATCATCGGGCGCTACGAGCCCCAGGGCATCGTGTTCGAGACGGACAGCTTCTCCCCCTTCACCGTATCCGTGGGGAACGAGCAGAGCGGCGGTGACGCGGACGGCTACGGCGACAACATCGGCGACTACGACCGCTGGGGCGAGGGCAGCGCATGGAACGGCGACCCCCTGCAGTACATGGTCATAAAGAGCCTGCGCAATATGGACGGCCGCGACAGGCTGGAGCTGGGCGTGGACTGGCGCTATGACAAGGTCGGCAGCATTTATAATGTGGGCATCACGCCAGAGGTGCTGACCCAGATCGTCAACGCCAACAAGCCCCTCGTCATCTACAACGAAAGGGAGCTGACCCTGTCCCCGGCTACCCTGTCGGATATGCTGCAAAAGCTGAACGTTCTGAATGCCAACAGGGGCGCGGAGGACAACGAAGCCCTCCTGTGGTTCCGCTATGAGTACGGCAACCGGGACGGTGAAAACGGTCAGGCCTTCGCCTTTATGATCACCGTTTATCTGGGCAACACCCGCTACCGGCTGCCCGCCGGCGAGACGTATGCTTTCTCCGTATACTTCGACTGCAACGACGTTACAGCCTACGAGCTGTACTGCCCCGCCGACCCGGAGGACGCCTCCAGTGAGCTGGTCAGGCAGGACAACCCCCTTTCCTGTGTCGACGGTCACAATGACGACGGCCACAGCTGGCGGCAGTGCAGCTTCACCGCCGACCATGACGGCATGTTCGTCATCCATCCGAAGGGCTATCAGATGCAGCAGAGCTGGCCGTGGTGGGGCGTACCCACGCCGCCATGGACGCCCAGTCCCGACGCCACGACTCCCAACAGCGAGGTGCCGGAGCTGCAGTCCCTGTACGCCAGCGGCTTCAAGTTCCCCGTCATCGGCAAGGACATCCATTTCGTCTTCCCCGAGCAGCTGAAGGAGTGGACGGAGGGCTGCGGCGACGACTGGGACTACCGCTTCACCGTGGACGAGAGCAAGGGGCGCGTCGCCATTGAGGTGAACATGGGCAGCCGGGAGCGCTGGGAGGACGCCGTCCGCAACATCGAGACGGGCGGGCTGGACGACGGCGTGTTCTTCCGCTACTACTTCGGCAACTCCGATAACCAGCTCCCCATGACCTACGGCTACGACTGGTACGGCGATTACGATGGGCGCTCCCTTGCGGGCAACACGCTGTATCGGGGCTATCACCACAACAACGGCCTGCGTCTGGCCACCGTGAACCGCCAGAACGCCCACAACAGCGTCCTGACGCTGAACAGTCAGGGTGAGGACTGGCGCATCATCCTCGCCATGAGCAACAGCGAGGGCAAGGTGGCGGATGCCGAGGCCAAATACGCCTTCCAGCTGGAGATCCTGCCCCGCGAGGACATCTCCTTCTCCCTGCCCGCCGACA
>ERZ1026868.1139-NODE-1139-length-14261-cov-10.492116_pt1 | contig 14261 bp, 9 predicted proteins | sample MGYA00380164_ERZ1026868 | MGnify/ENA primary metagenome ERZ1026868 (study PRJEB33269, sample SAMEA4719800) | human gut metagenome | biome: human-associated habitat; feature: organic feature; material: feces | place: Cameroon | collected 2013-10 ... | reverse complement strand
TCGACCTGAAATGCTCGCTGTTCAAGGCGGCATATTCAGAGAAGTTCGCGGACTATGGTCTCAAGCAGGCGGCCGTGGCGAGGATCCGCTCGTTTTGTGAGATGATCAACGGATTCGCCGCCAAGGAAGCCACCACCAATGCTGACGAACTGGCTTTGGACATCTCGAAAGCCTGTGGCTTGCACGCCTTCTTCAAGAACGACCCGTCAATCGAGGCTCAGTCAAGGGCATCCAACGTCGAGGAGCTCATCAACAGCGTCACCCACTTCATTGAGGAGCAAAGAGAAAGCTATCTCCGTGACCTCCTGGCGGAAGGTGAGGCCGAGGATGATTCCGAGGTTGAATATCCTGTCTTCACTTTGGGCGCGTTCCTGGAGAACATCTCCCTGCTGTCCAACGTGGACGTGGAGGACGAGGAGGACACAAACAACAAGATCGCCCTTATGACCGTGCACTCCGCGAAAGGTCTGGAGTTTCCGTACGTGTTCGTGGCCGGTCTGGAAGAGAACATATTCCCGTCAGGCGGGATGCTTATTTCTCCCGCCGAGATCGAGGAGGAGCGTCGCCTGTTCTATGTCGCCATCACAAGGGCGAAGAAGGCTGTCTGCCTTTCGTTCGCCAACACCAGGATGCGCAACGGCAAGCACGAGTCCAACTCCCCGAGCCGTTTCATCAAGGAGATCGACACCAAGTACATCGCCAATCCTCTGAGGAATGACAACTTCTCCGATGATGACTCTCTTGATTTCGATGATTTTGGAGGGTTCGGATCCAGAGGATTCGGTACCAGGAATGGTTCAGGAAGTGGTTCTGGATCCGGCTCGGGACGATCTTCGGGTGGTTATGGCAATGGATCCGGTTCAGGGCGTTTTTCGGGCGGCTCCGGATATGGTTCCAATGGCCGATTCGGTTCAGGCAGTGAATCATCAGGCCGGTTCGGAAACAATTCCGGTAACGCCTCTTCTGGCCGGTTCGGAGGTGGAAACCGTCCGGCGAACAAGTACGGAATGGGCAGCGGCAATTCCTATGGTTCTTCCGGCAGCGTCAGGTACGAGCATAAGCCAGCCTCAACTCCAAGGCTGTCCGACACCGCCTCCAAGATCGAGGCCTTGAGAAACCGTCCGCTGCCCCCTAAGATCTCCGATGCCGATTTCGTTCCCGCCCCGATGACCGATTTCAAGGTCGGTCAACGGATAGAGCACAATCGCTTCGGTCAAGGCAAGATCCTTGAGATAACCGGTACAGCCCCCGACCTCAAGGCCAAGATCGCCTTCGACCACTACGGCGAGAAACTTCTCCTGCTCAAGTACGCCAAGATGCGTGTTTTGTGAAGATTTCCGGCCAGCATTCCGTAACTTCCTGATTGTCAGCAGATGGAATCTCATCTACTGACAATCAAACATTTAGAAAAGACCGCCAGTCATTTTCGGAGGACAGTAATTACCAACTCGCTCAAAATTAATCGTTTACAAATCTCGCACAATAAGAACAGTATCTGATAGATTCTCGTTTTTGAAACAGGCTGAAGGCGAACGCGAAAAAAAAAGGAAAACCTCGATTTTTGCACGTTACCAAAAATCGAGGTTTTATTTTTTCGCTATCGCCAGTGAACCTTAACGAACGTCAGTGGAAAAATCAAATGGCAAATTTTGGTAACGTGCAAAATTTGCCATTTGCCTTTTTTCCACTGTCGCCACGCACGATTACTTATTACAGTCGCATCGACAAGCTCAGCGACCGGAAAATTGACAGAAAAGGGCACAAAAAAAGGGAAAGCTTAGTACATCGCACCGCTACGACCTCCTACCCTTGCTGCCTTCCGACCCTGGGGGAATTCAGAGGGAGCTGGTCGTGTACGACTTTCCCTGACTGCAAATATACTACTTTTCGTTGAAACTGTCAAAAATGAACGGCAGGATGTCGTCAACTTTGTCAAATTTCCACGTTTTTTTCGTTCCGTACATTATTATGCTCATCGGACGGCCAGCCAAAGTCTGGTACTCGGCCATCACTTGACGACAGGCCCCGCAAGGTGAGCAAGGAGTATCGCTCAAAGTGCCATTGAAGCCTCCTACAATGGCAAGTGAAAGCATAGCCTTGCCCGGATTGTTGGCACTGGCGGAGAACATAGCGGTCCTCTCGGCGCAAAGTCCTGACGGATAAGCCGCGTTCTCCTGATTGGCTCCCTTCACGATCGTGCCATCTTCCAGACGAAGAGCGGCCCCGACATTGAATGTGGAATAGGGTGCGTAGGAACCCTTCTGCGCCTCTATGGCTGCCTCCACGAGTTCTACATCTCGAGGTTCCATCTCATCGATGGAGGAATATTCAGTATAGTTGATGTCCAGTTTTACTGTCTTCATATTCAGTGGTCTTTATACACAAGTTTTCAAAGTTAGCAAAAATTGTGCATATTCAAGCATTTGAGTAAATTTGTAGGCCCTTATCGCACGAAGCCTCTTCACCGCCTGCGGTGAAAGCAAGTCCCTTCCCCGAGGGAAGGGATTTAGGGTTGGGGTAACGTAAAGTGATTTTCAGTGGGCAGTCACTTGGAACGTAAGATACATTTAATAGGACGTAATCGCCTATAAGCGAGAGAAGAAGTAAGTTATGAAAATCTGCGTTGGTCTTTCGGGAGGAGTTGACTCCAGTGTCGCCGCTCTGCTGTTGAAGCAGGAGGGCTATGACGTGTTTGCTATGTTTATGCAGAACTGGCACGACGCGGACGCGACGCTGCACGGCGACTGCGAATGGGAGGAGGACCGCTTCGTGGCGGAATTGGTCGCCCGCAAGATCGGCATCCCGTTCTATTTCGTGGACCTTTCCAATGAGTACCGCCAGCGAGTGGTGGACTATATGTTCAATGAATATTCCGCCGGCCGCACCCCGAATCCGGACGTGCTATGCAACCGCGAGATCAAGTTCGACGCTTTCCTCAAGGCCGCCCAGAAATTGGGGGCGGATATGGTCGCGACAGGGCATTATTGCCGCCGTGCGCCACTGTTAGACGCTGATGGGAAGCAGGTTGAGATTGCCGGGCAGCCTCAATGGAGGATTCTGGAAGGCGTGGACCCGAACAAGGACCAGAGCTATTTTCTCTGCCAGCTCACACAGGAGCAGCTCGGCAAGGCTCTATTCCCTATCGGCCACCTTACCAAGCCGGAGGTGCGGCAGATGGCTCACCTGGCGGACCTTCCGTCCGCGGACAAGAAAGATTCGCAGGGAATATGCTTCGTCGGGAAGGTGGATCTTCCTACGTTCTTGCAGCAGAAGCTCAAGCCGGCCGAGGGCAACGTGGTGGAGGTTTACGATGCCTACTACGCTCAGAGCGAGCAATATCGGTTCATCCACGACACCCTCGCCTCGCTCCTCAAGACTCCCGGCGAGCCGATGATGATCACTGAATATACCTCCGAGGATTCCGGCGGGAAGTCGTTCAACAACCGGCGGGTCTCTTCGGTCACTGAACCTGTTGAAGTGACCGAATCTATGGAAAAGAACGGTTGGAGTGGAAGTGGCACCGAACCTTCCGAGCTTCGCGCTCCATCCCGTCTCGCCTGCGGCGAGCCACCCGTTCACGAGGCCACGGGCGGCCACGGGTGCGAAGCCACATCCACTCCAACCGGACGATTATCGCACCGGAATGAGTTCGATGTGAACAAGATCGCGGAATTGAGTGATGAGGAACTGATGAGGTTGTCGGAGCCGATCAGGTACGACGATATCAAATTCGAGACGGAGACCTACCGGGCGGGAAAAAAGCACATCAAGAAGACCAGGTACAAGGAGAATCCTTTCGGGAAGATCGTGGGGCGGCACGACGGAGCGCAGTTCTACACGATTGGCCAACGTAAGGGCCTCAACATCGGAGGACACAAAGAGTCCATCTTTGTGATCGCCACGGATGTTCCGCGGAACATCATTTATGTGGGCGAAGGGCATACCCACAAGGGGCTTTCACGCAGCTGTTTACGCATCGCGCCCCAAGATATTCATTGGATCAGGACAGACCTTGCGATGGCCGACGGCGAGATCCGCCGCTACCGTGTCCGCATCCGTTACCGCCAGCCGCTTCAGGAAGCGTTCCTGATCAAGAGACCGGCCGGCATATTCATCCTCTTTGACACCCCGCAACGCGGCATCTCCGACGGTCAGTTCGCAGCCTGGTACTCCACCGATGATGAGATGCTCGGATCCGGAGTTTATTAGCCGTGGAGGACAAAGTCAAGATAATCAGACATATAGCATCCTCTCCTCCCCGACGGAATGGGCAGGAGGAGAGCATAGCATTCTACTGAATAACAAAAAGTTGACCTCCACGGCTAAATGGAAGGTCTCTATTGATGTCTAATACTGCCCTGGTATATTCAAAGATTTGGCAGCTGATTCGCCCGCAAGGTAGCCGGTGGAGAAGGTGCACAGGCTAGTCAACCTTAGTCGATGCACTTCAGGACAGCCCTTCAATAAAAGTAAGATATCATACTGTAACAAGATGAACCATTGTGAAGTTTTTGTATATTTGCAAGGCAAAGAGAAGTGGTTATGAGTAATGACAGCTTTGAATCAAGAATTGACATCGGCAAGATCATCAGCGAAAGAACGGGGAAAAGAATTCCTCGGCTCTTGGTCAGATGGATGGAGAGGTTCATTCATCAAGACTTCATCAACAAATTTCTGGCACAAGGATATGACGGAATGGAGTTCTGTCATAAATGTCTTGAGTATCTTGACATTAAAATAGATGTCAAAGGGCTGGGGAATCTTGCCGCCGCAGGCAAGGCCAGACTGACATTCGCATCCAACCATCCGCTTGGAGGGGTAGACGGAATCACATTGCTCGGAATCATCGGAGAAAGAACACATAAACCGCCGAAGCTGCTCGTCAACGATTTCTTGATGAACATTAGGCCGATAGCCTCGTTGTCCGTACCAGTCAGCAAAACGGGTGGCCAGAACCGCTGCCTCCCGGCTCAGGTCAAGGCAATCTATGAGAGCGAGGACGATGTTCTCGTGTTTCCCGCGGGGAAATGCTCCAGAAGGGTGAACGGGCATATTCAAGACACAAAATGGAGCAAGTCATTCGTAAGTCAAAGCATCGCCACAGGAAGATGGATCGTGCCCGTAAGGTTCCTCGGAGAGAACTCCAAGCGTTTCTACCGTGTGGAATCAATACGAGAGAAGCTTGGAATCAAGTTCAACATCGGTATGGCTCTTCTTCCTGACGAGCTATACCGGGCAAGGCACAAGCGGTTCAAGGTAGTGTTCGGCAGGCCTGTGCCACCTTCAGAGTTGAACGGATCGCTCACTCCTCATCAATGGGCTGAAAAGATAAGGGGATTTGTCTACAATCTTGACTGGCAGGATAATAACGGAAATGAAAATGGAGAAAATAATTGACCCTATTGACATCAAACTGATAAAGAAGGAACTGACTTCAGATAAAAAAATCGGGGACACGAACAAAGGAGGCAACGAACTCTACGTCGTGACGTGGCAGGACTCTCCGAATGTCGTGAAAGAAATAGGCCGCATCAGGGAAACCACTTACAGGATGGCCGGGGCCAGTTCCGGACTCTCAATGGACCTGGACAGATACGACACGATGGAGAACCCCTACAAACAGCTGATAGTCTGGGATCCAGATACCGAAGCCATCATCGGAGGCTACCGGTACATTCTCGGACCGGACATCAGGCTCAAGGAGAACCACCAGCCGGACATCACATCATCGCACCTTTACCACTACAGCGAAGATTTCATAAATGAATATCTTCCTCACGTTATGGAACTCGGAAGGTCATTTGTCGCTCCCGAATATCAAAGCTCGAAAGGCGGTGCCAAATCTCTCTTCACCTTAGACAACCTTTGGGACGGGATAACCTCTGTCATCCTTGAGCATCCTGGAATCATCTGGTTTCTCGGCAAGATGACGATATACCCTTCGTACAACCCAACAGCACGGAATCTGATCTTGCACTTTCTGAATAAACATTTCCACGACACGGACAAACTTGCGACCCCGTACAATGCGATAGAAGTGTCCGACAACCCATCGCTTCTTGATCTGATCCTGAGGGAGAACGACCTGAGGAAAGACTACAGGCTCCTGAAGGATGCCGTCAGGAGGCTCGGGACACAGATCCCGCCTCTAGTCAATTCATACATAAACACTTCGTCAACAATGAAGACGCTCGGCTCCTCCATTAACGACGAATTGGGCAACGCTGTCGAGACAGGAATAATGATCTGCTTCAATGAAATCTACGATGACAAGAAATCCCGACACGTGGACGCATTCATCAGTAATCGCCTGAAGGCTCTCAGAAACAGGTTTCCGTCTCTTGCCAAAAACACCGAGAACAAACTTAGGAACAGGCTTGAAAGAAACCGCGAGAAAGCATTCATAAAGTTCACTAAACGCAAGAATATATCTGGTCAATCACCCGACATCGAGTTCAGATAAAAACCGGCAAAGGCTTGCACCATTCGGCGGTGAGTCTTCATCGAAACCTAATACTGTCCCGGAATATTCAGAGACTTGGCCGCTGATTCGCCGGCGAGGTAGCCGGTGGAGAAGGCGCACTGGAGGTTGTAGCCACCGGTGTCGCAGTCCATATCGAGAACTTCGCCGCAAAGGTAGAGGCCAGGCTTGACGCGGGACTCCATAGTCTTCGGCATCACTTCGTCCGTGGATATTCCTCCGGCGGTGATGACGCAACGCTCGTAGCCGACAAATCCTATGATCTCAAACTTCCAATCTTTCAAGGTTTTGGCCAACAGGTCAAGATCAATGTCGTAGTAACGTCTCGGCTGGCGGCTGAAGCGATGGTTAGGTCCCTTTGACCAGTTTTGCGAGCGGTAACTGGCCGACCGGGCACTGAGCCTGTCGGAACGCCCGTCGGCATATTCAGACTTCTTAATATCAATTGTCATAATGTCCGGATTCCACGCCTGAAATCCCGGAATCAGCTCCCACGGCATCAGTTTGCCGAGCAGGATCCTGTACATCTCCTTGCCGTTCAGGCCACGGCCATCCTTCCACTGGCGGGTACGGGGATCGTTCTTGATCTCCTGCCAAAGGGTTTTGATGCGCCCGGTCAACTCTTCCAAAGACACACCAGGCTTCAAGTCAAGCGAGAACGCCACCTTGCCGCCGTTCATCAAGGCCTTCACACACTTGCGGCTGACCTGAAATCCGATCGGTCCCTCGATTCCGCCGTCCGTGAAGTCCACATCACCGAACTCGGACTCGGACTTCGATCCGTCAAACGTCACGGTAAGGTTGACATTCTTCAGCTTCGCCCCTTTCAGAGCCTCACCGCTTCCCGTCATCGGAGTCTCTCTATGAATATGTCCCTTCAGATCCGTCTCAGGCCTGTCGATGATCTTGTACCCCTTCGGAACAAGGGCGGTCAACGACGGGAAGCACGGTGTGACATTGTGGCCGAAAAACTTAGCCCATTTGTAGCCGTCACCAGTCGAGCCGGTCCCCGGATAGGAAAGCCCACCGGTCGCGATGATCAGTTTCGAGCATTCGAACGTCTCGCCATCAGCGCATCGGATCGAGAATCCCGGCAGGATGTCCGTAACCTCCCTGTCAGTCAGCAGTGTCACACCGTGACGCAGCACAACCTCAACGATGGTGTCCAGCACATCTGATGCTCTGTGTGAATATGGGAACGCACGGTCTCCCCTCTCGACAACGGTCTCAAGCCCGTTTCTCTCAAGGAAATCGATAGTGTTCTCCGGTGTGAAGTTGTAGAACGCCGGTTTCACGAAATTAGGATTTGTGCGAATATGCTGCGAGAACTCATTCCAGTCCTTGAGGTTCGTGAAGTTACACCTTCCCTTCCCCGTGAACAGAATCTTCCGCCCCGGCCGAGGCATCTTTTCCAAAACGGTGACACGCGCTGAACTGCCGAGCGGCAGTGCCTTGACGGCACCGTAAGCGGCCATAAGCCCGGCCGCCCCGCCTCCGATGATGATAATGTCTGAATACATAGTGCAAAGTTAACCAACTATGCCCATATATTCAAGAAAGTGCCCCTTTGAGACAAGTGAAGTTTAAAACTTTCTTCAAACAGGTCAAAATCAGTTTTTCAGTTAAGAAAATTTGATTATCTTTGCAGTCCATTTCCACGAGAAATGCAGCAAGCCACTTTAGCTCAGTCGGTAGAGCAGCGCATTCGTAACGCGCAGGTCGTCAGTTCGAGCCTGATGAGTGGCTCTGAAAAACGGGAAGTTCTGATTAGGACTTCCCGTTTTTTGTTCCCGCACCCAAGGCGCGATCGCCAAATATCTCATTATTAACAACTTGCAAAATTCCACTCTCTAATTCGAGATGGCAGGATCCCACAATTACCTCATAATCAATCAGTAGGACTTCACCTTCCGGCATTCTACAATTAGCCAATCACGTCCCTTCTCAGTCCAGGTCCTTGATCATCCGGTCGTAAAGGTGGCCGAAAAAGAGGATCTCTCCGTCGGGACGGAAGCCGAGGGCGGAATAGTAGGTGAAGAGGCGGGGCTTGGTCTTGTCAACGATCAGGCTTATGCGGGGGAAGCCTTTCCGGCGGCCTTGCTCGATGCCGTCGAGCATCAGCAGATGGCCTATGCGGTCGGTCGCGCCGGCATATTCAAAGGTCATCCGGCGGAACTCGGGGAGTACAGCCATACTGTCGAGATAGAACTCGCCGGGCAGACACTCCGGCTCCGTAACAAGGATGTCCTCCCCCGCGCTTTCATGATCACGCGTACCATTTGAGACTTCTACGGACGGAAAACAAGCCGCAGACCGCGTCGGATCTTCATCCTCTGACGGAGCGGCACCCTCGAACATAGAGTTCAGGAGTCCCCACGTCAGCTCGCGCAGCGACAGATAGTCATCTCCTGAATATGCCGTCAGCGATCCCACTGCATTGCCTTCCACGCATGCGATCCTCGTTCTGGCGTATGAATATAACGTGTCGGGTCTGGCGCAAATCTCTCCGACGAGCTTGACGGCATCCTTGACATTCAAAGATGTGGAGCCGAACTCGATCGCAGAGTCGGCATCCACATTGAAAACCTCATATCCCATAGCCGCAAGGACATTCCTTGCGATGAACCCGCCGTCTGACGGTTTGGCGTCACGGATGGTGAATTCCATAGACAACATTTAGCTGATGAACTGAGCCTTAAGCGCCTCCAGCTTGGCATCTGCGTCCGGTCCCTTGGCACCGAAGTAGAACTTGATCTTCGGCTCGGTACCGGAAGGGCGGACGGAGACGATGTCGCCGGCCTCGTTGAAGAACTGGAGGACATTGGACTTCTGGAGTCCGGTCTTCTCCGGCTCGGTGTAGTCGATGACCTTGATAACCTTAGAGCCGACAATCTCTGCCGGAGGATTCTGTCTCAGGTCAGCCATAATCTTCTGGATCTCTTCGGCACCGCTCTTGCCCTTGCGGACCAAAGAGACAAGCGACTCCTTGCGGTAACCATATTCAGAATATATTCTCTGGAGCAACTGGTAGAGGGTCAGTCCCTGCTCGGCGGCCCAAGCGGCGCACTCGGCGACCATAATGCAGGCTACCGGAGCGTCCTTGTCGCGCACGAACTCGCCAACATTGAAGCCGTAGCTTTCCTCTCCGCCGCAGATGAACTCGCCCTTGCCTTCGTTCTCGCGCACGATCTCCTCAATGTACTTGAAACCGGTCAGCACATCGTAGCACTTCACTCCGAAACTGCGGCCGATCTCCGCTATCAGCTCAGTCGTCACGATGGTCTTTGCGATGTACTTCGTAGGATTCAGCTTGCCGAGTTCCTTCCAACGGGTGAGGATGTAATATGTCAGGATGGATCCTGTCTGGTTGCCGTTCAGCTGGACCATCTTGCCTTCGTTGTCACGGACAGCTATTCCGAGACGGTCAGCGTCCGGGTCTGAAGCCATAACGATGTCCGCTCCCTTCTTGTCGGCCATCTCAAGAGCCATCTTCATCGCGGCCGGCTCCTCCGGATTCGGAGAGACAACTGTCGGGAAGTCACCGTCACTGATATCCTGGTCAGGCACGTGGATAACATTCTCGAAACCAAGGCGTTTCAGAGCCTCCGGCACAATGCGGACCCCGGCTCCGTGAAGCGGAGTGTAAACGATTTTCAAGTCCTTATGTTTCTCACGAGCCTCAGGGCTGAGGGTCAGTGAAATGATGTCAGAAAGGTAAGCGTCATCCATCTCCTTACCCATCAGCTCAACCTCTCCGCAATGCTCCTTCTTCTCGAACATCACCTGCGACGGATCGGTGATCCTGTTGACCTCGTCGATGATCTCTTGATCAACCGGCGCGGTGATCTGTGCACCGTCCGACCAATAAACCTTGTACCCGTTATATTCCTTAGGATTGTGAGAGGCGGTGACCATCACTCCGGCAACCGCACCCATCTTGCGGATGGAGTAGCTCAATTCCGGCGTAGGACGCAGATTTTCGAATATGAACACGTGCAATCCGTTGGCGCTGAATATGTCAGCAGCGATCTTGGCGAACAGCTTGGAGTTGTTGCGGCTGTCGTAGGAAATGCAGACGCGGATGTCATCCCCGGAAACTTTCTTAAGAATATAGTTGGCCAGTCCCTGCGTGGCCATTCCGACGGTATATTTGTTCATCCTGTTGGTTCCGACTCCCATAATGCCCCTGAGGCCACCGGTGCCAAACTCCAAAGTCTTGTAGAATGCGTCCTCGAACCCCGCCGGATCATTGTTCCGCAGCTCGATCACCTTCATCTTGGTTTCCTGATCGAAATCCCCTTCCAGCCATTTCCTGGCGTTCTCGTTGTAATCCTGTGCCATAATATTCTCGTTTTATTTTGTTGCCTATTACTTTATTAGCGTATTTTTGCCATATTGATTGCCACCGACAATCCATACCGATTACAAATTTACTCAAATTATTCGGCAAATAATCGTAATTTTGTGGAGAAACAATGGGGCCTTAAATATAGAAAAGGGGAAAATACGCTTGTGTGTCTTGCAGGTGCGTGATTGATAAGCAATTGTAAATCAAAGACTTTAACACTCTTCTTTAGTCTGATTAAGCTAAAGCGAACAAGTCATTTTATTGACCTACAAGCAATTACACACCACGGCAACATAACAATGGAGAGCGTGACATATTGGTGTGGGAAGGACATAGAACGTGACGGAAGAGATTTCGAGAGAAGTCGGAAAGTTAAGCAGGTCAGAGGGATAAAAAAGATATGGACAGTTTCGAGAAATTCATAATTGAGAACGAGGGGGCTGACACTGTGCGGCTGGTGATGTCGTGCAGGGAGTGGCCGGTGCCGGAGGATCCGGGGCTGGCGGAGCCTGAAGCGAAGTCATTGGCTGTCAACACGATTGAGGGACGAAAGAGACTGCGGAAGAAACTGCCGGAATGGGTGGCGAACACAGGTTTGGTCTATCCGTCATCACTTTGCACGGAGCAGTGCAGTTCTTCGGACACGGCGCGGTACAAGGCTTCGATTGTTCAAAGAATTTTTAATGAATATGTTGGGACAGTCGCTTCGACAAGCTCAGCGACCGAAGAGGCTGGCTCAGCGACCGAAGGGACAAGATCAATGCCCGGCAAAGATCACTCTACAACCAGAAACCAATCGGTCACTGAGCCTGTCGAAGTGGCCGGACCGAAAAGAGGCAAGGTGACAGACCTGACGGGTGGTCTGGGAGTGGACTCGTGGGCGTTCAGCGAAGTGGCGGAGGAAGTGCTTTACAATGAGATGAATCCGGCGCTTGCTGCGGCCGCAAGACACAATTTCAAGGCGCTGGGAGTCACGAATATATTCATAAAAAATTCGGAGGCGACACCTGGGACGATTAAGGACATATTCGGAGACTTCAAGCCGGATGTCATATTCCTTGATCCCGCAAGAAGGGACTCCGCCGGCAAGAAAGTTTTCCTGCTGGAAGATTGTTCGCCGGACGTGCTGAAGATGCTGCCGAAACTGTTCGGGATCAGCCGGTTCATATTCCTCAAACTCTCCCCTATGGCCGACATCACGATGGCGGTGGAGAGGTTGGACAGGACTTACGAGGACTATCTTGAAAACACATCCGGAAAAGGGTGGAACGGGCAGTGGGTGCGTGAGGTTCACGTGGTGGCCAGCGGCGGGGAATGCAAGGAGCTGCTGATTCTGCTTGACAGAGAATGGAACGAAGGATATTCATTGACCTGTCGGGAAGATGGCAAAACATTGACATTCAGGCCAGAGGAAATCGCCAAGGCTAAAGCCGGCTATCCTGATTCGACCTTCGCAAGGATAATCTTCGAACCTGGAAAATCGCTGACAAAGGCGGGGGTGTTCAACGCCATCTGCGAAAGGTTCGGGCTTGTCAAGCTGGCTCGGTTCACGCATCTTTACACAATCAGTGAGCCGCTGTCCGACAGCGAATTAGAGCAACGTACGGCACCGCTTAAAGATTTCGGCAAAGTCTTTTATGTAAAGGAAATCCTCCCTCTTAACAAGGCTTCAATGAAGGATGTCGGGAGACGCTACCCGCATTCAGAAGTCTCGGCAAAGAACATCCCGATGTCCAGCGATGAGTTAAGAGCCCGCCTGAAAGTCAAGTCAGGCGATGACGCGCACATCTTCGGCGTGCGGATCGAAACACCATACAGCGAAGACAACTATCTGATTATCACAGAATCCCGCGGACGAAGTCATTGATGTCGGCGGAAGGGATGCCAAGAATCTTGAATATGTCGGAATAACTTTGGCATCCAAGGAGGTTCTTGACCTTGGAGCGTCCTTGCTGGACAATGGTATATTCCACAATGGCCGCACCAATAATACCTTCCAAAGGAACAACCGCGGCAGTCACGCCGTCCTTCCCGGCAACCGGAATCGAAAGGTCGTAGAAATTGTCGTCATCCGAAAGGTCCATATCCTTCTTGGAGGCAAGGTAGCGGCGGAGCGAGGACTTGATGTCTGAATATGAAAGGTCCATATAACCGCCATAATAAGCGGCTACACCTTCCTGAATCATCGGCAGGGCTTTCGGCCAAGAGGATTTGATGAGCAGAATAGCCACATCGTGCCGGTCATCCCAATAGTTGGAGAGAACGATGTCCGAACCGAAAGTCCGGCCGTAGAACGCTCTGTCCGAGTTCTTTCCCGATGCGGAACTCATCAAGGGATTGGAATATGCGTTGAACAGGATTCCCGACAACCGTTCGCACTGGTCAACGGACGAGGCAACCAAATAACGAACCGTACCGGTGAAATCGGAAGCATATTCATTGATGAAATTTCTGACAAAGACGGACATCCCAGAGGCGGTGCGTTTGGGCACTTCACATCCCGGAACACAATAATATTCAATGCCTTTAAACTCGATTTTCGGCAAAGCCGGAAGTTCCGCGTCAAGCCAGTTACAGAGGCGGAACGGATTGTTTTTGCCGCCGTTGCCGGAAGCGACAGCCTTCGCGCAGACACGGAAGACAGTTTCCATCCAGCCTTCATATTCCTCGCCTGGAAGTTTGCTGAACGTGGCCGCGATCAGTTCGTAGGTGCCTCCGCCGAGTTTCCTGATGTCAAGAATCCTGTTCTCACGAAAAGATGAGTATAGTAGGTTTCCGTCATCGAATTCCTGAAGGTAGTCGGGTGAGCCGTCCACCCAGAACGAGCGTCTGCGGGTCTCGTCCACCGAAGAGGACGTGAACGACTCGACATAGCCTTTCCAAAGTTCAGCGACCATCCGCACCGAGTCCTTCTCGGCGCGGGGCATATATTCCAGATCCACCGTGTATGGCCTCAGGCCGGGGATTTGGGCGCTGCGGGTCACCTCCTGGGCAGCGCAGAATGAAGATGCGGCCGCCGTCAGGGCGATGGACAATGCTATTATTTGAATATTTCCCTTCATATTACAGTATTACTTCGTATGGGATGTCACTTCGGCCGGTTCAGCAACCGATCAGTGGTCTCTTCCGGATGGTTGGTGAGTTTGTCGAACCATTAGGGCGGTCACTTCGACAAACTCAGTGGCCGATAAGGCAAGCTCGGTGATCAACAGAACAACCCCGGTGACAAAAGCTACTCCCCTTTCAAGTACTTGAGCCAGAACGCCCTGTTGGCCTCGGAGAAATGCCGTCCCTGATAGCCACGGTACCCGTGCATCCCGTCCGGATAGATCATCAATTCAAACTTCTTGCCAGCCTTCTGAAGAGCGTCCACCAACAGCAACGTGTTCTGGAAATGCACGTTATCGTCCCCCGTCCCGTGCGTGAGTTTGA
>ERZ1026868.1129-NODE-1129-length-14354-cov-4.444856_pt1 | contig 14354 bp, 10 predicted proteins | sample MGYA00380164_ERZ1026868 | MGnify/ENA primary metagenome ERZ1026868 (study PRJEB33269, sample SAMEA4719800) | human gut metagenome | biome: human-associated habitat; feature: organic feature; material: feces | place: Cameroon | collected 2013-10 ... | reverse complement strand
TGTAACTGTTCCACAGCAAGCTTCTCCTGTTCGCTCATCGAGTCAAAATCTCCGATGATCAGGTCCGGCTCCACATTCAGGAGCCCGCAGTAGCTTAAGCCGCCGTCCACCGCGATCACATAATCTTCCTCCGTCACAGCCAGTTCTCCCATCGTGAGGTCTCCTGCGCCGATCAAAATACATTTACCCATAGTATTTACTGTTTTCCTTTCCTGTAACGGTTCCGTCCACGAGCCGTCACGCACTATTCTACAATTTCTGCGTTTACTTTTCAAGCCATACGCAGTATATTTAATCTGTTCAAACTTACAAAGATACCCAGAGGATCAACACCCCTGTATGCGAAAGGCACTCTCATGAATCTATATGAAAATCAGCCACTGACCATTGCGGAGCTCCGCAGGCTGCAGGCTTTGGAAAACCGATATCGGAATGCTGCCAGAGAAGTGTTTACGAACCGTGTGGAATACTACCACCGCTTCACCGGTGGGCACTATACCTCCATCACCATAAGAGATCAGAAGACCCGCTGGGGAAGCTGTTCCTCAAGAGGGACTTTATCCTTCAATTACCGCCTGATCTACGGTCCTGCCGGTCCTCTGGATTATGTGGTAGTCCACGAGCTCTGCCACCTGACTCATATGAACCATTCGAAGGACTTCTGGAACATGGTCGAGCGCATCATGCCGGATTACCGGATCTATAAACAGTGGCTAAGGGAGCACGGACAGGAGCTTACCCTGACGACACATCTGAAAAAGCAGGGCATTCCCATCCGCCTTAGCTGAAGCAACTTACTATAAATGGCGGCCTGTTTTTCAACAGACCGCCATCTTTTACTATTCTGCTTTACGCAGTGCTATCTTCCGTTTATCTGTTCTCGTTTACATAGACCTGTACACGGCTCTGAATGACACCTGCCACATCCCTCGCACTCTTCTGTCCTGAGAAGTATGCTCCGGCTTCTTCCGAAATGATGTTGGAGATTGCCTCATTATAGTATCCCCTCTTGTTCACGCTTTCCACAAAGCTTACGATTCTGTCCACCTGCTCCTGGGTCAGCTGCGGCAGCAGTATTTCCTCACCGTTGATGTAATAGGTCTCATCGTATTCCACTTTGTTGCCGTTCTCATCCATATAGTACGGCTTCTTTGTAGCATCCTGCACATTCTTCTCAAAGGTGCTGCGAAGTACCGGAAGATTGTATTCCTGTTCCTGTATCTTATCCTGATATTCCTGTGTCAGATAGTAGCGCAGGAATTCCCATGCACCATCCAGGTTCTTGGATTTTGCAGACAGGGCATACATCCTGTTGCCTGCCCATAATACGGAGCCCATGTCTCCATCGGTCGGGAAGCCCACAAAGGAGATATCCTCACCGAAGACACCGTTGATCGTACCGTTCAGGTCACGGATGTTGCTGATGGAGATGGTATCCAGCAGGGTTCTGTCCTCACGGTACTGGGATTCATAATTATTCCAGTAATCCTCTCCCCAGTAATCCTCTCCATATTCTACCGGCAGCTCGCCTGCATAGGCCAGCATTGCCACGAAATTATCCGTATCAAATGCACATTTTCCGGTAGATACATCCACGAAATCACTGCCGCAATAGTTCATCATGGTATACAGGAAGCTGTCTCTGGTGATATCACTGAAGAGTGCGGTTCCTTCCGGCATGGTATCCCGGATCGTCTGCAGCTCTTCCATAGTAATGGAGGTACGGTCTCCGAAAATAGATTCTTTACCTACCATAGTAGAGATATAGAAGGAAGGAATCACATAGTACAGTTTACCGTCCACACGGTACGCATCCCAGACGTTCTGCAGATAGTCGTTTTTCGATAATTCCTCATCCCCCGCAATGAGGTCATCCACATTTGCCACCAGTCCCTTGGCAATATAGCTGTCCATTGACATATTGCTGTCCACGATCAGAATATCCGGCATTCCTCCGGAGATGATATCATTATTTAACTGCTTCACACCGAGAGTATAATCCTCTGAAGTGTTGTAGGTATTGTATTCCTTGACCACAATACGATAGGTGTCACCGGACTTATTATACTCTACCACTTTTCTCTTCAGATCATAATCGATATAGTTACCGGCCAGTGTAAGGACGATCCGGTCCTTAATATCCTCCGGCTTCACGTGGGTGAACAGACCGCCGCATATTTTGCCTTCGTTGTAATCATAGTAGAAGCCCAAGAACTGTTCCTCGTCCAGTACCAGGAAATTGTTCAGGCTGCCGGCAGCCAGATCCGAATTGATATAACTCATGATCTGCTTCGACTCCTGTGTCTGCACATTATAGCTGAACAGGCCGTTACTATCGGCATAGTACAGGATGTCACCGTCTCCGGGCACCATATTGTAATAACCACCATTGGTCAGTGTCGAGGATAGCTTTATTCCCTCCGATACCGCATCGGTTGCAGGATCATAGGTTGCGATATACATATCCGTGTAATTGCTCTCATCATAATAGATGATCTGTACCTTGCCATCCGGTGTAATGATATTCGAGCTTGCATTGTTGAAAAGTGTTGCGACTGCCTCCGGCAGATCCTTCCGGTCTGTGATACCCTCTTCCGTCACAGTGCATTTCTCTATTTTATCACCGCTTAACAGCAGTGTCAGGGTTCCATCCTCATTGGGGATGATACTATATACCCAGGAATAGCTTTCTTCTGTATTCATATCATTCAGATCAGCTTCCCATACGATGGTCCCATCTGCGCTCCAGCAGAGTAATGCATAATCATTTGTACTGCTGGAATCGTTTTCGGAATATGTCTCACTATAGTAATTACGTATTCCGTAAACATTTCCATCCGAGCCGACCGTGCAATTGTTGAGCGATGTGTAAGTATAACTGCTGTTCCCTGCCGGTGCATCTACCACATCCATATCCGCTGCCGCAATATCCTGTGTGCTGGTCTCCTGCTCTGTAAGCGGCATTGCTTCACTTCCGTCCGCTCCATCCGCAGGTGTATCTACAGGATCCTCACCGTCCTGTGCAGGTGCCGGAGTCGCCGGAGCCTCTCCTTCCTTCCACATAGGCAGTTCTACGGTGTCGATGACGGTACCGTCCTGCTTCATTGTAGCAAGATGCAGCTTACTCTGACTGCCGTTCTCGGAATAGTCATAGGTCTCAAACAGAAGGTAAATCGTATCTCCCTTTTTGGTCAGCAGATCAATATTCATATTGTCTGAATCCATATTGAGATCCAGCGCCTGTTCCTTAAATACATACTGTTTTGCAAGGCTGGCATCGGCCGCACTGCTGCCACCGTTTCCGTTCCCGCCGTTACCCTTTCCACAGGCAGTCAGACCTGCGATCATTGCCACGGTCAACGCGATACTGATCAGTTTTTTCCCTTTCTTTTTCATTCTCCCTCTCCTTTTCTTGTCTGTGTCTGTTGTTTTACGACTGCTGTTCCTCTTTTGTCTCCTGTGGTGTCTGCGTTTCCTCTGTCTGCATTTTCATTGTCTGCGCTTTCTCCGGCTCTTCCGAAGCTGCATCCGCAGGCTCTGTTTCCTCCACCGGTTCATCCGTCAGCCAGGAGAATTCACTGTCTGCATAAGGGTCTTCCTCCAGTTCCCGCTCCAGTTCCTCCAAAACATCCCTCTCCTTGTGGGGGTGTTTTTTCTCCCTGCGGCGTTCCACAGCTCGCTCTGCCTGATCCTTACCGGTATGCCATACATCCTTCAAGGTCCATCCCTTATGACGCCACCAGTGTACAAAGCACCAGATAACGGTCACTACCGGATATAATAACAGAAGCAGCATAAATACCGTAAGAAATGCAATAATGTCTTCATAGCCTCTCGCCAGATTCTCCCAGTAGGGGTAGATGATGGCTTTGCCGTTCATGGAACGCGTTCCGAAGGAAAAGATTGTTTTGATCCGGTTGGGCAGGGAATACCGTCTGCTGTTTTCCACGATCTCGACGTTTTTCTCGTCTATACCGATCCCTTCTTTTACTTTGCCGTAAGCAAACTCATCCACAGGGTTCGGCATCACGATCTCATAATGATTGATACCGTTGTTGGTCCCATAGGCCTCCAGGGTCTCATAAGATACATAGACTACCGTGGAAGTTAAGCCTGCTGCCTTTTCCATTCTGCCCTGGGGTCTGCGTACCACTCCGGTCACAATGTGCGGAACATTGCCAATATATACGGTCATTCCCACCACATCATTGGAGCCGAACAGCTGCCATGCCGCATCCTGATCAATGATACAATAGTCCTGCATCAGATCGTTACCGGAAAAATAGGAGCCGGTGATCAGCTTTAACGGATGGAACAGAAAAAAATCCCCTCCGATCCCAATCGCATTGGCATCCAGTGTATTCCTTCCGTTCACCAGGGTGATCTTACCGTCTGCGCTATAAGCATCCACCCAGAGTCTGGCACTTGGATTCTCTGAGGTCTCTGTAATAGAGGCCTCCTGCAGCACATTTTTCAGTGAATATTCAAAGCTTTGAATGGTATCCTCCGTCACTTCCGCTTTGGAGGAGAAAAAGCAGCTGACCTGTGCCACATCCTTTTTTTCACTCCAGCGTCCGGCCATCTGCTGGGCGTCCTGCATATTGACCAGATGATCACACCATAGATTCAATAGCAGGAACAGTAGGAAGGATACTGCCGCACTGCAATACCATATGCACTTTTTTTTACTCTGTATCTGCATCCGAAACATATAGTCTGTTTCTTCCTTCCTGTAAGATTAAACGCTTATGAATTATTTGCCAGTCTGACCAGCTTTCCTGCCTCTACCGGCTGGGTAGATGTCGTAATGACAAATTCATAGCCATATAAAGCTCCGCTCACTGCGGACTGGGTGTCATCACTTGCCAGTACCTCCACATCCACACGGGTTGCCACATAACGGTTACCTAAGGGGCTGCTCTTGGATTCCACGATCAGGATAAACTTGCCGTTACTGTCCTCACGGATGGCACTGTTGGGTACGATCAGATCGTAATTGGCACTCTTCTGTCCTACGGATACATTCAAGGACTGTCCGGGTGTCACTTCATCTCCGGTGATATCAAAGGTCAACAGCTTCTTCTGTCCGGGATCTGTGGTATCCGGCTTGATGCTTGCCAGGGTAATATCCATATCACTGTATCTCCAGGAGTTCACCAGGTCTGCCTTATCTCCCACGGAAAGTCTCTTCGCCTGATCATTGGTCACGGAGAAGCTCATGGTAAAGCCCTTACCCTCCGGCTGCATGGTCACCAGTGCAGTATCCGGCTGTGCCTCGTCTCCTGCCTTGACTGTTACACTGGTAATAGTTCCCGAAATGGGGGCTTCGATGCTGGCGCCTACCGCATTCTCCTGCAATTTTGCGATATCATCTCTCTGCTTCTTAAGGCTGTCTAACTGGTAATCCAGATTCAGCTCTGTGGAGATATCCTTCAATAGCTGTGCCTTGGTATCCTGAGCTGCTTTCAGCTGAATATTTCGTTTATCCAGTTCGGTCTGCCAGTTCTGGGTCTGCACTGTCAGGGAATTGGTACTATTCGTTTTACTGTTCTGCTTCTCTGTCAGTGCCTTGTTGGCATCCGCAAGCGCTTTTACCTTCTCATCATATGCTTTCACTTTGTCCGGATTGTTATTGATGAATGCCTGACGTTCATTGATCAGAGACTGATACTGGTCCCTGTTCTGCACTGCCAGCCGGTATTCGTCCTCTGTCACCTGATTGACAAAGCCATTACCGGATACCGAACTTGCAATATTCTCATTGTATTTATCGATAGTTGCCTGACAGGTGGCCTGGGCTGCCTGCCATTCGCTGATCTTGTCTTTCGCGATCTTGATCTCATCACTGTTTAATGCTGCCTGGGCCACGTTCACCTTATTCTGTTCCGAGCTGGTGTCGGGAGCTCCGCCGGCATCCACATTCACCTGTGCGGTCTTTAACTGATTGATAGCTGTCGTAGCTTCATCCACCTGCTTCTGCCATTTGTCTATTTCCGCTTCCGCTGCTACGATCCGGCTCTGATAGGTATTGAGGGAAGACACATTGCCGTTCTGTACATTTTGGAAGGCGGAATTGGAAATATCCCCGGACAGAAGCGCCAGTTCGAAATCCAGCATTGCCTTATCCAGTGCTGCCTGGGCATCGGTCAGTTCCTTACTTTCCTTATCCTCCAGTAACAGCAGGGGAGCTCCCTTCTCCACCTTATCCCCGGTCTTCACCAGGACGCTGGAGATCGTACGGGTTTCACTTATCTTTACATTATAGGGATCTCCGCTCTCCACCGTGCCGGTTCCGCGGATCTTCGCCGTGATGGTGCCGGACTGTACATATTGTGCCGCCACCTCCGGAAGGGAATAGTTCATAAATGTGTTGGAGAAAAATGTCAGCACTAACATTACAGACAAGAATATAATGGCTGCATTTTTTACCCATTCTCTTCTCTTTTTTCCACCGTTCTCGTTCATCTTGCTTCTCCTCTATACTTCTCTTTCTATCTGTACTCCGACAGTCGGATCCATGCCGGTATATCATCAAAAATCAGTGATCCTAGCCTTTGACACCGCCCTGGTAGGTAATTCCGTCTACCAGATATTCTTCCCCGTAGAGAAATACCAAAAGGCTGGGCACCATGTAGATCGTAGCCACGGCGAATGCCAGTCCGATCTCTCCGGAATTGATCTTGCTTAAGAATACGGACAAGGGATGCGTCTCCGCATCGGATACAAGGATGGCAGCGGAACACAGTGCACCTTTGCACAACGGCATACAGATCAGCCGATAGATCTGCCACTCTCCGGCACCGTCGATCTGTGCCGCTTCCATGACTCCCACAGGAATTCTCTTCATGAACTTCGTCAGCAGATAGACTGCAAAGGGTGAAAAGATCCCGGGCAGCCAGATGGCCCAGTACGTATTTAATATATTCAGCTTTTCCGCCACCAGATAATTTGGTACCAGCGTTACCTGATACGGCATCAGCATCAATATCACATAAGAGAAAAATACCAATGACCTCAGCTTCCCCGAGTACCTGGCAAATCCATAAGACGCCAGCGATGCCACGATCAACTGAAACAGCACAATCGGTCCCACCAGGATCACAGAATTCCAGAATTTCAGCAGATATTCTGGGCTTTTCAAAAGTACCGTAGTATACTGGCTGAAGGATACGATATCCGGTATAAATTTCAAATTCACTTTTTCGGAAATATAGACCTTGCCGCCCTTATCATTCGTGGCAAATACCGAACCATAGTTCGCTGATATCTCCGAAGATGACATGAAAGAATTGGTGATCGTCAGGACGATCGGCATCAGAAACAGTATAGCAAAAAAGGCTGCGATCACTGTTGCTATGCTGATGCGCATATTCTCAAATATCTTCTTTCTCTTCTTGAACCGGATCGCCCTTCTAAGTTCAGGCGGAACAGGTTTTTTAAGCTTCTGCTCCATCAGCCTTCCACATCCTTTCCGAAATGATTTTCCACTGCGAACAGAAGTCCGATGATCACGACCATGACGAGAGACATCAGTATCGCTGCTGCAGACAGCGTCTGATAATCCAGACTCTTGAACTTATTGTTCATGAAGTGCTGCAGCATATAGATGGAATCGTAAGGATAATCCGTTGTCAGCAGATAGATCTCACGGAAGATCTTAAAAGAGCTGATCAGGGACATGATCGTCACAAACAAAAAGGTGGAAGACAAATACCGGATCTTAATATAGAAAAAGGTCTGTAACGATGTGGCATTTTCCAGTCTCGCCACCTCCAGCAGATCCCTGGGTATGCTGGCAAGTGCTGCCATAAACAGGATCATATTATATCCCAGGTTCTTCCATAGGAATAAAATGACGATTACAATAATGGAGTAACCAGACTTCAGCCAGTCGATCTTCTCCACACCGAAGACTCCCAACAGATCATTGACCGCACCGTTATAATGGAACAATACCTGCCAGATCAATACAATGGATGCCACCGGCACCATCATGGGACTTAAGAAAAAGGTACGGAACTGACTCCGGAAAGGAAGCTTTGATTCCAGTACCACTGCCAGAAGCAGGGACAAAACCACGGCTAACGGCACCGCAATCGCGGAAAATACCACTGTATTATGCACTGCCGTACGGAATGCCGCATTTTTTATTACACTTACAAAGTTGTCTAAAAATACAAAGTTCATGCTGATAGGGTTATCCACCAGCGAATAAAATATCACAACCAGAAAAGGAAGAAAAAAGAAAGCAAGTACTCCAAGAAAGCTTGGGGCTATAAAAAGCCCCGAGCTTCTCTTCAGTTTCCGCATTCTCTTATCCAATTTGTGATGCCGCTTCCGCTTCTGATCCACCTGCTGCCTGCTCACGATAATCAAGCCTTTCCTTATCTGTTTTCATTTACATAGACCTGTACACGGCTCTGAATGACATTGGCTACATCCGCTACAGATTTCTGGCCTTTGAAGAATGCTTCCGCTTCCTCCGTGATGATATTGGTGATCTCATCATTACCGGTTGCACTGGAAGGCTCAGCCACACTGATCAGATCCTTCAGGACTGCCACTTCCTCCTGTGTAGGTATATGATAGAAATATTCCCAGTCTCCGTAGCTGATGCTGGAAGTACCATCCTCCGGAATCGGATTCCCGTTCTCATCCAGGATCTGCTCACCGTTTTCATCTGTCATATATGTCACATTCAGTGCCTTCTCCACCATATCATCCAGTGCAGACTTTCTGGCGGGAAGTCCATAGGAATATAAATCATCAAACGGCTGATTCAGATAATTCTCAATAAATGCCCATGCCCCGTCCTTGTTGGAGGATTTGGCGGTAATCGCATACAGCTCACTGGCCTGCATATAAGTACCGCTGCCACCACCGGAGGTAGGATATCCGATATAGGTTACCGGCTCACCGAACATAGCTTCCTCCTCCTGAATACTGTTCAGCTGATAGATGCCTGTCATATTTAACAGCACTTCACCGGACTGGATCTTCACCGGTGTAGATCTGTCGTCATTCTGCCAGTCATACTCTTCGGGGAAGGTATTGACAAATTCCAGTACTTTCTGGAAATCTTCCGAATCAAAGTTGCACTTTCCCGTCTCCCAGTCAATATAGCTGTCCAGATCATAGGCTAACAATGTGTACAGCATACCGCTCTTGGTCATGCCCTCAAACAGGGAAGCACCTTCATGCTGGCCTGCATAGGCTATAATATCGTCAATGGTCCAGCCCTTCTTATCACCTACTTCGGAGGTCTTGCCGACGATCGTGCTTAAGGTGAAGCTCTTCGGAATTCCCACCAGTTTTCCGTCAAAGGTATAACTGTCTACAATATTCTCAAAGAAATCGTCCTTGCTTAATACACTGCTCTTCTCCAGATAGGGTGTCATATCCTCAAATACACCCTTGGAAGCCAGTTCCTTGACATCCAGGTTGGACAGATCCAGGATATCCGGGCACCCGGCTCCGGAGGTAATATCATTGTTCATGGCTGTAATGCCATCCGCCCAGGAAGTTTCGGTCCAGTTATTATCATCGATATATGTTTTAATATTGACATGATATTCATTACTCTGTTTGTTGAAGGCTACGGCTGCTGCCTGAAGGCTCTGGGAGGTATACAGGGTTCCGATCGTGATCTGGGACTTCTGTGCCACCTCACTGGCCTTGGTTCTGGTCAACTTCACCAGGTCAGTTTCCCCTGTGTTCCAGTCATTGACCACTGCCAGGATCTTACCGTCTGCGGTGGCTGCGGCATAGGTGACATAACTGCCGTTAATATCACTGTCCAGCCAGCTCAGTATTTCGGTAGTCTTCTGGTCTGCGAGACTATAATCATACAGGGCAGTATCCGTATTCACCAGGAGATCATTGTCTATTCCGGCACATAATCCTCCGTTGCCGTTTGTGTTCGGAAAGTTATCATATGTCTGTCCCAATGCTTTGCCGTCAAAGTCGATCTGGGATAGCTTCACGTTGCCGGATTGATCGTAATAAGCCAGGTATACCTTGCCGTCTTTTGCTTTTCCCATGCCCTGGATCCACTGGCTGTCCGTCTGCACAGCTCCCTGAAATTGTCCGTCACTGCCAAATAGCCGGATCAGTGAATCGGAGCTGATATAAAATCTGCCCTGGTCGTCCAGGCACATACTACCCACATAGGAATTATTCTCATCCTGCTGCATGATATCCGTGATATCCTGTGCCATCAGCTCCGTACCGGATGCATCGTACTTGTGCAATACCGTTGTCTGCTGTGTATAAGCGTCATCACCTTCGGTGGCATTCCACTCAAATTCCGCAGTATAAATATTACCTTCCTCATCTGCCTGCATGGAATAGATTCCACCGCCGTCCGCATTAATGGTGATCGGCAGATCCTCCCTGGAACCGTCTGTCAGCGAATAAGCTCCAATCACGACCTTGCTCTCACCGGAAGCTTCATCCCATTGGTAATTTGTATAATACAGCTTATCCCCCTGTACTGTCATGTTACTGTAGCTGGAATTCGTATTATCGTCCAGCTCCAGATATTCGGGAACATATACATATTCCTTCTGTTCTGTCTGTCCCCCCGGATTCGATCCATCCTGCTTACCGCAGGCTGCAAGTGACATTGCCATAACGGATGCCAGTGCGATCGCGGTTGCTTTTCTGCCCCTTAAATTTTTTCTCATATATTTCTCTCCTCTTAATTACGGGTAGCGCCTTACGCTCTTCCCCTAAAAGCAAGTTCTACGGACCTTCCATATTGCTTACTTATTTATGCATATTATACCCTATTTTCATAGTAAAAGCATCTTAAGAATTTATGAACTCAGATTAGGATTTGTATAAAAAAGAATCTCGCTTGCGAGATTCTTTCATAACCGCCGCAGTGCGATCCCTGCGGAGCGTTTTTTATTCATAGGAAGAAATTTCCTATGAATTAAAAAAGTATAGGTCCAGAGGACCTATACCATCTTATGCATTTCCGTTTTTCTTCTGTGATGCCGGTACAGGCTTCCCAGTCTGTTGTAGAACCAGAAGGACTGCACCAGAATATTATTGGCTTTTCCGATCTTCTCTTTGGTAGTACCCCGGTAATAAGATCCTCCGCATTTGATCCCTTCTCCAAGCTTCACCGCCCGGATCAGATCGGATTCACAGTGGATCTGCTCCGGAATGTCTGTATACGCCATACCGATACAGTCCGTTTTGTGAGCATCGCTTCCACCGAAGGTCGGCAGTGCGTACATTTCCGCCAGTACCTTGGCGCAATGGTTGCTCTCTACACTCTCACAGGCATTGAAGCCTTCCAGAAAATCAAACCGATTCATCACCGCCATCTGATTCCGCTTCTTCAGGGTATTGGTGAAGCTTAAATATTTCTCTCCGCAGGGATGTGCCGGTCCTAATATTCCGCCGTTCTTATGCACGATATCGATCAGAATCTGTACCGGTAATCCCCGAAGCTCCAGAATTTTCAGTTTAATAGTCTCCGGCATGATCACCAGGATATGTCCGGCATCAATGGTATCGTATTCAATCCCCTTCAGCACTACAAAGTCTTTATATTTTTGATCCTTGATATTTCGTTTCCAAGCACGATAACCATTATATGAATTATGATCACTGACCAGCATACCGTCAAAACCCTTGCGGATCAATTCCGCAATAAAATCCTCAATAGGAACCTTTCCATCCATAGATCCTTCTTTTGTATGACAATGCATATCAAATTTCATCTGTTTTGTTCCTTCTTTCTCTTGTGGCTTACGTCTTTGGCCCATGCCAAGTATAACAGATTCCCTCATAGCATACAACGCTTTTACGAAAAAATAAAACAGGCACCGGATGTATTCCACCCAATGCCTGTTTTATTTGATATTCTATTTTACCACACGTACACGGAAGACGCCGTCAATCTTCTGCAAAGTCTCTACCAGATCCTGTGTTGCCGCATTTTCAATATCCAGCATGGTATATGCCACTTCACCGCGGGATTTGTTGGTCATATCGGAGATATTGATGTTCTTCTCACCGATCACTGCGGTAAACTGATTCAGCATATTAGTAATATTTTTATGGAAAATAGCAATTCTCCCGGCCTGGCTGCATACGCCCATGTCGCAGGCAGGATAATTTACGCTGTTGCGGATATTGCCGTTCTCCAGATAATCCATCATCTCTTCCACAGCCATCTTCGCACAGTTATCCTCGGATTCCTCGGTGCTTGCACCCAGATGAGGGATCACGATACAGCCGGGCTGTCCTGCTGTCGTAGGATTCGGGAAATCAGATACATAACGGGCTACCTTGCCGCTCTTTAATGCCTCCAGGACATCTGCCTCATTTGCCAGCAGATCTCTTGCAAAGTTCAACAGAACCACGCCATCTTTCATTTTGCTGATGGCTTCCTTGTTGATCATGCCCTTTGTGGAATCCAGAAGCGGTACATGTATCGTAATGTAATCACAGTCTGCATAAATTTCTTCCACATTCATCACATGCTTGACAGAACGGCTTAAGTTCCAAGCAGCATTGACAGATACATAAGGATCATAGCCATAGACTTCCATACCGAGACTTACTGCTGTATTTGCCACCTTAACGCCGATAGCGCCCAGACCGATGACACCTAACTTTTTGCCCATTACTTCCGTACCGGCGAATTTCTTCTTTTCTTTTTCTGCGGCTTTGGCAATGTCAGCGTTGTCTTTGGATGCCTTGACCCATTCGATACCGCCTACCACATCACGGGCAGCTAACAGCATGCCTGCGATCACAAGCTCCTTCACGCCGTTTGCGTTGGCACCGGGAGTATTGAATACTACGATACCCTTTTGGGCACATTTATCCAGAGGAATGTTGTTGACTCCGGCACCGGCTCTCGCTACTGCCAGCAGGTTTTCCGGCAGATCCATCTCATGCATGGAAGCACTGCGGACCAGAACGCCCTCTGCGTCATTCATATTATCGGTTACTTTATAGTCTGCTGTCAGACGATCCAGTCCCACTTTGGAAATGGGATTCAGGCAATTGATCTGAAACATTTTTCTCCCCCCTTAAGCGTTCTCCGCTTCAAACTTCTTCATAAACTCTACCAGCTTCTCCACACCCTCGATGGGCATTGCATTGTAGATACTTGCTCTCATGCCGCCTACGGTTCTGTGACCCTTCAGGTTCTCGAAACCGGCTTCTTTTGCTTCTTTTACGAACTTGGCATCCAGCTCCTCATTTCCGGTAATGAACGGAACATTCATCAGGGATCTGTCTTCCTTGCGGACGGTACCCTTGAACAGCTTGCTTTCATCCAGATAGTCATACAGAATCTTCGCCTTTTTCTCATTGCGCTCCTTCATTGCTTCCAGACCGCCCATCTTCTTCAGCCATTTAAATACCTTGCCGCAGATATAGATGCCGTATGCGGGAGGCGTATTGTACAGAGAATCCGCATCTGCATGGATTTTATAACGAAGCATGGTCGGTGTACCGGGAAGTACATCTTCGGTGATCAGATCCTCACGGATAATTACGATAACCACACCAGCAGGTCCGATATTTTTCTGTACGCCGCCATAGATCACACCGTATTTTGTCACATCTACCGGCTCGGATAAAAAGCAGCTGGACACATCCGCAACCAACGGCTTACCCTTGGTATTGGGCAGGGTCTTGAACTTCGTACCGTAAATGGTGTTATTCTCACATATGTACACATAATCCGCATCTTCACTGATGGGCAGATCGGAGCAATCGGGAATATAAGAGAAAGTCTTATCCTCGGAAGAAGCGATCTTATTGGCTTTACCATACAGGGATGCTTCCTGATACGCTTTCTTCGCCCACTGACCGGTTACAATATAATCTGCTACACGGTTCTTCATCAGATTCATGGGGATCATGGCAAACTGCTGGCTCGCACCACCCTGTAAAAACAGTACCTTATAGTTGTCCGGAATATTCATCAGTTCTCTGAGATCAGCTTCCGCTTCCTTAATGATCGTATCATAGGCTTTAGATCGATGGCTCATCTCCATTACGGACATGCCGGTTCCTCTATAATCCAGCATTTCATCGGCTGCTTCCTGTAATACTTCCTCCGGAAGTACGGCAGGGCCTGCGGAAAAGTTATACACTCTTGCCATTTTCAAAGACCTCCTCGATATTTTCTAAATTTTTTATAAAAAGCATAGGTATAGAATAAGCTTTTCATTTGCTTTAGTCAACTACATTGTTAAATTATTTTCAATTTGTTCGTCTATCAAGGACAATTTGTCAGAAAATGTCTGTCTCATTAATAAAACATTACGACAGGGGTGCCGATCTGCACGCAATCAAACAATTCTTCCATTTTGTCCTTT
>ERZ1026868.1128-NODE-1128-length-14358-cov-3.431728_pt1 | contig 14358 bp, 19 predicted proteins | sample MGYA00380164_ERZ1026868 | MGnify/ENA primary metagenome ERZ1026868 (study PRJEB33269, sample SAMEA4719800) | human gut metagenome | biome: human-associated habitat; feature: organic feature; material: feces | place: Cameroon | collected 2013-10 ... | reverse complement strand
ACGAGGTAAAAAAAATGACACTTGATGAACAGATCAGACAGGCATTTTTTGTGTTGCTGGAACGTGAAGATGGTAATCTACGACAGCTTGCACTAAAAAATAGAACAGACTATTCTACAATCTACAATCTAAAATCAGGGAAATCCTCTTTTAGCAAGATGTCTATTCAGACGTTGGCGAAATTGTTTCCGCGTCTGCGGATCAGTTTTTTTGGAGAAGAACCGAATGGGATTACTGTCAATGGGCACAATACCGGAGCAATAGCCAACGGGACAAATGCAAAAGCTTTTTCTCTTGGTGGAAATGTCGACAGGCATACAGTCTCCAGTCCGCATATGATTGATAGGGATTCATTGGAAAATCAAGTTCTCCACGCGGAGAATTTTACCAGCGAGGAGCGGATCAAGTTTCTGCTGTTTCTGAAAGATAAGGTAAAATAACTATTTCTTGTGTAATTTACAAGGTTGATTGAATTCTCCTCTTCCTTCCCTCTATAGGATAGAGGGACCTTTCATCGGGGTTTCTTCTTGTCTGGCGAACCGGTTGCGACATCAAGTCGTGCCGGTTCGTTTCTTTTTTGCTCCCGTGGCAGAGCGGCCAAATGTAGCCAAGGGTAGCACGGTTGGCGGCGCCGCTTGCCGTGTCTCGTCGGTTCGAGTCCGACCGGGAGCGCCATTTTTCAGATTGCGAGAAAATACTTTTGCTCCTGTGGCAGAGAGAGGCACGCCAGGCGTACGGCAACTGGAGGTTTGCAGGGCCCCGCTGATCACGGATAAGCTGCTGCCGGGAGCGCCATTTATTGAAGGAACGAAGGGGCTACCATGAGCAAAAACGATCCGCACCGCATAGGGGATTTCGACTTGTACGTGTCTCTCGGCATTCTGTGTTATGCCTTGAATTCGCCGATCTGCGGCGGGATCTCTCTTGCGATCGCAGGCTATATTTTCTTCTGCTCCGGCGGCCGCGATTCGGGCAAATCATAATTGAAACCACCCAGGAGCGCGCGGCATCGGCCGCGCATGTTCCGGCCCATTGACCGGATGCACGCCGGGCCGCACCCGGCGCCAAGCGGTTTTGGAGCCGCCTTCCCATAACCGGGCCGCACCCGGAAAGGTTCTTCTGCACATCAGCTGTGACCGGCTTGCAAGGTCTTTTTTTGTGTGCGCTTCCCCCGTGCGAAAACCGGGGGACAACCTCAACGATCGGAGTTTATGATGGATTCACTCTACAACACGCTGGTATCTCTTCTGGGAGGAGGTCTGTCCGGCTGGATTATCGCCTCTCATCAGAAGCGGCTCGACCGGCGCGATGAGGAGGAACGCCGGAAAGCCGATAACGAGCTGGAAAAAATGCGAGAGCAGCGCCACAAAGCCACGGAAAACGAGATTCAGGAAATAAAAACGACGATCCAGGATCTGAAAGAAAGCCTGGAAAACCATACGAAAAACGACAAGGCGGACGTGATTCTGAACGAATTGAAGAATATTTCCGGCGAACAGTCCCGGCAGGCCGCTTTAATCACTGGCATGTCCAGCGAAGTCAAACAGCTACTGATCTCCGACGGCAAGCGCGGCGAAAAAGCGGACAGCCTCGAACGCTACATCCGAGGCGTCGACGGTTCGCTGCGCGAACACAAACTCAATCATCCGGGGGCGACAAAATGAATATTTACATTATCCGGCAGGCCATCATCCGCGCCATGCACCGGTTCCAGAATCCGCAGAATTTTGACACGGTGCTCGGAACGCGGGAGCTGGTTCTTGCCGCTCAGAAAATCACGTTTACCAATGACGACATCCGGGTGTTCCGCAGGGAGTGGAACTTCCTGATCGAACACGGTTATCTGATCCGGATTTCCGGATGGGACGATTACTGCAAACTTTCCGGCGACGTTCGGAGCCGTCTGGATGCGGCCGATCCGCTGACGGGAACCAATCCGTTTGCCGCCGATGAGCTCATCTCCGGGCCTTCCGCGCTGAGGTGAAACATGCCATATTCGAAAAACAGATCGAAAAACGGGCCGCGTTCCAACTTTTCGCTTCTGCCGTTCGATATTCAGTATAAAATCATCGGCATGATTCAGGATGGCGCGACATTTGCGGCGATCGCCGCCGACCGGGAAATCGCGGAAGCATACCGCATCCGCGGGCTGAAACTCGTGCCGCCCGCCATTTCGCGGCTCAAGAAAAGCGAGCAGTACAAAGCCTGGACCGCCCAGCGGTTGAAGGAACGTTCCAGTTTTACCGCCGACCGTCTGACAACGGCTTTTCTCAAGGAAAACGACAGCCTCGACACGATCGCCGAGCAGACGAAAGTCGCGCTGCTGAAACTGGTTCAGGAATGTGTTGCCGGCGCGGAGGATACGAAAGAGGTGGAGCGCCTGGTCCGCAGCGCGGCGACGCTCTCGAATACCGCGAAAGACAATCAGATCACGGAACTGAAACGCAAGCTGGAGGAATTCCGTCATCGGTTCGACGCGTCGGAAAAGGAATGGCGGGCGCGGGAAGCGGAGCTGGAGTATCAGCTTGCGGAGAAAGACCGCCGGATTGCGGAGCTGGAGGGCGGAAGCGCGAAGGCCGGGATGTCGCAGGAGACGCTGGACCGGGTCGAAGAACAGATCCGGATGATGTAAAAATTTCAAGGACGGGATGACATGGGACGGGCGAAAATCGTGCCGCAGGAAAATACGCTCCTGCTGGGGTATCAGAAACGCTGGGTGCTGGACCAGAGCCGCATTAAAATCATGGAGAAATCCCGTCAGATCGGCATTTCATGGGCGAGCGCGTATGCGCTTGTCCGGCGCAAGGCTCTTGCGGGAGCGCGCTACGATGCGTGGGTGTCGAGCCGGGATGAGATACAGGCGCGGCTGTTTCTGGAGGACTGCAAGCATTTTGCGGGAACTCTGCACACTGCGTGCCGGGATCTCGGGGTTGATCTGATCAGCGACGCGAAGACCTACGTGCTTGAGTTTGCGAGCGGCGTAAAAATCAACTCGATGTCGAGTTCGCCGGATGCGCAGGCGGGCAAGCGCGGCGACCGTCTGCTGGACGAGTTCGCGCTGCACAAAGACCCGCGCAAACTCTATGCGATCGCCTATCCGGGCATCACCTGGGGCGGGCAGCTGGAGATGGTGTCGACGCACCGCGGGAGCCACAATTTTTTCAACGAGCTCATCACCGAGGCGCGGGAAAAGGGCAATCCGAAGAAGATATCGCTGCACCGTGTGACGCTGGAAGACGCGTTGGACGACGGTTTTCTGTACCGTTTGCAATCGAAACTTGCGGCGGACGACGAGCGTCAGGAGATGGACGAGGGGGACTACTTCAACTTCATCAAGGGCGGCTGTGCGGACGAGGAGAGTTTTCTGCAGGAGTACATGTGCGTGCCAGCGGACGATGCGAGCGCGTTTTTGAGTTACGAGATGATCGCGGCGTGCGAATACGAGCGCGCGCCGGACCGGATTTCGGATGCGTCGGATTTTTCGGATCTGGCGGAGTGCAGAGAGCTGTACATCGGGGTTGACGTCGGTCGGAAAAAAGACCTGACGGCGATCTGGGCGAACGCTTACGAGGGCGGACGGCATCTGTGCCGTCGTCTGATCGTGCTGCGCGGGCTGACGTTTTCCGCGCAGGAGGATGTGCTCTACCGTCTGCTTGCGCTGCCGAACGTGCGTCGGTGCTGCATCGACGCGACGGGGCTCGGCATGCAGCTTGCGGAGCGGGCGCAGGAGCGGTTCGGCCGCTACCGGGTCGAGGGCGTGCAGTTTTCAGGTCCGGTCAAGGAGGAGCTCGCGTATCCGGTCAAGAGCGCGTTCGAGGACTTGAACGTGCGGATTCCGTTCGACCGGAATCTGCAGAGCGATCTGCGTGCGATCAAGAAAGAGACGACGGCGTCGGGGAACATCCGATTTTCGGCGGACCGGAGCGAGAACGGTCATGCGGACCGGTTCTGGGCGCTTGCGCTGGCGATACACGCGCGCGGCCGGAGCGACGGACCGGCGCGGATCGCGGCGTTTCGATCGGAACGCGAAGACAATTTCAAGACATTTCTGCGTCCGGATCATGCGGACGACAACCGTTCCACGAAACGGAGCAAAAAATTTTATCAGTGAGGATGAGCGATGATACTTGACCAGTACGGCAATACACTTCCGGAGCTTATCCGGCAGCCGACTCCGCCGCGAGCGGGGCGGTATCTGCTTGACGATCCGGGGGACCGGAGCGCAACGGACGTTTCGCGCGATCTTACGCCGGAGCGGATTGATGCGATCATGAGCCGGGCGAATCAGGGCGACGCGTCGGATCAGGCCGCACTGGCGGAACTGCTGCTGGAAAAAAATCATGAAATCAAACATGCTTTTTCGGTGCGGGTCAACGCGGTGCTCGGTCTCAAGTACAAGATTGAGGCGGCGGACGAGACGGCGGAAGCGAAAGCGTCCGCAGAGGCGTTCGACTCCGCTCTGAAACAGGCTGGAGACAGCCGCGAATGCGACGGCTTCCGGGATCTGCTGCGCGACATGATGCGCGCCCTGCTGGTCGGCTATTCGGTCAACGAGATCGTATGGGGACCGGGCGGGAGTCTGATCGGATTTGTCTCGGTGCCGTCGCGGGATCTGGACTACAACAACCGCTGGGAACCGCTGATCAAATTGAGCGGCGGAGCGGTCGAGCTCCCGCTGGAGCGCGACAAATTTGTTTATCTGACCACACGTGAGAACGGGAGCGATCCGGCGCGCGGCGGTCTTGTGCGTCCGCTGGCATGGCTGCACTGTTTCCTTAACACGAACATCAAGGATCTGCTGGCATTCATCGAAAGCTATGCGATGCCGGTCATCATTGCGAAGGTGAGCGACTCGGCGTTTGAGACGGAGCTGAACCAGCTGATGCATCTGATCCAGAGCTTCGGGCCGAACGGAGGCGGAGTCGTCTCGCAGGGGACGGAGCTTTCGACCATTCAGGCACCGAACGTCACCGGGGAGGTTTATTTCCGGGTGATTGAGTACATCAAGGATGCGATCACGCGTCTGATACTCGGTCAGACGGCGAGCTCCGGAGACGGCGGGGGATTGTCAAAAGACAATGCGCAGGACAAGGTCCGTCAGGACATTCTCGAGGCGGACGCGACGATGCTTGCGGACTGCATCAACCGCAAGGTTGCCGAGCCGTGGAGCCGGTTCAACTCCGGCGTGCAGGCGGCATACCCGCGGCTTGTTTTTGTGACCGATCCTCCGGAAGACGTCGAGCGCGCGGCAAACGTCATCAAGACGATGTACGACGCGGGCTGGGAGGCGGATCAGGAAGAGGTCAGCGCGAGACTTGGGTTCAAATTTACGCGGAGAACCGACGACGGGCAGTTCGGACAAATTCCGCCGGGGCTGACAGACGACCCGGCGGAAGACGCCCATACGCTGAATCTGAAACAGAAATACGATGCGATGGGTGTAGCGATCCGTGCGGGACTTTTGACAGCGACTCCGGAGATCGAGGCACAGACCCGCGCGGAGCTCGGACTTCCGGCAATGTCGCCCGAAGTGCGGAAGGCGTGGGAAGCAACCGGAGGAATCCGGCAGCCGATTACGCTCAAAACAGCGGAAGCTGCGGCGGTCAGCGAAGCGCTGGATGTCGACGGCAAACAGCCGGACGGAGAACTGCAGCTTGCGGAGACACGCAGAGAGGAGACGCCGCAATCGGTGCTGACATGGCTCGGGCCGGTGCTGGACGAACTGTCAGACTTGGCTGACGGCCCGGACGAAAAATTGCAGGATGCGCTCGGGCACGGGCTTCCGGTGCGGTTCGGCGACAGCGGCGGGTTTGAAAAAGTGGCCGTGAAGACGGGGCTTGCCGCGGCGGCGCACGGAATCGCGGAACAATACGACAAGGTGAAGAGAGATGGACGAGTACGAAGCGGCAAACCAGTGGCTGCAAAAGCGTCTCAATCTGCCGACGGAGAAAACCTCGTTTGAGATTTCCCGTGATTTTGAGGCCCGTCAGCGCGCACATGCGTTCTTTTCCGCCCGAGTGGCGGAGGGACATATCCTCGAGCGTCTGCGGGGCATTTCCGACGCGTATTCGCGCGGGGAAATCGGCCTTGCAGGTGCGCGGACGCGGCTCAAGAAGTTTCTTCGCGGCGAAGGGAAGGACGACGGGACAAACGGTTTGCGCAATCTTGCGAGCACTGCGCGTCTGAATCTGATTCTTGAGCAGAATACGCGGATGGCTGCGGCCGTCGGCCGCTGGCAGGTGAGCATGGATGCGGAGATCCGGGACCGGTGGCCGTGCTGGAGATACATCGGCAGCACCGCACGGAATCCGCGCGACACGCACGCCCGTTTTGCCGGGAAGGTGTTCCGGAAGGACGACCCGATCTGGCACAAGATTTATCCGCCGAGCGATTTCGGCTGCAAATGCGACGTGGAGGACTGTGACGAGGAGCCGGACAAGGCACCGAAGACGGTCGAACCTCCGCCGAGCGGATTTGCATTCGACCCGGCGCATGCGTTCGAGGAGTTTGATCTCGGACGCATCAAAGACGAAGCGCTGCGGAAGAAGACGGAAGAGGGGTTGCGGGAAAAGTTTGGAGTGTTCAAAGAAAAAAGATTGGCTCCAAGTGGAACACCGGTTAGCAATGCATTGGAAGTCCAAGTACGCGATAAGAAATTGAAAGAGAGTGTCAACCATGCGATTGATACGATTAATTCAATTCACGGCGATGGAACTCTGATGGAAACGCCTATCTTGGGACGAGCCCCTGGCGGTGGAGCTCTCGGTTGTTTTAGCCGTTACGTTCAAGACGGACGCGTATCTCAAACGGAAATAAAAATTTCCCGCGCTGGAGAACATCCATGTATGACGACCGTACATGAAATCGGGCATTTGATTGACGCTTTCGGACTTGGAGACGGATTTACAACAGGGGTGCAAGCAGCAAAGCAGCCGGAAATTAAGCGCTGGCTTGAGACTGTAATGCATACAAAATCCTATCGACAACTTTCGGAAATACAAGATTCTCATGCAGCTTATTTGCGAGCTCCCAAAGAACTATGGGCCCGGTGTTACGCTCAGTATATTGCACGGCGAAGCAACGATCCAGTTTTGAAAGAAGAACTTGACAAAATGGTAAACTGCATGTATAATACAATGTACCATGCCCAATGGACGGACGATGAATTTCCGGAAATCATGGACGTGATGGACCAAATCTTTATTTCAAAAGGATGGTTGAAATGAAACTGACCGAAGCAACAACTCAAAAGGAAGTAAAAGCCGCACTGGCTGAAATTTATCCAGACCAGATTGAGTTTGAACCGGGAAAGTTCGCTCAATTTGATCCTACGATTGGTGAATGGATTTACCATGCTCCAGACGGGACACAAGTCACGATAAGCCTTTAACGGCACTTTACCTACCTAACACACCCGGGCGCTGATTGGCCCACAGACGCACACCCGACGGATTCCGCCGGGTGTGCTGTTTTACGCACTTTTTCCGGAGAGATCGGACAGGGCGGACGAAAAGAGAGATAAAAGAGGTTTGCGCATATGAAAGCATTGATACCGATCCTTGAACTCGGTGAAGCGGTGGAACGGTCGGCGGCGGGGATTCCGCGGGCGTGGCGGCTGCTGAAAAACGGAGAGAACGCGTTCACGTTCAAAGGAGAAGACGCGACGCTGACGCTCGGAGAAAAAGAGTTCCGGGCGATCGTGGATTATCACCGGAAAAAGGGATGCAAAATTCCGATTGATTCGCGTCATTTTGTGTCGCATCTGGCGACGAAACTGAAGCGCGACGAATCGGAGATTCTGAAGCTGCTTCCGGACGGGACGGCGACGATGGGGTTCGGCAACCTTGAATTGCGGCCGGACGGATTGTGGCTGTCGGAGGCGGAGTTTGTGCCGGCAGCGGCGGAGATGCTTCGGGCGGGGACGATCAAATATTTTTCGCCGACGATCCGCGGACTTGACGGCTCGGAGCCGCTGCGGGTGACGTCGGTGGCGTTCGACAACGAGCCGTGTCTGAACGGGATTCCTGAATTGACGAAAACCTTATCGCTGGCGGAGTTGTCCTCGGCGGTAGAACAACTAACAGAGGAGGCTTTTATGGCCGACGAAACGAAGAAGACGGCGGATCCGGCGGTTGTGCAGCAGCGCGACGCGGTGGTCCGGGAAGTGCTTCAGCTATCGGAGAACGATTCACCGGAGACGGTGCGCGGGAAACTTGTTGCGCTGCAGACGCAGGCGAATCTTGTGCCGGAGCTGAATGCGAAAGTCGAGGCGCTGGAACTTGCGGAGGAGCAACGGAGCCGCGCGGCGGCGCTGCAGAATCTGCTTGCGACGGGACGTCTGACGAATGCGATGGCGGAATCGGAGTATTTCCGGAAAATGAGTTCGGCAGAGCTTTCGGAATACGGGAAGACCGTTCCGGAGAAGTCGTTTGTGAACACGGGGAAACTCGTGGAGCCGGAGAAGCGTCCGGAGGCGGAGCCGAGGAGATCGAAAGTGTACGAGAATCTCGGTCTGACGGAAGCGGAAATGAAACAGTGCAAATAAGATGACGAAGGGGTGATTTTATGGCGGCACTTACGAAGAACAGATCGACGCCGGAGCGGATTCCGGCACTGCGCCAGCTGGAAGCCGGTGCGGAAATTTACGCGGGATCGCTGGTTGCAGTGAATGCAAACGGCAAGGCGGTTCCGGCATCCGACACGGCGGGTCTGAAGACGATCGGGCGGGCGGAAACACACGCAAAGAGCGGAGAGACGGTCACGGTGAAATCGGGCTGTTTTCTGTACAAGAATTCGAGTTCGACCGCGGCGATCGCGGCGGCGGACATCGGGGGCGTGTGCTACGTTGCGGATGATCAGACCGTGAGCAAGACCGGCGGGACGAACAGCATTCCGGCGGGTCTGGTTTACGACGTGGAGAGCAAGGGCGTATGGGTGCTCACCGGAGCCCAGAGCATAACAGTCAACATCACAAAGGGATCGTGACATGGACATCAACAGAGGCAACATGGCGGAACTCTTTCAGGGGTTCCAGCAGCTTTTCAAGCGCGGCTTTGAAGCGGCGCCGTCGGAGTACAAGCAGTTTTCGAATGAAATCCGGTCGACCACGGCAGTCGAAGTGTATCCGTATCTGGAGCAGTTCGGCGGAATGCGCGAATGGATCGGCGACCGCCAGCTGAAACACGTGTCGAGCCAGAACATGAAGGTGGCGAACCGCGACTTTGAAGACAGCGTGGTGGTCCGGCGCAACGACATCGAGGACGACAAGTACGGTCTTTATTCAACGCTTGTGGAGACGATGGGATTCAACGCGAACCGTATCTGGGCGGACCTTGCGTATGCGGCGCTGCTCGGCGGCAATACGGACAGCTGGATTGACGCGCTTGCGTTTTTCTCGTCCACGCGCAAATACGGCGACGAATCGACGATCGACAACTACGGGACGGATGCGCTTTCGATGGAGAGCTACGGCGCGGCGCGTTTGAAGATGCTGCAGTACAAGGGACACAACGGCAAGAGCCTGCGCGTCAAGCCGGGACTGCTGATTGTGGGACCGCGCAACGAGGGAGTCGCTTTCGACATTCTGAAGAATCAGCGGAGACTGACGGCGGAAATCGTCGGATCCGGCGAGAACGCGAAGACTCTGACGGGGGCGATCGAAAACCGTTATGCGGGAACGGCGGAAGTGCTGGTTTCGACCGAACTGGACAAGGAGTGGTTCCTTGCGGACGTGTCGTCTCCGGTGAAACCGGTTGCGGTGCAGAAGCGGCGCGAGCCGAAACTGACGCGTCTGGATTCGGACAACGACGAGAACGTGGTCATGCGCGGGGAGTACATTTACTGCACGGATGCGCGCGGGGAAGCGTTCCTGACGCTGCCGCATCTGATTCACGGGTCTTTCCCGTCCTGACGGAGGTTTGGCAATGGCGTATGCAACGACGGAAGATTTCGAGTCGAGCCTCGGCGGTCAGTTTCAGGCGATCTACCGGAACAACCGCGAGCTTGCGGCGCATGATCTGACGCTTGCGTCTGCGGAGATTGACGGTTATCTGGCGAAGCGGTACACGGTTCCCGTGACGGCGGCCGGAGCGGTCGATCTGCTGAAGGACTTTGCGATCGGGCTTGCGGCTCCGAAGGCATTTTTCCGTGCGGCGGGAAGCGCCGTGCCGGAGAAAGTGAGGCTCCGCGCGGAGGAGATCCGGAAGATGCTGCGCGATTATTCAACCGGAGCGGCTCTGCTTGCGGCGGACGCCGCTCCGCAGGAAAAAGGACCGTCGGGCTCCATCCGAATCGTCTGCGAGAGACGACGTTTTTCGCGCGGCAGTCTGGAGGGGTACTGACGATGATCCGGATCGAATTTCATCCGCCGGATCTTGATCCGATTCTCCGCGTTGTGGCGACGAATGAGCGTCTGCGGAGATCGTTTCTGAAGAACTGGGCGAACGCGGCGGCGATGGACGCCCGGGCGAATGCGCGGGCAAAGGGGGGACGGCGTTACTGGAGCGACCTTGCAAGGTCGATACAGGTGCGTCGGGTTTCGGAGAGTGCGGAGGAGGTTTCCAGCAGTCAGATCGGCGCGGGGCTGAAGCAGTTCGGCGGCACGGTCCGTCCGAAACATGCGAAAGCGCTGACGATTCCGATCGTGCCGGAGGCGAAAGGCAAAACGGCATACGAGCTGGAGCGTCCGGACCGTCCGCTGTTTGTTGTATCGGAAGCGACGGGCGACCCGGAGACGGTCGGCGTGCTCGGTTATGCGAAGAAGAGCCGGAAGGGGGACGTTTCGTCCTTTCATCCGCTGTTCGTTCTGCGCAGGAAAGCGCAGATGCGTCCGGAGCCGTGGTTCCCGACGGCGCAGCGGATCGCGGAGCTTGCGAACCGCGAGGCCCGCATCGTTTACAACAAGGAATTGAAAAATTGGAATACACAGCAGACATAAACACGCTGCTTGATGCGCTGAAGGAGCGGATAAACGGTTTGCGCACGGCGGAGGAGGAGCCGCTGTTTGCGGACGTCCGCATTGCGTGCATCGACGGATTCGGGCGGCTTTGCGAGCTGCTTCCGGATCTTGCGGTTCCGGCGGCGGTGCTCGTGGCGGGGACGACCGAGTACGAGGACGCGGGAGCGTCGCGCCGCATCAACATCGGAGTGATTCTTGTCAGCAGTTTTTCGTGTGCGCCGGAAGAGGCGCGGGCGAGCTACGGGCGTCTGGAAGCGGTCTGCAGCCTGCTGACGGGCGACGCGCCGGGGGCGGCGGTCAACATCGGAGGAGCGCATGTGCTTCTCAACAATTTTCAACCGCTGGAGATCGACAACGGGACAAACACGGCGTTTGTTCTTGATCTCACAGCGCAAACATCTTTCAAGATGGAGGTCTGATCATGGCGGACAATACAGTCACGCTTGAATGGGGCGCACCGGATCTGCGTGCGGCGGTCGGCATCGTCCAGAGCTGCGGGGAGAACTCGACGGAAGAGCACGCGGAGGCGAAGGACGAACAGGGGAAAACGATTGAACTGCGCTCGTACAGTTCCGGAGACGAGCTATCGGTTGAAGCGCTGATCACGACGGGCGTCACGGCACCGAAGGCGGGGATGAAAGTGACGATTGCAAGCGGCGACTACGCGGGCGATTATCTCTGCACCTCGGCGAACAAGACGCGGAGCAACACGGACTACACGAAGGTGTCCATCACGCTCACGCGGAAGGACAGCGCGGCGATTGTGGCGTCCAGAACGGCGAGCGGCTTATGACGGATCCGGAACTGGAGCGCATTGCGCACGAGGGTGTTCACGGCGCTTCCGACGATCTGGAGACGCTGGTCGGGCTTTCGGGACGCGTGGAGATCGCGGGACGCGAATTTCCCGCGCCCTGCACGGGCGTTCTGGCTCTGCTCGAACAGATCGCGTCGCCGTTTGTTGCGGAGGGACGGCCGGAGGTGGATCAGCTGGACGTTTTTCGGGCGCTTTACGTGCTCTCTGAACGCGAGAAAGTGCTGATGCCGATTCTGCGTGCGAAGCGTCTGGAATCGCAGCTGGAGAGGCTCCCGGAGCCGAAAGACGCGGCGAGCATGTACGTTGTCATGGAGCAGCGCAGGAAACTTGCGGAGGCGCAGGCGGGATTCGACGCCGATGCGCTTGCGTTCGGGACGACGCTCGGGACGTTCGATCTGACGGAAGCGATCCGGGACATCGGAGCGTATCTGACGCTTGCGGGCGGTTTTGAGATGCTGCCCGATCCGGAAGACGGGTCAAAAAAAAAGCCCGGTGGGACTCCGATCTGCTGACGATTGTCGCGGTGACGGCGGCTGCTCTGCTGCCGTCGCTGACGATGCATGACATTTTCTGGCGGCTGCCTTACTCGACCGTCAGCTGGCTGTTCGTGCAGTCGGCGCGGAAAAAGGGCGTGAAAGGCATCGGCAGCAAAAAGAGCGACGACGCCCTGTTCAAGCGCTGGCAGGAAATCAACGGGAAAAAGCAAGGCTGAAAAGATACGGCAGGGTTTCCGTGATGAACTCGTAGGTGTCTGTGACCATTTCACAATGAGTCAGTCCCCACCACAACATCGGTATTGCGATGGCGAGTCTGATTGCGCCCCAGAAGATGACGGCGAAAGAAACTTGCGGACTCTGACAATTCATACGGCATTCCTCCTGAAAATAAAAATAATATAAAACGGTTTACGCAAAATGCAAACATTCCAGTCAAGATTTACGACAGATATTTCCCAGCATCAGCGGACGATGGGCATGTTCCGGGAACAGACATGCGCGGCGGTCCGGCAGGCGAGAACGGAGGTGCTCTCACTCGGAGCGGTTTCAATCGGCGGAGTCGGGCTGAAGGGCATGATCACGAACACGGTCAAGCTCGGCGCGGAGATGCAGAACACGCGTCTTGCATTTGAGACAATGATGGGCTCGGCCCGCAAGGGCAATGCGCTGATCGCGATGCTGGAACAGTTTGCGGATGTGACGCCTTACGACAATGACGAGGTCATAAAATCAGGACGGATGCTGCTCAACGTCGGAGTCGCCACGGAGGAGCTTGCAAAGAAGCTGACGATGATCGGCGACATAGCCGCCGGGACGCAGCAGCCCTTGCAGGACATGGTGGCGATTTACGCGAAAGCGGCGAACAAAGGCAAGGTTCAGGCTGAGGAGCTGGCGCAGCTCTCGGAGCGCGGTGTGCCGGTTATCCAGACACTCGCGAAGATGCTCGGAGTGAGCACGGAAGAGGTCATGAAATTCGGTGCGGAAGGCAAACTCTCCTTTGCATTGCTGGAAGAGGCGTTTGCGAAGATGACCGCGCAGGGCGGTCAGTACGCGGGGCTGATGGAAAAGCAGTCCGAATCTCTTGCCGGCAAATGGGCCGGCGTGGAGGTGGAGCTGAACAAGTTTGCGACGAGCATCGGTGAAAAGGCAATTCCGGGACTGACGCAGGCGGTCGACGATTTTCTGGCGAAGATCGCCGAACTGAAGGAGTCGGGCGAGCTGGACAAGATGGCGACGCAGACGGCTGCGCTGATTACGCAGGCGGCGCAGGCGCTCAAAAGTTTCGTGAATATGATCTCCGAAAACAAAGAGATGCTTTCTTCTTTCGGGATGAAAATCGGGGCTTTGTATATGATTGTCAAGGGGCTTGGCCTGATTCGTGCGACGGGACGCTGGATTATTGAACTTGTGAAAGCGGCGGCGCAGACGGTGGATGCCGCGACGATCCGCTCGATGGAGCAGACAGCGTTTGCAGAGCAGAAGAAACGCGCGGAGATTCTGGCGACGGAAAAACTGCGTGAGACGCTTGCGGCGCGGCGCGCGATGTTTGAAGCGCGCGGAGCGCTGGCGCAGGCGCAACGCGGCGGAGGCTCGCCGGAACAGCTGAAAGTGTTTTCGCAGACGGCCGAGGCGGCGACTGCGCGGTACCGGGAGCTGCGGACTGCGTCGCTGGAAGCGTGGCGGGCGATTCCCGCTGAACCTCCGGCAGGCGTTGCGGCGTTCAAACGGAGTCTTGCGGACGCGGGAAAACAGGTTGCGGCGTTCGGGAAAAATATCGGGGGCGTGTTCCGTCATCCGGTTGCGGCGGCGACGATGGCCGTGCAGAATTTCGCGGCTGCGGCGTCGGTCGCATTTGCGGGATATGAGCTCGGAAAATATCTTGCGAAGCTGCTGGATGTGGAAGGCGTGCTCACCCGTATGATCCTCAAGGCGCGCGGACTCAGCGATGCGCAGATCGAGGACGGGCTTGCCGGCGACAAGGTGCAGGCGCTCGTCCCGAAACTGGAATTTGCAAAAAGTGCGGACCGGCTGAAAGCGATTCGTGCGGAGATGGAAAAACTGCGCGCGCAATCGGCGACACTGAAGACCGC
>ERZ1026868.1126-NODE-1126-length-14359-cov-12.035515_pt1 | contig 14359 bp, 6 predicted proteins | sample MGYA00380164_ERZ1026868 | MGnify/ENA primary metagenome ERZ1026868 (study PRJEB33269, sample SAMEA4719800) | human gut metagenome | biome: human-associated habitat; feature: organic feature; material: feces | place: Cameroon | collected 2013-10 ... | reverse complement strand
TCCCGCTCGCCAGCGTCGTCTTGTCGCCGTGCGTGTACCGGATATCGTAGGTGTATTTTCCCTTCTGGAATTTTGCCGTGACCGTCGCGTCGAAGTTCAGCGTGACCTGGTCGTTCTCCACCTTCGCAAAGCTGAACGTGTGGACGGTCTGCCGCGTATCGTCCAGAAACACGACTGCCATGCTGTCCGTCGTCCCGATCGTGACGGTCTCGCCGTCCTGGTCCTTCAGGTCGAACCGCAGCACGATCGAGAACGTGTCCCCCTCGTACCACCGCAGCACCCCTTTGTCGATCCTCGGGCTCGGGTAAGCCCCCGGAATTGGCGTCGCCATGCCGCATCCCTCCTTTTCATCCAGTGTAGCAGACCCGGCCGCCGGATTCACCCCACGCGCAGCAAAGCCGGGGCTTTCGCCCCGGCCCGCGGTTACTTGTACGGATTGTTTTCTTCTTTCCAGCTCGTCCCCATGGCCGCCCAGAGCGCGGCCTTCTGCGCCTTTGTCAGGTTCAGCCCATCCAGCACGGTCTGGATCCGTTCCTGCGAAACTGTCTGCGTTCCGAACTGCTTGAAGTACGTCTGCTTGTACTGCATGTAGGCGTCATAGCCGACGCCGTCCGCTGTCAGCGCGTCCATCTTCGCCTGCTCCTCGTCAGACGCCATGACGGAATAATAATATGCCGTCTTCGCGTTCTGTGGGATGTCGTAGGCGTACAGCATGGCGAGCTTTGCATTCTTGTCGTTGACCTTCTTCATGGCGGTCACGAATGCGTAGCTTTCTCTCTGGTCGGTTCCTCCCTCGGTCATGCCCTGATAGGCGGCAGTCTCCTTTGCGGACAGCGACTTGAACCCGCTCTCCACCCAGCTCTGCGCTTCTTCCGTCGCCGTCTTGCCGAACAGCAGCGCCTGCGCCCAGCTCTTCGCCCGGTCTGCGGGATTGTCGTTATACACGGGATACTGTAAGATGTCGCGCCCCTCATTGTCTACCGAATAGCTTCCGCCTTTCCATGCCGCCACGCCGCCCTGGATCAGCTTTCGCGCCTGCCCGCCGCCGAACGGCGTCGCCAGATACAGGCCCGGCTTCATAAGCTCGTTTCCGATGGTCTTTGCCTTCTTCGCAGGTGCCATGTCCTCGTTTTTTGCCAGCAGCGCCTTCTCGATGTTTCCTAGGTTTGGGATGGCCGACGTCACGGCGATCCTGCCGCTGTCAATGTCCAGCCCCAGCGCCTCATCCACGCCGAGGATCGTCAACGCCTGCGTGCCCGGGAACTCAGAAATGATGTTCCCCTCAAGGTTCTTGATTGCCTGATACGTGCCCGGCTTCTCCTTCGTGAAGTCCCACTTCCCGGATACTGCCGCCTGCACCGTATTCGGCAGCTGATATCCCGTGAAATCTCCGACCGTATCATTGATGATATCCAGCGGATCCAGCGCCGCGCGCCTTCCCACAATGCTCTCATAGAATTCATTGTAGATCCACGCGCCGATGAGGAATTTGAACATGGCCTTTGCCAGTGCCGCCACGCCCTTCTTCCGTTCCTCCTGCGCCATGTCCTTGAAGATCCAGCTGAGCTCATTGTTGACCTCCAGCTGGAACTGCGTGAACAGCTTCACCAGCGGGTTCCGCGCAGAGTACAGCGTCGGCGTCGAGCCTTTGCTCCGGTCTGCCATCACGCCTGACGCAAACTGGTCCGCCTCCTGCATCGCGCTCATCTCGCTCATGCCCCGCCGCAGATTCTGGTAATACCGCGCACGGACGACACTTCCCGTCGTAAACGTGTCAATGGATTCCATGAGCCGGCCAGCCCCGGCGGAGACTTTATCCATCGTGCTCATGGCCAGCCGCCCATAGCCGCTTCGGTTGTTGATGAACGTCGACGCCGTATCCAGCCCGTCGGCCGTCTTGTAGTTTTTCAGCGTATCCCACATGCCGCGCAGCACATCCGTTGTCGACACCTGGCTCCACGCCTGCGTGATCGGAATGAAGTTCGTGAGTGCCGAGCCCACGTTGGCCGCAACCATGTTCGCGCCCACGCGGGACTCAAACTTCTTCATGACGTTGTAGAACTTCCGCCCCATGAGCTTTTCCATGCCCCGGTCGAGCCGCGACTTCTTCCCGGCCAGCAGGTTCGTGTATTCGTCCAGCTCATCCACAAAGTTCGAAAGCCCATACCGCCCTTCCTTCGTCAGGTTCGTCACCTGCTCGTTGGCCTCGTCCGGATTCAGGAACGGATTCATCATGATCGCGTCGATCCGCTGTTTCAAACCCTCATCCGACGCCCGGTACCGGATCTGCGTCGCCAGCGCCCGCAGCCGCTGAATGTCCGCCGTGTGGAAGATCACGTCCGTCGCGACCTCGATGTACCGGTCAAAGCCCTGCAGCGCGTCATACGCCGTCGCGTAGCCAAGTCGGTTCTGGATGTTTGCCATGTACCGGATGCCGGGTTTGAAGTTTGCCGTGAGGCCGTTGATCGTCGCAGGCAGCGGCGACACATCGCCCTCGATCCCGGCCGCCCTTGCGAACTTCTGCAGAATGCTGCCGCCTTCCTCGTTCTCCTGGAAGTGTGGGAAATATCCCTGCAGATAATTGACCGGCTCATAGCCGTTCTCAATGCGCACCCGGTTCATATCCTGAAACAGCTTGTCGTAGACCTCATGGAAAACCTTCACGGCTGCCCGCACCTTGCCGAGATCCAGATTCGGGTTTTGCTTCTCGAATTCCTGAATGGCCGCGTTCCACTCGTCAAACGTCATCCCCCCGCGCCTTTCGACACGCGGATGCTGCTTGAGATAGTCCCGGTTGAATTCCGCCTCGCCCAGCCACTGCACCGCATAGCTCTCGGATACCAGATTTCCCTTCCGTACCTGCCGGTCGAGCTTCAGCGCCTTGATCCTGTCCTGCTGCTCGACCAGATAATTCTTCCGCTTGCTCTCGTTTTCGTGTACGGGCCAGAAATACTTGTTGATAAAAGCATTGGCCTTTTCGTCAGAGACCTTTCCCTTCCGCGCGATATCCCGGATGTTCCGCTCCATCGTCTCGCGCTGGTACTGGATCCCCATAACCTTGTCGACCCACTTGACGGCCTCGGCTTCCGTCAGCGCCTGCTCAGCAAAGTCCCGCAGCCCCTGCTTGCGCTGCGCGTTCCATGCCTTGAGCTTCAGCGCCAGCATATCATAGTCAGCCTTTGCCTCGTAGACCTTCAGGATCTGCTGCCCGTTTTCCAGCCCTGCCACATAATCCGGGCTTGTCTCCCCGCGCAGCAGCCGGTTCACGATCTTCTGGTCGGCTTCCGTCAGCAGCGTCTTGCTCTGCGCTTTCTCGACCACTCTCCTTGCGTCCTTCAGCTGCGCCCACATCTGCTTCGTTTCTTCCGCTGTCTGCGGAATAGCAAGCTTTTCTTTGGCCTTGTTCTGTGCCTCCAGATACCGCTGCGCCACGCGCAGCCCGCTCGTCAGCCGGTCAATGGATTCCGTGAAATTCGCCTGCTGCCACTTCTTGAAGCTCGCCGCCTGCGGCCCGTAGTATTCGTCCAGCGTCTTCTGTACCTTCTGAATGCCGCGCGCCACATCGTAGATCTGCATCAGCTGGTCGCTCGGCGCGGTAATGTCCGCCGGAAACAGCTCCGGCGCCATCTCCTGCAGCTGCTGATATGCCACATCCACCGGCAAACCATCCTTGCTGATTGTCAGCGTCCCCATAGCCGCCTTCCGGAACAGATTGTAGTCTGCGATATCCTGCCGGTCCATCTCGGAGATGGAGATCTTCTGATCCCGGATGAACTTCTTGAGATCTCCGTACTGCTCGATATACTGCGTGTCTTCTTCGATGCCCGCCTGATAGGCCGTTTCGAAGAGATCATTCAGCTTTGCCCGGTCAAGCTGCCCGTCCGTAAAGAACGACCGCAGCGCCTCCTCGGCCATCGGCTGTAGGACCTCCCGCTTTGCCTGTCCCGGCACGCTCAGATTCTCCGCCAGCTCGTTCACCAGCCGGCTTTCCAGCCGCCGTACATATTTCGCCGGCTTCTCCCCCATCAGATCCCGATACCGCCCGTCCTGCGCGGAAAAACGTGCCCCGTTGAGGCCGTTCAGGATTTTTAATCTCTGTTCATTGTCCCCTTCCTTGTACAAGATGACGTTTGTCCCAGTCGCGCGTTCTACTGCTTCTACCTCTTGTTTCGGTGTGCTGTCTGGTGCAATGATGGCTACTGCCTCGCTAAACGGGACTACTCGCTGAGGCTTCGCCTCAAAGTATCCCGTCGGCATTTCTGCCGCCTCGCGGTACATACCGGCGATCTCCGTGGCAAGCCCACCGTCAATGTCGTATCCCTGCCTGCTGAAGGCCTGCTGGATGCGCATAGCGTCCTGCCCGGCGTTTTCCATGAGCAGGCCCGCGATCTCATCCATGTCATAGCTTCTGGAGGTCTTCTGTACGTCTGCGACAATTCCCTCGATGCGCTTGTCCAGCTCCTGCAGCAGCCGGTTATATTCTTCTTCCGGCATATTCTGCAGGCGTCCTTCGTCCGCGTGGATGGCGTCTACACTCTTGTATCTCGGCGTCGCCACAGATAAGATTCCCTTGGCGCCCACGCCCCAGTAGCTCTCGCCCCTGGCGTCTGCCTTGTTCATCGCTTTTACGATGTTCTCCGCCGTGTACGCGTCGTGCGTCTGCCGGAAGCTCTTGCGCCTTCCGGAAGCCGTGAAGCGTTCCTTCCCATTGTAGATGCCCGGCTCGCCCAGTACGCCGCGAAGCTGCCCACGCACCCACGCCTCGACATCAGCATCGTCCACCGCCTCGCGTAGCTTGTCCTGCGTGGCGTAGCGGTCTACGCCGTCGCGTGTCTGGCCGCCGTCTTCATAAAGCGCTTCTGCGTTCCGGATGAAATCCTCCACGCGAACGTCGCTGATCTTGTCGCGCTGGCGTGCAATGCGCGTCTCGCGCAGCTCTGGCTTGCGGCTGAGCGAATATTCGTGGTCTGCAATCCATGCGTCCATGATGCTCTCGCGCGCCGTCTCCAGCTCAGCCTCTGTCAGCCGCTCGCCGGTCTCCAGCTTCACATACAGCTGTGCCAGCTCCTGCGCACCGATTTTCTCCGTGTATTCCTGCAGTGCCAGGTTGCCGAAGCTGTCCCAGACTTTTTCCTTCAGTACCGGCTCGATGTCTTTCCCTTGTTCTGCAAGATATGCAGCCCGCACCGTGTCGTCTCTGGAAAGCCGCTTGGCAAGCTCCGCTTCGTCCATCGTGGACACTTCGCCCACGCGGCCGCTAATGACGCTGCCACGGGAGAAGATACCACCCGCCACCTGGTTTGCCAGCTGCGCGATCTCCTGCTCTGCTGCGCTGCTGGCCTCGTAGTTCACCTCCCGCTCGACGATTGCGTTTGCTGCCGTCGGCGTCCAGGCGTCGCCACCATAGACTTTATTGCGGCTATCAGCTTCCGGGTCGATTGTCTTGCGCGGGTAAACGACACTGGTGTCCCCGTACTCAGTGTGTCCCTCTTGTGCGTCCACAATGGCGATAGACGGGGATGGGATTCCGCCCCAGTTCAAGGCTGCGTCTCTGATAACGTTCCAATCCTTGTTATGCAGCGCCACGAAATCCTTTGTTCTCTCGGCGGGACTGCTCATTGAGAACTTTTTCTTGACATTTTCTCCCGTTTTGGATATACTGGATTCAGATGCAGCACTTGTGGTGTCGGCAAGAGAGCCGGAAACGGTCACTCCCCGGGACAGTTCTTGTGTTGCATCTTTTTTATTAAAAACGAATGTTTTTCCGTCCGGAGTTACGATTCTGTGCGTATAGTAGTGATTCCCATTTTTATTCACGACAGCCGCCATATTCCCCCGCTGCCCGTTCAGTTCTACTGGGGCCGCAAACGTAACCGTCTGCTTTTCCCGGTTTTTGTGGTTATCGTGATTTCCAATTTCGATGCCGCGTTTCAGCACTTGTGGCAATGCCGCGAGTGCTGCTTTTTCTTCTGCTGTATCAGAATACCGAAGCCCCTTGTCAATATCCTTTTCGCTAAATAGAATTTCTCCGTATCCCTGCCGGTCGACCTTCCCGCCATACTTTGCAAGCAGATTGATTGCCCACTTTGCCGCCGCTGATTTGCTCGTGAATTTCGTCGGTGTCTGAATGGACGCCACGACATTCATTTCATTCAGCTCGTCAATGCTGTTCCGCAGCTGGTCCTTGATGCTTGCCGTCTCCGGGTCGTACCCGGCAGACCATTTGTTCCCCGCCGGTGGCGCTCTCGCGCTGCCGGATTTTTTCTGCCACTGGCCGACCTCCACCTTCACGTCCGCGCGCAGCTTGTTCGTGCCGTAGTCGGTGCGGTTCATGCCGGCGTAGGTGTCCGCGATGATCTCCTCGACGTAGGCGTCCGTGTCGTCGCCGTAGATCCCGGCGTATGCGTCCACATAGCTCTCGATCATCTCCTTTGTGATCTTGCCCTCGCCCAGCAGCCGCTTCTGGATCTTCGCCGCCATCTCCGGCCAGCGCTTGACCAGCAGGTGATACCCCTCGTGCTTCGCCAGCTCGAACGCAGAATACTCCTCGCTGTCCGCCCGGATGAGGACGGAACCGTCCTCCGTCACGGCGGCGTCCGCATAAAACGTCTGCCCATCGATCTCCTGCGTCAGCTGCCCGGTGAAGAACCGCGCGTTCTGCACGCCCATCGACCGGAAGAATTTTTCCGCGTCCTTGATGTCCTGACTGCCTGCTTCCTGCCCCTGCGGCATGACGCGCACGGTCTGCGCGTTCCCTTCGCCGAATCCAAGCTCCGAAAGCGTTACTTCATCCCAAGCTTTTGCGAGATCTCTTGCACCCTGCGCTCTCTTTCTTCCGGCGTCAGCTCTTTGCCGCTGCGCTGTGCTTTGGCGAACGCCTGCAGTCTGTCCTTCGGCACGCTGACCATCCTGCCCGATTTGTCCTTCATCAGTAGTCTCGATACTGCCATTGTTTACCCCTTTCTGCCCTGCGGCAAGGCCCGCTCGATAGGCGGCTGCCGCCACGTCCTGATTCATTCCTTCGGCGTAGCGCATCGCCCGCTGCTCACTCGCGCCGAGTCTGCCCTGCTCGTAAACCTGCTGGAAGCTCTGCGCATACTGCTCCGCCGGCATGCCCGTCGTGTTGCCGTTCAGGAAATACGCCGCCGTCTGCTCGTCGTATCCCGCTCTCTGGGCCTGCGTCTGCAGATACTGCTCCTCCTGCTGCGCCGCAGCCTCATCCAGCGCCTGCTCCGCGTCCGCCGTCTGCCGCTGGGCATACTGTACCGGATCCAGCTCTCCCATGTTCTCTGTCCCCGGAATTGGCGCAAATAAGCTGTCCTGGTCGTACTGCCGCTGCGCCGCCTGCTGCGCCTGCTGAACGGCCTGTACAGACTGTTGTGCGCGGCTCTGTTCCTGCTCCTGCTGATATTGCTGTGCAAGCCTCTGGTTCTCCTGCGCCGTCTCCGCAGCGCTCTTGTAGATCTGGAACGTCTTCTCGTTCGCCTCGGCCTGCGTCTGCTCCTGCTGGGCCTGCGCCTGCAGCTGCTCGAGCCGGGTCAGCGTCTCCGGCACGCGCGGTTCCTGCCCTTCGTCCACGGCCGCCTGCTGCTCCTTCGCCACCTCGCGCAGCGTGTCCTCCACGGCCTTCTGCGTCACCTCGCCGCCGTCATCCACAGTCTGCTGCAGCTCCTCGGCCAGCTGGTGCGCCTTCGTGCCCTCCTCCTGCGCCATGCCATAGTCGATGACGTCCTGCACTTCGCCCGCCTCGATGACCGCTCTGGCCGTCTGCGTGACGTTTGCCTCCAGAATCACGCGGTTCACGCCCGCATACGTCCCGGACATGGCAAGGCCGGACAGGCCACCCGCGAGGAACGAAAGGCTGTCTTCCTTCGCAAAGTCTCCGACCATCGCTGCCAGTGCCTGCGCCGGCGTCTTGCCCTCTGCGATATAATTCGCGTAGGCCGTCATGACCTCACCCCGGTCATGCTTCGCCACCACGTCATATGCGCGGTTGAGCCAGTTGGACGCGATCTCTTCCGCGCCTTCCGACGCAAACGACCGCAGCGCCTTCTTCCACACGGCCTTCCCGCTCAGCATGTTCTCGATAATATCTCCCACGGAATACTTCTCCGTGAAGCCCTCGATCGCACCCTCGACGATACCGTCGACCAGCGCGTCCGCGTTGGACTTGCCGTTCTGGATCCCCTCATACACGGAATCCGCCGCGACCTGCGAGCCCATGACCCAGTTCATCGTCTCCGCGACCGCATCCTTCGCCCCCGCACCAGCCACACCGCCGACCGTCCCGACGAGCCCCGTCGAGACCGCCATGTTGACCGCGCTGTCCAGCGCCGACGTGCCTGCCTGATAGAGGAACTGCCCCGTCGGGTTCATTTTCTGCATCACGCTCTGCCGAATGCCGGAGGACAGGCGCGACGCGTTGTACGCCGGGCTGTAGATGTTCGTCGGCATATCCTCGTTCTGATAACCGCCAGCCCAGCCCGGCAGCACGCCGCGCAGCGATTCCAGATTGCCCAGTGCCTTCCCCGGCGCCAGCGCCGCAGAAAACAACGTCGCAGCAGCCTTCCCCGCGAAGGATCCGCTTCCCATCTCCTGCGCCGCCTGATCGAGCTTCTGCGCATTTTCATAGTCGTCCAGCACCTTCTGGAATTCCGCCAGCCGCTTGAGCGTGTCGTCGCTGTAGCCCTTCTCGTTGAGCGCCGTCTTCGCGTCGTACTTTGCATACGCCCGCACCTGATACCCGTTCAGCGCCTGCCCGCGGTACTGCCGCAGCAGGTTCTGTTCCTCCTCGCTGAGTGCGCTCATGGCGTCCTGCGCACGCAGCAAAACAGCCTGACTGTCAGCAGCTGCCTTGCGCTCCTTCAGCGCGTCGATCTCCTGCAGCGTCTCGTCGTTCTTCACGTTCCCCAAGCCATACGGCAGTGTGGTGTCCTGTGCCCGCCCGAGGTCCGTAAAGAAGTTCGCCGACTGTTCTTTCTCCGCGGTCTGCTCCGCGTGCGCCTTCTCCAGCGCGTCGATCTGCTTGCCCAGCTCCTTCGACGTTCGCCGCATCCCGCGCAGCTGATCCAGCTGCGCATTCTGCGCCGCCTTCGCCTGCCGGTTCTGCGTGTCTACATCCTCGCGCACCTGCTGCGTAGCCGGCGCAAACCGACCGGCCAGCAGCGCGCTCTGCTGCCGCAGGGCTTGCGTTCCGAGGTTTCCGCGTGCTCGCATTTGTGCCGCAGCATTTTTCTGTTCCGTCTGCTCGCGCCGCAATTCCTGTGTTGTAAGCTGCCCTAAGGTATTCGCCGGTGTTTTCTTTGTCCCACTCAAATACGGCTTCATTTTGATCTGTGCAAGCTCCGCCTCGCGTACGGCATTCTGATATGCCATAAACGCCGCATACTGCTTATGCAGCGGGTCATCTACAGTTGTCTGCCCGCTCTGTGTATTCTTCCCGTAATCCGGGTTCGGCAGGCCGTACTTGCTCGCGATCTGGATCTGCTTCTGGTCCAGCGTGATCCTGCCGCCGCGATAGGCGGAGGGAGCCTGCTGTGTGCTGGCTCCCTGTCCGCTGCGGATGTTCTCTGCGATCCGCTTCTGTTCGTCTGTCAGTGTGATTCGTCCCATGCTTCCCTCCATCACCGCTGCCGTAGATACGTCGCGCCGTAGTATTCCAGATACGCCTTGAAGGTGTTGGCCTCCAGCGCGTTGTATCCCTTGCTGTTGAGGTAATTGTCCAGCGTCCGGCTGTCAAGATATACGTTCGGGTTCTTTGCCCGGTATGCCTGCGCCGCTTTTGCAAGCGTGTTATTTTTCTTGTCGCTCAGTCCGGAAGACGATCTGCTGCTCCCACCGCCGCCTCCGCCGCCGGATTTCTTCGCCGCAGCCTGCTCCGCTGCCAGCGCCTGCAGATACGCCGCGTTCTCGTTGTTGGCCTTCTGCGCCCAGTAGTCGAGCATCGTCGCCCATTGGCTCTGGTCCAGCGACCGTTCCGAGTTGTACGCGCTCCGCGCGTCCGAAAGATCCGAATAATAATCGCTGACCGTATCCCGGTACCGGCCGTAGTCCGTGTCTTCCCGGCCCTTCACGAGGCTGTACTGGTTATAAAGGTCCGTCCCCTCATCCTGATACCGCTGGTATGCCTGCTGCTGCAGCTGCGGCACGATGTCGTTGAGGTTCTGCAGATACGCATTGTACGCCTGCTGGCCCACCTGCTCGCCGTAGGTCGAGCCATAGCCGCCCGTGAGTGCCGCCGCCTGCCCCATCGTGTCCTGCATGGCCAGCCGCCCGAGCCGCTGGTATTGCTCCCGGTACTGCTGGTACAGAGGATCCGTCCCCATGTCATAGCTGAATTTCTTCCGGTTCCGGATCTGGTCATACAGGCTCGTCAGCTCATCGTCCCAGCGCGACTGATACGCGCCCGGCTTGCTGGCCTTGACCTGCTCCAGATACGCCTGCGCCGCCTGCACGCTGCCCGACGGCGTGTACCCGCTCTCCAGCCCGTTCAGCTTGCTTCTCGTGTAGTCCGACACGCCGGACATGGTGTAAGGGCTGTTCCTGGTCTGATAGCTGCCGCCGTAGTTCCTCGTCGTCTGGTTCTTGTTCACCAGCTGCGACTGGTAGCTGCCGTCCGCGTTCACGCCCGTGATGCGATACGTGCCGCCGCCGGTCACGACCTCGTCGCCGGCCGAAAGCCCCGCCGGGGCCCTGCCGCCCGACTCTACTCGATATACGCTCATAGTCTCACCGCCTTAAAGCTTGAAGTGTGTCGCGTACTGCTTCGGCATGTACGCCTGGTTGTAGGCGTTGAAATACCCCTGATAGTAGCTGTTGTACTTCGCCGCCTCGTTTGCATACTTCGTCGTCTCCCCGTTGGCGTCGCAGATCTTCATCCCCAGATACCAGCGGTAGATCTCATCATACGGCCACGGGATCAGAAGCTGGGCCTCCAAGTCCACGTCCTCCCCGTAGCCCGTAAACGGCTCCGGCTCCTTCTCGTGCTCGTGCGTACAGATGATATCCCGATACACGATCCCGTCCAGCTCCGACAGCCACCGGACCTTATCCGGCGTCTCGTACTGATTCGGCAGTAACCGGTCGACCGTCTCGATCGCTTCCCGAATTTTCATTTTTCCTCCTTACCAAAAGAAGGGGCATTTCTGCCCCTTCCTCTGCTTCCTGCCGTCATGGGCATTCACTTGTCTTCTTCCTTCGCCTGCCGGCGCGCCTCTTCAGCCGCCAGCCGCGCGTTTGCGATCACCTCATATACCGGAAGCGGAACCTCTACGTTCTTTCCTTTCGGTACCTGAAACGTTCTTCCGTTCACGCACACGAACTGGCTCTGTTCCTCGCTTGCCATCCCGCGTTCGATAAATACAGTTCGTTTCTCATCCCACGCACTTTTCTTTGCTGCTTCTGCCATAGCTGTTTTCTCCTTCCTTAGTTGGCCTCGTCTGTCTCGGAGTACGAGCTGCAGCTTTCCACGCGAACCATACGGTCTTCATAGACGATCTTCGTCGCCATCTCTGCCTTGTAGCCGACGGTCGAGAACTGATCCAGCGGGCCGCCGATCTCTCCCTTGTTCTTGACGATCATCTCAAGATTGCCGCCCTCCGGGTCGATCATCCGGAACGCTCCCTTGCCGAAGAAAAGCGTCGGATAAACGCTGTAGTAGACCGCAGGATTGCCGTCAGATGCGGCTGTTTTCACCGGACAAGTGGAGTCATTGAACACCTTCGCGTTGTTCGATTCCACAAAGCGCACACCGTGCAGCTCGCCGATCTCGCCATTGAATATCTCCGTCACCGCTGCATACTTGTGCGACTCGACCCAGCCATCGGAGTTGCGCAGATCGAAAGAAACGGAGGGGTGAATGATAGCAACATACTTTCCGTTGATTGGCTTTGCGCCCAGCTTCTTGAGCGTCGTCACCGCCTTGTTGATCTCGAGCGGCGTCAGAAGTGCCGTCTTGTCAAGGCCGGAGCGGCCAGTGACCGCCGTGTGTGTGCCAGAGCTCGACACCTTATCACAGTACTGCACATTGTGGCCCGCCACAACGACATTTCGCACGCGCTTGTCGATGGACAGAGCCGCCGAAGCGCCGAGTTCTTCTGTTGCGCCGAGAATCATATTGTCAAGCGCATGCAGTTCCAGCTGATCAGAGATCGTTACGTACGTGCCGATCTGCTCGATGCTGGCGTTCATGCTGGACTGACCCATCTTCTGGCCCGTCGGGATAACACCTTCGGTCAACGTCTCCGCGTCCTTCAGCGTGTTCCACTTGCGCCATTCGACGGTCTTGCCGTGGTTGCGCGGCAGCGCCTGCTTTTCTGCGAACTGTGCGTGGTAAAGATCCGGGCGTACATTCTCCAGCAGCTGCGTGTCGTAGAACGTCTTCATGGTCGGCGTCAGCGTGTTTGTGCTGTCAAACGCCGTAGTCGCGCCGGTGCCTGCGTTTACGTAGTTGCCGGTCGCATTGACGAGCGTACCGGCGTCAGCAAAAAACTGAAATCCTACCTTGGATTTAAACATAGCTTCTTATCTCCTTTCTCAGGGGATCACTCGTTCCCCTCTTGCCGCGCGGCGGCGCATGTCCTCCACCTCCGCGCGTGACCAGTGTGTTTTCATCGGGACGTTCTCTCCGCCCGCAGCGCCGGAGCCGATCTCCTGCGGCCGCGCGCCCTGCGCCTGGATGGTCCGCATGACGTTCTCCCGCGCCTGGTTCGCCACCAGCTGCGCCTGTGCCTGTGCGATCTCCTGCTGATGGATGACCTCATAGGCCGTCTTCGGCGGCACGCCCGCGCCCATGAGCCGCGCAAAATCCGGGTTCTGCATCTCGGTCTCAAAGTCCGCGCCGTACCGCGCCGTCACATCCCGGGCAAAGTCTGCCTGGATCCCGGCGAAGGCCTCGCGCATCTGGTACTCCTGCAGCTGCCGCCGCATGGCCGTATTCTCGGCCCTGCCGGCGTACTCCTTTTTGAGGGCGTCCGCCGACATGCCCTTTTCCATGGCCTCCGCGCTGTAGAGCCGCTCGTCAGCGGAAAAGCGCTGTGCCAGTGCCGCGAAGTCCGTCTTTCGCGGGTCCGACGTGTCGATCCCGTAGAGCGCGCCCAGCTGGTCAATGATCGGCGCCATCGCCTCGGCCTGCCCTTTGTACTGGTTCAGCCCGCGCACGCGCTGCTTCACGACCTTCTGCACTGCAGAATCAAAGTCCTGCTTGTACCGGCCCCGGATCAGACTGTCGAACGTTTCTTCCTGTGTACCCTGTCCCTGAGCGTCGGGGACGTTGACCGGCTGCTGCTGCACCTGCGCCTGTGCGGCTGCCTCCTGCCCGCTCTGCTGACCGGCGACGTCAGCTGCGCCCGTGGTCTGAGCGCCTGCGCCCGTGAATTCGCCTTCCATGCTGTAAATTCCTTTCTGGCGTTTATTCTAAAATCATCGTAGCACAAACTTTTCAGAGTTTCACCCCACGCGGATCAAGTCGGCTGTGCACTTTCTTCCGACTTTTTGCGTGCATTCTCTACGATCTTCGGCTCCTGCGTCTCGCCGGTATGAATCTCCGGTTTCTCCGCTGCCGCGGTGCTCGCCTGCGGGACAGCCTGTCCGCCCTCCTGCAGGATCTGCTGCGCCAGCCCTTCACCCATGACCGGATCATACCGGTCTGCCAACGCCATCGCCAGCTGCTGCCACTCGACCAGCCGCTGCTGCAGGTCCGCGTTCTCCTGGATCTTCTGGATGATCGAGTCCTTCCCGTCGAAGTCCATCATGTCGAGCGTTGCCAGCGCCTGGTCCACCATCTGTGGGTTGAAGAACCCCAGCTGGAAGAACTGCAGCGCCAGCTCGTTCTGCGCCATGGACGCGTACTCGCTTGCCTTCTGCGCCGAGACCTCAATGTCGAAGACCGGTTTCCGCAGTCCGTCCGGCTGCCCGTTCGCGCCGTAGAGCGTCTGCGGCTGCAGCCCCTGATTGCTGTACTGTACGAACTGCTCCGCCCCGCGCTGCCCGATGATCCGGAACTGCCGCGGCAGATCGTAGAACTGCCGGATCCGCTCGATCACCATCCGGATCATCCGCGCGTAGGCCCGGTATGCGGATTTCGTGGAGTCCTTGCTGCTCCGGCCGGACGCTTCCTGCAGCGCTGCAATGGCCGAGGCCGCCGTCACGCCGGAGCTCGTCGCGCCGTTGTTGACGTCCGTGTTTCCCGTTGTCCACTTGAGCTCCTCGATCTTGTTCTGCAGGATGGCGATATAATTGCTGTTTAGCATGTTGACCTGGATCGGCTGCAGACTGTCCTGCCCCAGATTCCCATCCACATGCACGAACGGCTTCGTCCAGTCCGCGAACTCCTGCTCATTGACCGACCCGTCCGACCGCT
>ERZ1026868.1125-NODE-1125-length-14369-cov-6.674864_pt1 | contig 14369 bp, 10 predicted proteins | sample MGYA00380164_ERZ1026868 | MGnify/ENA primary metagenome ERZ1026868 (study PRJEB33269, sample SAMEA4719800) | human gut metagenome | biome: human-associated habitat; feature: organic feature; material: feces | place: Cameroon | collected 2013-10 ... | reverse complement strand
ATATTCGGTTTTGCAACTTCTTCTATCGTTGCATCAGGCGAAATTCTTACACCGCAAGATGCAGAGTGTATTATAAAATTAATTTCGTTCGCTTTAACATAATCCGTTACTGCGTTTTTGTCGAGTAAATTTAACTGAAAACTTCTTGGGGTATAAAGATTGAATTTACCCGAAAGAAATTCTTTAACGTGAATGCCGATAAATCCCCCCGAACCTGTTAAGAGAATATTTTTCATAATTTTTCCTATATTGTGACACCGCTCTGCGAATATCCTCATATTGAAATCCACGTCGTGCGAAAAAAGCATACATCCGCCGCATCTGCGATTCATCTGCAAAATTCAGGTTTCCATAACGTTTTTCCAGTAAATCATAGATTGTCTCCGCCTCGTCCGGTGCGAGTTCCGTGAACAATTCCCGTGTTACCACGGAGTCCACGCCTTTCCCGGAAAGCTCCATCGTGATCCGGCGTCTACCCTTCCCCCGCATCTGACTGCGGATATAGGACTTTGCAAATCGTTCATCATCGATATAACCATACGACATCAGTTTCTCGATTGCATCCGTGATTTCTTCTTCGCCATAACCTTTCTCCACAAGCTTATCGCAAAGCTCCTTCCGGGAGCGATCCCGGAAGGTCAGGTAATAAAGTGCCGTATCAAATGCACTGTATGTAATTGCCTGCTTATTATGATTCTTCGTTCTCTGTCTGCTCTGCATCTACGCCAATCCCACACTTGTTCCGAACCTGCTGCTCTACTTCCTTCATAATATCCGGATTATTCGCCAGATACAGCTTCGTATTCTCTCTTCCCTGTCCGATCTTCTCGCCATTGTAAGAATACCATGCACCTGCTTTGTTGATGATGTCATGCTGGACCGCCAGATCGAGAATATCTCCTTCCTTCGAGATACCCTTGCCGAACATAATATCGAACTCCGCTTCCTTAAATGGTGGAGCCACCTTGTTCTTCACGACTTTGACTCTTGTACGGTTACCAACGACCTCTCCGCCAACCTTCAGCGTCTCGATCCGGCGTACATCCAGACGGACTGATGCATAGAACTTCAATGCGCGTCCACCGGTTGTTGTCTCAGGGTTACCGAACATGACACCAACCTTCTCACGCAGCTGGTTGATGAAGATAACAACGCAATTAGACTTGCTGATGATACCTGTCAGCTTCCGGAGTGCCTGTGACATCAGTCTCGCATGCAGACCAACATGGGAATCACCCATCTCACCGTCGATCTCCGCCTTCGGTACAAGCGCTGCTACCGAATCCACGATAATTACATCCACAGCACCGGAACGTACCATCATCTCGGTGATCTCCAATGCCTGCTCACCGTTATCCGGCTGGGAAATATACAGATTATCAATATCGACACCGATATGGGATGCGTACGTCGGATCAAGTGCATGCTCTGCATCAATAAATCCGGCGATTCCACCCATCTTCTGTACCTCGGCAACAACATGCAGGGCGACCGTTGTCTTACCACTTGACTCCGGTCCGTAAATCTCGATCACACGTCCTCTTGGCATACCACCAAGTCCAAGTGCCAGATCCAGACTTAAAGAACCGGTTGGAACTACATCAATACTCATATTCGCAGATTGGTCACCAAGCTTCATCACAGAGCCCTTGCCATACTGCTTCTCAATCTGTGCCAATGCGGCATCTAATGCTTTCATCTTCTCTTCGTTTGCCATACCATAAACCTCCGTTATCCTCTACATATCAAAACATATGTTCGTCTCTTGTTCTACTATACTACATACCCATGTAGAAAGTCAACCAAAATCTCGAACATTTGTTCATTTATATTTTTGTGTAGATTTGCTTTTGTTATTTTTGTTCTTTGTAACGATGCGCTGTAAAAATTGTAACCTATACCTATAGGAAAGTAAAGCTCCAATTTGGAGCATTTCTGACGTCATTCGTTGTTCTCCGCCCTAAACTCTGTTATAATCAATTTAATAATGAATACAATCCAGAAATACCATTTTATACAAAAATACGAGGTACGTTATGAGAATCAACAAACAATTATATCGCAATTACGTCTATAAAGATAAAGAGATTCTGCGTGCACAATACGACCCGGAACTTGAATTTTATACAACTATAAAATCCGGCGATGTCGAGAAAGCAAAAGAACTATGTCTGGCAAAGATCAGTGAAAAAAAAGGTCTTGGAGAATTATCTGATTCGCCACTGCAAAGCTTGAAATATCATTTCGCAATCACGATGGCGATGCTTGCGCGCTATTGCATTGAAGGCGGTCTGGATTTGTCTACCTCATATGCCCTTAGTGATTTCTATATTCAAGAAGCCGATCGTGTCTCTACGATGGATGAATTAAATACCCTTCATACAACAGCCTGCCTGGATTATGCCAGACGCATGAAGAATCTGCGTAAGAAAAGGATCACCTCAAAGCCAATTTCAAAATGCCTCGATTATATTTACGATCATCTACATACGAGAATTACGCTTTCCAGGCTTGCAGAGCTGACAGGATTAAATTCATCCTATCTTTCCCGCCTTTTCCACAAGGAAACCGGTATGACAGTCAGCGACTATATCCAGCAGACAAAGATTGAAACTGCCAAAAATATGCTGCTTCACTCTTCCTATTCCGCGGCTGAAATTGCTTCGATTCTTGCATTTTCAGATCAAAGTTACTTCACAGAAGTATTCAAAAAACAGACGGGACTGACACCAAAGCGATATCAGTCCCTGTATCTGAATGCCTCCGGACTCCCTGACCGGTAAAATCTATGACATATATAATGTGATTATATTATCTCCGTTTGACATAAGCCACTCGTCTTTCACATAATTATTGAATATAGTCTGACCATTGATTTCCATGCTCTTAAATCCAGACTCTGCATGTCCCGGATTTTTCACCTCAATATGGAGATGCTTTCCACGGAAATCCTTCTCCACTGTAAATCCGTCCCATTCTGCCGGGATGGATGGTGCTATCCGCAATCCATAGAAATCCGGGCGCATGCCCAGAATACCTTCGACACTGCCAACCATAACTGTTGATGCAGTTCCCGTCAGCCAGTGCACATGGGATCGTCCAAAATGAGGACTTGCCTTACCCTCTGTAAATTGACCGTAGCAATAAGGTTCAAGCTTTCTCACTTCTGCTTTATCATTCTGAGCTGCCGGTGAATTCTCCATATAATACTCAAACGCACGGTTTCCATGTCCAAGTAATGCTTCTGCCAGGATCAGCCAGCCCTGTGACTGGGAGAATATTCCCGCATTTTCCTTTACCCCCTGATTATAGATAACCGCCAGAGCGCCATCAAATGCATGCGCATGGTATGGTGGATCCATAAGTACGGCACCAAACGCTGTATTTAACTGCGCATACACATTCTCCATTGCAGCTTCCGCCTGTGCCTTAGAGGCAAATCCGCTGATAACCGCCCAACTCTGTGGATTCAGCCACATATTTGCCTCCGGATCTGTTCTTTTACCGATTACTTCTCCTTTTTCTGTAAAGCCCCTGATAAATCGGTCTTCATTCCAGCAGAGATTCTGAATCACATTCCAGAGATCTTTCTGGCTCTTATCCAGATAAGAAATGTACTCAGAATCATTTTTATACTCAGCGAATTTACGAAGAATCGTCATTGCATAATAAAACTGCAATGCAACAAAGGATGACTCCCCATCTTTTCCAAGCCGCAGGCAGTCATTCCAGTCTGCATAAAGTCCTGCCGGCATGCCATGTCTGCCAAGATGTTTCATAGAGAAATCAATCGCACGTTTCAGATGATCATACACCGTACCTTCATCTTTATTTGCATAAGGAATCACTTCATCCATAAATGCCAGATTTCCGGTTTCTGTTACGTATTTATAAATTGTAGGGAACAGCCACAATGCATCATCCGCACGATATGCCGGATGTCCTGTCTCCCTCACATAAGAAGCATCGTCCGGTGTATCCTCATGTCCGGCATTGTGTGTGAACTTCACAAGCGGAAGTCCACCACCATTGGCAACCTGTGCCGAAAGCATAAATCGAATCTTATCTGCTGCCATCTCCGGTGCCAGATGAATAATTCCCTGAATATCCTGCACTGTATCTCGATATCCGTATCCGTTCCGAAGTCCACAATAGATGAATGATGCTGCTCTTGACCAGATAAATGTCATGAAGCAGTTATAGGCATGCCAGGTATTAATCATCGAATCAAATTCCTTGCTTGGTGTCTGTACCTGGAAATGGGAGAATTTCTCACCCCAGTAAGTCTTTAACTCAGCCAGTTCCTTCTCACAGACATCCGCTGGATCCGTATAGCTGTTCATGATAGCTTCTGCCTCATCATTTTCCTTTAATCCAAGGATAAACGCAATATTCTTTGTCTCACCCGGCATAAGCTCAACAACAGTAGAAAGCGCGCCACAAGAATTTTCATTATAGCTTAAAGCATTTCCAAGATCTCCGTTTACCACGCCATCCGGATTGCCATAGCCATTACATCTTCCAATAAATACTTCCTTATCTCCACAATAGGAAGAAACATCTGCTCCGGCAAGTCCGAAGATCCGGTCTGTCGGACGCTTATCATCTACTGTCTCACCAGCTCCGAGTACATCCAGATTCCCATGCACCGTCTGGCGAATCCGGTTTTCTACAAAGCTTGTCCTGGAAATAAATAATGAATACTGCAGATTCACCTGATCCTGCTCATAATTGCTGTTGTTTGTAAATTCTGCATATCCGGTCAGGGTGAGATTTCTCTTTTCAGAACCATTGTTTGTTACTTTCAGATTCCATACTTCATATGTCTTATTCAATGGCACATAATACAATGCCTCTGTGTGAATATCACTGTAATCTGCCATAATCTTCGTATACGAAATACCATGATGGCACTCACTCTTATACGTATCAAGGCTCTTTCCTACCGGCTGCCAGGATGCAGACCAGTAATCTTTGCTGTCATTGTCACGAATGTAAATGTAACGTCCCGGCTGATCGAAATTATTGAATACATAGCGCAGAATTCTGCCATTCGCACCAGACTTTGCAAAACTGTAACCACCTGCATTGTTTGAAATCAAAGCACCATATTCCGGGGAGCCTAAGTAGTTCGCCCAAGGTGCCGGTGTCTTGGGATTTGTAATTACATACTCCCGATTCTCATTGTCAAAATAACCAAACTGCATACTGAATCTCCTTTTCTTTTTCGTTTTCCATGATATAGTCAATGACCATATACTTTTACTTTGGTACCGTATCAAATAACCTGTAAACATATTATATCAGATTCTTACATGCATTTGTATTGTTATCTTAATATTATTATGGTAATTTTTACGTGTGTAGAAATACATATATCTTTCAAAAATTTTGTAAGAAACCAGCAAAAGAAATGCCCCGCATGTTCTTTCAACATGCAGGGCATTTCTTATATCTCACTAATGTTTCTTCTTTGAAGAAGCAGCCATCTCCGGCTGATCTGCGTTATGATTTGCTGTTGCACAAACCTTCGGCATAACTTTCTTTTTCTTCAATGGATGTTTTGGATTCTTGTCCATATCTCACACTTCCTTCCCTTACTTTACGTTACGTTAAGTTTCAAAGTCGATTGTGTATATGGTGTAGATTTATATGCACCGCAGCTACATTCTCATAGATTATTCAATGGCAATGTAGTTATTCTGCGCAATGGCTTTTGCTTCCTTCTTCGGAATTGACAACTGCAGGATACCATTCTCAAACTTTGCATGGATATCTTCCTGCTTAATCTCATCGCCAACATAGAAGCTTCGCATCATGCTGCCTGCATAACGTTCACGGCGGATATACTTACCGGTCTTCTTATCCTTCTCGTCCTTATCCAACCCCTTCGCAGCGGATATCGTAATGTATCCATCATGCAGCTGTGCATTGACTTCGTCCTTCTTGAATCCAGGTAAGTCAATATCAACTTCATAGGAATCCTCTGTCTCACGGACATCTGTCTTCATCATGTTCTTCGCATGCTTACCATACAGCGGATTCTTCGCTGGCCGGAGTTCCTTGTCAAACTCCTTCTCAAAATCGTCCATCCAATCGTCAAACAAATTTTCTCCAAAAATACTAGGTGTAAACATAAGTCATATCTCCTTTCATACTTAAACAACCAATGCCTACGGTATTCTTTAAGCACTATCAGAGAAATCTGAGGTGTCGTTTGAATATCACAACTTTGCAATCTCTAAGGGATTTTCTCTATTTCTTCTTTCCTTTTCTTTTCCCTTTCTTGATTGTGACTATACTATACACCCAGTTATTAGCACTGTCAATAGGTGAGTGCTAATTTTACTGTGAACCTTTTGTGAAGTGTGTACCCAATATTTTTTACCATTATTGCCGGATCTGTTCGAGTATAAATGGATCCTTGATCTTCTTATCTTCGGCAAAGAATAATATCTTTGTCAGCACTTCCGATGTCTTCGGATCATCGTCCACAAATGGCAGGAAGATCCGTCCGCGCCGCTGCGAATGCACCGGAAGTACGTTGATCATTGGACCTGCTTCCTGATGGACTACGCCACTGCCAAGATGCACGGTATAGTTCGCACGTGCGCCGTGAATCACCGCATGATTCTTTGTAAATGTAACATTTGTAAGCTTGAAGAGCGGCATCGTGAACTCCGCGATTGCCTTCCGCATCTCCACGGTCGAATGCGATGTCTCCGGATCTACGCCACCTGCATGTGCCACGCTCACAGCCAGATCCACGTCACGCATAACCTCCGAGAATATGATATCCGGAATCTCACGAAGCTTTAAGTCTTTTCCCGTCTTTCGATCAGTGAATACAACCCATTCCAGCGTCGGGGATTCGATATCTGCCGGTGAGAACCAGTCCGCCAGTGCATAGATTCTCGCTACGATATTTTCCTTGTAATATACCTTCTGCAAGCCTTCCTCGATATCGGCAACCCAGTGTCTTGTTCTCAGGCACGCAACCGTCTTCTTCGGCTGGATCTGATTGCCCGCATAACGCAAGGAGCGCTCCATGTTAAGCTCTTCTTCCGTCTTTACATACAGCTCGCGGAACACCTGCTTAAACGGCTGGATGATCTGGTTGTCAAACACATATTTCTGAATCGTATGCCACATGCCCTGTGTGTACATCTGGAATGGATGTGCCACAGTCAGTAATGTATCGTCAGATGGCTCGATATGATGCAAACTGTTACACGGTTCATCTTCCGAAACTGCCGCTACTCCCACGGATTCATCTGTATATGCTGCATGATTTGCAAATACATCCATGCCTTTCGCTGTGACAAATCCAAATACAGCCTGTTCCTCCTGCGTATGATCTGACACACCGCCACCATCCATCACACGGAACACAAGTGCCGCCACCAGATCGTGAATCACAGGATTTTCAAGCATGCCCTGAATCTCCGCATACGTGTATGTCTCCTGACTCTCCATCGCATCTTCCAACATCGCCCTCGTGCGGCGTGCCTGCTCTGCCATCTGCTTCTTCGCCTCGGTAATCGCCACAATATATTCATCCTTCTTAAGCTTCGCCGGAACAGACTTCAGCTGCTTGCCATTTTTCTCCACAAGCAGGGCACATTTGCCGCCATCTTCCATCTCAAGCCATACGGATACTTCTCCGACTTCGTGCGGTTTGAAATAGTCTGCCATACCCTGTGCCACCAGACTCTCCATCCGTAGGATCAGTCTCGTCACATCCTGATAGCCTGCATTGATTGCCATATTCTGCAATGCAATCTGCACGGCAGCCGCCTCGCTGGCTCTCCGCTGGGCACCAAACTGTTTGCTCTCCTTCTTGAACTTCTGCAGGAACATATACCGTTCTTTGATCTGCGTCTCATCGGCAATCGGCAGGATTCCGACTGCCATCAGCAGGTCTTTATTCCGCTTTGCCTCGATCTCACCGAGCAGCTCTGTCTCATTATATTTGCCGAGTGCCGCATCCGCGTATTTTCTCGCTCTTGCATGCTTGGCACCATCGGAGATATACTTCGCCGCCTTATATATGAGCGTAAAATGCTTCTCTCCAAGTTTCTCGTACACTTCCGTAAACCACGCCCGGTCAAATGCACCATCGTTTAATTCCTCGACCGAAAGCGGCGTATAGCGCGCAATCATCGCCGTCCGCTTGTTGTCAAACGACTCATTCATATGTGCCATGAAATAATAACATCCGGCTGTAAATCCATCCCAGCCAAGATAATCACCCACAATATCAATCCACTCCGGCGAATACATTGCCGCCTCAACTAAACGTGCCTCGCTGATATCCGTCCCTTTCAGATGTGCACCAAGCGTCTGCGCACTGTCATTGACATCCGGCAGACACGCCTGCAACAGATGCGACAGGCTGTTCTTCTTGCTCACACTTCGTCTGACACCGGAGCTGTAACTGCTGTTAAAATACGTCGACCGTTCCAGCGTCTCCTTGCCGAGTGCCGACAGAATCCGCACAAAATACGCCGCACCGTAGATTCTCGTCAGCCCATACACATACTGGGAAAATGCAGTCTCGGTATCGCCACGTGTAAGCTCTGCCTCCATGACAAGCCCTGCCATAGCCTGATACAGTTCTTTCGCAGTATCCACGCTCGCCTGATCCGTCTCGGACAGCTCCTTCTCTGGATTGTGCAGCAGCATTTTCCGCACATGCTCCAGCCGATTACCCGCTGTCCAGCTCCACTCGCAGCCTCTTGTCTGCACCTGTCTGTCCCGCTCGGTCATATACCGCACAATGTCAGACAGACACTTCAGGCTTACATCCATCCGATTGCCCTCAAACGCCATCTTATACAGGTAGTCCCGGCTGATCAGTCCCCTCGTATATGCTGCAATGTACGTCGAAAGCTCCGGCACGCGCATGATCTTACCGACATTTACCCAGTAATAGCCATTTCCATCGTTCGCAACCTCATCCGGAATCTTGAAATTAAGGCATTTCGCAAGTGCATAATTGTATGGGAAGAGACGCAGAAACTCCGTATCATTTTCTTCCGCCTGTGCCGAGTCTGCCTCCACATCATTTGCACTTCCATATTCCGCATAGCCTGGCGCAATATACGCTGTGATAACCATGATCTGCTCCTGTGTAAGCACGCTTCTATAGCAGATGATTTCCTTCTTAGAAGCCGGATTTACTGTCTTCTTCTCCTGCACAAGCGCATCCTTGCGCGAGAGCAGATAATCCGCAGCCACAACCGCCAGCTTCCTTCTGTCACTTTCCGGCACATGTTTGTTATAAAGTTCGCGTAGGATCGTCTGCATCTGCGACATGTAACCGTAGGTCGGCAGTTCCTCGTTATACCGGCTTCCATACAGATCATCCACAAAGCTCTTGCAATATTGCTTGAAATACGCTTTATCGGAATTATAGCCATTCACATAAATATAGATCTGCATGCACGCTTCCGGCGTCTGTATCTCTTTCCTGTAGAAATCCTCCCAGAGCTCCGGAAATGGTATGTCCCCACTCCAATATCCGAACCGTTCGCCAAGCATACGTACTTCGCCGTTTTCACTCTCATATTCATCGTTCTTATGTGCATCAAACAGTGCGTCCAGTTCCCGAAGCACATGATGGATGTCGACCGTATCCGGTTCTGCCTTCTTCCCGGAAGTAAATTTCACCTTGAGCTTCGCCAATACACCGGCACTCTTCCCGGCATTTCCTGTCGCAATCCCGCTCTCCGGGAAATAACGCCGGTATACATCCTTACATACTTCCAAATACGCAGAATCAAAGACTGGATCATACGCCGCATTTACATCATAGAGTCCGTATCCTTCTTCTGCATCTGCCTGTTCTGCATGCGTATTCCGGATCTCCCGGATCAGGATCTGCTCCTTCGTCGATATATTCGCTACTGTCTGCGCCATATAGTCAATCTGTACCACACATTTTGCAAATGTCTGCTGTCTGTTCTCGTCCTTCTTCAACTGAAGCAGCAGATCCAAACCTGCCGTGCGCTTCTCTTCCTTCGCATCCGTAAGCAGTCTGCCGATCAGACTATCCAGCTTCTCCTCATCCATCTGATAGAGGATGGAAAGCACCGTCTCTCGGATGTCGGATTTCTTATACTTGAGCATATTCTCAAGCTGCATATAGTTCTCCGGTGCCAGCTTCATCTTCTTCACAAGCTTCGCTGCTTCCTGTCTCGTGTATGTCTCCTTGTCTGCTACCGCATCCACGAGAATCTCACGCTGGCGGGCATTTGCAGGCTCCCGGATCAAAAATAGCATCAGCGTATCCCTGCCGTACCGCGATACATCGATATCGCCCAGCATCTCCGCAATCTCTGTAATCTTATCCTCATCCCGAAGTGCGCTGGCACACACAGCAAGCCTGAAAATCAGGTCGGATCTATCCAGATATGCCACATTCCAAGGGAATACACACGGGTTGATTTCCAGCCGCTTGCCAGGTATCTGACGCAGAATCCCCATTAAGCGATCATAGGCCTTCAGACACTCTTCCCGGCTATCAAAATATTTTCCAACATCCGCATAATTCATCTTCTGCAGTGTTCCGTTATATCGTCTGCCCTTCTCATAGACAAGATTAAGTATATACGACTGGAGATCCGGCATGAGACATGGCATGATCACCGCCATCGTGTCAAGCTCATCCGAAAACTGCTTCACGAATTCCTTTGCAATGCCATGTACATACACCCTGCCTAAGTGCATCGCCTCCATATACATGCCGAACACCATGCGCTGGTGTCGCGTCCCGGATAACGCAATCTCTCCCATGCGCTCACATGCATCGTCCACATCGTAAAATCCATAGCACCAGAGTGCCAGATAGATTTCCATCGCATCTTCGCTTCTAAGTGCCTGTGCTCTGGCATTCTCATCCTGCAAATAGGTATCGATAATATATAGCTGCTTCTCCTGAATCCGGTCAATCTTGCTCTCCTCATTTGCAATCAGTCCGGTCCATGTGGCAACCGCCCTAAGCACGGACGCATACCGGAGCATATCATTGTCCTTCACGACACGGAATAACGTCTGAAATGCTTCCGCGGTTCCATAATCCATATTCTCACAGATTGCCTGACGCAATCCTTCCTGCAGACGCGCAGCCAAAAGCAGCTTGCCCAGTGCCTCGTGCAGCCGGGTATTTCCGCTCATGCAGATGCCACGGATAATCTCCACAGACAGCTTCGTCTGCGTACTCTCGCCAAATAAGATATCCATGAGAATTGCTTCTAACTTCTCATTTCCGCGGTCTAACTCCGCCTGAATCCAGTATTCCGATACAGCCTGACGTCCATTTGTACTCTGATCCCGATAATAGCACAGCACATCCTGCGGCAGCTGCTCCGTGTAGACTGACACGAGATCGGTTCCGTAAATTCCCATGTCATGATACGTGTTCATGATGTGGAAATAACGCCCCATAAATGCCCGGTAGTGCTTGATTCGCACCGTTCTTCTGTAATAAGACTCGCTCGCCTGCCATTTCGTAATGCTATCGATCGTGCAACAGAAATCCTCGACCAGATGCTCCGGTATCCATCCCGGCATCTGCTTTAATTCCTTCCGGAAGAATTCCGATGGCTGGCTGCCCGGTTTCGCCAAATGCTTATACAGCCGCTTTCCGACTTCCGTCAGCTGCGTCACGCCGTTATATTTGCTGCATTCTGCAAGCAGCGCCTGAATCTCCGCGCTGTAAGACGCCTTTAAAGCCATGTCTGTCTCATTGCGCGCAAGCTTAAAGTCATTCGCAATCTTCGCCTGCACTTCCAACTCCTGCTTCGTCTTCTTGTCTTCTGCCATATGTAACCCCTTTCAACATATACGCTTGTGGTAAGACTCTGTTCACCCAATCCTGTAATTTCCTACCACATCCTGCCCGCCAACATCGTCAGACGGATAAATGTAACCGTATCTCCCTCTTGTAACTCCAGCTTCTCATCTAATTCCGTAAGTTCCGTGTCCCCTAAGAATACCCGGAACAAGCCATCCTGAAACCCAAGCACCGCCGTCTCTATAGACTTCCCGACATCCGGCGCCTTCTCACCATACACGATGCCGAAAGCAATCTTCCCAATCTGCGCCATATCGTCGATCTGCGCATTGGAAAGCACTGCTTCGCCCCGGTTCATCGCCTCGATATATCTGCTCACACAGAGCTTCACCGTCTCTGTAATCAGCTCCCGCAGGCTGCCCGGTGCCACCGCATAGGTAAATGGCACCTGATCCACCGTATTCCTGCGCTTGCCAATCTGTTTCATGTTCATGTATAAAACCATGTACTACCCCTACTCTACTAGAACTTCACAACCTTCGGTTCCTGTGTAAATGAAGAAAATGTAGCTGTCGCGTTCTTGAAATAAAATACTTCTGTGTTGCCATCATCTGCAGAGTACATCTTCTGCAGGGATGGATATGCGTCGAGCATCGACTGTCTCGCCTCTCTGCGGTCATCCTCAACAAGCTCACCTGCGACACGCAGCCACTCGCCATCCTTAAATGCGCAGATCTCCACCTTCGGATTCGCATGAATCTGCTTCGAAACTGCCTTCGACTTGCCTGTCTGAATATAGAGCTTTCCTTCAAAAATATGAGCCGTGCCAAATGGTCGTACTCTCGGCTGGTCACCCTCGACCGTTGCCAGATAATATGTATCAGCTTCCTTCAAAAATTTTGCCACCTGTTCCATGTGGTTGTCCTCCTGTAATTATGTCATTTTATTTATTCTTCAGGCATTCAACTGCCCAATTCATATCAACGATATAATCCCGCTTGCCATCGCCCTTTGAATCAATGTACTCGGCCTTGACTGCATCATACACCTTCTGGGAAAATGGGCTGTTGCCCAATACGCCATTCTTCAGCCGGATCACAAATCGTTCCGGCTTTCCCTTGGTGATCTCTAAGAATATATCTCCAACCTCCAGGTCCGGATTCGTCTGAGACAAATGCGCCACCGTCATAACCTTTATGATCTCAACGACGCGGTCATCGAGTCCCATATCGAAGATATATGCTTTCTCCCGGAGCTGATTCTGAGAATGAACTACTCGTAATGTATAGTCCGTACTCTCCATGCCCGGAAGCATGTCACCATCCTCCATCTTGTCAAATGTATCTAAAATCTCCTTCTCATCTTCCTTCGAGATTGCATAATAAATCATCAACTGCTTCTCCATCTGATGATACAAAAGTCCGTAATTAATATAATGGACTTTCTTGCATTCCGGGCAGGTATACGCAAATAACTTGCCAGACAAAAGATCCTCCTTCGCCTGTGGATTTAATTTCGTATTGATGCTCTGCCATATTGTAAATTCGCCTTCTGTGCCACAATCCGGGCATTTGATTTTCTGTGTGTTTTTTAGGGACATGGGGTTCTCCTTTGGTTTTTTATTTTTGTGTTATGTGTGCTTGAATAAATGATACCATATTTTATATGTATGGTAAAATATTTCAGGAATTATTTAATTGTTCTAATGCCAACGTTCATTTTGATAGTATACAGTACTTCCCTCAATTTCCAGCAAAAGACGATTTATAAAATTTCTTGCTAACTTTCTAACCAATTTATTATGATAAGATTGATTATAATAATTTCTAAGACAATTATAACACGATGTATTTTCATCACAGCATTCTTTACTAACCTTATCCAAACCAGCCTTAAGAGAACCTACAATAGCTTCTTTACTAAGTAATCTTTTTACATGCCCCGCTCCACCTGGAACATTATCATATAACAAGATATCATAGCTTTGCATGTCCAAATTAAACTCTAAAACACCATCAATATCTGTTCTTTCAATGCCCAGAGCAATACTAACACCCTCTAGGAAAGCATATAGAAATGACAATGCCTGTGGGAAACTTATTTTGTCTGCTGCATCCAGCATCGGAATAGTAAATCTGGCAACATCTGTCTCAAATTTATGTCCTAAACGGATATATTCAAGAGTATCATTAGGACAATTGTATTGTTTATAGTTTTTATGTTTTTTCAATGTTTGCGGCATTTTTAATCCTTTTTTTACTATATCACTATAACCACATTCCGGGCACATATAAAATCCAGACTTATTCATAACAAGAAGTTCATCATCACTACTTGTTTCTACTCCCAAAACAGATCCAATAACTAAACGTGTTTCATCTGTTTTTCCTCCACCAACATAAGTAACTTCTCCAGCATATGATCTCTTAGGTTTAAGATAAGTGGTTTCTTTTGTTTCTCCACTTTTAAATCCATAACTAGGTTCAATATAGTATTCCGCTGCCACAACTTCTATATTCTGACCACAATATCTACATATAGTATTATCACCCATACTCAAAAAGATATTAGT
>ERZ1026868.1124-NODE-1124-length-14384-cov-4.657408_pt1 | contig 14384 bp, 9 predicted proteins | sample MGYA00380164_ERZ1026868 | MGnify/ENA primary metagenome ERZ1026868 (study PRJEB33269, sample SAMEA4719800) | human gut metagenome | biome: human-associated habitat; feature: organic feature; material: feces | place: Cameroon | collected 2013-10 ... | reverse complement strand
TCCTAATGCTGCCATTACGTTTTAATTATTATTTTTGTTTTTATTTTTTGTTTCTTGTCGTAGGCTCATTATCAGAAATGTAGCCAATTGCTTGCAAAAATACAAAGAAAATCGCAAATAAGGGAATTTTTTACTATGTTTTTTAGCCTTATCAAGCAAAAACTGCAATTTTTGTAAATAAAAAAAGCACTTGTTGGCTTAAACAAGTGCTTTTTACTGCAACAAATGCAGACGTACCAACTCTATCTTGCGGGATGTGGACTTAATGATTTTGAACTCATACTTACCGAACTTGATGATTTCGTTCAGCTTGGGGAAACTCTGATATTCGTGCAGAATCAAACCGCCCACTGTCATGTATTCATCACTCTCGGGGAGATCAAGATCAAAGAGTTCGTTCACCTTGTCAATCTCCAAACGTGCCGACAGCAGATAATCGCCGTCCTCAGTCATTTTAGCGACATACTTGGACGAATCGTGCTCGTCTTCTATATCGCCGAAGATTTCCTCCACAATATCCTCCAAGCTCACCAGTCCGCTGGTTCCACCAAACTCGTCGACCACAACACCCAACGACTTCTTTTGCTGCAGGAAAATCTGCATCAGTTTCTGCGCCTGCATGGTTTCGGGCACAAAAGGCATTTTGCGCACATGGTCTTGCCAGCGTGCAGGATTGCGGAAGAGTTCAGAGCTGTGGATATAGCCGACGATATGGTCGATGTCCTCTTCGTAGACAATGATTTTGGAGTTGCCGCTCTCTATGAATTTTTGGCGGAGCTCATCGAGCGAGGCATCTGTCTCCACGGCCTGAATCTCGGTTCGAGGCACCATGCAGTCGCGCACCTTGGTGTCGGAAAAGTCGAGCGCATTCTGGAAAATCTTCACCTCGTCATCGATATCGGAGTCTTTCTCTGCATTATCGATACTCGACTGCACCAGGTAGTCGAGGTCAACCTTCGAGAAGCCTTCGTCCTCAGTCTCCTTGTCCATCTTCACTCCCACCAATCTCAAGAGGATTCTACTCAGGAAAGTGCTGAACACACTGATGGGCCACAGCACTACATAACATACGTAAGCCATGGGACTGAAGAAGTTCAACAGCCTGTTGGGGTTCGACTTAAAAAGAGTCTTGGGCAAGAACTCGCCCGTGAAAAGCACGATGATGGTCGAGAGAATGGTATCTGCAGGCACGGTGAAAGCCGCATCCATACCACTGAAAATCGTATTGTCGAACAGTCGCGCTATCAGTATGCCATACACCACAAGGGCGATATTGTTACCCACGAGCATGGTGCTGACAAAGCCGTTGGGATGGTTATAGAATAACGAGACCAAGCGCTGGGTCACCCCGTTCTTGTTCTTGTCCTTGTCCATCTCGGCAAGCATTCGGTTGGAAGACACAAAGGCAATCTCCATGCCACTGAAAAAGGCAGAGAACAAGAGCGTAACCAATATGCCTATTACAAGATTTATTCCTACTTCCATATATTTTTGTCTGTTTCTGTCATGACATTAGTGCATCAGCGGAATGGTAGTAGCACGCTGCGGAGTGGCTCTCTGTCGAAGGTTTCCCTTCACCGAGTCGGGCTGCGAGCGCAAGGTGTCGCTTCCTCCCGAGCCTGTCATGTCGCTCTTCTCGAAACTACCCTTCGAGTTGCTCACATAATAACGCGTCATCTTCTCGTCGCTCCAGAAGTGCGTGCCCTGCAAGGTACGCTCAGGCGTGATGAGTTTACTGAACACATGGCTCGACAGCTCGTGCTTGTTCTCATCCCATGTAAGTTGCTCACTCATAAAGCGCAAGCCGTCCTTGGTGAGGATTCTCACACGACCATAGAGCTTCCATATTCTGAGCTGGTCGAAGTAATAAGCCGTGTCACACTGTATATAACTGTTGATATGAAACTTGTCGTCGAACTGCTCCAGAAGTATGCCTTTGTCAAAAATCCATTGCGACGGATTCTTGTTGACATTCACCTCCCATCGCTCCGTAACGATGCGATACTTGATGACACCAGAGTCGCTGATGAGCGTATTGACGCCATAAGAAGTCATCATTGCCACGGAGTCGCGTGCCCTGATGGCAGGAGCCGTATGTTCCACCTGCTCCTGGCATGCAGCCATCAGCAGGAGAGCGATAAGTCCATATATAAAATGCCTTGTTCTATACATTAATAATATATAAATATTTTCAAGCTTTCTGAAACATCTCTCACTTCGAGGCTTCCAGAAGTTTCCCAAAACATCTCAAACCTTTCCGAAACATTCCGAAGCATTCCGAAGCTTCCAGAAACCAACAATCAGCACAGAAATTCCGTACTGATTACTGCATCTTCCACTTCTTGAACCAGTCCTCGTTGAAGGTGAAGCCGATGTTGATGCGGAAAACATTTTCCTTGATAAGGTCCTTGGCTGAGCGTTTCACCCACTGACCGCTGATATTGAGGAACGAGCGGCTGTTGTAGGAGTTGACGATAGGAATACCGAAACCGGCACTTACCGCAAATTCCTTGGGTCCGTCTTGTCCGTTGATCTTCACATAAGGAGTGGTGTAGCTTACACCGGCACGATACTGTACTCTCTGCAAGAAACGGCGGCTGTACTCGCCATAGCAGTACTGTGCACCGAGGTTGATCTTATGACGATTGCTGTAGCAGCCATCCTTCAGCACATAGTCTCTTCCGTCGAAGACAGGCGCCTTGAGGTCTTCCCACATCTGTAAAGTGTAGTCGAGGCCCACTTTCCACTGTGCCGCATGATTCCACATCAAACCAGCTCCCACCATGTGAGGCAGTTCGAAAGCCTTGTCGATAGAAAAAGATGTGGTGTCGAGCGAGCCGTCCATGGCATTGGTCTTCACCTGATACATATCGGCGCTGGCGCCCAAATTATGCTTGGGCGAATAGGTAAGACCCACCGTCACCCAGTCATTCTTCGACACGCGCTGCGTATACTGCACACCGAAGTCGAGCTTATAGCTTCCCACTCTTGCCGAATAGTTGCGCGAGAGCGAGTTGATATACGAATTGCTGTAGCTGTTGGTGATGGTTCGGTTGTACTTGCCCCACAGGTAAGAGATGTTGGCACCCACCGACAGTCCCTTCACTGGCATGTAACCCAAACCCACATAAGCCTGATGGAATCCCTCATCACCCTCATAGGTATTGGTATAATAGTCTTCCTTGGTTTCTTCGTTCACCCATCCCGACACAGAATAGTTGTAGCCCACATTGGAGAAAGGCAGGATACCGAAGCTCACACCCATGTGGCGGAAAGCGCGGAATGCAGCCACCACATAGTCCAAGTTGGCATTCTTGGCGTTCTTCTTCACGCCATTCTCATTGAAGTTGCTGATCTGACCCGAGATGCCGGCATCGAAAAGGAATGTCAGCGAGTCGACCGAAGAATAAGAAGCCGGGTTGATATAATTTACCTGATTGTGCTCATGAAAGCCAAGTCCCACTCCATTCATACCAGCATTGAAACCAGAAGTCTGGTCGGACAACAAGCCCAACCCCCACTGACTGTATGGAGAATTCATGCCGCTCTGGGCATTCACTGCCAGAGCCAAGCTCATCATGAGAGCTGCCAAAAATAGTTTTTTCATCCTATGATAATTGTTCAAAATTATATTCAGAGTGCAAAAGTATTGAAAAAAATCGAGATAAAAGAAGGAAAATCCAAAATAATAAGGTATTTTTGCATCGTGAAACGTTTTAAATATAATTTTAGGTGCATTTTTGCCGTTTTGTTAATCATTTTAACGACTAAGGCTTCTGCACAACAGACGGAAGCGCCACAATGGGTCGACTCCGTGGATATTTCACTCCTGACCTGCGGACCGGGACAGGAGGTTTGGTCGTATTATGGACACACTGCTCTTCGCATAGAAGACCGTGCCCATGGCAGCGATGTGGCTGTCAACTGGGGCATGTTCTCCTTCAGTCAGGACTTTTTTGTGCTGCGATTCGTCTTCGGACTCACCGACTATCAGATAGGCATCATTCCCATGGATCGTTTCATGGCGGAATATTCCTACGAAGGCAGATGGGTAAGACAACAGCGCCTGGCCCTGACACGAAACGAGAAATGGAACATCCTTACTGCCATAGAGAAGAACAACCAGGAGGAGAACCGCACCTACCGCTACAACTTCTTCTACGACAACTGCACCACACGTGCACGCAACATGATCATCGACCACTTGGCGACCAACTGCACCGACTTCGAGATCAAAACGACACTCTCCACCTATCGTGAGGAGATTCACCGCCTGAACGCCCAGCACCGTTGGGCACGCTTCGGCAACGACCTGCTATTGGGTTTCCGTGCCGACCTTCCTATCAACAAGCGGGAATGGGAGTTTCTGCCCGACAACCTGTCCATGGACTTCGAGGTGGAAGCACGCCAGGACACCGCGCAGCAGCAAGTGTCTTCGTCTAATGTCTATCCACAAAAGCCAAGATACATCAAACTGGTAGACCGCATCTCCTACCTCATTCCTCCACAGGAAGTTGTGGTGGCGGAAGGCAACAGCACAGACTCACAGACGGAAGCCTCCATAGCCGACGTCATCACTCCTTTCGTGGCAGCGACAGGCATCTTGGCGATTGTCTTCCTGCTCAGCCTCGTGGAATGGCGCAGAAAGAAGAATTTCTGGTGGATTGACACAGCCCTGCTCGTACTTACCGGACTGCCAGGACTGATTCTCCTTGCCATGGTGTTCTCGCAACACCCCACCGTGCAAATCAATTTCCAGACACTCATCCTCAACCCGCTGAACCTCATCTTCGTATGGAGCGTCACCAAGAAGATGCGTCAGCACCGTGTGCACTGGTATTACAACGTATGGGCAGGACTCATCGTCGTGGCACTTTTCCTGCAGATATGGCAGGACTACGCTGAGGGCATGGTCATTTTGGCATTATCTTTGCTCGTAAGAGTAGCAGTGAAGTCAACTCAGCTCGACTTGCGAAGAAAATAGACCTCTCGAAGGAAAAATCATCAACACGAAGCCAACAAAGCTTCATAACAAAAAAAATAGAATGGTAAACAGATATATCACCGCCCTCTTGGTTGTCCTTGCGGCAACAGGCATGGAAGCGCAGACCTATCAGCAGGCACTGAGGTTTGCGCTCACCGATATATCCTACGATGAGTTCATCCAGCAGCCCGAGGCCAAGGCGCTCGAAGAAGACATCCTGAGCGTCATCAAGGCCATCAAGGAAGCATCCGAAGACCATCAGAAAGCACAACATCATTTCCCGTCGGCAATACAGAAAGCCGACACTTCTGCCAATCTGACAGAATCCAATCCTTATATTTGTTTTACTCCCCCCACAGAGCCCAAATATCAGGCTCCATACGGAAGTATTGTTATTCGTGGACCCGATTTTTAACATTTATCACCCAAAACGTTGCTGATTTACAGATATTATTTGTACCTTTGCAACCCTGAAAACAATAAAAATCAACGAATAATAATAAAAAACAATATATAAAATGAACTTTAACAAATTTCTGCAGTCATTGTTCGGCAACAAGTCTTCCCGCGACATGAAGCTCATCCAGCCTATCGTGGAGAAAGTAAAGGCCGAGTATCCTAACATCAAGGCCCTGAGCAATGACCAGCTTCGTGCAAAAACCAAGGAAATACAGCAGTATGTACAGAACGCCGGCAAGGCTCAGAGAGAGAAGATTGCTGAGCTGAAAGCCACTATCGAAGACACACCTATCGACCAGCGTGAAGATATCTTCAACCAGATAGACAAGTTGGAGAAAGAGGCACTCGACAACTACGAGGTTGCCCTCAACGAGGTGCTGCCTACAGCTTTCAGCATCGTGAAAGATACAGCCCGCCGATTCGCAGAGAACGAGGAGACTGTGGTCACAGCTACTGAGTTCGACCGCGAGCTGGCTGCCAATCCTGCCAACGACTTCATCACCATCGATGGCGACAATGCCATCTACCACAACCACTGGACAGCAGGCGGAAACGACCTGAAGTGGGAAATGGTTCACTACGACGTACAGCTCTTCGGTGGTACGGTGCTGCACCAGGGTAAGATTGCCGAGATGGCTACGGGTGAAGGTAAGACCCTCGTCGCTACACTGCCTGTGTTCCTCAACGCCCTCACTGGCAACGGTGTGCACGTGGTTACCGTGAACGACTATCTGGCCAAGCGTGACTCCGAGTGGATGGGCCCACTCTATATGTTCAACGGACTCTCTGTTGACTGTATCGACAAGCACCGTCCCAACTCCGACGCTCGTCGCAAGGCTTACATGGCCGACATCACCTTCGGTACCAACAACGAGTTTGGTTTCGACTACCTGCGCGACAACATGGCGACAAGTCCTGCTGACCTCGTACAGCGTCAGCACAACTACGCCATCGTCGATGAGGTCGACTCCGTGTTGATCGACGATGCCCGTACACCTCTTATTATATCAGGTCCTATTCCTAAGGGCGACGACCAGATGTTCGAGCAGTATCAGCCATTGGTAGAGCGCCTGTACGAGGTACAGCGCAAGCAGGCTACCGAGCTGCTCGCCGAAGCAAAGCAGAAGATTGGCGAAGGCACCAAGAACAAGGACGCCAAGATGCTCGAGGACGGATTCCTCGCCCTCTACCGTTCCTACAAGGCACTGCCTAAGAACAAGCCTCTCATCAAGTACCTCTCTGAAGAAGGTATCAAGGCAGGCATGCTCAAGACTGAGGAATACTACATGGCCAACAACAACCGTGAGATGCCAAAGGCCGTGGCTCCACTATACTTCGTCGTAGACGAGAAACTCAACTCTGCCGACCTCACCGACAAGGGAACCGAATGGCTCGCCAAGCAGGTGAACGACCGTGAGCTCTTCGTGCTGCCCGACATCGCCACAGAGATGAGCCAGCTCGAGGCACGCACCGACATCAGCGACCAGGAGCGTCTCGACATCAAGGACGAGATGATGGCTCACTACGGCGTACAGAGCGAGCGCGTTCACACCTTGCAGCAGCTCCTGAAGGCCTACACCATGTTCAACAAGGACGACGAATACGTCGTGATGGACGGCGAGGTGAAGATTGTCGACGAGCAGACAGGCCGTATCATGGAAGGCCGACGCTGGAGCGACGGCTTGCACCAGGCTATCGAGGCCAAGGAGCATGTCAAGGTAGAGGCTGCCACACAGACCTTTGCCACCATCACCCTGCAGAACTACTTCCGTATGTACCACAAGCTTTCGGGTATGACAGGTACTGCCAGCACCGAGGCCGGTGAGTTCTGGGACATCTATAAGCTCGACGTGGTAGAGATTCCTACCAACCGCCCAATCGCACGCCACGACCTCGACGACCGTGTCTACAAGACAGCCCGCGAGAAGTATCGTGCCGTTATCGACGAGATCGAGGAGATGCGCAATGCCGGTCGCCCAGTCTTGGTAGGTACAACATCTGTTGAGATTTCAGAATTGCTGAGCAAGATGCTCAAGATGCGCAATATTCCTCACAATGTGCTCAATGCCAAGCTCCACCAGCAGGAGGCTCAGATCGTAGCCGAGGCAGGACGCTCTACCAACGGCAAGGGTGCTGTCACCATCGCCACCAACATGGCAGGTCGTGGTACTGATATCAAGCTCACCCCCGAGGTGAAGGCTGCAGGCGGTCTTGCCATCATTGGTACCGAGCGCCATGAGAGCCGCCGTGTAGACCGCCAGTTGCGTGGTCGTGCCGGTCGTCAGGGCGACCCAGGCTCTTCTGTCTTCTATGTATCTTTGGAGGACAAACTGATGCGTCTCTTCGCCTCTGAGCGTATTGCCAAGGTGATGGACCGCTTGGGCTTCGAGGACGGCGAGCGTATCGAGAGTCCAATGATCAGCAAGAGCATCGAGCGTGCACAGCGCAAGGTGGAGGAGAACAACTTCGGTATCCGTAAGCACCTCCTGGAGTACGACGACGTGATGAACAAGCAGCGTACCGTGATCTACGAGAAGCGCCGCCACGCCTTGATGGGCGAGCGTATCGGTATGGACATCACCAACGTCATCTGGGACCGCGTGCTCTATATTATCAACAACAACGACTACGAGGGCGCCAAGGAGGACTTCCTCAAGATCCTGGCCATGGAGATTCCATTCACTGCCGAGGAGTTTGAGGGGATACAGCGTGAGGAACTTTGCGAGCGTGCCTTCCAGGAGGCCATGGCAAGCTTCAAGCGCAAGACCGAGCGCATCCAGGCCACAGCATGGCCTATCATCCAGCAGGTGTACGAGAACCAGGGCGCTATGTACGAGCGCATCATGGTGCCTATCACCGACGGCAAGCGCATGTACAACATTCCTTGCAACCTCAAGGAGGCTTACGACACCGAGGCCAAGAGCGTGGTAAAGCAGTGGGAGAAAGTCATCATGCTCCATATCATCGACGATGACTGGAAGGAGAACCTGCGCCAGCTCGACGAGTTGCGCCACTCTGTACAGAACGCCAGCTACGAGCAGAAAGACCCATTGCTCATCTTCAAGCTTGAGAGTGTGAAGCTCTGGGACTCTATGATTAACGAGATGAACGACCGCATCGCCAGCATTCTGATGCGCGGACAGATTCCTGTCATGGAGCAGGAACAGCCCGTACAGGAGGCTGCACCCGAGCAGCGCCCACAGCAGAACTACGTAGAGCAGAAGGTGGACATCGACGCTGAGCGCGAGCGTGCCGCACAGCAGGCTGCTGCCCATCACGACACACGCGAGGGCGCACAGCAGGTCAACCACACTCCTTACCGTGCAGAGCGCATGCCTCGCCCCAACGATCCATGCCCTTGCGGCAGCGGCAAGAAGTTCAAGAACTGCCACGGCAGAAACCTGTAACTCAACTTTCGCAAATAAGGAAGTCAGAGAACTTACTAAAGTTCTATAATCATAAATAATGAAAAAATACCTATATTTGATGACAAGCTCATCATTTATAGGTATTTTTTTCGCATTAATAAGGCATCAATATACAGTTGCCGAGATATTTTTGTATTTTTGCAGTTCAAACGACACAACACGACGTGGCACACAGTTTGCATGCCACGCACGATAACAGAAAAAAGAAGAAAAGGAGATTAAAAAATATGAAATTATCCGAACTCAACACAGGCGAAAGCGGCGTCATCGTCAAGGTTTCAGGACACGGTGGCTTCCGCAAAAGAATCATCGAGATGGGATTCATCAAGGGCAAGAAGGTAGACGTGCTGCTCAATGCCCCACTGCAAGACCCTGTAAAGTACAAAATCATGGGCTACGAGGTGTCGTTGAGACACAGCGAAGCCGACCACATTGAGGTGGTTTCGGTCAACGAGGCCAAGAAAGACAAACAGCTCAAACACGCTGACGAGGAAGAACGCGAACAGGTCATCAACTCGCAGACTGTCGATTCTGAGGACCCCGACGAGCAGGCACTGGGCGACAAGATGCTCGTGGCAGAGCAGGAGGCCGACCGTCTGCACCATGTCATCAACGTGGCACTCATCGGCAACCCCAACTGCGGAAAAACTTCCCTCTTCAACTTCGCCTCGGGCGCACACGAGCGTGTGGGCAACTACAGCGGTGTCACCGTCGACGCCAAGGTGGGCGAAGCCGAATACAACGGCTATCACTTCAACCTTGTCGACCTGCCTGGCACCTATTCGCTCTCAGCCTACTCGCCCGAGGAACTCTATGTGCGCAAGCAGCTCATCGAGCACACACCCGATATCGTCATCAACGTCATCGACACCAGCAACCTGGAGCGCAACCTCTATCTCACCACTCAGCTCATCGATATGCACATCCGCATGGTTTGCGCTCTCAATATGTTCGACGAGACCGAGAAACGAGGCGACAACATCGACTATGACAAGTTGGGCGAACTCTTCGGAATACCTATGGTTCCTACCGTCTTCAAGAACGGCAGAGGCGTAGACCAGCTCTTCGACACCATCATCAAAATGTACGAGGGACGCGAAGGCTCCAATGCCCACTATCGCCACATCCACATCAACCACGGACACGAGATAGAACACGGCATCGAGCACATACAGGAATATCTGAAGGCCGATGACAGCATCCGCCAGCGCTACTCCACCCGATATCTCTCCATCAAACTACTCGAGAACGACAAGCATGCCGCGGAATATGTGAGCCACCTCAAGTCGGCAAAGGAAATCTTCGCCGCACGCGACGAGGCTGCACGACGCGTCAAGGAGGAAACCATGGAAGACAGCGAGACTGCCATCATGGACGCCAAGTACGGCTTCATACACGGAGCCTTGCAGGAGGCTGGCTACGAAACGGGAAAGGCAAAAGACACCTATCAGGTGACGCATCTCATCGACCGCATCCTTACCAACAAATACGTGGGATTCCCCATCTTCGTACTGCTCCTGTTCATCATGTTCTCAGCCACCTTCGTCCTGGGCGAGGTGCCTAAGGGATGGATTGAGGACGGAGTGGCTTGGTTGGGAACAGTCATCAGCACCAGCATGCCCGACGGACCGGTGAAAGACATGCTCGTCGATGGAGTCATCGGAGGCGTGGGAGCCGTCATCGTCTTCCTGCCGCAGATTCTCATCCTCTACTTCTTCATCTCCTACATGGAGGACTCTGGCTATATGGCACGTGCTGCCTTCATCATGGACAAGTTGATGCACAAGATGGGACTTCACGGCAAGTCGTTCATCCCACTCATCATGGGCTTTGGCTGCAATGTGCCAGCCGTCATGGCGACACGCACCATCGAGAGCCATCGCTCGCGACTCATCACCATGCTCATCCTGCCGCTGATGAGCTGTTCGGCGCGTCTGCCTATCTACATCATGGTGATAGGAACCTTCTTCGCCCTGCAGTATCGCTCGCTCATCATGGTGTCGCTCTATCTCATCGGCATCCTGCTTGCCGTCATACTGAGCCGCGTGCTCTCCAGCTTCGTCATCAAGGGCGAGGACACGCCTTTCGTCATGGAGCTGCCACCCTACCGCTTCCCTACCTGGAAAGCCATAGGCCGACACACCTGGGAGAAAGGCAAGCAGTACCTGAAGAAGATGGGTGGAATCATCCTCGTGGCAAGCATCATCGTGTGGGCGCTGGGATACTTCCCCCACAACGAAGAGTTGGGACAGCAACAACAGCAGGAACAGAGCTACATCGGAAGAATAGGCAAGACCATTGAGCCTGTCTTCACACCTCAGGGCTTCGACTGGAAACTCGACGTGGGACTCATCTCGGGTGTGGGAGCCAAGGAGATCGTGGCATCCACCATGGGCGTGCTCTACAGCAACAACGACAGCTTTGGCGACGACAGCGACTACAACGACGAGGACGGCAAATACGAGATACTGAAGAAGCAGATGACTGCCGACCTGCAGAAAACCTACGGCTATAGCGATGCCGAGGCTGCCCATAAAGCGAGCCTCACCGCCTATTGCTTCCTCCTCTTCGTACTGATCTACTTCCCCTGCATAGCCACCATCGCGGCTATCAAGGGCGAGACTGGCAGTTGGAAATGGGCTGGTTTTGCCGCCATCTACACCACCGTCCTGGCATGGATCGTCTCGGCCCTCGTCTTCCAAATCGGAAGCCTATTGTAAATTTAAGTCAAGAATTAGAGAATTTAAGAAGGCATTCCTGCTGAGCTTAGGATTTAACGAGAATTACAAGAAGGCATTGCGGTAGTAATTAACTGCAATGCCTTCTTGTAAAATCGTACCAATTCCTAAAAAAATCAGCAGAAATGCCTTCTCTAATTCTTGACAAAAAAACTTTTCTTCCGGAATAAATTAATTCTCCAATTCTGTACCAAAAAATTCTATTGACGATTCTTTACCCGCCTGCTCAATATCGCGATGATCAGTCCCAACAACGAGGCGATGCTGAGAGCCACACGAAGATTGAAAGCCTCGGCAAGCCAGCCTATCACTGGAGGACCGATGAGGAAACCGAAGAAGCTGATGCTCGACACGATGGTGATGGCGATACTCGCCTTGACAGTGCCCAACTTGCCCGCTATGCTGTAGCAGATAGGCACCGACGACGAAATGCCGAAACCCACCAAGAGAAAGCCCAGAGTGGCTGTAACAAGGTAAGGCAACAACGTGGCGAGAAGCAGTCCGCACAGAATCAGCAGTCCGCAAACCTTCAGCACTCTGGCGGCGCCATAGCGCGTCACGAAACCATCGGCCAGGAAACGTCCCAAGGTCATGGCACCCATGCCTGCCACATAACCTGCGCGGATGAAAACCTCGTCGGGCTTCACCACCGAAGTGAAATACACGCCACTCCAGTCGTAGACTGTCCCCTCACAGAACATTCCCGCAAAACCCATCAGACCCAAGAGGAAGAGCACAGGGTCGATGGTTCTGAACGAGAACTTGGGCACGTCTTCCTCCTCAGCCCTCGCCTGCTCGTCGTTCACCAGGAAGTGGAAACCAGCAGCCAGGATCAGCAGACTCAATGCCAGCACCGTTCCGAAATGAGCCTCTATCGGCAGAACCGTATTGGCAAACACAGCACCCACGATGCCGCCAGCAAATCCACCCAGACTCCAAAGGCCATGAAACGACGACATGATGTTGCGGCCATACAACTTCTCCACTAAGCACGCCTGTGTGTTGGTGGCAATATTCATCAGGTTCGCCATCATGCCGAAACCCACAAGAGACAGCGTAAGATGAAAAACCGTGCTGCTGCAGCCCATAGCGAGGAGCACGGCGGCATAAAGCACCTCGGCAACCACCAACATCTTCTTGCTGCCCAACTTGCTCACCAGCACGCCCGAGAAACCCATCATCAACAGTTGTCCCAAAGGGATGGCGAGCAGAATGCTGCCCAACTGGCCATTGTTGAGATGCAGCAGATGTTTCACATCCGGAATACGGCTTGCCCAACTCGCAAACACCAGTCCCGGTACAAAATAATAAGCTGCCACAGCCACTCGCTTGCGAGCCAAGTCGCTCAAATCACTCATTCGAAATGTCATCCTATATTTCTTTTAACATGAAACTTAAAAACGCGGCTGCAAAATTACGAAAAAATAAACTTTCATCCATCGATTTTTTCCCAAAAAGATAATGCCTTGTCAAAAAATAAGTGTAACTTTGCCCTTCGAACAACAAGAAAATCCAACGCAAGCATAAAACCTTGCCAGTACAGAACAAATAAAACTAAGCGATATGAAGAAACAAATCCTTGCAGCAGCCCTGCTGCTCCTCGCCCTCACCCTGCCAACACAGGCAGCCAAGAGACAGAAAACCAACACCCCACAGCAACTCACCTTCCAGCACCCCTGGCAGGGCAAACGAGTGGCCTACTTCGGCGACTCCATCACCGACCCCAACATCAAGGCATCAAAGGTGAAATACTGGGGATTCCTGCAGCAGTGGCTCGGCATCACACCCTACGTCTACGGGGTGAGCGGACGACAGTGGAACGACATTCCCCGCCAAGCCGACAAACTCAAGGCTGAACATGGCGATGACTTCGACGCCATCCTCATCTTCATGGGCACCAATGATTTCAACAATGGCGTGCCCGTAGGCGAATGGTACACAGAGACTTTCGACAGTGTGAAAGTAGCACGCCACAAACCTGGTGAAATGGTGCAGCGCCGTCACCGCCACTTTGTCATGGACAAGAACACGCTCAAGGGCCGCATCAACATCGCCATGTCGAAACTCAAGCAGATGTATCCCACCAAGCAAATCGTTGTCATGACACCTGTCCACCGTGCTTATTTCTGCTCGGGCGAGAAGAACATCCAGCCCGACGAGATGTATGAGAATGCCCGTGGTGTCTTCTTCGACGAGTACGTCAAGGCTGTAAAGGAGGCTGGCAACGTGTGGGCTGTTCCCGTCATCGACCTCAATGCCCTCTCGGGTCTTTTCCCTCTCTACGATGCGGGCGCTCAGCTCTTCAACAAGCCCGACACCGACCGTCTCCACCCCAACGATCCGGGTCATGAGCGCATGGCAAAAACCATCCTGTATCAGCTCGCCTCCCTGCCCTGCGTTTTTTAGGCTTCCATCATTCTTGGGCTCTTCTCAACACCTTTTGGGGTCATAATAGACGACCGGCGCCTGTCATCTATTGTGACCTCCCTTGGTCTTAATAGACGACCTCGCGGGAGCATGAGTGCAGGTTTTTCTTTTGCAAAGATACAACAAAAAGCAACTTTTTGCAATAGTTTGTTCGGACTTTATGCTAAAAAGTGCCCATATTTTTAATTTTCATACTGAATATCAAGAAGTTATAAAACACAAGAAAATGACAAGATTAGCACACACAGTATTGAAGACAGGTTGAGGTAAACCTTGTCATTTTTGTCAAAGTCATTTTTGTCATTTTCAAAATAAAAAACACATTTTGTGCTCTATAAAGAATATATA
>ERZ1026868.1123-NODE-1123-length-14397-cov-12.102357_pt1 | contig 14397 bp, 19 predicted proteins | sample MGYA00380164_ERZ1026868 | MGnify/ENA primary metagenome ERZ1026868 (study PRJEB33269, sample SAMEA4719800) | human gut metagenome | biome: human-associated habitat; feature: organic feature; material: feces | place: Cameroon | collected 2013-10 ... | reverse complement strand
CGTTATTATTATTCACACCCAAAATTATCATTTAAATAATTTAACTCCCTCAAATACAAGTGTTGCAATTCTTGTTGAAATTTTAAATGCAACTTCCAATTGTTCAACAGAAAAACTTTTCTTGGAGCTCATTTTTTCAAGTTTAGTTTTATAGAGTTCTAATGTTAACTCATCTCCATATAGGGTTTTACGTTTTCATACGAAGTTAATACCATTTCATCCCAACTGAATATAGTTTTAGACAGTTCTTCGATTGCATTTTTGAATACTTCAAAATCACCTGCGCTTTTGAAGATTTTTTTATCAGCCAAATCAACAGCTTCATGAAAAATATTTTGTGTAGTTTGACTAGAATAAATTATAATTTTTTTATTTGGCGTTTTTGTCTTAATGGATTTTACTATATCTAAACCATTATTCTTACCGAGTTTTTCTCCTACACCATTAATATCAACACAAATAATTTGGGAATCCTTTATATCAATTGCATCTAATGTGTCAAAATCTCTTTCAAATAATTGTCTACATTTCCAATCTGATTTGCTCAAGTATTCGATAATATCATTCCTGTTTTGATCATCAATAAATAAGACTCTTGTTTTTTCCTTGATTTCTTCAATACTTAAATTTCTAAAAATATTCTTTTTCTTAAAAAACATTGTTATCTCCTGTATGTTTATTTTAGTTTTTAAATTCCAAGGTTATCACACAATGGCAAAAGTTTTTCAATTGCGGCGACAATGCGTTTTTGTTCGGCAAGGGGAGGGAGAGGTAGCAAAGACTCTCTAACTTTATCAGAATTAAGGTTTTTAACAACAGCACCACTTACAGAATCACAGAACTGATTATAAGCAAAGGTAGATGACAAAACATAGTAGAGAAAATCTTTATTAAAAACAGTTCCTTTTGGACTTATTACAAGCCAACCATCATGAATACATCCGTCAATATTTAAAATATAAGGACGTCCAAAGCTCATTGAATTAGTAAGTAAGAAATCCCCTTTATGAACTAGACGAGTTTTGCTAAGCCCTTCTTTTACTATTTTTTCTGCAGTTTGATTTATATATTTTCCATTCTTATCTGTATCACCAATTTTTATCCAATTATATCCACTTTCATCCGTAGTTAAGTAATCCTTAATAGGTCTGGGTGAACCGCCTCTTGCGATTTCTGTAACTTCTCCCAATCTACACCAGCACCAATTTTCCGGTATCTCAAAAGGAATCTCTTCTTCTTTTATGTCACACGGATTCGAGCCAGCTAACGCTGTCTCTTTTTTTGATTTCCTTTTTCCAGATTTTGCGTTAGCAAAATCCAATCCGTGTGACAATTTTTCCTTCCGTATTTCTTCCAGCAAATCCCGCGCATTTCCTTCGCTGGCTATCTGAGGAACAAGTTTTCCCTGCATGGCTTCCTGCAGGATTGCTTTTTTTGTGAGTGTGCCGATTTTTTCATTAATGGCTTTGAGTTGTGTTTCTTTTTTGCCGTATTCTTCTATGAGCGGCATGAACTTTTCGATTGCAGCGACAATGCGTTTTTGTTCGGATAGTGGGGGAAGAGGGACGATTCCTTTATAAAGTTTATCAGCATTAATGGCAGGATAAGCTACTCCTTTTGCATTGTCTGTATCATTTGCGTAATTATCAAATGTTGGTGACAATAAATAATAAAATAGATATTTATTTAATAGTCCTGGAAAAGAAGTCATCACTGCAAAACCAGTGCTGGCAATAGGTTCTTTCGTGAACTCTTTATCTATAATGCACATATTATGTAAATATGGTCTAACTGTAGAATAAATAACATCACCAAATTTTACAATTTTTCTTGCCCTAGATGGGGCTTTATCTGGTTGGATAAAATTTTCTTTTTCATTTAACTTTTGATGTTCATTGTTAATAGAGCCAATATCAATATAACTGAATTCCTGTTCTGGAGTTTTTTGTCCATGATTATATACTAATTCCCCCAATCTACACCAACACCAGCTTTCAGGAATATCAAATGGAATCTCTTCTTCTGTAATGTCACACGGATTCGAGCCAGCTAACGCTGTCTCTTTTTTTGATTTCCTTTTTCCAGATTTTGCGTTAGCAAAATCCAATCCGTGTGACAATTTTTCTTTCCGTATTTCTTCCAGTAAATCCCGTGCGTTGCCTTCACTTGCAATCTGAGGAACTAATTTTCCCTGCACTGCTTCTTGTAAAAGTGCATTTTTCAAATCTTTGGCGGTCATTTTGGTTCCTCGCTTGACTTTTTCTCAAAATCTGCTATATTAAAAATGTCCGAGTTCTGATTTTTGTCAGCCTGGGGCAACGAAAGGGCACCTTTTGGTGCCTTGTTATGTTTTAAATCCTGCATATTCCACTGATAAAATGTATCAAGTCTTGTAATATAGCAATATACTTTTCCTGTATTCTCTTTTTCCTTTAATACTCCTGCAATAATCTGTTTTATACGCTTTACGGTGATATTGGAATCAATTTTTAAATATACATTCTGTCCTTGATGCAATGCATCCCTAAATCTGTGAGAAACAGCATTTTCTCCACCTGAAACGGACTTAAATTCAGTAAATTCTGCATCCAAAAGTGCGTCTGGATTTTTTTTGATAGGAATTTCTGGAAGAAGGAATACAATATGCCCCTTGTCGGAAGCAATGCGAGCCATCAGGAGTTCTTTTTCAAATACCGCTTTTTGTTCAGAGTTTTTGGGGGTTCGTGAATTTGCCACAAAGACATTTTTATATTGTTCTTCCCAAGTTTCATCAGGAAAAAGAGAAGCTGCAAGATTTGTTGATATGTCTATTAAATTCATGAGTTTGCTTCCTGTAAAAGCGCATTTTTCAAATCTTTGGCGGTCATTTATGTTCCTCTCTTGACTTTTCGGCTTCATCTGCTATACTTGAATTATCGACGTGAGGTGTCTTAGTTGCCCTGTTCGCTGATTTTTCAGCCGCGTCACTCAAGCCTTCGAATCTTTCGGAGGCTTTATTTATTTCATCTAGTTCTATTGAATATATTCTGTGTCCGTTTGCAATACTTTCTTTTACAGTAATCAATACATCAGCCTTTCTACCACTTTGTAAAATTGCGGCAGAAACAAATCTTTTTATTGAAACAACATTTGGGTCATCAGGATTTTTAAGATTTCCATGAGAGGCTACGAGTATTGCGCTCTCATAAAGAGGCTTGATTTTTGCAGCCAATTCAAAATGTTCTGCAAGAGTAAAACCATTTGCTTTTGATTTTTCCAAAGCTTTTGCACTCGTCATTTTGTCGACTGAGTGCTTAGAAAGATTTGCCTCGATTCCGGTTTGAATGTTTATAATTTTTCCGAGGAAAGGTTTTAGAATTGAGAGAAGTTCAGAACGTTTATAACTGGCGTAGCCTTGCTTTTTAATTTGATCGGACATATTTTCTCGTTCCATCAGAATAAAGCAAATAAGCGGAGTTTGTTGCTGAGTCGTAGCAGGAAATTGGAGTTCCCTTTGCTTTTTTTATTTCGTTTTCAATTCTAACGGCTTCAATAAAACGTTTGGTAAGTTCATCGTCTGAAACACCGCAGGTTGAATCCAATTCATTTTGATCCATAATAAATCCTCATATATATTATAGCAGATTTTTTATACATTTACAGTTAACCCCCTCGAATTCGATGGGGTTACAGTTCTCCTTCTTTTAGTTTATAGCATCTGTTCTTATTCCCGCCCATTGCTTCAAGGTAGCCGAATTCAGTCAGCTGGCGCAGGTAACGCTTGGCTGTTGTAGGTGCAAAATCAAAATGCCGCACAAGTTCCTCTGTAGTGATTTGGGATTTATTGCTCATAAAATGCAAAATATCGACCAGTTTCTCGGCTAAAGTTGGCTTTACAGACCACTTATCGACCATGTTCAGCTTCAAAAGCGATTTATCGACCATTTTCTCATTATTTTCGCTCATGGAAGCCTTAAACTGTTCAATTTCTCTTTGCAGATGTTTTGCATGAAGGTTCAACATAAAGTCAATAAAAATACTATCATCATCTTTTTCCCGTGAGTCTATGAGAGCCTGAATATATTCCGCCTTGTCTTCTTTTAGAACTTTTGAAGGAATGAGTCCGTATTCCCACTGCAAAAGATTCATCAAAAGGCGGCTCATCCTGCCGTTTCCGTCTACCCACGGATGAATCGTTACCAGTTCATAATGCGCCCAGAAGCTCAGCTTGTAAACAGAAGGAATGTCTTTTGGATTTATATTTTTGCGGAGTTCATTCAACTTCTGGCAAAATGATTCAAGCTTTGCAGGAACTTTCTGATACGCCATATAAGAGGCTCCGCCAATTCCTGCCGTTACATTTACTTTTCTGAGTTCTCCTTTTGCCGCAGAAAAATCACCTGTAATTGTGTGATACTCGCTTCCAGTCCGTGCCATTACTTTTGCCGAAAGTCTCATAAGCGAATTCACTGTGATTTCTGGATGCTGCATAATCCATTTTATTCCGTATTCATAAGCATTCTTCAAATCCAGATTCATCATCTGTTCTGTAATTGTCCGCTTACTGGAAGTGATTCCTTCATCAAACAAAAGCTGGGCTTCAACTTCCGTAACGGTTGAGCCCTCGATTGCAGTGGAATGAGTAATGATTGAATACAGATAAAACTTTTCCCAGTCTATTTGATTGTTTATTCCGAGTGAGTAATATTCATCTAAAATTTTCTGCAAGGTTCGCTCTGGCATCACAACTCTCCTTTCTGCGCTTTCTGATGAAGCTCTGTAATTTGTGCCAGCAGATTGTCTATATCAGCATTAAGCTTTGTACGCTTTTCTTCGTAATTCTGAATTGTTTCTGCAACACTCAAAATTTCTTCTTCTTCGTGTGGGTAACCGCAAACATCAAAGTTGTAATTTGAATCAATAAGTTCCTGAGCTGTAAAACACTTTGCTTTTGGATTTCCTTCTTCGTCTGTGATTTCTTTACGGTCATTCCACCAGGCAATACAGTCGTCAAAGTGCTTTAATTCCATTGGCTTTGTTTTGCTAAAGTGCTTTCTGTCACTTGGAATATCTACGCGGTAGAACCAGGTCTTGCCGCTTGGTTCTTCATTATTGAAGAAAAGAATGTTTGTTGTAATGCTTGTGTAAGGACTGAATACGCTGCCAGGCAAACGGACGATTGTGTGAAGGTTAAAATCTGTAAGAAGCTTTTTCTTAAGGTTGTTCTTTGCGTTGTCGTTTCCGAACAGGAATCCGTCTGGAACAATTACTGCTGCTCGCCCATTTTTTTTAAGGCGGTACATGATGACTGCCATAAATAAATCGGCTGTTTCACTTGAACGCAAGTCTGCAGGGAAGTTCTGTTTTATATCGTCCTTTTCGCTTCCGCCATAAGGTGGATTCATAAGAATTACATCAAAGGCATCTTTCTGGGTATAGTCCAAAAGTTTATAAATAAGTGAGTTTCCGTGATAAACCTTTGGGCTGTCCAAGCCGTGCAAAAGCATGTTTGTAACACAAAGCATATATGGGAACTGCTTTTTTTCCACAGCATAAATTGAGTTGTAGATTTTTTCTGATTCTTCGTTTGAAATGCTGCCCTTTGCGTCTTTTACTTCTTCAAGTTCTTTTATCCAGCTTGAAAGGAATCCACCAGTACCGCAGGCAAAGTCTGCCATTGTTTCACCAATCTGAGGCTTAATCATTTTTGCCATAAACTGTGTTACAGCACGAGGTGTATAGAACTCACCGGCACTTCCTGCACTCTGGAGCTCTTTAAGAATTGTTTCGTAGATTTCTCCAAAAGCGTGAGTTTCTTCGTAGCTTCCAAAATCCAGCTCATCGATAATATTTACAATCTGACGAAGAAGTACACCGTCCTTCATGTAGTTGTTTGCATCTTCAAAAGTTGTGCGTACAATACTCTGGCGGATTGGTGTGTCAGGTGAGATTTCAAGATTTTTAAGAGTTGGGAAAAGCTTATTGTTTACAAAGTTCAAGAGTTTGTCACCAGTAAGCCCGTCACCTTGATTTTCTGTATGTGCCCAGTTACGCCAGCGAAGTTCTTCCGGGATTATTGATTCATATTTTTCATCTTCAAATTCCCAGTCCTCTTCCTTTGCGTCATATACCTTTAAGAAAAGCATCCAGGCTATCTGTTCAATTCTCTGTGCATCACCGTTAATACCGGCATCGTTACGCATTACATCTCGAATACGTTTTACAAAACTACTTAAGTTGCTCATTTATTTTTCCTCTATCCTATTGTCACACGGATTCGAGTCGGCTAACGCCGCCTCTTTAAACATCGTTATTCGCTGCCATTTTAAAGAATTTTCTCCAAAATTAACAAGCAATCCTATTTCAAGATTTGAGGCTTTTAGGTAATTCAAAACCTGAGCCTTATGAGCTTTTACAAGGTTTGTCACAGCTTTTAATTCTACAATTATCGAATCATAACAAACAAAATCAGCATAGTATTCTTTATCTAATTTCTGTCCTTTATAGACAATCGGTAACAATTTCTCTCTCTCATAAGGAATATGTCTAAGGTCAAATTCTTTCTGCAATGCTTCCTGATAAACAGGTTCAAGAAATCCATTTCCTAATTCATTATGAACTTCCATGCAAGCATTTAATATTTTTGCAGTATATTCTTTTAACATTAACATAAATATCTCCAAGATTTTGCGTTAGCAAAATCCAAGCCGTGTGACAACCTTATGCCACTTTATACAATTCGTTTTCCAGCTCACGCAAAGCGGCGCGGTATTTGTCATTTCCACCGAACAAAGCTGCAATTCGAGCTGGTTTTCCATATTTAGTAAATGGATTCTGTTTCAGAATCTCTGTTGATTCAATATCATAAATGCCAAGTTCGGCATATTTATCCAAAAGTGCATTTATAACTTCGCGGGCAGCTTCACCGTATTTTCCAAAGATATCTCTCTTCTTTACATTCTCTGCACGCTCTCGTCTTGTCAGTGGTTTTTGGTTAAATGCTATATGACAAATAAAATCAAAGTCATCTACATCAGTCATGTTCTGGTCTTTCTTAATCAGCTCAAGATCAATGCCTTTCTCTTTGAGCATGTTACGGATGATTTCTTTTTTCTGCTCACCGTTCCAGGTCTGAATAAAGTTTTCCAATGTCTGGTAAGTTCCAAGAATACTTTCTTTTGTATAATCTTCAATAGATTCCTGTTTTAATAGTTTTCCGTCTGTATCATAAATCGAAACTAAACGCTGAAGGACATTTACTTTAACTCCACCTTTTCCAATAATTGTTTTTGGATTAGGTGTAGGAGGATCTACATTATCAGGGTCATCTCCATCATCATTTGGATTATCTCTTGGGTCTCCTGGTTCAATCGGTGTCTTAGGTTCGGGATTTGGATTATAATCTTCATCCTGTTCAATTTCGCCATCCCAGTCAGGGTCTGCAAATAATCGGCTTACTCTGCGGAAGTCCATAATTGTAAAATGTGTTTTTCCATCATCGTAGCGAAGTCGAGTTCCGCGACCAATAATCTGCTTGAATTCTGTCATTGAATTAATAAGTTCATCAATGACAATAAGCTTTACCATTTTACAGTCACTACCGGTAGAAAGCAGTTTTGAAGTTGTTGCAATTACCGGGTAAGGCTGTGAAACAGAAATAAAATAATCAAGTTTATCTTTTCCGTATTTATCGCTTCCTGTAATGCGGACAACATACTGTTCCTTTACATTTCCCTGATTATCTTTCAGAACCATGTCAGTATTTAAATTGTTTAATGCAACACGCATTCTATCTGCGGCATCTTCTGTAGGACAGAATACAATCGTTTTAGACATACGGTCTGTTTCTTTCAGGTACTTTGTAATTTCAGCTGCAACCTCATCAATACGGTCTTGAATAATGATGTTGTAATCATAATCAGAAAGATTATATTCACGGTCTTCAATTTCGTTACCGTGAATATCTTTCTGCCCTTTTCTTGGCCGCCAGCCATCATCTATATTTGTATGAACATTAATTACTTTGAACGGAGCAAGGAATCCATCTTCAATTCCCTGTTTTAAACTGTATGAATAAACAGGCTCTCCAAAATAATCGATGTTAGAAACATATTTTGTTTCTTTTGGAGTGGCGGTCATGCCGATTTGGGTAGCGCCGTTAAAGTAGTCAAGGATTTTACGCCAGCGTGAGTCAGCTTTTGCGGAACCGCGGTGACACTCATCTACAATAATCAAATCAAAGAAATCAGGAGTAAAGAATTCTTTATACTTTGAAAGTTCGTTTTCAATCTCTTCTTCTGTTTCTTCCTCTTCGTCATTATGATGTTTTGCAGAATCCAACTGCTGGTACAAAGCAAAGTAAACCTGATATGCTGAGATTTTAGATTTGTCTTCTTTCTGAAAATTGATTTTGTGAATTACTTTATCAAGCGGCTTAAAGTCCTGCTGAATAGACTGATCCACAAGATTATTTCTGTCTGCAAGATAAAGAACTTTCTTTTTAGTTCCAGATTCAATCAAACGCCATACAATCTGAAAAGCTGTATATGTTTTTCCAGTTCCTGTTGCCATTGCAATGAGTATACGAGCCTGATGTTTTGCAATTGCTTCAAGAGTTCTGTTTACTGCATTACGCTGATAGTAACGTGGCGGATAACAGTCTGCTCCAGAATAGAAAGGTGTGTTCATCAGTTTCTCTTCAAAACAAAGAGGAACATCATATGCAGCTGATTTTCCGTCAATGTAATATCGTTCACGGTTTTCAACTTCTATTATTTTTTGAGCATCAACACCTTTCCATCGTGTATATAATTCATCTGCTGTCGGGAATTCAGATAAAGGGAATTCTTTTTCAAGACCGGTAGTAAAATCATGTTCAAAAAAACTGTCACCATTAGAAGTATAAACAAAAGGAACATTCATCATAATTCCATAAGTAATTGCCTGTTGCATTCCAAATGAAGATGAATGATTATTATCTTTTGCTTCTACAATTGCTAAAGGGGTTCCTTTGTTATACCAGAGAACATAGTCACAACGTTTACCTTTATCGCGGCTTGGAATATTACCTTTGATATGAACTTTACCGTCTGTAAACTTGTTGGCAGGAGAAGTCTCCATAGTAATTTTCTTTATATCCCACTTTGCAGTCAAAGCTGGTGTAATATATTGGAGTTTTATATCTTCTTCTGTCATGTCTTTTATGTCAAAAATATCACTCATTTTTCACTCTCCATCATCCGCATTCACTTCCATAATATCCCCAATCTCGCAGTCAAGCGCAATGCAGATTTTCCTGAGGCTTTCCATGGAAACATCTTCGCCTTTGCCCATTTTGGCTACGATGTTGCTGGTGATTTTTGCCTGGCGGATGAGGTCGCTCTTGTTCATGTCGCGGTCGATTAGGATTTTCCAGAGTTTTTTGTAACTTGCACTCATTGTAGTTTTCCTGTTTTGATTTCGGTCTTTAAATAGTCATACACATAAAGGGGGCTTTGAAAGTAAAGTCCTGTCTTTGGGTCACAGAGTTTCTGGTAGAGTTCTGAGTTGTACACGGCACGCAAGGCCTGTTCCACGGTAAAAGAAAAATCCCTTACGGGATATGTCGCAAGGTCTCGTGTGGTACATTCAATCTGATATTCAACATCATTCATGGCAGAGTCCTTTGTTTACAAGCGTTTGAACCATGATACAAAAACATCAGACATTTCCTCCATGGTCTTTGCAATAAGAAGCTAATGTATCTACCATTTCCGAATATGCAAGGGTGTGGGCTATATTGTAGTGCTGTTCCAAAAGCGTAATGGCATTAAATCGATCTAGGTAGTTGAATGCCTGTGTGGTGGAAAGCGAATATTTTTTTGCGAAATCGCTTACGAGAGCAACGGTATATTCAATTTTGTCTTTTACAGGTACTTCCGCCATTCTGATTCTCCAACAAGGGAATTATACCATGTTTCTCTTAAATTTTAAATAAAATCTCACGAAATCGGGAGAAAAGCGAGAAAAATATTTCCTAAGGTAGAAGCTAAAATTCTCACTGAGAATTTTTTAAAAGTCAGTGAGAATTTTTAAAAACTTACTGACTTTTTGACCAAGATTCACTGAGAATTTCAGCTTCTGTAATACTTACTCCATGTCTGATTTATAGTTTCCTTGAATATTGTAAATGAAGAGTGATAATAGTCATTATGGATTAAATAAAAATTCTTTTTATCCAAGTAGGTATCACGAAGTTTATTAAAGTGACCCGCCGATTTCAATTTTTCAAATCTTTTATAAACTTTCTTGCTTTTAGGAATTTTATCCCAGTGATATGAGTTTTCATCTGCTTTCTTGTTATGAATTAATCTGCAAAAGTCTCCGTCTTTGTTTTTCGCTAATATAGCGACATCAAAGCTGAACTGCAATTTTCCACAAAATACAAGACGAGATTTAATTGCCGATGTTGAATCTTGGCAATTTCGAAAAACAGGCTCATTTTCAACAGTGATCTTATTCAAAAATGACATTATGTAATTCTTCAGTTCTTGTGGATTTAACTGCGAAATTGACACATTTAGAAATTCAATGTTATAGTCGAGGTCAAAAGATTCATTTTCATTTCTTGTAACAAGATTTTTCATCCCGCTACCGACAAGATAGAAATCAACTTCGTAGCCTTTGTTTTTCAAATCTTGTTTCAGCTGATTTAATTTATCAGAACAAAAAATTCTGAATCTTCGGCTTTCGTTTTTGGGTACATAAGAATACATAGCAACTCTAATAAATAAAAATATGCCCCAAACCTACCATTCAAGATTAGCACTCAAATCGTTAAAGAATATTCTATTTAATGAAAAAAGTCTAGAATCTATTTATGTTCAAATTTTCAGAAAAAACTTGCCGATTGGCACATGAATTTATTATCTTCACGTATTCGTCAATTCTAGCCTAGTAAACAAATGAGCCTAATCAGATTACACTAGTTTCCGACCTCGGATTGAAATAACTTAAATAAAAAAAGGATCAACTTTTATGTCTAACCTAAAACTTATCCACGGCAGTTGTGCCGATCAAACAGCCGATGCAGTAGTAAATGCCGCAAACTCAGGACTCTGGGAAGGAAGTGGAATTTGCGGTGTTATTTTTAGTAAATGCGGTTCTAATGAATTAGCACAGGAATGTTCGAAATTTCAAACTCCGATAAAAGACGGAGACGCTGTAATCACATCTTCCTGCAAAATGAAAAATGCAAAGCATATTATTCACTCAGTCGGTCCAGATTTTAGAATTACACCAACAGCCTTTCTCTAACTTTTTAATGCATACTACAATTCACTAATTCTTTTAAAAGATAACAATTTGCACAGCATTTCTTTTCCATTAATCAGTTCAGGAGTATTTGCCGGTAAGCTTACAAATCCTGCAGGTGAATCTGCAAAACAGTGCGGGAGAGCTTACAGAAAATTCGTTCAGGACTTTCCTGATTATGACATCAATGTAATGCTTTGTGCATTTCAACAAAAAGAATTTCAGGATGCCAAAAGTGCACTTAGCGCTCTGTAGAAATAAGTTTTAAACTATTAGTTTAATGAAAAAATACTACGAATAGATTTATAATGGTAGACTTAAATATAAATAATCAGGAGACCTTATGTTTTGAAGGAATGACAATTTACATGCTCTTTCGAGATAACAAAGAGCACAATAAGCCTCTCATATTCATGTCTATTATGGCGAATATAAAGCTGCTATTGGCATAGATGGAGAATTATTAGCTGGAAAATTACCTGCAAGACAATTAAAGATGGTAACAGGTTGGCTTGCGCTACATGAGGAAGAAGCCTATGCCGCTTGGAATCTTGCAGTTAGCGGCGAACATTTTGAGAAAATTTCTCCGTTAAAATAAACATTCATTATAGGCTCAAATTAAGGCTTATAATGAAAAAGACATTGATTAATCAAATCCAGATGGAAATGTCTGGTGTACTGAACAATGCTCAAAGACAGAAACTGTGTGATGTCCTTGAGCATTGCTTTTTTTTCTTGGATATCGTTGCTTTGGATTCTCAAGCAAAAAATCTTCAAAAACCGTTTAATCAGGTTGAAACTGAGGATTTGCGTGTATACTTAAGCGAATATCAGAAGAGAAACAATGCGTCAAAACAGACAATTGATAATATTCGCCGTATTCTTTCCAGCTTTTTTACCTGGCTTGAAGATGAAGATTACATTTTGAAAAGTCATGTAATCAGTCTTACAGATGTTTTTGCCCGTGCAAATTATGCAACAAAAATTCTCTTTTTGACAGGCCGAATCCAGCTTGTCAAACAAGCCTATTCAAATTATAAAGAACATCTTAAATTAATGTCGTCTTCTATAATGTAGTTTGCAATAGACTGCTAACATTTAAACGTAGTAATGGAATTTACTACGCTCAGATTTTAATTTTCGAAACAGGAAAATCAATTTCTTTAACAATTTAAGAACAATGGATTTTGATGAAAAGGATATTTCCGAAATTATCAAAATTCTTCTGGACCGTCATATTGCAGCTTCGATTGTTGTTCCGAACAGTCAGGAATCAATGAACGCAATGGACTGTCTGATTACTTTCTGGGATTTTGATAATTCTCTTTATGTAAAAGAAAAACTTCGCCAAGGGCAAACAATCCAGCGTAATTATTGTGATAACATGATTGTACGAATCAGAAGAGAAGTTCCTATTTGGAATTGCGTAAAACTTAATTTCTCTATGTCATAGCCTTGTTCTCTATGTCATTTTGTGTTATTATGACATAGAGAATATTTCTTTGGGGTAGAGATTATTACGGAGGATACAATGCATAATTTTGAGTATAAAGAAAATGCTTGTAAATTACTGACACCGGAAATCGTAAATCTTCTCAGTTCAATTTATGAGCATAAGGGACGCCAACAGTTATTTGTAGAAGCAAAGAAAGATGAATTAAATACCCTGCTTGAAATTGCTAAAATTCAGAGTACAAAATCATCAAACAGAATTGAAGGAATTTTTACGACAGATAAGCGACTGGAAGAATTGATGCAGAAAAAATCTGAACCACGAAATAGAAATGAACAGGAAATTTCTGGTTACAGAGATGTACTTTCCACAATTCATGAGAGTTATGATTATATTTCACCTACATCAAATATCATTCAACAGCTTCATAGAGATTTATATTCATACAATCAAAATGGTTTCGGTGGAAAGTATAAATCCAGCGATAACATTATTGCCGAAACGGATGGAAATGGGATTCAGAAAGTAAGATTTTCACCAGTATCAGCTTTTGAAACAGATGAAGCCATGAGACTTATGACAGAACATTTTCTGGAGGAATGGAATAGCGGCAAAACAGATAAGCTGCTTTTAATCCCTATGTTCATATTGGATTTCCTATGCATTCACCCATTTGAAGATGGAAACGGACGAATGAGCAGACTTCTTACTCTTCTTTTACTTTATCGGGCTGGATTCATTATCGGAAAATATATAAGTATTGAGATGCTGATTGAAGAATCAAAAGAAACTTATTATGAAGCATTACAGGATTGTTCTACAGAATGGCATGAAAGCAATAATACTTACGAACCGTTTGTAAAGTATTATCTTGGAATTTTGATTAAAGCATCAAATGAATTTGAAAGTCGTGTTGAATACTTATCTGACAATAAGATTTCAAAGCCTGAAAGAGTAAAACGCTTGATACAAAATACTGTAGGCAAGATAAACAAAAAAGAAATTCTGGAAAAATGTCCTGATATCAGTGCAAAGACGGTAGAAAGAGCTTTAGCCGATTTAGTTAAAGAAGGACTTATTGAAAAGGTTGGTGCTAGTTCGGCAACGGCTTATGTCTGGATAGAGAAGTAATTACAAGAGGCTTTCAGTTTGTTTAGTTCAGACTGGAAGCCTTTTTTATTTAACTTCAAATATCTTTCAAAATAACAGAAAGACTAAGCTTTTTGGAAATCTTTTAAACGTAAAGTTGCGTTCAGATAATCTGATTATTTCTATTCTGTAATCTACTGAATATTCTTGAGTTATTGTGATAGAATAAGTACAACTTATGATTGAGATAGTAGAATTATCAAAAATAAACAATAAAACCGCCTACTCAGTAAACTCATATATTCCTCGCTCGGAAAAATTTTCTTTTTCGCTAAATGAGTTTAAAATAGATCTCTATAAAAACGTACATATTTTAGAGCATCTCAGAAAATTATCCTCATATACTGATTATCTTATTCATGTGTTTAAAACATATGAAATTATCATATCGGAAATTCAAAAAAGAGATGAATTAGAATCAGAAATTAAAAGAAAATATGAAGGATATCAGCAATGGCCGGATTTAAGGAGTCTAAGAACGGCGGAGCTTTAAGGGATAAATATAAATATATGGCTGAAACCCG
>ERZ1026868.1119-NODE-1119-length-14460-cov-10.378827_pt1 | contig 14460 bp, 9 predicted proteins | sample MGYA00380164_ERZ1026868 | MGnify/ENA primary metagenome ERZ1026868 (study PRJEB33269, sample SAMEA4719800) | human gut metagenome | biome: human-associated habitat; feature: organic feature; material: feces | place: Cameroon | collected 2013-10 ... | reverse complement strand
AAATCAATTCTATTACTTCATTCTTCTGTATTCCACTTTTTTGTAGTATCTTTGTAATGACAATAATCTTACGGGAAGTCTTAAAATACCACAAGGCGTAAAAGCCATTAATCAAAACGCATTTGGCGGTACAGGTTTTAATGGTACACTCCAACTCCATGATGGTTTGACAAGCATCAACCAAGGTGCTTTTAGCGGCGTTCCTCTGAAGGGAGAATTAAATCTGCCGAAATCTCTCACTTCTGTAGGAGAAAGTGCCTTCAATGGATGCGATTTTTCTGGAGAATTAAAATTACCTAAAGGTCTTATATCAATAGGCAGAAACGCTTTTGCCGGGAACTGGCGCCTAATGGGTACTTTGGAATTTCCTGACGGTCTTGAATCAATTGGGGCAGGAGCTTTTGCTAATTGCCGTAGTATAGAACAACTTATTTTCCCAGAAAGTCTGTCTAGTATAGGTTATGAACCAACATGGGGAGATAATGGAGGTGCTTTTGCCAACGATTTTGGCATTTACAGCATCGTTTGTAGAGGAGAAGTTCCTGCACACGTATTAAGCGGAGCTTTCAATGGCGTAGCCAAGGATAACTTCACTCTCGAAGTTCCAGAGTCAGCCATTTCCCAGTATCAGGCAGCACCAGGCTGGTGCGACTTCAAGCGTATCGCAGCTCACCATGAGCTCGTTTGCCGCCCATCTGTAGCCTGCGCTTTGAGGACGTTGCATAAGCAGAAATTGGTGATTAACGCCGAAGGCGAATGGGAAGTAGCCAGCAAGCCAGACTGGTGCGAGGTTTCTCCAGCCAGCGGCAACAAGAAGACAGAAGTAATATTGACCATCAAAGGCATGGCCAAGACTGCTGATAGACGTGAAGGAAAGGTGGTATTTCGTCTGAAAGATAAAGACTACACCCACGAATGCAGCGTTTCACAGTATGGCTATGAATATGGCGAGGACGAATGGATTACCTTGCAGAAGGCTACCAAGGGCAATAAGGGTGGAATCAATATTGTGCTGCTCGGCGACGGCTTTAACGCAAAGGATATTGCCAGCGGCGAATATCTGAAGGATATCAAGCAGGAAGTGGAGTATTTCTTCGGTATTGAACCATATAAGACTTATCGTGATTACTTCAACGTCTATACCGCCATTCCGCTTTCTACGGAATCGGGCGTGGGAACCGTGAATACCATCCGCTACAACCGATTCAACACCACCTTTACTGGTGGCGTAGGTCTAAAGGCTGATTATGATGAAATATTCGATTATGCTTTAGGTGCACCAGCTGTTAACAAGGGCAATCTGAATCAGACGCTGATAATCATTGTTCCTAATTCTACCGATTATGGTGGCATCTGTCAGATGTGGCCAGACGGATCAGCAATTGCCTTCTGTCCTAAGAGTACCTACGGTTATCCGCTCAACACCCGTGGCGTAATCCAGCATGAGGCAGGTGGACACGGATTTGGAAAGCTGGGCGATGAGTACATTTATCACAACGCCTTCATAGATGCTTGTGGCTGCTCTTGCTGCGGACACGTTCTCGAATTCAACGCTGCCAAGTCGCTCGGCTGGTACGACAACCTTGAACTTACCGGCAAGATGCACAGCGTGGGCTGGAGCCATCTGATCTTCGACGACCGTTACAGCGACATCGTAGACATCTATGAAGGAGGCTACATGCACAACAGAGGCGTCTTCCGCTCGGAGCCGAACTCCTGTATGAACAACGATATTCCTTACTATAGCACCATCAGCCGTGAGAGTATCGTGAAACGCATCAAGGCGTATGCTGGCGAAACATACAGTTTCGAAGACTTCGTGAAGAACGACAAACGAGATGCAGGAATCGTAGAGAGCCGCGCTTTCGGTGGCAATGGCGACCAACGCAATGCAGGAACCTATCAGCATGCTCCTGTTATCCACAAGGGCAGTCCATTGAAGATGGCAAAGGTTAGAAAGCATCGCTAATGGCGAACTCTATGTTTAATGATTGTATAGACAATTAAAACAAGATAAAATGAAGAAACGCATAATAAGAATCGCAAGTTTAGCGTTGGTAATATTAGGTATGGTATCTTGTAGCGATGAGCAGGAAACTGCTCTTCGCCCACAAGATGCGAAATCTATACCTATGACTTTTCTGGTGAACCATCCTGGACAAGCATCACGTGCCACAGAGACCAACTTTGAGAAGAATGATAAGATTGGACTCTACGTGGCAGACGCAAAAGCGCAATTGGAAATAGGTGGCAACCTTGTGAACAATGAGGTTCTTACCTACGATGGAAGCAAATGAGCTGCTGCAAGAGCCCTCTATTGGGACAAAGGCACATATACAGCCTATGCTTATTATCCATACATCGAGAATGTAAGCAGCATCACAGACCAACCATTCAGCGTAGCTCTTGACCAAAGAGTTGCTAAGACTGCTACATCCCTTGGTGGATATGAAGCCAGCGATTTGCTCTTTGCTACCAGCAAGAACATCTCAGCATCAGCCTCTCCCATAAACCTTACCTTCAAGCATATCATGAGTAAGCTGAAGATACGTTTGGTGAAAGGCGAGGACTTTGAGGGAGAAATGCCAGCTACAGCAGATGTGTATATCCACAACACAGTGCCTATAGCCACTGTCGATTTGCAAGCAGGTGTGGCTACTCGTTATGTAAAGGGAACCCGCCATACCATTGTTGCTCGTCAAGACGATGAAGCCAGCTATTCTGCCATTATCGTTCCACAGCGCATCGACAACAGAATGCCGCTCATCGAAGTTGTGATGAATGGTGTGAGCTATCTTTATGAGAGCAAGTTCCAATTTAAACCAGGAATAGAGCATCTCGTAAATCTTATAATCTCAGACAATCCTGATCAGGTGAAGATTGAGATTGGAGGTGAAATCCAGAACTGGCAATAATAGGCATACACGAGTCTGATAATTTAATATTATCGGTCAATTTATTCGTAATTTCAATAGAGGCAGTAGTCATAAAGCTACTGCCTCTATTGGTTAAATAGCTAATGATATTTAGCCATTCAATATTGCAACAATTATCGGTAAATACCAAATTTTCAGTCACTTATATTCCCTATAACATACGCTAATTAACAATAGCTATTTCTGCAATTGATTGATTATCAATTTATTGAATAATGTACAAAAGTCTTAAAAACTGTAAACGCTTTGTGTAATTGAAGAAATTTTCGTACCTTTGCACACGATAAGAATAAGGATAGCAATTCTCAATACTCAAATTACGAGATGTTATTCGCTAAGGTATCTAACGGAGTTGAGACTATTTGAGTTTAGAGTACTTGTGTTTTTTGTACTTGGTCTCTTGCGTTCGTGATGAACTCTGAAAACTCCATAAAACTCAAATTATGAATTTTAAGGAAAAGATTGTAAGACTATGTATTCTATTTATTTTTGTACTAACTTCGCAGATTTCTGCATCTGCTAAAGAGTCTTCTACTTTCAATTGGCAGCCTGTTATTGATGCTATTATTGAAGTAGAAAGCAATGGGGACACAAGAGCTAAGAGCGGCAATTCTGTCGGCGCAATGCAGATTACCCCAATCTTGGTTGCAGAATGTAATAACATTCTTCGCAGCCGCAATCAAAAAAAGCGTTATAAGCTTTCTGATAGATTTAGCTTGCAAAAGTCAAAGGAAATGTTCCTGCTGATGCAATCGCAGTTTAATCAGGAGAATAATGTTGAGAAAGCCATTAGGGCTTGGAATGGAGGAAACAACTTTAGTAAGAAGAGAACACAGCGTTATTATGAAAAGGTGATGTGTGTGTTGAAATCTAATGATTAATATCATTAAATAAAAATAGCCAAGAAAAGCTTTTGCGTTTCTTGGCTATTTTGTTTTTAATTACTGTTTACGCTTAACAATATTGATTATAGCTTAAGCTTATCTGCATAATACATTATTGCTTGTCGTGTAATTTTTTCAGCCTCAGCTAAAGAGCAATCGAGGTGACCTCCGCTGGCATTGAAATGTCCGCCACCATTAAAGAATTTCTGAGCAACTTCGTTTACCGAGAAGTCGTCGACAGAGCGCAAGCTTACCCAAATGCAATTATCTTTTCTATCGTCTTCGCGCAATGAGATAGACATCTTCATACCTTTTATGCGTAGAGGCTCATTTACGAGTCCCTCTGCGTCTCCTTTTATGAAGTGGTAGTCTTTCATGTCTTGGCGTGATAGAGCGTAATATGAGGCATGCAGATCCTCAAATACGTTAAGCTTCTGGCTCATTATATATCCACGCAGTCTGATAGCCCAAGAGCTATAGTTGTTGAATACGTTTCGATATATCTTGTCTTTATCTATATTCTTTGTGAGCAGTTGGCAGATGATGAAGAATATTTCAGGGCGGTTGGAATTATATGTAAACCCGCCAGTATCTGTCATCATACCGCAATATAGGTTAGTTGCGAATTTCTTATCGAGTTTATCAAACCCACCTAATTGCCAAACGATATGGAATATTAGTTCGCATGTTGAGCTCATCTCCTCGTGTGATACAGTTACAATGCTATCGATAGCCGGTCCCATGTGATGGTCTATGAGCACCTTTTCGGCTTTGCATTCCACTAATTCCTTTTCCATATCCTGCAGTCTGCTTGGCTGGTTGAGGTCAAGGCAGAACACAAGGTCAGCCTCTTTGAAAGCTTGTGAAATGCGTTCTTGATGCTTGTCGTATCGAAGTATCTTCTCGTTGTCTGGCATCCATGCAAGGAAGTCAGGGAAAGCATCAGGCATTGCTATTATAGCCTCTTTGCCAAAGCATGTGTGCAGATATTCTGCCCATGCCAAAGTAGAGCCCATGGCATCACCATCTGGCGACTTATGTGCACATATCACTATACGAGAAGAAGCCGCTATCTTCTCTTTGAGGGTAGCGGCTTCTTTATCAGTTAAGATATTTTTCAGCATTAGAATAGTTTTGAAGGATAAACGCCCTCGTCGATGAGTTTCTGAATACGATCAACTGTATCCTGACGGTCAGCAGCGTATGTCACACCGAACCACTTGCTTGTAGTATCAAGAACCTGAACAGTAGAAGTCTTCTCGTTGATGAGTTTGTTCACCATCAATGGAATAAAGAATTCTGCCTTGAGGTTAGAGATATTCTTTGGATCAGCAAGGAACTCCTTGAAATATTCCTCAGAATGCTCGAAATAGTCAGGAGTGAAGCCCCACATGTTCATAGAAACAGGAGTGTTGTCTTCTACTGCTACCCATTCGCCATTCTCGTCCTTGTAGCAAACAGGACCATTTACGCGCATGATTTCTGTACGCTCAACAACAGTTGTGAGGTTGCCCTTGTCGTCCTTTGAGCAGATACCACGAGCTACGGTACCATTCTCGCTAAGAGTGTTACCTACGCGGAAACCTACCATTGCATACTTGTTCTTTGAACCCTCTGGAAGTTCAGAAAGGAACTTGCCGATAACCTTGAAAGCATCACGGTTATAGAAGTCGTCGCAGTTGATAACGCAGAAAGGCTCCTTGATAACGTCCTTTGCCATAAGTACAGCATGGTTTGTTCCCCATGGCTTCTCACGACCCTCTGGTACAGAGAATCCCTCTGGAAGAGCGTCAAGGCTCTGGAATACGAGCTCTGCTGGGATGTGACCTTCGTATTTAGACAATACCTGCTCACGGAACTGCTCTTCGAAATCACGACGGATAACGAAAACAATCTTACCGAAGCCTGCCTGAATAGCATCGTAAATAGAATAATCCATGATGGTTTCACCGTTTGGACCCAGACCGTCCAACTGTTTCAAACCTCCGTAACGGCTGCCCATACCAGCAGCGAGGAGTAATAATGTTGGTTTCATAATACTATATGTTAAATATGTTAGTTTGAAAAGTAAATCTACCTTTTTATTAGGTTGTAATGGCTTTTATAAGAAAACCATAAGACCATACTTTGTATACTCTGCAAAGGTAATACTTTTTTCGTTACTTTGACAGCAATGGCATAGTTTTTTGATGTTATGTATTCCTTTTTTTGTTGATAAGTAGCAGAATTGCCTTAGAATGGGTAGCCAATAGCCAAATGTAGCGTCTGGCTCTTCTTAAAGCTTGGCACATTATAGAATCCACTCTTATAAGGCAGATGCAGACCGATACCCCAGTCAACGCGGATAACGAAGAAGTCGAGGTCGTAGCGCAAGCCTACACCTGTGCCCATAGCCATTTGGCTAAACATGTTCTTAAACTCAAACTTGCTCTCTGGTCTATAGTCGTTGTCCTTCAACGACCACACGTTACCAGCATCAAGGAATACTGCTCCATACAGATTGCCAAACAATCGTGGTCGGTATTCAAGGTTGAAGAGCAACTTCATATCTCCCGTTTGGTCAAGATATGATGTTGTAGCCTCTGTTGGCATATATCCACCAGGACCCACTGTACGCATCGTAAAGGCACGAATGCTGTTGGCACCACCTACATACAACTGTTCATTATATGGTGCTGCCGACGAGTTGCCATAGCTCCATATTATTCCCGCAGCAGCATGAGCCACAAATTGGTCGTGGTCGTTAATGCTCCATTTCTTTCTCCAATCAGTCTCAATCTTAAAGAATTGGGCATAAGGATTCTTAAACATTTTCTTATCCTTGCTGTTCCATTTATGACCGAAAGCAAGATAGCCGGTAGAAAGTATGTTTCCAGCCTCGCTAATAGACATCTGCCAGAATATAGGATTGCGATATTTCTCCGGGCTGGTATACATATATGTGTATTTCATCTTAGGCACAAACTGGTCTTTCATTGATACCTGAAGATAAGCACTTGTATTCAATACCGAATCAAACTTTGCCGAATGGCTCGACATATAGTCGTACTGCAGAGTGAGAGGTGAGAACATGTGCATAGAAGTCGCAGATGGTTGGAAAGTATATGTAAGCTCGCCAGATACCACATGGCGCTTAAAGAATCCTGCTCTGTTTATCACATTCGATGATGCCTTGAGCAATGTAGAAGGAGTGACATTATATCTACGACGCTTTAAGAAAGGTACCAACAGACGTGGAAATTCCAACGATGCATCAGCGCCATATTGATACGAGTGAGCATCGTCAGCCGAACCCGACATAGAGTGTCCCATTTGCCATTCGTATGATCCATTGAGGTTGATATCCAACTTCTCTCCACCACGAAAAGCATTTCTCTTAGTGAAACCTATAGTCATGGCAGGTCCCATACGTCCGGTCGTCTTGCCCTTGTAGTTTGTCTCTACATAGAAGTCGTATGGCTTGTCGAAAACACAGTTTAGCAATAAGTCGAGAGTGTCGCAAGCTGCAGTGGTATCACGAGGAGTAAACTGGAAGTCTACCGACGAAAACATACCCTTGCTTGCTATTCTGTTGTTCGATTCCGTATGCTTAGAGTAGTCGTATGGCTGACCATGTCTAAGTTTCATGTCGCTCATTATCACTCTTGGTCTCACAGGTGGCTTTTTGCCATTGAAATAAGCATGGAAGAAATAGTAATGGATGGAATCCTTCAATTCCTCCATAAAGGTTCGTCTTAGGTTGATGCTGATATTACCAATATACCATTTCTTCAATGCCTTTTCTGGCAGCTTGTCAGCCAACTCCACATCCAGCTTCACCTTGCCAGGAGTGTTCACCGTGTCGGCACGATATGATGCATATGATGGTTGATAATAATAATATCCGTTGTTGCGAAACAAGTTGCTCAAGCGATTGCGTTCAGCATCAAGCGATACCACATCAAAAGGCGAGCCTGATTTAATCTTTGCTTCATCAGCCGATGCCGCTATCAGCGAGTCGGCATTCAAAGGAAAGTTGGAATAAGTCACGGTGTCGATAGTAAACAGATGACCACAATCCACATGATATGCTATCTTTGCTTTAGGATGTTTAGAATATGGTTTCTCCTCGTAGTTCACAGTACCACGGAAATATCCATGATTGCGCAACTGTGATTGCGCAACCGAAGCTCTAAGCGCAGGATTCACCCAGCTCATCAATACTGGCTGATTACCAAAAGTCTTTGTAACCCATTTGCCTATAGGTGATTCCGACTCATGGAAAGCATTCCATATCCACAAGCTGTAAGGGAAAGGAGAACGATAATAGCTACTACCAAATATTGCTCCATTCGGTGGACAGTCGAGTGCTGCCTCTATTTCCTCTTGAGTGGCAGTAAAGTGTTCGTTGCTCTCATAGTCGGTATATTTTATAGGCTCCAGACCTGTATACAGTCTGTCGCCTTCAGGCACTTCGCTTGTCGACGAACAAGCAAAGAGCGCTGAGCTAACGGCTATAGTTAAGAGAAATCTTATTATTTTATTCATTTTTGTGTGCTTTTAGTAGAGTCTGTCGACATGATGATAGGTGTCTTCACATCCTTAAATCTGAAGATATCCTTGAAGTTTTGCAGTTTTCTTCGCCAGATGAAACCTCCGCCATATTCACCAATGTTACCTTCAAGCCAATCGTAGCTGTCGCGGTTGTAGAACACGTTTAGATATTGTGTAGAAGCTTCGTTCAAACGGTATTCAAACTGCACATTATTAAAGAAAGTCTCGTTTTGGTTTGCCACATCCGAGCCTGTAGATAGCTTTCCGCCTACTATAATCTTCAATCTGTTGTTCCAGAATCGTTTAGCAAACTTGAATGAGTAGTCGGTACGCACATTTCCCGTTGCATCGGTAGTGTTGTCGAGTCCGAAGCTTAGGTCGAGTGTGCGCAATGCGTTACCCGCAATACCATTAATCTGACTCTGTAAGAATGAGTTTAATGCCGAGTTCATAGAGAAGCTATTGGTATTGCCGTCTGCCAAATACATACCTGTGGTAAGCATGGTGATAGCAATCTTTCCGCGTTCTTCGGTGCTCATGGTGTTGAGCTCGTTGCTCAGCGACATGTCCTGTGGCGCATATATCACGAATTCAAGTCCCATATCCTCCAGCGTCTTTGTTATTATCACGCCACATTTGAAGTCTACCGAGCGGTTGTTGCCATTGGCATCCGACACTGTAGCCTTAGTATCCTCAAGTGCTGTGATATTGAGTCGTGGATTCATAGGGTCGCCAGTAAACTCCACATAGCTACCATCCTGAATAACGAATGTCTTCAATGGAATCACAGGCAATGAATATTTCATCTCGCCATTGTTGAGAGTATATCTACCACGTAGCGACAGTTCGTCGATGGTGTTGTATTTCATCCTCAAGTCGCCACCACCAATAAGGTCTACATAGTTCGACTTATTAGCATTCAGTGCACATAGAATATGAGCACTCTCGTTGATGCTTATGTTCATGTCCATGCTGAAGCCATTCAATGGTGGACGCTCTATATCCATGGTTGTAGAATCGGCAAAGTTTGTAAACTTCACCAAGTCTTCCAACTGGTTGTCTGTGGTTATAGGGCTATCCTTCAGCACATATGTCATATCTGTAGAACCCAGCACATCCAGCTTTCCTCGCATCTGCAAGTTGTCTATCGCTCCCTGCATTCTTGCATAGAAGTTTACGTATGCTTTGCCATAAGCTTCCGAGCGAAGGTTCTCTTTAGAATCTATGAGCAAGAAGTTTTCTGCCTTCATCTTTATGTCGGCATACATATTGTCGAGGTCTGAGAAGTCAACATATCCAGCTGCCACCAATGGCTTGTCGTTATGCGAATACATCTCGAAGTTCTCAAAGAGTAGTCGGCTGTTAGTGATAGTCACAGGGTCGTTGTCGAAACGCAATTCCACGCCATAAGGCTGGCTATACAGATATGCCGAGTCGAGATACACCTCGCCATTAACCTCAGGCTTCGTTAGCGAACCCTTTATTGTTAGTCCGCCTTCGCCATATCCCTTTAGTCCGAATAGCTGCTCTGGAATAAAACCATTTACCAATGATAATGGTGTATGGTCTAATCCTAACGAAGCATCCAAATGTCCGTCGCCTTCTGATATGTATGTACCAGTAAGTGTGCATACCTCTTCGCCGTTGTGCATCAGCACACCGTCAACATAATGCGAACCATCATACTTCGGCATATATGTGAACTCCGTACCTACAGTTCCCATCTTGCATCCCTCGTATACCATGTTTGCTACTTGTAGCGTAGATGATAACGATAGCTCATCTTTAGTCTGTATAGCATGGAAGTCGCCATCCAGCACACCTGTCATATTAGGAGTGAAAGGCAGCAATGCAAAGATGTCGTCCAAGTTCAACTTGTTCACACTCAGCGTTATGTCCTGTAGTGCATCCTCGTTTGCGTCGTTGGTATATATCTGCAGACCAGTACCGTCAGAAGCCTTCATCTTCAAGTTTGCCGACACACGGTTGTCTTCGGCAAGGAAGATGTAGTTGTCATTGTTCACCCCAAACTTCTTATATCCCAACACAGGGTCGTCGCCAACGAATGATATCTTTATGCCATTCTCCTCCATGTTGGCAGCCATGTTTGCTGATAGTCCCAGTCGGTTTTTCCAGTCATAGAGTTTAGATTCTATGGTAGTTCCACGTTCCGTTATTGTACCATCAACTATAGCGTTGAACACATAGTCAGGATTGTTCTTGTTGTTCTTCACCTGGATGCTGTATTTCACATCTGTCTCGTCCGACTTGACGCTAAACTTCGTTGCATCAATGAGTATGCCACCCACGGTTATGGAGTTTACGTTAGCATAACCATTCAGTCCGGCTATAGGCGACGATGCCATATCCATGTCTATGCTCTTGCATTCCATGCCATAGTGCTTCAATAGTCGAGCAAAAATATTATTAGAGCCCGATGAGAAACTGATTCTTGCATTAGGCAGACGCTCTCTCAACCTACTTTGGTCAATATATCTGTCCTTCATCTGCTTCATCACCTCGTCCGACACACTCATCAGCTTATCCATCAACATCTCGTAGCCACCGCTTGCATCCATATTCAGATGGAAGTCGCCGGTGTTTACAATGGCATGAGTGGTATCGCGAAGAGCCAGAATGTCCAAGTCTATATCCTCAGGTGTATATTCTCCGTCTTTATCCTGTATCAGTATGTCGCGTATTGTTCCTTGCGCTCTATGGTCGTTAGTGAGGTTTGAGCTCACATCGAGCTGAGTGCTCATAGAAATCTTTAGCGGACTCTCCACAAGTCGCATCTTAAACAAGTCGAGCTCATGCAGCTGACATGCCAACGATGCTGTAATTTCCTTACCATTGGTAAGAGCATTCAATGCAATATTGCCATTTATCACCTTATTGTCACTCACGATATCGGCAGCTATCTTACCATTGTTCACCAACGCATTTCCCTTAATGCCGTCAAGGTTATAGCCTTGGTATGAGAATTGCGACAGATTGATATCTGCTTCGAGCTTTGTCTTTGGCGACATCATGTCGAAGCCCTTGCCGGCAACAGCCACCTCGCCAGTAAGTGGCGATAGTCCAAGTCCGCAAGTGAAATGTTGCAGCTGTAGGCTTCTTGCTTTTATATTTGCCTTATAGCTGTTGTTGGCAAGGTTTATTGATGCCTTTCCGCCTACGCTTCCCTTGCCCTCTGATATGTTGAATGCTGTGGCATACTTCTTCCCGTCAACATCCACCTTACCCTTCAGCGCTATGCCACTTGGTATGTTTATCATCTTTGCCACGCTCTTGTCGAGTAGGGTAGTGGCAAATTTCAGGTTATATGTCTTTGCCTCTATGTTGGCATGAGCTTTTAGATGGTCCATGTCATTGATGTTCCAAGCCTGTCCAGATGCTTTCAGCTTCATAGCCGAAGGCAGTTCCATAGCCAGGTTGTCAATCTCCATCTTCCTCATGTTGCCATGCACAATGGCATCTATCGCCAGTGGATTATAAGGCCATTGGCGCTTAAAAGCTGTTGGCATATCAGCCATAAAGATCATCAAATCCTTCTTGCCCAATGCGCCATGTAGCTTCACATGCAATGCGCCAGGATTCTCGTCGTCGAAGGCATTGAGATCCATTGTTAGCTTAGCCGAAGCCTCCGAATATGGAGTCTTCAGTGTTATCAATGGCAACTTCAACTTCGTAGAGTCCATGCCTATAGCGCCTGTGATATTCGAAACCTCTATACCCGATTTCTCTTTGAATGCACAAGCTCTGACATTCATGTCGAGGTTCGGACTGCAATAAGCAATATCCTTTATCGATAAAGCCATGTTGTCGAGCCTTATATGGTTCACATCCAGTCCCTTAGCCTTTGGCTCAAAGTTCTGGTCGTAGGCAATATAGCCTCCGCGCCAATCCACCAAGCCCACTTTATATATAGCTTTATATAGATCGAAGAATCCCTTCTCTATATTCGCTTTCTTTATTCCTAAGCCTACCGACATAGTGTCGCCAGGAGTTGTCAAAGCAATGTTTGTTTGCTTTATCGCCAACTTCCCAACGTTTATCTTCCAGAAGTTTTCGCTCTCAGTAGTATCCTCAGGCACGCTATCCGTCAGTGCAATATCCACGTTAGCCTTGTCGAGCAATGCCTCGTCAAGGTTCATGGTTTCTGCACCAAGGTCTATGCCGTGGGCTTTCAAGCTAAGTGTACCTATGTTTCCTTTAACCCTTGCCTGGGCTATAAAGTCGGTGGTGTTGAGCTTCATATCGTTAAACGATAGCTTGTCTATCTCCACACGGCTTTGCAATAATGGCAATAGCTGTATATCAGCAACAACCTTTCTGATGTCGGCAATAGTGTCGACATCAGAAAGGTTGTTCTCTATAGGGCGTGTCACTCTTACGCCCTCAACACCTAAATCTAAAGGAAAAACAAGATGCACCTTGTCTACAGAGATATTCATCCCTGTTTCTTCAGAAGCATATTCTGCCACTTGTCTTACAGCCCAGTTCTGAAAAGGGGGAAAGTAAAACAATACAGACAATAGAACAAGCAGCACTATTGGCACCGATATTGCTATGCCACAGCCTCTGAGTATTTTCTTCATAGATGTTATTTGTAGGTTATCGTTATCTCTTCACTCCTGCAGCCAAAGCCCTCCACAGATTGTCGTCGGGTAGGGGAGAATCGAGAGAAATTAATTCTTTCGATACAGGGTGAACAAATTCAACATGATGCGACAGTAGCGATATGCTACCATCAGGATTTGAGCGTTTAGCTCCATATTTCAAGTCGCCCTTTATAGCACATCCCATGTGTGCCAACTGGCTTCTTATCTGGTGGTGTCTTCCTGTTAGCAGTTCCACTTCCAGCAAGTTGTAATTATCCGTACTTGCTATCAGCTTATATCTCAACCGTGCCTTCTTCGACTTTGGCACCTCGCGGTCGTAAACATAGGTTTTGTTCTGCTTCTCGTTTCTCACCAGCCAGTTTTCCATATCTCCTTCCATCTGGCGTGGGGCTTCTTTCGTTATAGCCCAGTAAGTTTTGTGTATGTCTCCTTTGCGGAACATCTCGTTCAGTCTTGACAAAGCCTTCGATGTCTTGGCAAACACCACAAGCCCCGAAACAGGACGATCAAGGCGATGTACCACGCCGAGGAACACATTCCCCGGCTTTTGGTACTTCTCCTTAATATATTCCTTCACCGTTTCAGACAATGGCTTGTCGCCAGTCTTGTCTCCCTGAACTATCTCACCACTCTCTTTATAGACAATGATGATATGGTTGTCTTCGTAGACTACGGTCATAATGATCTTTTAATACCTAATATTTTTTTCTGTTGGTATTATTATTACATGTTCATACCGCCATCAATCTGGATAACCTGTCCAGATACATAGCTTGACATATCAGAAGCCAAGAACAAGCAAACATTTGCGATGTCCTCAACCTGACCACCACGACGAAGAGGAATCTTCTTCATCCAGTCTTTGCGAATATCCTCTGGCAACTGAGCTGTCATAGCAGTCTCAATGAAACCAGGAGCAACAGCGTTAGCACGTACACCCTTAGGACCGAGCTCCTGAGCGATACTCTTTGCCAAACCAATCATACCAGCCTTTGAAGCTGAGTAGTTGCACTGACCTGCGTTACCATGAACACCTACAACGCTCGACATGTTGATGATAGAACCGCTGCGCTGACGGAGCATGATAGGAGCACAAGCGTGGATAAAGTTAAACGCACTCTTCAAGTTTACGTTCAATACAGCATCCCACTGAGCCTCTGACATACGAAGCATCAAACCGTCCTTGGTGATACCAGCGTTGTTTACCAATACGTCGATTGAGCCAAAGTCTTCCTTAATCTTATTTACAACAGTCTCTGTCTCTGCAAAGTCTGCAGCGTTGCCTGCATATGCCAAGCACTTTACGCCCAAAGCCTCAATCTCCTGACGAGTAGCCTCGAGACCTGCCTTCATATCATCATTCAATACGAGGTCGGTGAAAGCTATGTTAGCACCTTCCTTAGCAAACTTCATGGCTACGGCCTTGCCGATACCACGTGCGGCACCTGTAATGAGTGCTGTCTTACCTGTTAATAATCCCAT
>ERZ1026868.1117-NODE-1117-length-14481-cov-4.255580_pt1 | contig 14481 bp, 10 predicted proteins | sample MGYA00380164_ERZ1026868 | MGnify/ENA primary metagenome ERZ1026868 (study PRJEB33269, sample SAMEA4719800) | human gut metagenome | biome: human-associated habitat; feature: organic feature; material: feces | place: Cameroon | collected 2013-10 ... | reverse complement strand
ATGGTATGTGGATAGAAGATCAGGCGGAGGGCAACACTATCTCGCTCAGCAAGGCAAAATCCTATATGGATATGCTGCAAATATCGGGCTGGGCGGCTGATTTTGAATCAGACACACCTCTTACCGACCTTATTGCAGAGGTAAACGGCAAAAAATACCGCTGTTCATACGGCTTTGAGAAAAAGGGCGTTGCCGACAAGTTCGGCGATGGGCTGCTGCGAACAGGCTTTACCCTGTGGATACCCGACGGCATAAGCGCTGGGGACAAGATAACCTTTACCATGGTAAACAGCGGCACGCAGGCGGTTTATGAGCCTGTGACCTACGAATTTACGGAATAATGGAGATAAAAATGGCTGAAAAAAGACTGGGAATTTTCCTGTTCTACGATAAAGACGGCGCTGCCGACAGATATATCGAATATATGCTGAAAGATATCCGCCCCTGCCTTGACAGGCTTATTGTAATTGCCAACGGCAAGGCGGACGAAAATGCTGTGAAGATGTTTGAGGGCATTGCCGACAAGGTGGTCGTCCGTGAAAACAAGGGCTTCGACATCGGCGCGTGGCAGCAGGGCATAACCGAGATATGCGGCAGGGAGGAGCTTGCAAAATACGACTCCCTCACCCTTTTCAACGACTCTTTTTTCGGTCCCTTTTACCCCTTTGCAGACATTTACAAAGAGATGGAGAGCCGCAGCAAGGACTACTGGGGACTAAGCGTTCACGGCGAAGCCAACGGCTCGGGACTGTGCCCCTACGGCTACCGCCCCAGATATATACAGACCTATTTCATGGTGTTTGAGAAAAACCTGCTCCACAGCGAGGATTTTTTCAGCTTCTGGGAAAAGCTGCCCGAATTTAAAAGCTACAACGAGCTGGCGGAAAAATTTGTGGCGGTAATGACCATGCACTTCTCCGACCTGGGCTATGAGTGGGACGTTCTCTGCGACACCTCCGACTTAGAGGGCGAGCGCAGCAAGAATTTCGACCAGCACACCTTTAACATCTATGAGCTGGTAGCAAACAGGCACTTCCCCCTTATAAAAAGGCGCTCTTTCCACACGGACAGGGCGGTATATCTGCAATATTCCAACGGCTCGGAGCTGTTCAGGGCGCTGGAATATATTGAAAAGAACTACGATTATGACATCTCGCTGATATTTGAGCATCTGCTTAGGCTTTATGAGCCTGAGACGCTGAAAAACTCCCTTTGCCTCGATTATGTGCTTCCCGACATTGGCAGCACTGAGCTGAAAAAGGGCGAAAGCGCTGTTATAGCTCATCTGGTATATGATGATATGTTTGAAAGGTACGGGCATTATCTCAAAAATATCCCTGCGGAGACGGACATAATCATCACCACCAACACCCCCGAAAAGGAAGCTCGGCTGAAAGAGCTTTACGGGGATATAGCTTCCGTGCGGCTTGTGACCAACCGAGGACGGGATATGTCCGCACTGCTGGTTGGGTGCAGGGATATTCTGATGAAGTACGAATTTCTCTGCTTCGTTCACGACAAGAAAAGCTCGCAGAAGGAATTTGCCTCTGTGGGCGCTGAGTTTGACCGCCTGAACTGGGAAAATATGCTCCACAGCGAGGGGTATATCAGGAACATTATAGGGCTGTTCAAAACCCACAGCTGCCTTGGAATGCTCTCGCCTTTCGGCGTTGACCACGGCTCATATTTTTATTCCAGCGTTGACTACTGGACGGTGTGCTATGACGTTTCCTGCGCTCTCGCACAGCGCATAGGCATAAAAACTCCCGCAAAGGACAAGCAGCCCCTTGCTATAGGCACCTGCTTCTGGTGCAGGACAAGCGCAATGAGGGCGCTTTTTGAAAATGACTTCACATATGAGGATTTCCCTGCCGAGCCTGCTGACGGCGACGGCACGTTCAGCCACGCTGTTGAGCGGCTTCTCCCTTATGCGGCTGCAAACAAGGGCTGCGTTACGGGCTGGGTATATAACACGGAATACGCTCGCACGGAGCTTACAAACCTGCGGTACATGACCGACAGCACTGCAAAGGCGCTGTCAAAATACTCGACGGTAAGCTTTGCAAACTTCCGCAGCTATATATCATCGCTGGGAAAGCTTTCGGGAAGCTCCGCCACACAGCTTTCCATGGGCGAGCGTGCAAAGAAAGCCAAAAAGAAAAATGAACTGCGGCTGAAGCTCAGGAACATGACCCCTGAATTTGCTCTGAAAATCTACCGCAGGATAAAGTACAGATAAAACCGAAAGCCGAAAGGAAACATATGGCCGCTGATAATTTTGAAGCTCTGCTTGAATATGCTTTTGCAAACTGCCCAAAGGGCGAGGAAAACTCATGGGCATATAATGCTTCATGCTCTGCTCTGGCGGAGGAGCTTTGCACGGAGGCGGGCAATGCGGCACAGCTGTTATCGGGCGGATATGGGAATATTCTTGAAATAAACGGTCATTACGGAGCATTTACGGCAGTTCTGGCGCAAAAGTGCCGCAGGCTTGTATCTACAGACAAAAGTGAAGCCTGCCGCAGGCTCATAAAGCTCCGCTGCCCCGAAGCAGCGGTCACGGGAGATATCCCTGATGAAAAGTTTGACCTTATCTGGATAAACGGCGCAGATGATAAGCTTGAAAGCTCCCCCGCAGAAATGTTCCGCAGCCTGAAAAACAGGCTCACGGACAAGGGCGAGATGATAATGCTGCTGCCAAACGGAAAGGAAATCGGCGGTTATGACCCGATCAAAACGGCGGAAGATATCGCTGCCGATGGCAAAGAATATGTGCAGGTAATATATCCATACCCCAGGCTTAAAGGGGCTATGTTTTTCTTTTCGGAAAAGCGGCTGCCAAAGGAAAGCGAGCTGTATTTTGACCCTGTGCTTTGCGGCAAGGACGCTGTTCTTGATAATCGCCGATTTGCTGATTTTTTCATGCTTATGATACGCCGTGAAAAGCCTGTAAGCGAATGTATTTTCAGCAAGATGTCGTTTTCACGGAAACCCCGGTTTCGCATAAGGACGGATATCATTGAAGAGGGCGGAAGGCTTTATGCCGAAAAAACGGCTCTCCCTGAAAGCGCAGAGCACGTAAACAGACTCATGCGCTCATACAATGAGCTGTCGGGCATATTCTCAAAGGGCATTATTTCCGTTGACCGCTGCGAAAAAATATCCGAGGGACGTGTCAGGTTCGATTTTGAAGAGGGCAGGGAGCTTTTTGACATCATTGCGGAGGAAATGGGCAATGATGAAAAAGCCTGCGAACACATCTACCGCTTTGCGGAAAATCTGAAAGCAAGGGCGACTGAGAAATTCCATTTCACTGAGGATTTTTACAATGTGTTCGGAAAAGGACTTAAATGCGCTGATTTTTACACCATGCCCTACACGGATATCGACCTGTGCTTTGACAACATTATCGTGAACGGCGGTCAGGCTGTGACGGATTATGAGTTCTGCGCCGATTTCCCCGTTCCTGTGGATTTTGTGATCTTCCGCTCGGTGTTCTATCTTTTCAGGAAAATGCAGAACGGAAATTCCGAAACGGAAGAAAAGGTTTATGCTCATCTTGGGATCGACAGGCACATTGACGCTTTCAGGCGCATGGAATACAACTTTCAGCAGCACATCACCGGGGGCTGCACATATTTTTCCGACGTTATGGCAAGGTGCAGGGAAAATGACAATACTCCCGAAAAGGCTCTGAAGGTGCTGAAAAATATCGGCAGGAAAGCCATAAAATGAAAAATTTGCCGAATATTGCGTATTATTTTCTATCCCCATTATGTTGACAGAAAACGCAAAAAGGTGTATTATTATATTGAGTATATGTGCTTTTTCGTATAAATGAAAATGATATAGATATTACAGATAGAAGATAGGAAAGGTGGCCATATAAATGAGCTTAAAGGATAACTTCAACCAGGCCGTCAAAGACTTTCTGAAAAAAGACGGCATGGTGGGCGATGACCCTTTCAAAGGCTCCGTAAATACAACTCAGGAAGAACCCTCCCGCAGCCAGAACAGCTACGGAACTTCATATTCGGACAACCTGCGTGCCGCCGCAAGCAGCTACAGGCAGGACCCCTTTGCTGAAAATGACTTTGACGCTCCCGAGGACACTCCTGCGGGTACATATGTTCCCCCAAGGCAGCCCTCAGGCGGATATACTCCTCCCACGGGCAACTCGTTCAGAGGCGGCAGGCCTCCCGAAACGCCCTATTATGAGACGGAGGAGACAACTATCATCTCCCGCAACACCCGCATCAGCGGTGACATAAGCTCTTTTGCCAACGTGAACGTTGAAGGAAGCGTTCAGGGCGATATCAGGCTCACAAAGAATATTTCCGTCTCGGGCAAGGTGGTAGGCAACATCGAGTGCAACAATGCCGTTATGGCAGGCGCTCAGATGCAGGGCTGCATCACCTCCAAGGGACAGGTGCAGATGGATCACGACAGTGTTCTGCTGGGCAATATCGACACCCAGTACCTTGACCTTAACGGCAGGATAAAGGGAAATGTGGAGGTCGGCGGCAAGGCTGAGTTCAAAAACGACGCAGTTATTGTAGGCGACATCACCGCTTCCACCATCTCCGTTATCGACGGAGCCGTTATCAAGGGCTACGTAAACACGACATTCATGCAGGAAAGCACCACAAACGTGTTCCCCGACGCAATCGTAGTAGGCGAATAATTTATCTCGGCGCAATTCTCTTTGAAAGGACTGTTCTTCAATGCCTCAGAATGACCTTCTGAATAATAATGGTACAAATTTCGACGACTTTGAGCTTCCCCCTCTCCCCAAGCGCCCCGCAAAGAATATCGACGGCACCGATGCCGATTCTGCTAAGACTGTAAAGCCTGTGGTAAGCGTGGGCGTGGACGACAATGCTCTCCCTCCGCTTCCCGAAAAGGCTGTAGATAACTCGCTGGACGCTATAACCGATATCCCCGACAACAACGAGCTGCCTCCTCTCCCCGAGAAGACTGTGGATAACTCTCTTGATGCCATAAGCAATATCCCCGAGGCTTCTCTCCCCGATGCGGACGAAAAGAAGCATGAATCGGACAAGGTAGAGGAAATAGACCTGTCAGGCGATGATTTTGAGCTTCCCCCCATGCCCGAGCGCCCCAAGCCCGAGACTGAGAAGGAAGAAGAGATCCAGGTATATGACACAAAGGCTGAAGAGGCTGCCGAAAAGGCAAAGGCAGATGAGGAAAAGTTCGCCTTTGAAGATGATTACGACGCTGACCTTGACCATATAAGCACCGACAGCATTATCCTTGAGGATCTTACCGATCACGTTGCGCCTATCCGCACAAGGGAAGAGGAAAGCGCAAGGAACATCAAGGAAAAGATAAAAATGGACGACCTGGCAATGGAAATGGGCCCCGCTCCTATTCTGGAGGATCTGAGCGATGAATATACCGCTCCCCAGAAAAAGGCTGAGTCGCTGGTTGACAGAGATCAGCTTGACAGCGACGAGAAGCGTGTGCTCAAGCAGCGCCTTGAAGAAGATCTGAGCAAGCGCCCCGAGAACTTCAACGCCCGTGCCAGCAAGAATATGTACAACCGCCTTATGGAAGAAAAGAAGCTGAAGATCGCAAAGAAGGGCTTCGGCATCTCGCTTATCCCCATTGCAATGGGTCTCGGCTCCGCAGTTATCTCCGCAATATTCCTTAACTGGGGTTCTTACCTGTTCTTCCAGTATGTAGCTGTGTTTATGATAGTTGGCGCACTTATGCTGTTTATAAAGTCAAAGCACGTAAAAATGCTCTCCATAGCAATGTATGCGGTAAGCCTGCTGCTTTATGTAGGTGTGGGTCTGGGACTTTACGTTGTAAAGGGCAATAACGACATAGTCCATCTGGTGACATCGGTACTCGCTTCAGGACTGAACATTGTGTCTATTGTAATTCTCACAAAGAGCGAAGCGGTAAATACATATTATTCCAGCGATTTTAAAAAGAAATAATGTCATATAAGCATGAAAAAGCCCGAGAGTTGATCTCGGGCTTTTTTTATTGGGCAGTGCAAATGAAAACAGTGCAGAAAGTTTATACTAATCTTTAATCGTTCTATAGACAAAGCCGACAGATGAAATAAGACCAGTCTAGGAAAGCGACCGCAGGCGGGCTTGTCGCCCGGCAAGGGAGCTTGACGAAGAATGGGCTTATTTCAGCCGAGGATTTGTCTATAAGTTGATTGATGATTAGTATTAGGGAGCAAACCGAGGTTAAAGCCCTCTGGTCTCCCGCAAGCCTTTCGGGAAAAAGGCTTGACCTAAACCCTTTGCCTTGTACTTATTTGTGTTGTTTTGTTCATATGCAACACGAACTTCATATGCAACACGGACAAGGGGGACTGTTGCAATGCAGCAGTCCCCTTTTTATCTCTATCTTATTATTACTTTATCGCTTCTGCAAGGCTCTTGGTGAATGAGCCGACAGGCTCGGGAGAATTTACTCCGTTTGCTTCCATTATCCTTACAACCGCACTTCCTACTATTACTCCATCACAATAGGAAGCCATTTTCTTCGCCTGCTCAGGTGAGGATATTCCAAATCCTACACAGCAGGGGCAGGACGCATTCTCTCGTATTATGCCGAAAAATTTATCGAAATCAGTCTGGAATTCCGATCTAACTCCCGTTACGCCGTTGGAGGACACGCAGTAAAGAAATCCCGTTGAATCGGACGCTATTCTCTTTATGCGCTCATGGGAAGCCGGTGAAACAAGATTGATGTTGTGCACGCCGTACTTCTGAGCATATGGCAGTATCTCCTCACGCTCCTCATAGGGCATATCGGGGACGATAACGCCGTCAACGCCCTTTTCCTTGCAGAGTGAGAAAAACTTCTCGGTGCCGTAAACGAAAATGGTGTTAAGGTACATCATAAGGATAAGGGGCTTGTCGGTCTTTTCTCTTATTCTATCCACTGCGCCGAATATCTTGTCAAGCGTGGTGCCGCCGTTCAGCGAACGCAGCGAGGACTTCTGAATGGTAACGCCCTCGGCGATAGGGTCTGAAAAAGGCACGCCCAGCTCGATGATATCTGCGCCGTTTTCAAACATGGAAAGGGCGGTGCTTACGGTGGTATCCATATCGGGGTCGCCTGCGGTGATAAAGGTTATAAGAGCCTTGGAGCCGCTCTTTTTAAGCTCTTCAAAGCATTTGTCTATACGGTTCATATTTCCTGACCTCCATTATGAGTTCTTGATATCATGGCCTCTGTAGCGGGCTACGGAGTAAACGTCCTTGTCGCCTCTGCCTGAAAGGTTGATAACGATTATCTTATCCTTGCCCATTTCGGGAGCTATCTTCATAGCTGCGGCTACGGCGTGGGCTGACTCTATTGCGGGGATAATGCCCTCGGTCTTTGAGAGATATTCAAAGGCGCTTACTGCCTCTTCATCGGTTATTGCGACATAATCCGCTCTGCCTGTTTTCCAGAGGTTTGCGTGCTCGGGGCCTATTCCGGGGTAGTCAAGACCTGCGGAAATGGAGTAAACGGGAGCTATCTGACCATATTCATTCTGAAGGAAGATGGACTTCATTCCGTGGAATATGCCCACGCTGCCGCAGGAAAGTGTAGCTGCGGTATCGGCTGTGTTTATTCCTCTGCCTGCGGCTTCTGCGCCCACAAGTCTTACGGAGGTATCGGGGATAAAGTCATAGAATGCGCCCATTGCATTGGAGCCGCCGCCTACGCAGGCAACCACGCAGTCGGGAAGTCTGCCTTCCTTTTCCATCATCTGGCGCTTTATTTCCTCGCCGATTATCTTCTGGAAGTCTCTTACCATTTCGGGGTAAGGGTGGGGGCCCATTACGGAGCCGATGCAGTAGAATGTGGTCTCGATATTGGTGCACCAGTCACGCATAGCCTCGTTGATAGCGTCTTTAAGGGTAGCTGTGCCGCTTTCAACGGGAACGACCTTTGCGCCCAGCAGCTCCATGCGGTAAACGTTCAGGGACTGTCTTTCGGTATCCTCTCTGCCCATATACACGCAGCATTCAAGGCCCATAAGAGCGCATACGGTAGCGGTGGCAACGCCGTGCTGACCTGCGCCTGTTTCGGCGATGATACGCTTTTTGCCCATGCGCTTTGCAAGGAGTATCTGACCAAGGACGTTATTTATCTTGTGAGCGCCTGTATGGTTAAGGTCCTCACGCTTGATGTATATTTTTGCGCCGCCCAGATCCTCGGTCATATGCTGCGCATAGTACAGCATTGAGGGGCGGTTTGCATAGTCACGGTAAAGGTCAGCCAGCTCTTTCTGAAACTGAGGGTCATTCTTGTACTTGTCATAAGCCTCTTCCAGCTCATGTACGGCATTCATAACAGTTTCGGGAACATACTGTCCTCCGAACTCGCCGAATCTTCCGATCTTGCTCATATCATAATTTCCTTTCGCTGTATATTTCCATAATGCGCTTTATTTTTTCCCTGTCCTTGACTCCGTCGGTCTCGGTTCCGCCCGAGATGTCGATATTCTGTGAAACGGTGAGCATATCCGCCAGATTGCTTTCGTTTATGCCCCCTGCCAGAAAATAGGGAAGATGTATCTCCGCATTTTTTATCACATCTATGTTGCACAGCTTTCCTGTGCCTCCTGCCTGACCTTTAACAAAGCTGTCCAGCAGGAGATATTTGCAGCCAAGCTCTTCGGCACGGTAAATATCCTCTTCGCTTTGCACACGGACTGCTTTCCACAGATCTGTGTCATGCCCCAGAGCCTTTATGTAAGCCCTGTCCTCGCTGCCGTGGAGCTGGATAACGTCCAGTCCTATGCTTTCAGCCGCCCTTTTTACGGTATCAACGGGAGTATCAACAAAAACTCCCACCTTTTTTATGCGGCTGTCAAGGTTCTGGGATATCCGTGCGGCAAAGCCGATATCGACTGTACGCCTGAAGCCCTCTGCAAGGATATAGCCCACAAAATCGGGGAGAAATTCGTTTGCGTAGGCGATATCCTCCTCACGCCTCATTCCGCAGAGCTTTATCATACGCCCTCCCTGAGAGCTGCCATGCAGTCGGGAATGCCTGCAAGTCCGCTTCTCATAAGCGTCTCGCCGATAAGCACGGCGTCTGCTCCGCAGCCCTTGGCAAATCTCATATCGGCGTTGTCCTTGATTCCGCTTTCGCAGACAAAGACTGCATTTTCGGGCACAAGCGCCGAAAGCCTCTTTGTGTTTTCGAGGGACACCTCAAAGGTCTTGAGATTGCGGTTATTTACGCCTATGATGCCAAAGCCTGCACTTACAAGGCGCCTGACCTCGTTTTCATCATGCGCTTCGCCCAGAACGTCCAGTCCCAGGGACTTTGCAAGGTCAAAAAGCGTTTTGAGCCTGTTATCGTCAAGGACTGCCGCTATGAGCAGAACTGCGTCCGCTCCCAGCGCACGGGCCTCATATATCTGGTACTCATCAAAGATGAAATCCTTGCGCAGAACGGGGATCTTGACATTTTCAACTATTTCCCGCAGATATTCGGAGGAGCCTTGGAAGTAATGCTCCTCGGTAAGGCAGGATATTGCCGCAGTGCCTGCCTTTTCATATGCGGCTGCGATCTTAACGGGGTCAAAATCGGGCTGGATAAGTCCCTTTGATGGGGAAGCTTTTTTCACCTCGGAGATGACCGAAAGTCCGTTTGCCCTTAGCGCCCTGCCGAAGCCCTTGGGGGCGGGAGCTATATCCGCAAGCTTTTTCTGCTCTTCAAGGGATATGCGGCTCTTTTCGGCAGCAAGCTGAATTTTTCTTTTTTCGATTATTTCATCAAGTATCATAATTTATCCTTTTAAGAATTGGTAAAATCCTTCATTTCGTTGAGCTTATCATATGCCTTGCCGCTGTCTATCATCTCTGCGGCAAGCTTTACGCCGTCAGCTATGGTGGCTGCCTTGCCTGCGCAGTAGATTGCGCAGCCTGCATTCAGCAGAACGGTATTTCTTCTTGCGCCCTTATCCTTGCCTGTAAGGATATCAAGGGTCATCTTGGCATTTTCCTCGGGTGTGCCGCCCTTTAAAACATCGGCTGTGCAGTATTCAAATCCGTAGTCGTGGGGGTCAATATCATAGGTGGATATCTTTCCGTCCTTTACCTCGCAGACATGGGTCTTGCCTGTCATGGTTATCTCGTCCAGTCCGTCGCTGCCGTTGACTACCATTGCGCCCTTGATTCCGAGCTTTATGAGCACGTTTGCCATAAGGGTCAGGAGGCTTTCATCATAAACGCCCAGCACGATATAATCGGCAAGAGCGGGGTTTGTAAGAGGGCCTAAGATATTGAAGAATGTGCGGCAGCCTATTTCCTTTCTTACGGGAGCCACAAATCTCATTGCGCCGTGGAACACCTGAGCAAACAGGAATGCGATGCCTGTGGTCTCAAGGCACTTTGCTGCCTTTTCGGGAGAGGTCTTGATATTCACGACCAGAGCGTCAAGGCAGTCGGCAGCTCCGCTCTTGCTGGAAGCGGCTCTGTTGCCGTGCTTTGCAACGGGAATGCCTGCGGCTGCGATAACAAAGGAGGAGGTGGTGGAGATGTTGAAGGTTCCTGCCATATCTCCGCCTGTGCCTACGATGTCGATAGCGGAGCGGAAGCCCTCGATAACGGAAGCCTTGCTTCTCATGCCCTTGGCAAAGCCTGTTATCTCGTCAATGGTCTCGCCCTTCATTCTCATGGCAACCAGGAATGCGGCTGTCTGAGCGGGTGTGGCAGCGTCGCCCATGATGATGTTCATGGCGCTGTAAGCCTCGTCCTCAGTGAGATCCTTGCGGTCAACTGCCATGGCGATGTACTTTTTAAGGGAAGTTCTCTTATCCATGGGAATTGCAGGAACTGCGCCCTCAACCTTTACGCCCACAACGTTTGTAAGGAAGTTGGAGAGAATGTTCACGCCCATCTCCGCAAGAATAGACTCGGGGTGGAACTGAACGCCGTAAATGGGATATTCCTTATGAGCCACTGCCATTATCTCGCCATTGTCTGTCTCGGCTGTTATTTTAAGGCAGTCGGGAAGCGAGCTTCTTTCAATGATAAGGGAATGATATCTTGCGCAGGAGATTTTTTCGGGAAGTCCCTCGAAAATGGGGCAGGTATTGTCAAGCTTGATAAGCGAAGCCTTGCCGTGCATAGGCTTTTCGGCTCTTACTACCTTTCCGCCGAATGCCTCTCCGATGGACTGATGACCGAGGCAGATGCCCAGAATGGGGAGCTTTCCGGCAAAATGCTTTATAGCCTCAACGGAAATGCCTGCGTCCTTGGGATAAGAGGGGCCGGGAGAGATGACCAGTGCTTCGGGGTTCATCTTCTCTATCCCGTCAATAGTAATCTCGTCATTTCGGTAAACCTTTATATTGTTGTAAAGGCTTGCCATTGCCTGATAAACGTTGTAAGTAAAGCTGTCGTAATTATCTATCATAACGATCATATCAAACACCTCTTTCAATTACATCTGTGCTGCCTGTTCAAGTGCGTTTATTACAGCCGCAGCCTTACGCTTGGTCTCTTCAAATTCACTTTCGGGGTTGCTGTCATATACTATTCCTGCGCCTGCCTGAACGTAAGCCTTGCCGTTTCTGAAAAGCACTGTTCTTATGGCGATGCAGGTATCTATATCTCCGTTCCATGCCATGTAGCCGACTGTTCCGCCGTAAAGTCCACGCTTTACGTTTTCAAGGCTGTCGATTATCTCCATTGCCTTTACCTTGGGTGCTCCGGAAAGGGTGCCTGCGGGGAGGACGGACATCAGCGCATCAACGGCGGTCTTGCCCTCTTCAAGCTGACCCTCAACATCGGAAACAAGGTGCATTACCTTGGAATAGCGCTCAACTCTCATAAAGTCGGTGACTTTTACCGTTCCGGGCTTACATACCCTGCCCACGTCGTTTCTGCCAAGGTCAACAAGCATTGTATGCTCTGCCCTTTCCTTGGGGTCGGTGGTGAGGAGCTTTTCGTTCTCGATATCCTTTTCGGCTGTTGCGCCTCTGGGATATGTGCCTGCGATAGGCTTGTTGAGCACCACGCCGTCGGTAACGCTCACCAGCATCTCTGGGGAAGCTCCCGCAATGCAGTAATCCTTGTGATCAAAGTAGTAAAGATAAGGCGAAGGGTTTGTGGAGCGGAGCATTCTGTAAACGTCAAACGGCTCGGGGGGATTTTCTGCCTCAAAGCGCTGGGAAATAACTATCTGGCTGATATCGCCGCCGATGATGTGCTCTCTGCACTTTTCCACCATCTTGCAGAACTCTTCCTTTGTGTAGTTGGAATTTACTTTGAGCTTTGCGGGATTGAGAATCTTGGGAGCAGGCTCGGGAGTGTATCTGCAAAGGAGCTTGCCAAGCTTATCGGCACGCTTTTCAAGCAGCTCATAGTAGCTGTCAGCTGCCTTATCAAAGCTTTCTCCTGATTTTTCTGCCAGAGCTGTTATCTCTTCCTTATCCATGTTGAGGATTATCACTGCTCTGTTGGAAAGGTGGTCATAAGCCACTATCTCGTTATAGATGAACATATTTGCATCCGGCATTTCCAGATCATCGTCGGGGACATTTGTAAGGCGCTTTTCATAATATCTCGCCATATCGTAGCCGAAGTATCCGATAAGTCCGCCTGTGAGCTTGGGACGACCCACGAACTTAGGTGACTTGTATTTTTCCATAAGTCCGGAGAAAAGCTTGATGGGGTCGGAAGCATCTGTCGATTCTTTTCTTCCGTCTGTGTAAATAAACTCAGCTTTTTTGTCCTTTACCCTTATCTCTGCCTTGGGGTTAAGACCGATGAATGAATATCTGCCCCAGCGGTTGGAGTTATCGACTGATTCAAGGATAAAGCAGTTTTCGTAGTTTTCCTTTAAAATAGAAAACATTCTTACGGGTGTGAAGCTGTCGGTAAGAAGCTCATAGAACATGGGAACTGTGCCGTAGCTTTTCAGATATTCCTTTGTTTCACTGACTGACGGATAGAACATAAAAACGACCCTCTTTCTGATATTGGCGGCAACAAAAAATCCGCCGCCTCTTGAAGCCTTAAAACTTCAAGGGACGACGGATAATATCCACCGTGGTGCCACCCTAATTCGCCTTATCATCGGATAAGACCTTAACGGGTACGAGCGTTTGCAATAAAAAAGCACTACCAATATGGTAATGCTGCACTTTGCCTATAAAATAACAAGTACGCAGCTTACGCATCAATACCCTTTCCCTTTACGCAGGAAATACGGCTCAGGCTACTATTGAAGCATATCTGCCCCAAATTCACCCTGCTCCTCACAAATCCATTCGCATTTACCGTTCGTACCGCACTTCCACCAATGTGCAGCTCTCTGTGCCGCCGTTATAAATGTTACTTGCTTTTGTTCACAGGATTTATTATTAACTTTAAGCACAGTATAGCACTATGATTTTCGTTTGTCAAGAGGTTAACAGAAATTTAACATTTGCTTTCTTCAAAAAAATCCCGCACATCACTGATATGCGGGACAAATATCATCAGCCCAGTCTGAGCATCTCGTCTATGCAGACCTTAGCCTTGGTGATAACATCATCGTCAAGAACTATCTCCTCGCCGTCAGTGCCCTCGAGGCAGTGGAGAACGTCGGTGATGTTGGTGATCTTCATATTGTGGCACACGCAGTCCTTGGAAAGGGCGTAGAACATCTTGTCGGGGCAGTCGATGCTCAGATGCTGAACTATGCTGTTCTCGGTACCGATGATAAAGGACTTCTCCTTGCTGTCGATAGCGTAATTCATTATCTCGGTGGTGCTTCCCGCAAAATCGGCAGCCTCAACTACCGCAGGCTGGCACTCGGGGTGGACAAGCACGGGAGCGCCGGGGTGAGCTGCTCTTGCAAGCTGGATATCACGGACAGTAAGACGTGCATGAGTGGGACAGCCGCCGCTTATGAGCTTGAACTGCTTTTCGGGAACCATTTTCCGGATATAGCTGCCAAGGTTGCAGTCGGGAATGAACAGAATCTTGTCGGCGTCCATATTTTTGATTATCTTCACTGCGGAGGAAGATGTAACGCACACGTCGCAGAGAGTTTTCAGCTGGGCTGTGGTGTTGATGTAAGCCACTACCTTATAATCGGGATATCTCTCCTTGAGCTGAATGAGCATATCGGGGTCAAGCTGGTCTGCCATGGGGCAGCCTGCCTCGGACTTGGGAAGATATACCTTTTTCTCGGGGGAAAGTATCTTGCAGGTCTCCGCCATGAAGCGGACGCCGCACATAATAACATTTTCGCAGTCGGTTTTTGCTGCCTTTACAGCCAGACCGAAGGAATCGCCTGTGAAGTCTGCGATCTCCAGAATATCGTGGGACTGATAGCAATGAGCAAGAATACAGGCATTTTTCTCTTTTTTAAGTTTCAGTATTTTTTCCTGAATGTCCTTTATCATGATATGTAAGCCGACCTTTCCGATTAAAATGGTATGTTTGGCGGTAACGCCATCCGCCCGAATATGACAAAATATAAGGTTATTATACC
>ERZ1026868.1107-NODE-1107-length-14570-cov-4.735859_pt1 | contig 14570 bp, 9 predicted proteins | sample MGYA00380164_ERZ1026868 | MGnify/ENA primary metagenome ERZ1026868 (study PRJEB33269, sample SAMEA4719800) | human gut metagenome | biome: human-associated habitat; feature: organic feature; material: feces | place: Cameroon | collected 2013-10 ... | reverse complement strand
GGCTGGCCGTCGGCGCGGACGGGGCCGCCGCACCGGCGCCGGATGCCGTTCCGCAGGATCGTCTCTACGCCTAGGCGCTGTGCGCCGGACCGGGCGGGTTGCCGTCGCATGCTGTAACCTCCCGTCCGCCCGCGCGTAGTCGAGACGAACCCTCACGGCACCCGCCTCGCGGGTGTCCTGCGAACACGAGAATGAAAAGGAACGCCACCATGCCCATCACCGTCGACGCCTTGCGGAACCTCGCCGAAAACCAGTCCGTCATGCTGAACGCCCAGACGCAGGGCCTCGAACGCAGCAGCCTGTCCCTGCGCTTCCGCAGCGCGTTCGGCACGCGCGGCGCGGCGAATACGAACAGCCAGACACTCGCGGCCATCCGCCAGGCCGTCGTCACCGATCCGCGCTTCAGCTGCGTCCAGCAGCGGGCGAGCGAGCTCTTCGACCGGCTCAACGCCTCGAAGCTCGTCCAGACGAACGCGATTCGCGGCATCCTCGCCGACCTCGACGCGGCGCGCGAACTGCACGCCGTCAACCTGCGCGCCAGCGCGCTCGACCTTCTGCACAACGCGGACGACATCGCGCGCCCGGCGTGCGTGCAGACGCATCCCGAGGTGGTGGCGCGCCTCCTCAACCACCTGATGGAGGCCCACGCGACGCAGGCGAACGGAGACGTGGGCACCCTCACCTCGCGCGGCCTCGCGCGAGACGTCATCGACGTCCTCAACGCCGTCGAGACGGCGGCGGGCGGCGACGACGAGGCGGAGAGATGGGCGCTGCGCCATCTGGACGCCGACCCCGCCGCGTTCGCGACGCCCGAGGCGGCGGCGGCGAAGACGGCCGCCTACCACGCCCTCCAGCCGCGTTTCGCGGAGGCCGCCGCGCACGTCACGGCGCAGACGTTCGCGGCGCTCCCCCTTGCGGACGGCCTCGGGCAGGCGCGTGTCACAGGCGCCGCGCTCCTCGGCGCGCTGACGGCCGTCGCGGACGCGATGGCGCTCGCCGACGAGCCGCAGGTGGCCGCCGCCGCGGGAAGCGCCGACGAGGCGCGCGCCGCGCTCGCGAAGGCGATGTGCGCGGGCTTCCCCGCCGACACGAAGGCGGCGCTTTCCGACGCGCTGATGTCCACGGGCGGCCTCCAGCTCGCCCGTTTCTGCCAGGAGGCGGGCAACCCGCGCACGACGGCGCTGTTCGCCGCCGCGCGCGCCCTCGCCGACGCCCTGCGCGCGCCGGACGCCGCCGGCCCCGACTTCGCGACGGCCGTCGGCCGGACGCTTCTGGACGCGACGCGCCTGCCGACGGCGGCCTTCGCCCTCTCGCCGAAGCGGAGCCTCCTGATAGGCCCTGCCAATGCCACCGTCTCCCGGCTGATGCAGGAGGTGCGCAGCCTTCCCGTCCTGCAGGACGACGCGTCCTTCGCCGCAAGCGTGCGCGCGCACGTCGCCGACGGCCTGCGGGATGTCTACGCAAACGAACGCGCGAAGATGGGCGGACAGCCGAACGGCCTGACGCCGGTCTTCGACAAGGACATCGTGCGCGGCCTCAACGTCACCCTCCCGAACGGGGTGCGTCTCGCGCACGACGTCGCGGCGGCCAAGGACCAGATCGCGCGCTATGTCGCGCACGACGACGCGGCGACGTTCGCGAACCTCCCCCGCGATCTCAAGGCCCGCGCCGAGCGGATCGTCGCGCTCTGCAGCCAGGAGACGGAGAAGGTCGCCCTCCATTGGGAGATCGGCATGTTCCCGAACGAAGAGGGCTTCGACCGCTTCACGCTGGCCCAGGCGAACGGCGGCACGCGCACGTTCACCCTCTCGGAAGAAGCCGACGGTTCGCTCGGCTTCGCCTACGAGGCCGAAGTCCCGCTGCCGGCCCTCCTCGACGGCGAGGGCCGGCGGCAGACGCTCGGCCCGGGCTCGTCCCAGCGCCTCCACCTCGCGTTCTCCGTCGCCCCGGACGGCGCGCTCGCCGTCCAGTCGTTCGCCACGGGCGTCACCGCCTTCCCCGACGCGACGAAGCACGACTATGACATGCGGGACTTCTCGCGCCTGCCGGAGAGGCTGGGCCTGACGACGGCCGAGACGGGACGCCTTGTGCGGATGAAGGAGCTTGAGACGGCGCGCGGCACGGATCTGGAGGCCTTCAACGACCACATGAAGATGGGGGAAAGTGGTCTGCGCCGCCTCTTCAACTACCCTGCCTTCCTGCGCGATCAGGAGACCTACGGACAGGCGACGGCGCTGCTCGCGCGTTTCGACGCGGCCTACGCGAAGCTGACGGCGGGCGACGCGAGGACATTCCCGCCGGAGTCGAGATGGTTCCTGGAGCGGCTCGTCTTCGACGACCTCTCCCTCAAGCTGGAGGCGGGCGGGAAGCTGCCGAAGCCGAACGCCTTTGCGCGCACGCTCGCGGCGTCGAACCCACTCGTCGCGTTCATGGGCCTGGCGCGCCAGTCCGCGTCCGTCGGCTGCACGGTTCTCGCGATGCCGGCGAAGTACCGCGAGAGCGTCGTGCGCGCGCTCGCCCTCCAGGAGGGCGCGCACAGCCCCAGTGTCGTCAATCGCCTCATCGACAGGCGCGACGACCTTCTCGCGCTCGCCGCGCGCGGGAAGCTGACGCGCGACAACGTCCTCAAGACCGGATGGGGCAATCCGGTCCCGCAGGACATCCGCAGCGCCCTCGCCGTCAAGGACGCCCGGCAACGGACGCGGGCGCTGCTCACGGCCCTCGACTTCGGCGATTCCAGTCGCCTGGCGGCAATCGGCGTGACGGACCGGTCGCCCAGCTTCGCGGCGTGCCTCGAGATGGTCTGGAAGTATGGCGTCGATGCGCAGACGGCCCTCGACATCGTGGAGGGGCGCGTGCCCGAACCGGCCCGGGCGCTCAACCCGTTCGAGCCGATGTCGGTCACCAGCATCCAGTCGGCGCAGGATCCGGCAAAGGCGGAGGAACAGCTCGCGAAGGACATCCACCGCATGCGGGACGGCTTCACCGACGTGGCGACGAACGAACGCCGGCTCGGCGACGCGCCCTCCACGTTCTCGTTCCTCCTGCCCGACGGCACGACGCTCGACCTCGACAGCTCGGCAAACGGCCTGGAGGCGGCGGACGCCCAGAAGCGGGACGACGGACACCCCTATTCAGTGTCGCAGCAGATCCGGGATGCGGCCACGTGGCTCTGCGGCGAGGCGCATCCGATGCAGATCGCGAACGTCATCCTCGGCCTCGCGCAGGGGTGCGTCGCGCCGCTTCGGACGCAGGCGGCCGCCCACGGGGTCCGGGCGACGGAGCATTCGCAGGCGGCCTTCCGCGTGGAGGCGGTGCGTGACGCGCACGGCCAGCCCACGGGCGACGTCGCCGTCCACGTCACGAACCTGCCGGGCTGCCCGCTCGTCTTCGACTGGACGGTCACCGTCCACCCGGACGGCTCGCAGGATCTCAGCCCCGTCACGATGCACCGCGCCGCCGATGCATAGCATCTGAACGGAAGGGGCGCGGCGGCCTGGTTGCGACGGGAGGGACGCGCTTGTCGCGTCCGCCCGCCTCTGGAGCGCAGATGCTCCACATTCGCCCCTCCCGCCGTCTAACACAATGCCCAACGGGAGGGACGCGCTTGTCGCGTCCGCCCGTCTCTGGAACGCAGATGCTCCACATTCGCCCTTCCCGCCGTCTAACACAATGCCAAGCGGGAGGGACGCGCTTGTCGCGTCCGCCCGTCTCTGGAACGCAGATGCTTCACATCCGCCCCTCGCACGCAACCATCACTGAAATGCCACAATGCCACAAAAAACTTAAAACTTCCGCTTGACTGGGGAGGGGTTCGATATTGTAGAATACATGCGTTGTTGTTGATGGCATTGTGTGGTGAAGTCGATGATGTGTAAAATTGAATAATTGTTGCAAACAAAACCATCGAAAGAGGATTATCCCCGCATCCTCTATCGTGGCGATTGGCTCCAGCGGTCGGGGTACCGCTGTTCGGGACTGGTACCGAAATGTACCCAAGGAATTTTAGTACTCGATTATGGGAGAAGGTTCTAAAACCTTTGGCGAGTTGGCCGCATTGCCCGTGGGAGCAATGATGTTTGAACTATAGGATGAAAGGGAAGGTGTGACATGACGGAACAACAAGGTCTTGACAGGATAAAACGAGGAGGGGCGGTGCTTTGGAAATGGATGGAGGCTCATCAGTTGATTGTGCTGGGCCTACTGATTTTGTTGGGTTTGGTTGTGAATGGATATTTACGTTCTGAACCACGATACTATTATATTTCCAGTGGCTCAAAGGTGTTTGACCGGCGTACGGGGATTGTCTATTTTCATGGAACAGAGGGTGTCCAGTACAAGAAAGACTATGTAGCGGGTAAGGAATATTCTGTCCCATGGAAAGTCTACAAGTAAGGGAACGTTCTAACAGGACACAAAGATGGTCATTTGTCTCTCGGCTGGAGACAAATGGAACATCCCCCCTGCGGTCCTGCGGCCATGTCCCATCACAAGGTCAGATTTATGGTATACTACCCACGCCCTTTGAGGATCGGTAGGCCAACTATAGATTCCGATAAGGGTAAGACATAAACGCTGCAAAGCAGTCGTCGGTAGAAACCTGAGAAATTTCGAAGTTGACGATACTGATGCAGAGTAACACGCGATCAATCGCGTGCCTCTCTTCGTATTTCAACTTCAGGCATTCTCAGGGCCTCTACCGAGATCGAAGAGAGGCCGTTTCTTTTTGGTCTGGGCTGTTGGGTGGCAAAAGCATCGACTTTACTAGTAGGAATACGCCCTGTGTTCAAAATGTTTATGAACGAACCGTATGCCACTCGTCACGAGTTGGCACAGGCACGGCGGCTCGTCGATCTTCTGAGTCGAGAATTCTCTGCGTCTGATGTACACGTATGGCTCTGTCTAAACTTCTCATTTGGTGGAAAATCAATTGACGGTGCGTTGATTACGCCTGAGAAGTTCGCGATTCTTGAGTTCAAGGCGGTTGGCGGCGATGTAGATTGCGGGGCTTCGTTGGAGAACTCTCAATGGGTATGGCGGGACTACCCCCATGATGACGGACATGTCATTGCGACACCGCCATATGCAAATCCATTCAGTCAGGCCAAAAACTACCGAACTGCAATTGTTGGTGGATTTGAACAAAGACAGCGCGGTTTTCTACGAAGCACCACTCTCTTGAAGGCAGAAATAAAATTTGCATGGTGGGTTAAGTGCTGTGTCCTAATGAGCAGACGCGATGCTTCTGATGTGCGCGTAAACATCGGTGAATTGTCGTACGGAACCCAAAAATGGTTTTGTTGCGGAACACTCGGAAATGCGGTACATTTGATGGAAGGGCTTGAATCCTCGGTTAAGATGGCTCCAAAGGAAGTTGACCGGCTTATCGAGAATGTACTCGGTCTCCGTCATGTGGACACGGTGTTGGAGGAGGTCTCGATAGAGTCGGGGTCTCAACCCGTTCAGTTACCTTCTATAGTTTCCATGTCACCAATTGAACAGTTCAGGAAGCGATATAGAAGTGAAAGAAAGGAGCCTTTACGAAATCAGAAAAGGAAAACGGAAAGTTTTGTTACTGGTGATCGGAAAATGGTGACTAATTTTGTAGACCTTGACAAGTTACTCAACAAGCCGGGTGTGACGGTTTCGGCGAAGGGAAGCAATATGGTTCACGCGAAGGTCCTTGCCGCCAAGAAATCATTCGAGTGCGAGTATCTGAAAATGACGCTGTCGGGTGAAATGGCGGTTGTCGTTCCAGAATATGGAACCGTAAAGGAATTTGAAGGTGAGGATGCGGTCAAGGCAGTTTCTGAGAGCTGTCCGAAGATAGGTACGTTTGAGGTTTCCAAGGTCTTGCGCTATGGTCCGTCGATCTCAGAAGATGACAAGGATAAGGTACTGACGTATTTTGAACAGAAGTATACCACATCACGCCGGTGGTATTGCATTGCGTATGTGAATGGCAATGTTGACTTCGTTTTCGGAAAGAAGATGCCCGAGATCACTGAGACAACGGACTCTTCAGAAGAGCCATTTGAAAGACCTATAAGCGAAAACTTCCTCATGGCACGATGGGTTCGTGAATTTGTCGAAAAAGAGGTGGAGGGCTTACCTCATCTTTCCGTGGCCGAAGTACAGAGAACAGCCAATCTTTCTGACGAAGACGTTCGACGATACGCGAAGACATATCTTCCGCGCTCGTGTGCAGAATCGTTTGTCGTGATTGACTGGATGCTTGGCGATGAAATGATCCCCCAGGGCATTTCGGTTCTGGATGTCGGATGCGGATGCGGTGGAGCGACGCTTGGTTGCCTGTTGGCCTTGCACAAACATGCATCAGGGATGCAACACAAGATTCATATTGAAGGTGTTGATGTCAATCCACGGTCGCTTGCTTTCGCGGAAAGTCTCATCAAGGGAGCTCGTCCTTTCTTCTCCAATCTGGAGGTGGACTTTGTTCCAAACAAATGTGACATGATGTTCGATCTTTCGTCGGTAGGGGGATATGATATCGTGATTGCATCCAAGTCAATCGGAGAAGCCGTACTTGTAAACGACCCGGTGTATTATACGAAAATGGTAAAGGCGCTGATTACGCATGTCAAAGGAAACGGCATGATGGTTTTAATCGACATACCGAAACATCGCGAGGCACTGGAGTCAGCGACCACGTGCGCGGGAAACTCCGGTTTTGAAGGATGGGTCAAAAAAATGTCGATTTCGTTGCAAGGTACTGAAGACAGCGAAGAATTCATTTGTGCGTGTCTGACGCGCGGGGCTTCAGGTATAAGAAAGGAGTAATCATATGGTAAAACAGGAAAATGCAGTTCAAGAGAATGTCGGTGGTCATTGGCTCGTCAGTTTGGCGGTCCTTGATGACCAGCAGAAGTATATTGCGGCTTTACGTCCAGAAGAAAGCTACATGGTGGAAGGATGTGCAGGAAGCGGTAAAAGCGTTCTGGCCATGATCAAGTTCAATCAGCTCTGCGGAAATGGTGCAAAACCGGTCTATGCGACCATGATGCGGGGGTTGACGGACACGATCATCTCAGAAGTGCTTCAGTCCGGTGATGAAGGGATGGAGGCTGCGAGAAAGTACATTAGAAGTAATACCCGCCGTTTGACTTCTCCTTCGGATCATGGGAAGGCATGGTTCTACAGCAGTACTTCCGTGGGAACATGTGCGATGCTCGCCTGCATCAATCCCCAAGCACGATACTGTTTGTCCGGTGATAGCCTTGTATTGGACGAGTGCCAGGATTTGTCCTATAAGGATTTCCTGAAGATTGTCGAAGGAGGCGGTTATAAGTCGATATGCTGGTATGGAGATGACGACCAGCAGTTATGCGATAATCTCGATGGAGATGTACGACATGTGCGAATGCATGAAATCTTCGAGAAGTGTTTTAATGAAGACGGTGAAAACGAAAAGTGGTATAAATTAACGTGGAATTATCGTATTTCAAGGAATGTAGCCAAGTTTATCGATGAGTTCCAGAAGATTGTCCCGGAAGAACGCAAGATGCTTGCGTTTTCGGCAAGGGGACGACATACGGACAAACCCTATCTATGCGGTTATGAAACGCTTGAGCGCGAAATCAATAGCGTCGTAGAGGTAATCAAGAATCGAAAGTGGTATGAACCCAATGGACACAGTACGGCGATTCTCATTGGTGGAACCAATCGACAAGTCGAAGAGATGTACACCTTGATTTCACGGAAACTTCAAAATACGTGCGTTGGACGTGTTGACATTCAGAGGCGACATGGACCGACTGTACGTGATGGAAACGACTGGGTGACGGCAGATCCTGGTGCGCCGATTATCGTTTCAACGCCGCTCCAGTCGAAGGGTTGCCAGTTCGACTCAGTCTTTGTCCTGGCGAACACGTTTGGTACAAACGAGGGACGTGTTTTGTCTGCGAAAGATCTCAATGGTATTCATGTTGCGATGACTCGTTCAGGGGGAGAACTCTTTGTGTTCTATGTCGGATCGATACCACCGGCGTTCGATCAGATTCCACTTGCGCTTTATGAAAAGTCATTGACGGTTACTAACACAACCGCCGAAGATCTTGGTCTTGACTGAGGAGGTTGAATATGGGAAATTTTCTGTATGTACCAGTGTCGGCCCTTGTGTTCCCTGAGATTGCGAGTGCGGAAGCGTTGTCTCCTACGATGGGCGATGTCGCGGGGTGTTTTGTCGGGAGGGGTAGTTATCCGACCAGAACATCCGGCGACATCCCCGTCAATCCGGTCAAGGATATGTTGATACTGTATTCCCATCCCGTGACATGGAATTACAGGGATGGAAACGTGATGGACTATCCCTGTATCATCAAGATCCCATGGGAGATTCTTGATGTGACTGCGCTCACGGAACTTAAGTTGAACGCTTTGCAAGAAGGTATTTCGGCTTGGGCTTATTCAAAATCCATTTTCTTCACGAATGATGGACGGGTGAGATACCTGTTTCGGTCGGATGAAGAAATTGTACAGCAGATCCAGCGGCTTTCACCTTTTCAGGAAGCCAAGAACCTTGGGATGATAAGGGACAGTTGTATATCGTTTGAAGATCTGCAAGAAACGGTTAGGAGACTTCCTGATTCGGTGGAAGAAGAAATCCACCATGAGATTACCGTGAAAGGGCTTGTCCTCACGCGGTTTGACGACGACCTTCGGACTGAGATTAGGACAGGGGCGTGTCTTGGCTATCTGATCGGTCGAGTACCTGATTCTATCGGCAGCAGAGGTGGAGCAAGACGAGCTGAAGAATTACTGAACAATATCCGTGACAAAGTGGCGTATGCCAAGGCTGAAAGGCTATTGTCTGACATTCGAATTATGCAACAGGACTTTGCCCAGCTGGTTACTGCCAGTGGTTCGCATGATTATGCCCCTCGGGGGATTACCTTCACGGTGTTCTTCCGCTACAAGGGGCGTGAATCTCTTAAAGATTGGACTTCGCTCAATCCCATGTTACGAAAGTGCGTGGACTTCATTGCAGGGTATCCTCGCACAAATTGGAACTGGTACGGTAACGAGGAACGTTTCACCTTCATGCGCGCGTTATGGAATGAAGTACTGAAGCCGAGTGCTGAATCTGAACAGCCTTCTGCCGTTGAGACTTTGCGAAAGGATGCGCAGAATATTTGCCAGCATTTCAAGTCTCCCAATACCGTTGGATTGGATGTGGAGTCAATTGCTTCGCCACTGTTGCAGGCATTCTACGTCACCCTGCAGAGTTCAGGAGATCCGGTGTCATTCAATCATGAATCCAGGAATGCACGGCGACGAGATTATTGTCTGGCGCTCTTTGGTGCCTTCAAGGGGTATTCGTATCTCCCGCGTACACTTGTTCCAGAACGTATGGGAAAACCACAGACGAATGACCAAGGTGGCGGCATGTCGTCCGATGTCGAAGATTCTGGGAAAAGCGAACACGTTGCCGTAATCGACAAGAAGAAACGAGGCGCGAAGGGTATGGTGAAGAGAAGATCAACGTCGAGGAGCCCAAAGAAAGGGGGTGTATCATCCAAGAACAGAGCAGACGATCTGCTCCCCGGGTTTTCAGAGGCCGGGGGGACGAAATGACAGGTGACAGGATAAGTATTCGTACGGATTCGGGAGACGAGGTTGAAGCGATGGCCCCTGTTGTCATCTCGGCTAGTCGCTCAACGGACATCCCGGCGTTTTATGCAAAGTGGTTCTTCAATCGCCTAAAGAAGGGATATTGTGTTTGGTTCAATCCTTTTAACAATGTACCGAGTTATGTTTCATTTGCACGATGTAAGGTCATTGTGTTCTGGACGAAGAATCCCGCGCCAATTCTGCCGTATCTACATGAGCTTGATGAACGGGGAATCCACTACTATTTCCAGTTCACTGTAAACGATTATTCGGCAGAGAATCTTGAACCAAATGTTCCGAGCGTGGAAGATCGCATTGCTACCTTTCGGATTTTGTCACATAAGATTGGTAAGAACCGAGTCATCTGGAGGTTTGATCCGCTGATTCTTGTTCCTGGAATGCAGCCGCGTGATTTGTTGAATCGGATTCAAGGCGTAGGGAAGATGCTGAAGGGGTTGACGGACAAACTGGTGTTCAGTTTCGTGGATGTCAATGCCTATGGAAGGGTACAGGTCAATTTGGTCAAGGAAACCAATCATTTCACACGGGAGAATGTGCTGTCTACCGAGATGACGTCTGAACAGAGGTCAGAGATTGTTCAAGGGATAGTAATGATGCGGGAGGCATGGAAGGCCGAGGGATGGCCAATCACTGTTGCAACATGCGGTGAGGAATGCGAACTGGGCATAGGAATCGAACACAATAGATGCATTGACGGTGATTTGATGGCACAACTGTTTGCTCGTGACAAACAGCTTCTGTATTATCTCGCCACGGGGAAGTTCGTAGACCCAGACATCTTTGGAGGTTTCCCCGATTTACCGCGTATTCGCAAGAATATGAAAGACAAGGGACAGAGAAAGGCTTGTGGGTGCATGATAAGCAAGGACATTGGCATGTACAATACGTGTCGTCATTTTTGTGCCTATTGCTATGCCAATACAAGTAGAGCGTGTGTTCGTAGGAATGTACAACGACATTCGGACGAGGGCGAGAGTATTGTTTGAAATTGGTTCACAGGATGATACCCGTAACAGACACGGAAATTCGAATGTACTTGAAATTCGTCACCGTGGCAATGCTTGCCCTGAATGAGGTATGTATTGCGCAATATATCATGCGATGACAAAATGCCACGCGATACTTTTTGCCTGGGTTCTGGGGAAGTTAAGTTGGACGTGAAGACTTGGAAATGCTTCATCATACAAAAAGGTGTAGGCGTGTGGAATCTACGTACCGGAGATTGCCCACTGATGCGAGAGGGTATACGAAGACTCTGATACGAGGAATGCGCTCATGGACTTCATGAGTTCTACAGAGAAACCGGGCGACGGGGACAACCCCGTCGTGGTGGTTGCGCGCGAGGTGATCTGCAATGTGGTTACAAAGAACCCTCTTGCCAGTCCCTACTACCACAGCCGGCTGGTGTGGTTCGTCCGCAGATTGATTATGCGGAAATACGACTGTTTCATTGCAAGCGAAAAGTACCTGAGGCAATGTGCCAATTCGTTGGTGAAACCGTTGAATGCTCTCGTCAAGGCCGCCGGGAAGCTGTTCCTGCAACGACACAGGACCGATGCGCGGTTCGCCGCCCAGAGTCTGGGTTGGCAGGTGGAGGCTTCGATTCACGTGGCCCTTGAACAAAATCCCCAGTTCACCGAGCAGATCCGCACGGCCATCGGCGCGTTTGAAAAGGAAGTTGGGGACTACATGCGTGGGGTGACGCCCTTTGAAATCTCCGCACACAAGCATCTCTGGTTCCTCCGTCAGCTTCTGCAGCGCCTTTTCTGGGTCAAGGTCAAGGATATCTTGTGCGTAAATCTCATGAGTCGCGAAAGCATCCAGCAGAACAAGGACTGGGTTTACGGCGTGATTTGCGGTGAGCAATGCAACAGGACCGAGCAGTACCAGAACGCGCTCAGCAGTTCCGACGCCTGTGTCTGCGCGATTGTGTTGCCCCAGAGGTCCGAGTTGTATGAATTCCTGTCGCCGAACCACGGCTTTTCGGATGAACGGAACCTGTGCGAGTGGGTGGGGCTGCATGTGGGCTATCCCGTGACCGCCTACCACTACACCCGCTGCGACGAGATCATGTTGGCGTGGATCTCGCATTCGGGAGACGGGGTGGGGCCTTTCCCGGAGGACCGTCTTGATTCCCTTGTGAAGGCGCTGACGCCCCATCTCCTTCGCGGCGAGGATCCCTGTGCCTTCTCCGACTTCGCGGAGCTGAGCCCCCTGGAGAAGTGCCACGCCCTTGAAATCTTCGTCATGCGGACGGAACAGTGTCCGTACGGCATCATCCACCTGGCGAACGCCTACCGCGCGGCGGGGCATGAGGACCTGCGGGTTGTTGTGATACGCGAGGCCATGGCGAACCTGGGATGGTCGGATGTGAACCGGGACATCCTGGATGCGACATTTCCGGATTTCATCCCCGCCTCTGAACCATGGTGAACGAACGAAAAAGAAAGGAAGAAACGATGTCAAAGATCTCCGAACGGGTCGGTACCCGTCACGATCCAATTTCCGATTACTACAAGGCCAACGTCTTCGGTGCGCGACCCGGCGAACTGACGCTTCTCAGTCTGCTGCCGCCCGTCGACCGGTGCCTGATCCTCGAACGCATTCTCGAAGGAGGGAAATGCGACCTCCTGGCGTGCATCGACAAGCTGTCCATGGCGTACTACAAGGCCGGTTGGCCCAATGTGGCGTCTGAATTTCTCAGGGGATGCGCCACTCGTGGCTGGCTTGAAGGGCACTATCGGTTCTTTGCCGAGAAGCTGAACGGACTTCCCGTGACCAACGTCTCACGGACCTACGACGATACCCTGCAGAAACTTGGGGAATACGATGCGTCGTCGGTGTTCTGTCGGCTGCTCCAGACCCTCTGCACGCGATACCGGGGAAATGACATCCTCATGCGGGATGATACACCGGAGGATCGAAACGAATTCGCCCGAGAGCGCTGGAATTTCGTCGCCGATGCGACCCGTAGCCGGGATGACGATTTCCTCGTGCCGGACACAACGTCCGACCTGGCCCCCGCCTACCTCCTCGCCAATTCCCACTGCGTTGCGTTTTCGTACCTGCTGGGCGGTGCCCGCCCGCTCAACTTCATGTTCGCGACGAACGAGACAGTCCATACGATGAGCGACGGCGTTCGCGAGGTCTGGAGGAAGACGGACTCCGAGGCGCGCATGTACTCCCCCTATCCTTATTCGGCGCGCCGTGATGCCGGGGAGCGGGCCTACCTCGTCGCCATTGAGTTTCCTTGTACGAGCGACGGGGGCTATCAGTATCGGACATCGGGACAGCGTATCACGGTTCGGGACGTGGTGGATCTGATGTTCGAAGTCATGGACATCAAACCGCGTACGACCAATCTACAGCGTCTCAGCGGAGAAAAGGCCGTTCGGTTCAGTTGGGTGTTCCTGCAGAACGACGTCGACCGGCTGCTAGGGCTCTTCCCGTCCGTTCGGCGGCGGCCGATGGAGTGGCTGCAACTTGAGGCGGTGTTCCACGACATGGATCGGATTTTGAACCAGCTTGCGCGGAAGGCCGTCGATGTCTATCCATTCCTGCGGTGCGAATTCGTGGGCTGGTAGAGTCTGAAAGGGAAGGTTCGACGATGGATGTGGAGTGCCTGAATCAGGCGGGTTCGTCCGAGCAGATGCTGGTCGAACTGTTCGAGAGGGGTGAGTTTACGAAGTTCCTTGAATTGTCCGGCATGGCTCTGCAGTCGTGGCTGATCGCCTACTACCGGTACAATTGCCATCTGAACGGATGGGGGACGCCACAGGATCTGGACTGGGCGGACAAAATCATCGGGAAGTGGTTCGACGTGATTGAGGCGGCGGCGAACGCGGGGGATCCCCGGGCGAACTATGTCCTGGGCTGCCTGTACGCGCAGGGGCGTTGGGTGGAACGGAACGCCGAACGGACCACGGACTGCATGTGGAAGGCGGCGGTTGGCAATCAGGCGCAGGCCCTGAAGATCATGGCGCTCGTGAAGGGGGACTTCAGTCCGCAGCGCGTACTGGCCGAAACCCTGATCCAACTCGCGGAGGAGGAGGCGAAGCGGCGTCGCGAGGCGGAAGCGTCGTGGGAGGAGGCTCATGAGGTCTATCACTCCATTTCCATCCAGCTCGATGGGGTTGTCTTTGATGACGAGAAACCTGCTGGCGAGGAGACTGCGGACGAGGAGGCGGATGCCGGTTCGACGGAAGCGCCTCCAGGCACGGAATCCTACAAAAACCTTCATGAGTGGTTTGCGTCCCTTCAGCTGCCGGGAACGGAGATCCCGCCGTCCGCCGACCGTGCGCGGGGGAGGATGCCGGATCTGCATCGGGCGAATGCGTCGTTTGCCGCGAAGTTGGTCAAATACGTGCGCGACCGCTACGACGGCGACGCCCCGCGCGTCTACCACGCCGCGCGGATCAACCGTAAGACCTACTCGGCCATCGTCGGCAACGAGCTGCGGCCCGTCTCGAAGAGGACGGCGGTGGCGTTCGCCTTCGCGCTGGAGCTTCCCCGCGACGAGGCGGACGACCTTCTGCAGTCTGCCGGGTTCGCCCTGTCGCCGTCCATCCTGGAGGACATGGTGTTCGCGGCCTGTCTCGACGCCGGCATCCACGACCTCGACCGCGTCAACAGGATCCTGGAGGCCCACGGCGCGCGGCCTTTCTTGCTCCAGAAGGGGTGAGGATGTCTCCAGCCGGAAGACATTTCGGGCTTCTTGCCGTCGCGTCCGCCAAATAGACGGAAGATGTGGTAGACTGCGCGCCGTCGCCGGGTGCGGCGCGGTGAAATGGCTGATTGTGCAGTGAAAGGGTCGATAGGAGTCTTCATGGAACGCAAACGCAGATGCTTCGCATACGCAGAATCGGACGAAAAGGCATGTGGCCTGTCTCTTATACACATCTCCGAGCCCACGAGACCTC
>ERZ1026868.1103-NODE-1103-length-14587-cov-5.658615_pt1 | contig 14587 bp, 8 predicted proteins | sample MGYA00380164_ERZ1026868 | MGnify/ENA primary metagenome ERZ1026868 (study PRJEB33269, sample SAMEA4719800) | human gut metagenome | biome: human-associated habitat; feature: organic feature; material: feces | place: Cameroon | collected 2013-10 ... | reverse complement strand
CCGATAAGAAGAATCTGTTTCTATACATAGTAATATCTTTATAAATGCAAATGAAGAAGTTAGAGTAGTTGGAGAAGTTAAAGCCATATGCTTCATGGCAAAGTCTTCAACCCCCAAAGTCTTGATTTTACATCTTGACAACCACTTCCATATCGCCCTCGCCTGCATCGAAGGTAAGTAAGCGCAACTTCTCGTCGTACTTCCATCCATCGACAAACTTGCCGGCTACAGTAACGAGTTTAGGCTTCTTGTCAAGGTAAACACTTACGCTGTAGTAGTGCGAAACTGGCTTGTAGTCGCCCTTAGGAGTCGTGATGTTGAGTATCCACTCGTTCTGTGCCAGTCGGCTCTCCATCTTGGTGACGGCATAAACTCCTTTCTGATAATCGAGCGATTTGCCGTCGTCCTCGTACATTTCATACACCGAATGCTCGGAAGGATAGATGAGCAGCGAGATGTTGGTGTTGGGGCGCTCGTCCACGTACTGCATGGCTTCCTGACGGGGAATGATGGCTCCACGGCGCAGGAAGATAGGCATGATCTCGATAGGTGTGAGGAACGACTTGTACTGGCGTCCACTGATGCGCTCACCTGTCCAGAAGTCGAGCCAGTCGCCACCGGGGAAGTAAACAGGACGCGAGAGTGCATTCTTCACCGTTACAGGACACACCATCATGTCGCGGCCAAACATATACTGGTCTGAAATCTGATAGGTATTGACATCCTGCAGATGATCGTAGAACAAAGGTGTCATCAGCGGACGGCTGGTCTTGTACATATCCCAGGCGCTGGTGTAGATGTAAGGCAGGAGCGCATAACGCAGCGAGTCGTACTGGATGAATATTTTCTGTGCTTCCTCGCCATAAGTCCATGGCGCATGATAACGAGGATGATCCATACCGAAGAGGATGGACACAGGCGAGAACATTCCCATCTGCACCCAGCGCAGATAGAGGTCGGTGTCGTAGGCAGAATACTGCTCGAATCCACCCATACAGTGGCTCCAATAGCCGACACCAGAGAGTCCTATATTAATACCGCCGCGGATGATAGGTTCAAACCACTGCCACTCCGAGCCCCAGTCGCCAGCCCAGATGAAAGGATAGCGCTGAATACCTGCATAACCCTCGCGTGTGTGGTCGAAGCCACGCTGTCCGTTGAGCTTGGCAAAGTTCTCATAAGGTGCCTTGGCATAGGCTATAGGGAAGAGGTTGTGGGCAGCCTTCTGCTCGATGTTTGGATTGTTATAGTTCAGAGCGCTTCCCACATCAGTCTTGAAGAACTTGGCTCCCAGGTCGGTCACTTTCTTGGCTGCATTCTTCCACCACCAGTCCACAGCCTTGTCGTCGAAGAAGTTGATGATGGCGTTGGTTCCACCGTCCTGAATGGTGAGTCCCTTCTTCTGTGCTGTGGTGAGCAGATTGTTGCGCTTGCCGTTGTCGACCAGCGAACGAATGTGCAGACCAAACATTGCCACATGATTCTTATAGGCATGGTCGATCATGCCCTTTGGGTCTTTAAACTGATCCTGGAACTCGAAGGTACAGCCTCCGTTGCCCAACTTGGCAAAGAGGCGCCAGGTAGAGTCGAGCCACATCATGTCGAACGGAATCTTTTCCTGACGCAGGCGGTCGATGAGATTGACCACATACGTATCGTTGGCCTTGCTCTCATGATGCCATGTTCCACCGCTGTACGAGCCGATGTGCAGACCATAGGCAGCACGTGGCATAAGAGGCGCCACCCCCGTGAGCTGCTGATAGCTGTGAATCAGAGTTTCCAACTGTTCGCCATAGATGAAATAATAGTCGTTGTCGCCACCAGGTGCCGAGAAACTGTACTTGTCGTTGTTGGTCCATCCCATGTCCCAGTCGTTGGGCACAGCAGTATGGAAGAACACGGCGTAGCCCTTGTTGCTGAGCATCAAAGGCACAGGACAGTAGTTGGCTCTCAGAATGTCCTTGCCGCCTACCGCAGGCTTTGAGCCCCGTCCCAGTTCCACATTGAGGTGAACACGCTGTCCACGCTGGTCGATGCGATCCATGCGCTCACCGAAGCCGAAGAAGTGCTCGTCGGGATTCATCTTCACCTCATTATATATGCTGTCCTTGCAGCCCGATGTCAACTCCTCGTAGAGCACCTTACCCGAAGCATCAGCCACCTGTATGCGCCAGGGAGCTTCCTGAATGCTTACCTGCAGCTTACTGGTCTTTATCTGTTTGCCGTCCACGCTGAAGTCCACCTGCGGGAAGTTGTAGTTGACCACCATCCACTTCTCATTATCAGGCATCTGCTGTGCAGGCACCTTGGTTACACGAAACATGCTTTCCGAACACATCTCGATGCGCATGTTGCCTTGAGACGATGTGTAGAGCACGCTGTTTCCTTTCACTTGCTGTGCATGAGCCGCTGTAGCAAAGGCGCACAGCGACAGGAATGTGAGTTTTAGCTTTAAGTTTTTCATATCTATTCTGTTGTTTTTGTTGTTACGTTATTGATTTCTATTCCTGCCTGCACCACGGCTCCCAGTCCGTGGGCATCGTTGAGCGGAGCCGGTCGGTTGTAGTAGAAGGGCAAGTCGCGGCTGATGCCTGTTCCCATACACACGCCCTTCACTTGTCCTTCAGGGGTTATCTGACTGCAGACAGCCTTCCATCCCTGCAGCGCCACAGAGGCAAACGAGCTGTCGAGCCAGCCCTTGTTCACACCATGCGCAATGGCTGCGACAAACATGGCTGTGCAGGAAGTTTCGGGATAAGAGTCGGGCTTGTCGAGCAACTGGTGCCACATGCCCTGTGCGTCCTGATAGGCGATGATGTTTTCCACTCTTTTTCGGAACAGCTTCAGCAATCTGTCTCGCAGCGGATGTGCTTCGGGCAATCTGTCGAGCACGAGAGCCTGTGCCAGAAACGCCCATCCGTTGGCTCTTCCCCAGTGGGCGGTGCCGTGGGCATGGGTCGTATCATAATAGAAACAATGCCAATAGAGGTGCTTGTCGTTGTCGAAGAGCAGACTATCGAAGAGCAATACCTGTTCTGCCGCTCTCTGCAATAAGTCGGACGATGCACCCTTGCGACTTCCCTGATGAGCCAGGAAAGAAGTACACATATACAGGTCGTCGAGCCAGAGAGTTCGCTCTCCCACCCTTCCCCGGCAGTAAATGCCTGTTTCGGGAATACGCTCCTGCTGAGTAAGAATGTAATGGCTTATCTTGTCGAGATAATTCTCGTAACGTTGGTCTTTGTATCGTCGTGCCAGTTCGGAGAGGGCAGCTCCCATAGCTCCGCAGTCATCAAGGCTCGACATGGAGAAGAATCTGCGCCACGCATTGTCGCGCACGCCCGATCCGTATTCTTTCTTGAGTTGTCGCTGTATTTTTGGTTCGAAATAAAAGTCAAAGTTCTCTTTGACAAACTGCTCATACTTCTTTTCACCTGCCGCATCGGCAAGATTGAGCATTGCCACTCCGAGCACACCATTCACGTATCTCCATTCCTGATAATAGCTGTCGATGTGAGTATGTCCGTCCTGTGCCTTTGACACGTTGTGGTTGTGATGGCTCAGCAGATAATCAGCCACCCGCTTCGAGACATCGAGCGGAGCATCCTGCGCCATAACCCCTGCTGCAAAGGCAAGACTGCAAATAAGAGTAAAGACTGCTTTCTTCATGAGGCTTCCCGGTTTTTAAGTGGTTTGAAAAATATTGCTGTTGGAACAAATTGTTGTCCCTGGAACAATTCCTGCGGAAGTAGATTTTAAGAAAAGGCCCCTCCGCTTCTCACGAGGCAGAGAGGCCTGCGTTTTGTGTTAATATATAACTAAAAACCTACCGTTAATTCTTTATTTCAATTCAAGTTTCGCAAGCGAGGAAATTGATAGAAGCTAAAGCAGTTGTCACTCCCGTCGGTCGTTAGAAGTTAAAGCCAACAGCCTTTTTGGTTGAATATTTAGCTGTAAAGCATATGGCTTTAACTTCTCTAACTTCTTTAACTTCTCTAACTTCCCCCATTTGCGAAAGTTGAGTTATTTTAATATCCGTAGTTGTTGATCAATGCGTTGTTCGACGCGTTGATGTCTGAGTCGAATATAGGCCAGTACTGACGGGAGTCTGGATCGTTGGCAAAATAGTTGGCCAGCATGTTGTCCTTCACTGTGGCAGACACGAAGTCGTAGTCGAGTTGTGTCCAGCCTTCGCCAGCAGGAGCTGCTGTCTCACCCTTAGCCAAGCCATAGTACTCCAACTTGCCAGCAGCATTGGTGCGTGTGTAAACCACTGTAGGCACGTCAGCATACTTGCCTGTGCGATCACGCAACGCTCTCATGTCGGTCACGGTCTGTCTTACGGCAGTACCGAGCATATTCCAGCGAATGAGGTCTTGCTTGCGCAACATCTCGCCAGGGAACTCAAGGAGGCGTTCCTTCTGAATGGCCTTCAGCATGTCGGCCTTCGAACTGATGGCGTTGACATAAGCCTCTACGTTTGCAGGGCGGTCGGCTACGGCAAAGGCGCGGTTGCGAACCTCCTTGAGGTAAGGCTTAGCTGCATCAGGACCTTCCAGCTCGTTGGCAATCTCAGCTGCCATCAACAGGATGTCGGCGTAGCGGAGCACGGGCAGGTTCACACCGTCGTCGTTGGAAGTCACCGTACGGGTCATACGTTCATAGTCGTACTTGCCGAAGTTGAAGCTTGGTGCAGAGGCATCGTTGTCACCCAACTTGGCCATTGTGTAGCCGTTGTCGTACTTGTAAGGCACGCAGTTCACGTCGCGGCGCTGGTCAGCATTGTCGTACTCATAGTAGAGTGTAGGAGCAGGAATGTTCTGTCCGCCATAGTTGGTCTTGGTCAAGTGTGGGCTCTTCGACTTGTGGTAAACACCAAAGTGATAGAAGAATCGTCCACGTCCGTCGTTGAATGGAATCTCGAAGATAGACTCTTTGTGTGAGCCTTCGATGGTGATGACGTCAGTAGCGAGGTCGTTCCAGAACTGCTCGTAAGTGGCGTCGAGTGCGAGTCCACTCTCTCTGATGACGAGTTTCAGGTCGTCGTAAGCCTCCTGCAGCAGGGCTGTACTGGTAAGCTCAGGATCGTTGCTGCGGCGCACCTCATAAGTAGTAGGATTGTCGAGCGATGTAGGACGCTGGCTGTAACCCTCGGCCATGAGGATGAGGCGTGCACGCAGACCCAAGGCAAAAGCCTTGTTCACACGCTCTGTCGTCTTGGTGCGCTCAGCCTTTCCTGGCCATGGCAGATAGCCTGCAGCCTCTTTCAGGTCGGCAATAATCTGCTTGTAGATGACGTCGCGGTCTGACTTGGGAAGGTAGATGGTGCTCTGCTTCACCGATGTGAATCGGGCAGGCACGTCGCCCCAGGCACGAATGAGGTCATAGTAGTACTGCGCACGCAGGGTGAGCGACTCGCCTAAGAGATAAGCCATGTCGGCATTGCTCTCAGGATTGCCATAGGCACGTATTCCCTCGATGCAGCAGTTGGCAGCCTCAATGCCGTTAAAGAAGCCTGTGAAGGCGTTAGGGTCTTTTCCAGAAGCCATCCAGTTGTTGGCAGAGAAGGCGCTGTAAGTGCAGAGCGAGGTCTTGTTGTCCGACGAAGGCTGCGCCATGTCGAAGTAGCACTCGGCATCGGTATTCATACCATAGTAAGGCATGTAGCGCGCACGGTGAGAATTGGTGGCGGCAAACCAGCTGTAGATGCTGATGACCGTATTCTCGGCAAGCGGGGTGTTAGAGAACACCACCTTGTCGTTGTATTGTGACTCGCTTTCTACGTCCAAATAGTCGTTGCACGACATGAGTGTAGCGCCAGCCAACAGGGCTGTAAATACATATTTTATTTTCATAACGATGTTTCCTTTAAGTGTTTTTTTTAGAATGTAAGATTAAGACCGAAGATGAACTGGCGGCTTCTTGGATAAGCCGAGTAGTCTACGCCTGGACAAACCAGCACGTTGCGGCAGCAGTCCACCTCTGGATCCTGTCCACTGTAACCGGTGATACAGAAAAGATTTGAAGCGGTAAAGTATAGACGCAGGTTCTGAACATAGATTTTCTGCATCCATGTCTTTGGCAGTGTGTAACCAAAGGTAAGTGTAGAGAGGCGGAGGAATGATCCGTCCTCGATAGCCCAGTCGGTGAGCACAGCCTTTGTTGTGTAAGGCGACCACATAGTGGTGTTCTTGTTCATCTCGGCGAGCTTGGCTGCATCGTTGATGAAGTTGCCGTTCTCGTCTACATTGGTCCAGCGCTTGCCGCTTGCCATCGTGGTGTTGAGGTTGCGCCAGATACCGCCACGTGTAGAGGTCTGGTCTATCTTGTCAGCATTGTAAACATCGTTGCCGATGCTGTAAGAGAAGTCGGCGTTGAAGTCGAATCCGTAGGCACGTGCACCGATAGAGAATCCACCTATAGCCCATGCGTTGGCGTCGCCGATCTCGAACTTGTCGTCATCGTTGATGGTTCCTGAACCGTCCTTGTCGAGGAGTTTCATGGTACCAGGACGTACTGTGCCCACAATACCGCTGGCATCAGCCACACCTTCCTTCAACTTCCACTTTCCTGCGGCAGCATCGTAACCCTCGAAGTCGTCCACCTCGTAGCGTCCTGTTCCTGCCAGTTTGTAGCCGACGATGGTTCCTACAGGCTTTCCTGGCTTCACTAAGTAGTCGGAGCCAATTTCTGTACTTGCCCAATAAGAAGGCTTACTGTATGAGTCCATGCTTCCGAGGCTCACGACCTCATTGGTGTTATGACCGAGTGTGAACGAGAAGTTCAGACCGTAGTTCTTGGTGTTGATGGCATCGTAGTTCAATGTCAACTCAAAACCAGAGTTCTTGGTCTCGCCCACGTTCTGGTACTGTGTGTTGTAGCCGCTACCTGTGATCTGCATCTCCATGAGCAGGTCTTTCACGTTGTTCTTGTACACCTCGAACGAACCGTTGAGCTTGTTGTTGAAGAAACCGAAGTCAATACCCAAGTTGAGCGAATGTGTGGTTTCCCACTTCAGGTCGGGGTTGCTCATTGCGTTGCCCGTGGTGAGCCATGAGTTCTGCAGGTGCAGCCAAGAGCTCTCCTTGATAGAATAGGTACGGCTGGTCTGTCCTGAAGGAATGTTGTTGTTACCCGACACACCGTAGCTCAAGCGCAACTTCAGGTTGCTCAGCCAGTCTTGTGTCGACTTCATCCAAGGCTCCTCGATAATGCGCCATCCGGCTGCCACTGATGGGAAGTAGCCCCAGCGGTTGTCCTTAGAGAACTTGCTTGAACCATCGGCACGCAGAGTGGCGGTAAGCAGATAGCGGTCCAAGAAACTGTAGTTGGCACGTCCGAAGAACGACACCATCTTGTCGTCAGGATAGTAGAACTCGTTGGCACGTGTAGGAGTGCCCTGTGCAGAGAGGTGGAAAGCCATGTCGGCATCGTAGAATGAAGGGAATCCCTCTATGCGTGTCGTTGCCAGTGTCTCGCGGCTTACGATGCTCTCCTGTCCCACCATGAGGTTCAGGCTGTGAGCCTTGGGCAGAATCTTAGAGAAGTCGTACTGCAGAGTGTTGGAGTTGCGCACGGTGCGGCGGTTCACCTGGGTACGTGTAGTAAGCGGCATGTTCTTGTATTCTGCCAGGGTGTTGTTCTGCGACTCATAGGTAGTAGAGCCGAAGAAGTAACGGAAGTCGTTGTTGTAGATGTCGAGACCTACGTCTGTGCGGAAAGTAAGCTCGGGCAATATCTTCCATGTGAAAGCTCCGTTCATGTTGAAGTTCTCACGAACACGTTTCTTGTAGTTGTCGTTGAGGGCTGTGATTGGGTCTTCCAGTCCGTCATCGATGTTGCTCTCATCGAAGAGAAGGCTTCCTGAGCCCGTCAGAGGCGACTGTACCACAGCATGGCGGATACGGCCGAAAGAGCCTGAAGGCACAGAGTTCTGGTCGCCGGTAGCGTCGCTCTGTCCGTCGCCATTCACCTTGGTGCGTGAGTAACGGGTAGAGAACTCGAGCTTGGTCTTCTTGTTGGGCTCATAGTTGAGTTTGAAGTTCAGGTTGCTGCGATAGAAGTCAGAGGTGAGCAGGATGGCTTTCTCCTTCATGTAGTTGTATCCTGCTGTGAAGCGCAACTTCTCCGAACCTCCCGAGATGTTGACATTATGGCTGAACACGTTGCCGGTGCGTCCGTACACCTCGTCCTGCCAGTCGGTAGTCTTCATCGAGTTCATAATGTTGGGTATGTTGTCCCATCCGCCGAGTACCTGCTGGTACTTACCGGCATTGGCACCAGTAGAGAGGCTCGACAATTCGTACTGCCACTTCAGATAGTCTTCCACTCCCAGCACGTCTACCTTGTCCTCAGCCTTCTTGAAGCCCACATAGGCATTGTAGTTCACAGTCACCTTGCCAGCCTTACCACTCTTGGTGGTGACGAGCACGATACCGTTGGAACCACGGCTACCATAGATGGCGGTAGAGGAAGCGTCCTTCAGCACGTCGATGCTCTCGATGTCGCTGGTAGGAATGTCGGAGATGCTGCTGACGGGGAAACCGTCTACTATATAAAGAGGTGTGTTGTCGCCAGTGATAGAACCACCACCACGCACGCGGATGATGACCTCGGCGTCGGGGTTGCCCTCAGGCATGGTGACGCGCACACCAGCCAGCTTACCCTGCATGGCCTCAACAGGCGAAGCCACAGGCACCGACACGAGTTCTGTGTTGCCTACCGAAGAAACCGAACCTGTCACGTCCTTGCGCTTTACGGTTCCGTATCCGATAGCCACCACTTCGTTAAGCATGTTGGAATCTTCCTTCAACTGGACAGTCATCTTGCCTTCCTTGGCAATGATCACTTCCTTCTTATAACCCACATAAGTGATTTCGAGTTGTTTTCCTTTCGGAACAGAGATTGAGTAATTACCGTCCATATCGGTCACCACTCCCACCGAAGTGCCAGGAATCCTCACGCTTGCGCCAATGATAGGTTCGCCAGCCTCGTCAGTTACTTGTCCGCTAACGGTGACGCTTTGCGCCAACACTCCTAACGGGAAAAGAAGCATCAGCAATAGTACTGAACACTTCTTCATAAAAATAATCGCTACTTTTCTCATAGGTTTTTGCTATTAGTTTTTAAATATTTGAAGTAGAATGTCGAGGGCAAAAGTAGCCAAAAAACCCCGACATGAGTGGTAAAAACGTTCCAAATGTTCGGTAAAAACGTTTCAAAGCCCGTTTTTCTGCCTATATTCAGACGGACTGACGCCCATTGCCGCCCTGAAACACTTACCAAAGTAGTTCTGATCGCTGAAACCGCAGCGATAGGCGATTTCCTTCACAGGAAGGTCGCTGTGATGCAACAGCGCCACGGCACGGTTCATGCGTGCCTTGTTGATAAACTCCTTGGGCGCCACTCCCAACAGGCTCTTCAGTTTGCGGTTCAGTCCCGACTTGCTGACGTTCAGCTTGGCTGCCAGCTCGGTCACACTGAGGTCGGAATTGTCGATGTGCTGTTCCACAAACTCCACCACGCATTGCATGAAGCGCTGGTCTTCCTCGTTCAGGCTCTCCTCGCCTACGCTGCGGCTGTCGGCTTGCAAGGGCTGTTGACCGTCGACAACAACCGTTTCCTCAGCCATTGTCTCCGCAGTTGCCGTTTCAATGGTTGTCTTTTCTGCAGTTTTCTTTTTCTCAGCAGCCTTGTCTGCCACCTCAACAGCAGTTTTGTCTGCCCCAGCAGCCTTGACAGCCACGACGAGGTGTTTCTCCTTGTCGTATTTCTCCATCAGGTCGAGATACTGCCCCAAGAGTTCCCTCTGCTTGCGGTGGGAGGAGCGAATTGTCCTCGTCACGTACACCACGGTATAAATAAACAACAGCGCCAGCAGCACATACAGCACCTTGGCAGTAGTAGTCTGCCAGATGGTTGGTTTCACGAAGATTGTCACCACTTTCACGTTGCCCGCCCATTGTCCTGTGGGCAGTTTCGACTCCACCCGCAACGTGTGCGTACCGGGCGAAAGGTTGAGCAGCGTCACCGTGTGGCTGTTCTCTAAGGTGTTCCATACACCGTCGTCCAACAGGAATCTATAGCTTATCGACTGGGTGTTGGCATAGTCGATGGCAGCAAACTCAATCTTCACATTGCGCTCTGTCTCATTGAGGCAGATGGTGTCGTGGGCGCTCACCGCCTCCATCATCTCGCCTTCTTCCACCGACACCCTTGTCAGTACGATGCGTGGTGCCTTGGTGCGCTTCGTCAGCCGGTCCATATCCATCAGCACCAGACCGTCCGTCAGACCCATGAGCCATTTGCCGCCTTTCCATCTCAGGGGCTGCGCATCCGAGAAAATCAGCTCATCGGTCCATGTGCGGTGGTTGAAATAGAGCGATAGTCCATGTTCCACGTCCACGCCCGTCAAATCGTTGGTGCCCACAAACCACATATATTGTCCATACGCGAAAGCCGACAAGAGGAAGTCCTCCGGCAAATCGCGCCTGTCGAAGTGTCTGAAGTCCACATCTTTGCTGAGCAGCGAAATGCCGGGCTCCACCATGTTCAGTCCGCTGCCCTCGGTGCAGATATAGAGTCTGTTGGCCCTGTCCTCCGCCATAAACATGACGGCAGAGCAACTCAGGCTGCCGTCTCTTCCGCCCTCACGCTCATGCCGGATAAAGCGCAGCGAGGCTGGATTGGCGGCAGTAAGCTTCGTGGCGAAAAGTCCAAGCGTTGTGCCCGCCAGCAGCTCGTCACGATGGCTGATATATATCATTCGCACCCCCAAGTACTTGCCTGTCTTGTCGTCATGAGAGAGGACGATGGGCTGACACCTCCAACTCTTTCCCGTACGGGTAAGACAGAACAGTCCATGGTTCAGCGTTGACACCCACAGTCTGCCCCATCGGTCTTTCTGCATTGAGTAAACATGATGTTCTTTCTCCCTACCACGGATTACAAGCGCTATTCGGCTGATGTCGTAGCTGCCGTCGGCACGGGGCGACAGATGCAACAGTCCACCAGGTTTGCATCCCAACCATAGGCTGCCGTCCTCGTCTTGCAACATCGTGTACACAGCCGACCGGAAAGGAGTCTTCTCGCCATGCAGTCGGCCGTCGGCTCCAAGAAATCCCAGAAGATTCAGATTGGCGTCGTAGATTCTCACAGAGGCATCGTCGCGCGAGCACACCCATATCCGTCCCTCGCGGTCGCGGAAGAGTGCCCTCACCTGATATCCTGGTTGCCTCAACAGCCACGTAGCATAACACGGCTTGCGGTAGCTCATCCTTACGCCCAGAGAGTCCACTGCCCACTCCACTCCGTCGGCTGTCTTCAGCCGTTTCGTTCCCTGACCGGAGAAGCCCCATTTGCGCAGCGCCTTGTTCCAGGAGAGATGGCTGTCATCAAACCGCCCCGTGCGGATATCGAAGACAAAGCAGTAGCCTTCCGCATTACAATATATATAAGGATCGCGAATACGAATATCCTTGATGCGGTTCACGCCCATCGAGCATCCATCGCCCGCCTTCGGCTTGAACGACACGAAGCGATAGCCGTCGTATCGGCTCAGTCCGTTCCATGTTGCCACCCAGACCATTCCCTGTCTATCCTGCACGAGACCCGTTGCGTGATGGTGCGCCAGTCCGTCGAGCTCGTTGAGCCTTCTCTCTGTAACGCCCTGCTTCACCCAAGCCTCGCCGTCCTGAAGGGTCGGCACAGCCTCAGCGACGTGGCTCAACAAACAGCAAATCCACATCAAAAAATATCTTATTATTCTGTTTTTAGTCATCTGTGCAATGGTAGATTAGTTATATTGTTTGCAAAAGTAAGAAATAATAGTCAGAAAAAGAAATCAAATCCAAAGTTTTTATTTAACTTTGCATAAGATTAGCTGCACTCGGCAAAACATAAAAAACATAATAACAATGAAAATAGCAGTATTCTGTTCAGCAAACGCCCATATTGACAGCGACTACTTCCGTCTCACCGAGGAGATGGGCAAGTGGATGGCAGAGCAAGGGCACGATTTAGTTTTCGGCGGCTGCAACATCGGCCTGATGAACACCATCGGCAAGGCAGTCAAGGCGCATGGCGGCAGAGCCATAGGCGTAGTTCCCACCATCGTAGAGAGAGGCGGCAAGACTTTTCCCGACCTCGACGTAGAGATTCCCTGCGACAATCTCAGCGACCGCAAGGACTTGCTGCTCTCTCAGAGCGACATCGTCGTGGCGCTCCCTGGCGGCATCGGCACTCTCGACGAAATCTTCACCGTGGCAGCCTCCCACACCATCGGCTATCATAGCAAAAAGGTGATTCTCTACAACATGAAGGGGTTCTGGAACTCCACCATCGCCCTCCTCGACGACATGGCTTCGCAAGGCATGATTCGTGGCAACTGGCACGACTACATCGAAGTGGCAACCTCCCTCAGTGAGTTGCAGCAGATGGTGGAGCGCTAAAATCGTTAAACCACAAATCAATAGGCTTCAACTGCTTACGAAGCCGCTTTCATTGCTCTACGAAATAGGCTTCATTGACTATCGAAGCCGCTTTCATTTTTCGAGGCTTTTCTATTCAAGTGTTTCAATAGAGGTACTGAGTAGTTAGCGATTTAAATTCAACAGCAAAAAAATAAAATGCGGGATTGAGTGAATTCTTCAATCCCGCATTTTGCTTACAATAAACCTTAATCCCAAGATGTCCAGGGGTTATGAGGCTTAGCATCGCCCCACACAGTGCCGCCTTCACCTTCCGTACCGCCGGAAGAGGTGTCGGAACCCAACGTGCCCTGCGTTTCGCCTTGGTAGGTGACTGCGGAGCCGCCATTCAACAGAGATTCATTTTCTACACGTAGAACTTTTATGAGAGGTTGTTGATATTTTTTCTTCATGATTGCAATGATTTACTTTTTAACGAATTTCTTGCCCTTAACGATATAAACGCCCTTGGCAAGAGTGGAAAGAGAATTGCCAACCTGCTGGCCACTGAGGTTGTAGACTGCGACAGGAGCAACGGATGCTGACATAAGCGATGCTCCGTCCACCTGATGAATGGAAGAAACTACGCCATTGCGGTCAACGAGACAGATGCCGATATTGCCCTTGGCAGATGAACCTGATGGCTTCTGCTTGAAATAACCACGGAATCCCTTGAGTCCGTACTTCTTGCCTGAGAGACACTTCACGAAGGTATTGTTCTGAATGATGTAGTCGCCAGGAGCGATGAAAGCTGGGGTTTTATCCGTGTCCTGTTTATACAGCGTTCCTGTGAAATAGAAATCATCGTAGCTGCACTTCGTGAACTTGTCGTTGGCGTTTGTATCATAGCTACCGTCGAAATATTCGCCAGTATGCCTTGTTCCCATACGTTCTTTCGCTTCTTTTGCTGTGTATTCTTTGTAGTATTTGCCGCCTTTGCCGTCGTCGAAGTCGCCATCGTAATTGAGTTCGACATTCTTGAAAGTATAGACTCCTTTGGCGTTGTCGATGTCTTTCTGCGTCATTCTGATGAGGAGAGGCTCAAACTCATCGAGCGGATCTTTGTCGTAGTTGGCGTACTTCAGAAAATAGAAGGTACTGTTGTCGGGATGTGCCTCATTCTTTGCCAAACCACGATAGGCAGCAATCATAAAACCCTCGGTATTAGATGCATTGAGGGCTTTCTGGAAAATACGCGAACAGTCGTGTGCTTCAGAATCTCCTTCTAAATAGCGAGCACCAAAAGGCAGCACGAGCGTATTCCAACCTGGCTTAAATGTGCGTTTGAGGCGGACGTCGGCATGGCGCTGGGCTACGACCGTATAGTCATCATCATTCTCGTCGAGAGTCTTGGTGAGAAGATCCATAAAGGCGTTCTTATAACCATTATTGCCCACTTGGATGTCGTTGCGATAGTTCTTGTAATTATACTCAGCGGCACCCTCAAATACAACCTGCACCTTGTTGGGATCCATTCCAGAGAAGATGTTGTTTTCGCCATCATAACTCCGAGCGTCGATCTGTGAACCACTGTGCACGATAACCTTTGTCACCGCAGAATTGCCGGCAAAGGCGCTTTCTTCGATTTTGGTGACAGAGGCAGGGATAGAAATTTCGGTAAGAGCGCAGTTTTTGAACGCCCTAAATTCTATCTCGGTCATGCCGCTGAGGTCTACTTTCTGCAGATTCTTACAGTTCAGGAAGATTTCGTGGGGCACTACCTTGCCTGTCTCCGTGAAAGTAGCTTTCGAAAGATCGAGCGATTTCAGACTGCCTTTTCCCTCAGTGTTTCCCGCCATCTGCTGCAGCAGAATGATGTCTTCCCTTTTAAGATAGCCGTTCACGCTGAGTTGGGTAACTTTCATGGCATTGTCTCCAAGAAGTGTGGCAAGACTGCCTTCAGTACCGACTTCAGAAGTGATGGCTTGGGCGTCACCAATCTGATAGGTTACTTGTAACTCGTGGTATGCCTCAACCGTCAACGAAGACATCTTATCATTCCATTCTGCACCAACAAAACTCTCAGAGGCTATGTATGACTTACTTTTGCCATTGAAATTGTCACCCTCATAGATTGTAACCTTGAAACCAGGAGTGACCTTCAAAGAACTCATATCATT
>ERZ1026868.1102-NODE-1102-length-14600-cov-6.756411_pt1 | contig 14600 bp, 15 predicted proteins | sample MGYA00380164_ERZ1026868 | MGnify/ENA primary metagenome ERZ1026868 (study PRJEB33269, sample SAMEA4719800) | human gut metagenome | biome: human-associated habitat; feature: organic feature; material: feces | place: Cameroon | collected 2013-10 ... | reverse complement strand
GAATTTCAGGGTTTCCTTTTTCTTAAGTCGTTGTTTAATTTTCAAGGTCCGGTGCCACCGCTTTTCTCACGGGTGGAAGCACATTATAGCACTTTCAAAACTCATTGTCAAGAGGAATTTTTCAACTTTTTGAAATTTCTTTTTGACGTTTTCGTTTGTGTCCCGCTGTCTTGCGGACAGCTTTGATATAATATCACAGAGCAAGCCCATTGTCAACACTTATTTTCAATTTTTTTGCAATTTTTTTCAACTTTTTTATTGCGCCCACACATCTTGTGGTCAAGCTGTTTTTAATCCACAATTTCTCCTGTTTTGATACATCGGCAAGTATATTTTTCGTTATCCGTTTAACAATATAAGTAAATAAATTACAGGAGTAATCTTATGAAAAACTTTTTCAACTTTAATAAGCAATTCAAGTTGCTGTGTATTTTTCTTGCGGCAATTCTCTTATTCGGCTCAATTACATTATATCAAAATCGCCGTATAAACGAGGTCGAAGCTTCGCAGGTACTTTCACGTCTCGGCTCAAGGGGCGAGGAGGTTCGCAAAATTCAGCAAAAGCTCAAAAATTGGGGATACTACTCCGGAGGCATTGACGGAATATACGGAACTCAAACGCAAAACGCCGTAAAAAGCTTTCAGCGAAAGAACGGATTGACCGCAGACGGAATAGCAGGCAAGGACACACTCAACGCTATGGGCATTTCGAGCAGTTCGTCCTCTTCGGGCAAATTCACAAGCAACGATATTTATCTGCTTGCAAAGGTAATAGCCGCAGAAGCGAGAGGAGAAAGCTACACGGGTCAGGTTGCCGTCGGCGCAGTCATATTGAACAGGGTTGAGCACTCGTCGTTCCCCGACAGCATTTCGGGTGTTGTTTACCAAGCCGGTGCTTTTTCGTGTGTTACCGACAGCAACTGGAAGGTGGAGCCGACCGACACGGCAAAAAAAGCCGCCCGAGATGCCATTAACGGATGGGATCCAACGGGCGGTGCTATATACTATTATAATCCTGCAAAAACCTCTAACAAATGGATACGAACAAGACCTGTTATCGTAACGATCGGAAGCCACGTTTTTTGCAATTAGTTTATCCTATAAAAAACTGCGTCCAATATCGCACTCCGTCAAGCTCATAACAACCGAAGCCTGCTTGTGTGAATTCATCGGACAAGATATTGGCTCTGTGTCCCGGAGAGTCCATCCACGCCGCAACGGTAGCGGATGCCGTCCTTGTGCCGTAAGCAATATTCTCTCCGCAGGTCATATAATCCACGGTAACTGCGGTAAAGCACATAGTGCCGTCGGGTCTTTGGTGAGAAAACCAATCGTCTCTTGAAATTTCTTCTGCTCTGACAGCGGCATTGGCACAAAGAGTTTTGTTGAGCGTAAGGTCGGGCTTTCCGTTGGCACGACGCTGCTGATTGCATAGCTCAAGCATTTCGCTTTCAAAGCCTGTAATTGCTTTCGGCGAGGTTGCCGCCTGCGGCTTGGGAGCTTGAGTCGGTGCCTTCGTTGCCGCTTGCGTCGGTTTTTGAGTCGGCTTTTGAGCCTGAGGTACAGCCTTAGTAGGTGCCTGTGTTTGCGGCGCTTCTGTTGTTGGCTCTTGTGTTGTGCTTTCCGCTTCGGTCTGCGATTGAGCCTCCGTCACTTCAGCCGTGCTGCTCATGTCATCGGTCGTCGGCTCATCGCCTCTTTTCTTTGAGCAGGAAGAAAAAGCTAGGCATAAAGCCAACACTGTGATTAAAGCAATTATCTTTTTCATATTATCACCGATTCAATTTTAGCATTTTACTATATATAATGCAAACAGAAAAATCCGAAACGGCAGGACTGAACGCTACCGCTTCGGATTTTAATTTAATTTTACTGCATTGCGCCTATCAAAGACGGCAAAAACGTTGCGTAAATCGACGGTACGGCAAGAGAAAACGCTATCGAGGTAAGGAAGGTTATTCCCCACCTTTCAAGGAACGCTCCGCAATAGAGTACCGCAAAAATCGGTGCCGCAAGTATTTTCAAAACAATGTTGGTGTTTTTACCGTAAATCAGCTCACGCAAGGTCAATGCGTCCTCAATCTGCGGAAAGAGGTTTGTGAGCATTGAAATTCCGAGCCAAAGGAACACAAAATTCAGTATATGCACTATTCCTTTATTATAGGTAAAAAACTCGCCGAGAAAATACACGTTCATTGAGCCTACCGATACAAAAACCAAGCCTAATATAAGGTTAAAGAGAAACGGGAAGAAGCAAATGCCGAAGCTGACGCTTCTTTTTTTAATTATTTCGTGCTCAACATGACCGCAAAGCTCGGTTGCGGTAAGATAGCGTCCGTCCTCAATAAGCACCTCATACACACGGCAGGAAAGCTGCTCGAAAAAGCCCTTCATATATGCGCCGACAAATGTAAGATATTTTACTATTATATATACCGTTGTCATTCTACGTCAAAATCTCCTTCCTTGAGAATGCTGTCAAGGGTGATTTTTCCGTCCTTGTAATCCTTGACTTCGTCGCTGACTGCCATACTGTTTTGAGCAAAAATCTTCTCAACTTCTGCATAGCCCTCATTATTACCCGTTGCCGCATAGCAAAGAGCAAGGGTATCAAGCACCTGAATAGAATAATTGTACTGCTCATATGCCGACTTAGCAGCTGTGCAAGCGTTGTCATACTCTCCGAGTGCAAGGCAGGAAAGTGCGGTTTGTCTGTAATATTCAAATGAATAGTCGTCTTTTTCAAGCACCTTGTTTTTACAAATCGCTATGCTATCCTCGTATTTTCCCTGAATACGCAAGGAAGTAGCCATTGCAACATCAGCATACGCATCCTCGGCATTAACCTCTTTAAGGAATGCACAATAGTCTGTAACATCCTTTTGTGCTTTGACATAGAGATCTCCGAGCATAGGACCGTAAAGCCAGGTCATTTCGGGATAACCGTTCTTTATTTCCTCAAGGAAGCCGATCTGCGTTTCGGCAGGCTGACTGCTTATTGCCGCAGTATAGAACTTGAAATATGAAATCATTGCCTGACTGTAAGCGTTCGCTTCAATGGAATACGCCGCCGTTGTGGTAACAAGTCCGTCCTGTACATCCTCGGCACTGTAAGTTACGGGCTCAAGAGGCTTGTTTTCAAGAGCCTTCAGCTGTTCAATTATAGTTTCATACGGGACCTCGGACGGGTCAACCGCCTCTTGCGGAATATTTGAATAAATTATCTCATAGCAAGCGTCCCTTGTTCTCTCGAAAGCATTTTTCTCCTCAAAAGTCTTTGCGACGGATTTGAGGTGCGGAAGCTTCAGCTCCCAAGTCTTAAAGCTCGAGGCATATTGCTCCATATCCTGATAGCCGCCGATCTTTGAAAGATTGAGAATTGCCCTCTTGTAGACCATCTCGCCTCTGATGCTTTCGTCCTCCATAGTGTCGAAAAGCTCTGAATAATCGGAGTGTGCGGTGAAAAGCATATTTTCCTTTGCAGCCTTTTGAGCGTTCAACGCATCAACATAAACATTCGCATTTCCTGCAAACACATAGCAAGCGTAAAAGCTAAAGCCGATAACTATGAGCATTATTATAATGTTAAGAAAATCAAACGGATAGTGCCTTAATGCCTTTTCACACTCTGTGCAAAAATGAGACTCGGGATTCTTCGCCGTTCCTCTCTTGTTTTCGCCGCAGCACTCGCAGAGCATATCCTCGGTAAGCTCTTCCTCTTCGTCTGACTCCGACTCTTTTTCGTTTTCCTCCTCCGAAGTCTCAGCCTCGGCGGTCGCCTTGTCAAGCTCCTGCTGAAAAGTCTCTTTTAACTCCTCCAGCTCCTTCTTCAAGGCTTCGTCGTCCTGCTCGGGAAAAATCCCCTCAAGGTCTTTTTCTTTATTATCTGCCAAGAATATGCCTCCCTCAATTTATATAATAGATAGATTTTATCATTATTTTAATGTCAATTCAAATACAATCGTGTATTGTTACAGATTATTTACAAATTACAATGCCATTATCAGCGTGCCGATAGTGATAAACGCCGTGCCGACCGCCGATTTCACGGTGAATTTCTCATGCAGGAAAATAAATGCCAGCACAAGTGTAAAAAGTATGCTCAATTTGTCAATAGGTACGACCTTTGAAACCTCGCCGAGCTGCAACGCCTTGTAATAGCACAGCCACGATGCACCCGTCGCAAGTCCCGAAAGGACAAGAAATATCCAGCTTTTACGGTCAATTCCCGACAATCCGCTTTGCGTATGCGTAATGAACACCATAGCCCACGCCATAAGCACAACGACAACCGTTCTGATTGCGGTTGCAAGGGTCGAGTCAACGTTTTGTATGCCCACCTTTGCGAAAATCGAGGTCAATGCCGCAAACACTGCGGACAGAACAGCTAATATCGCCCACATATTAAAGCCTTCTTTTTATATTGTAATTGTATTCATTCTACCACAACAGGCATAATAAAGCAAGCGACGTAAATCCGCTTTCAGATTATAAAAGAAAAGACCCAACTGCTGTTGAGCCTTTCTTCTGTTATAAATATGAGATTAACTACTTGCTGCTTGCAATAGCCTGATCTATAAGCTTGTTGAGCTTCTCCTTCTGCTCGGGTGAAGTGATTGCGCCGACGATCGGCTGTCCTACGATATTTCCGTTCTTATCAACAACGTAGGTTGTCGGATATGAATAAAGTCCCGAGGTAAATTTACCCGCTTCGCTCTTCGAATCAAACCAAATATTCTTGTAGGTAACGCCCTTTTTCGACAAAACGTCTTTCGCTTCCGAAATTGCCGCCTTATCGCCGTCAAGAGTAAAGGAGTTTACGCCGACAACCGCACCGCCCTTTGCGGAAAGGGTCTTGTTGAGCGCTTCTAAATCTTCAAGTTCGCCTACACACGGCTTACAGGTCGTAAACCAGAAATTTACCACCGTTACAGTATTGTTTGAAAAAAGGTCTTTGCTGTTTACATCATTTCCGTCGAGGTCTTTTCCCTGAAAGCTCGGGAATTGAGTAAGTTTACTTGTGTTTCCACCCATTCCCGCTTCTTCTGCTCCAACGCTCTCTCCGCTGCCCGGTGTGCTTCCGCAGCCGGGGTATTTCTGCTCCAAAATCGTGAGTTTACCCTCGATTTCCTTTATCTGCTCTGCACCGTCTTTGAGTGTTTTCAATTCATCTGCGGAGAATTGACTTTTTGCACCCTCAATCGTGTCAAGAAGAAAATCGCCGTAGTTTTTTCCGTCTTCAATCATAGGGCTATTCTTATTTGCCGAAAGGAATACCTTTTCCCAAAGGGCAGAGTTGTCTGTAAAAATTTTGTTTTCCGCCTCCATAAGCTTTTTATGAAGAGCTGTCGCCTCGTCAAGGCTGTTCGGCTCCTGTGCAAGCAAGGGGATAATGTCCGAATTGTCATTTGACGGATTTTTCTTGTTAGCCGAGCAGGCTGCAAGTCCTAAAGTCAACACAAGCACCATAAGCACGGCTAAAATTTTTGACGCTTTTGAAATTTTCATAATCAGTCCTCCGTTTTCCTGTTATTATTTGTTTTCTTTTTATTTTCGGTCTTTTCAATGCCGTCCGTTATCTTTTTCGGCATCTCAAAGCCATAATTAAACTTGATTGCGTCTGTCGGGCAAGCGGTTATACACTTGCCGCAGCGAATACACTCTGTATGATTGGGTGTTTTGGTAACATCGACGTCCATCTTGCACACCCTTGCACATTTTCCGCAGGATACGCACTTGTGTTCGTCAACCTTAATGCCGAGCAGGGACACCTTGTTCATCAATGCGTAAAATGCACCGAGCGGACAAATCCATTTGCAGAACGGTCGGTAAAATAAAACGCTTAAAACGACAACCACTATTAAAATTGCAAGTTTCCAATTAAAAAGCGAGCCTAACGCCGAGCGAATACCCTCGTTGACCGCCGCCAACGGAATTGCACCCTCGAGAACGCCCTGCGGACAAATATATTTGCAAAAGAACGGGTCGCCCATACCCAAATCGTTTACAACTATCGCAGGCAACAGCACCACCGCAAGCAATAAAATTGCATATTTCAAATATGTAAGCGGCTTTAATTTTTTTGTAGACAGCTTCTTGCCGGGGATTTTGTGGAGTAATTCCTGAAGCCAACCGAACGGGCACAAAAATCCGCATATAAATCGACCGAGCAACACTCCGAGCAATATCAAAAATCCCGTTATATAATAGGAAAAGCGAAATTTTGACGAGCCGACCACCGCTTGAAACGAGCCGATGGGACACGCACCCGCTGCACCGGGGCAGGAATAGCAGTTCAAGCCCGGCACGCACACCGCCTTACCCTTGCCCTGATAAATTCCGCCCTTAAAGAAATTCGGCAAATGTATATTTGTAAGCAGTGTTGCCGCCGCTTGAATACAGCCACGGAAACGGCTGAGCTGCTTTGAAAATTTGTTTTTATTTTTATCCAATTCCGACACACTCCAAGCACAATCTGACAGCCTTACTCAAAACCGTATCAACCTCGCCACGCATTGCACCGAAGCACAGCATAGCCACGCCGACTATCAATAACAAGCCTTGAAATATAGCCTTTTTAGCTCTTAACAAACTGAACACTCCCTTCATTTTATCCGCATTATATCACACCCGACATAAAATTCTTGTTAAGAAAACGGGGAAATGAAATATTTTTTATATAAATATGCCAAAAGATATTCTTTATTATTTTTCTTAGTATGTTATAATCAGTGTATAATCAGGAAACAGACGAGTGCCTTGAAATATATGAAAGGGATTGAGTATTATGGCGAAATATGTAAAAGCATCATCATTTAACAGACTTATGACACATATGGAAGAAGCTGAGTGTATGTTCATTACTGCGTTTAGGAGCAGTTGCAGCCGTACGGAAAATGCAGGACGGAACAAGCAACTCATAAACGACATAAACCATTGGGATTTATCCTATATGAAAATTATCGGAGGATATACCGAAAACAAAGGCAGTAACGATGAAATCGATGTAAACGATTATTTCTATTGTGCAATAAACGATAAATATACGCCCGAGAAGTTTGCCGAGATTGCAGTAATGCTTTGCAAGAAGTATGGACAGGACGCTGTACTTGTTACATTTCCCGTTGCAGATAAGCCTCGTACTACAAGGAGCAAGCAAAACATTATAAGGATTGACGGAAAATACTACGATAAGAACGGTAAGACAGATAGGGAGTTCGATAATATTACTGTACAGAATGTTACCGAGTATTTTACGAAAGTAGGAAACAGAAAATTCACCTTGCACAGCGAGGGCAAAGAGAACATTACCGAACCCATTGATGTTTACGGCGTAGCGGGCAGGCAGATTTCCGACGAAAAATATTGGCGAAAAAAAGAATCTTTCAATGAGATTGTGTGATAGTGCCAAATGTAGTTCCCTAATTTTTCTTGGTATGTTATAATCGGCAAGGTCGCAACCTATCGCTCCGAGCAATTGTAGTTCCCTAATTTTTCTTGGTATGTTATAATCGATGTTATTGTGTATATGCTCGGTAATAATTGTAGTTCCCTAATTTTTCTTGGTATGTTATAATGGCGAACCGACAATCCAATGACGGACCCAATTGTAGTTCCCTAATTTTTCTTGGAATGTTATAATCAATCTTGTAACAGCCTTGACACTCAAAAATTGTAGTTCCCTAATTTTTCTTGGTATGTTATAATAAAAAGTATCGTAACGCTGATAATATGACGATTGTAGTTCCCTAATTTTTCTTGGTATGTTATAATTAACAAGAGTTAAAACTTTAGAATTAGTAGATTGTAGTTCCCTAATTTTTCTTGGTATGTTATAATAATTGGATAGTTCCGTTCATTACGTCGTCAATTGTAGTTCCCTAATTTTTCTTGGTATGTTATAATCTGATTATTGTTGACATTTTGTTACACTTCATTGTAGTTCCCTAATTTTTCTTGGTATGTTATAATGTCGGCGTATTCAACGGTGTTTGACAAAAAATTGTAGTTCCCTAATTTTTCTTGGTATGTTATAATCGTAAGTGATAAACTGTGACAATTCGTTGAATTGTAGTTCCCTAATTTTTCTTGGTATGTTATAATAGTGATTACGACGTCTGGGTCGCACAATGGATTGTAGTTCCCTAATTTTTCTTGGTATGTTATAATATGGGAACGAAAAACAACGCAGTATCGGACGTTACCGAGGAGAATTGCGATAAAAAAAGACTTGGAGAAGTAAAAATCTCCAAGTCTTTTTTCATTTTTCACAACAAAGTCAGCTGCTCATAGGCTACCTGTGTGTCTGATTGCTTGAATTTTCCGAGCAAAATTTGCATCGATTCGTATTGCTTTTCGGTAATCGTAAGCAATCGCACCGAGCCGTTTGCGGGAAGATGTGCCTTGAGCCTGTTTTCGTGCGTTTTTACCGCATCATATCCGTTGCACACCCTTGAATAGACCGAGAACTGCACCATAAGATAGCCGTCCTCAATCAAAAATTTTCTAAATTTCGCCGCTTCTCGTTGAGCGGCTTTTTCTTTTACCGGTAAGTCAAAAAATACAATCATTCTCATAAACTTAGTCATAATCAAAATAAGACAGCTCATTGAGCACGGGAAGCTTTAGCCTTGCTTTGTCGTTTTCAAATGAGAAAATGACGCTTTGTACCGCAAGCTCAACGGCGTTTGCGACAGAATGTCTTTTTCCGTCAACCGTAACCGCACAATTAAGCAGTAAAATAAGCTCCGCCTTTTGTGCCGTAAAAAAGCTGTCGCCCCACTCACGGTAATTCTTATAAACATAATTGTCAACTATCGGTCGGAACGGTTCAATAATATCGTCGGCAAGATTAAACGCATTGAGCTGATTTTTATGGTGTATCCCTATCGACGGCTCAAGCCCGTAAGCAACAAGCGTTTTTGCGATAAACGAACGAAAAATCGCATAGCCGTAATTCAATGCGGCATTTATCCCGTTTTCGCCGTCCCTTGTAAACTCGTTTCCGAACATACTGCGAAAATACATTCTCGCAGCATAGCCCTCTCTGTTTGTGGTATCTCCCGAGGCTACCGTTTTGGCTATCGAATAAAGCTCGGCGCTTTTTTCAACGGAATTCAGCTCAAGGCATTTTGCCTGATTGTTTATTTTTGCCTTCACAATCTCCTGCCACAGCTTTTTAAGCTTCGGCTTTGACTGTTCAAACTGAAGTGTAACACGCTTATTGACTCGGCAATAAACCCCTATCGGCATCATCGCTGCCGACGGTGCGTGCTTATCGTCGCAGACAATGACGCAAACTCCGTCCTCGGAAAGCTTTGAAAGCAGCTTTGCACTGAGCGTTGTGTAAGGATTATCAATAACTATTGAGCGTATGTCCTCAATCGGAAATGACAGCTCTTCGCCGTTACCGACAATCAACTGCTTATTGCGAAGTCTGAGCCTTGCCTCATTGGAAATAAAAATATTCCTGTAAGCCATATCAGTTAAACCTCATCCGCTTCTCCTTGCCCACCTTATGAACATTTCCCAACGGGTCAACAGTATATTTTTCGATACTCTTAAGGGTTTTAACGCCTAAATTGGCAATTTCATATGCAGCATCGTGAATTTTAACCGTAATTGATGCGGTAGAAATTCCGGCATTAGAGTAATACAAAAGAATGTTATTTCTCTCAATTTTAGGCTGTAGGCTGCTTCCCTTTTGAGCAACGCTAAACACCATATTTTTCTTTGCTTCCACCTTTATCAAATCATTGGGATAAAGCGAGAACACAAAATCCTTATCATCCATTGGCTTCCACGGCTTACCTCCCGCTACGCACGCAAGGTTCGGCAGTTCCTTTTTCTTGGTGTCGGCAACATAAATCGGCACAAAGTAATATCCGTCATTTTCAACATAGAAAACGTCAATTCTTATCATTGAGCCGTTTCCTGCACCCGTCTTTTGCGCAAGGTCGTTTTCGGTATTCAGCGGAACATATTGTGAAACCTTTTCTCTGCACTTAACACTTCTGACAATCGGACCGGCACTTCCGTCGGATTTCGGCTTGTGGAATTCAAAGTTTTTAGGAATTGTTTCTTTATTGTCTCTGAATTTGGTAAGCACTTCTCTCAACGCATTGTATAAAAGCCTGTCGTCATTCTTCCAGAAATCACAGCCCTCGATTTCACCGTTTTTATCCAGCTTTAAGTCGCAAAGCTTTTTCTTTGAAACCGAATAGCCGTCGCCGCTATACGAACGCAGTATTCCCATATGTGCAGCACCTGTCGTTTTGTGCTTCGGTGCTCTTGAAACAAAGCAGAGCTTTACGTCGTCCAACGCCTCTTTAGAATAGTTCGGAAGCTTGGAAAGATACAACTTCAGCTCGTCCAAGTTTTCCGACTCAAGACGCTTTTGCAATTCATTTCTAAAATCTCTGTACGGCATCGGAAGCTTGTCAATAACCTCGCCCGTATCGGTGTTAACCGCATAGTTATCCATCTCTTGCGAATCGGAATAATTCCTGATTTTTTGAATCATACCCTCCGTTACGCAAGCAATAACCGCAGCGTCTGCCGCATGGTGCAAATCTCCGTCCTCACGAACCTTAGCTATACCCCAACGCTTACGCATATACACCGTAACAGCACCCTTTACTGCTCTGACTTTCTTCTTTTTGTTCTTGTAATCGTCAAACAAAAGGTTGTCGTTTATGTAGTTATATAACACACGGCTTAAATACTGCGTATCGTTAAGATTGCGGGCTTTGAAGCCCTCGGTGTCCTCAGGTGTGAGCTTTGCCTTGAGAAGATTTTGCTTTTTCCTGGGATTTCTTATATTGTTTGTTACCCAAACCTGATAGCCCGATTTTTTATTTTCGGGTATATATTCCATCGGAATTCTGTTGCTCTTTTGCCTGTTTTCCGATGAAAATGTCAATATTTTGTTTGAGTAGCTGTCGTCAAAGCATTTGCTGTACGGAATTATATGGTCAACATCAACATAGCCCGGCTCAAGCAATCTATCATAATCAAAAGTCTTTTGCGTATAAGGGCATATACCGTTCTGTTCGTGATAAAGCTTCAATTTAACTATATCAAGACCTGTCGGGTTTACAATTCCGAAATTCTCCGTAATTTCATTTTTTATTCTCTCGTTTGCGGCTCTGTTTTCGTTGTTATGTTGGTCAATTTCGTCTCTTTCCTTTTTGGATTTAGGCAATTCCCTCGCAAGCTCAATGTTTATGTATGCAGGACTGTTGCCCATCTCCCTGATTATCGCATTTATAACCTTTCTTGTCTGCGTAACGGCACGCTTAACAACGGGGTTCGGAATGTCTGCAAGAGCATCCTCTGCAGGCGGTAAAAGCTCATGCTTTTCCGTGTTTGAGTGTGCTCTGAAATCAATTCCTGCCGCTTCGCAAGCCTTGTCGTACGTCATTCCCTTTTCAAGGAACGGAATAAGCTCCTTGCACGCCTTAACGCTTATATGACCGTAGCCCTTGAAATATGGCATATTATCATAAATGACATCATGGAGATTTTGCGATATATTCGTAAGCGCAAGCTCTTCCTTAATTCTGTCCTTATCCGTAAAAACCGTAAAAATTCTTCCGAGAGAGTCAAGGTCATCCTCAGAAAGCGCATTGAACACGTCGCCCAACGCCTTTTTCATTTGATGATAATTATTAAGATATTCAAATTTAGCTTTTTTCTCAATTTCGTCAATTAAAGCCTGTTGGTCTTGATTTTCGAGCTTTTGCTTGATTTTCTCAATCTCTTTACCGGAGTAAGAAATACAGTTAAACTTGTAATCGTATGAAATTCCGAGCGATTTTCTTATGTCGGCATAATTTACCGCTTTTTTCCTAAAGCAAAGATTTTTAATTGCCAATCTTTCCTCGTCGGACAACGAATACTTATCTCCGGAATCCTTTAAAAGATAAATATGGTTTATTTTTTGAAGCAAATTGAAAAGCTGGAACGAATATGTCGCCTTTGCCGCACGCTTTTCCTCGGGATAAAATGTGCATTGTCCGACCAAGTTTTCGCCCAACATATCATGATACGGGCTTGGGGAATTTTCAGGACCTTTTGCAGGGCCTAAGTCAAACGGCCTTTGCGACAATGCAATATCCGTATATATCGCCTCAATTTCTTCGCTTGCAAAGGTCATTCCAAAGCTACGCTGTGCCTCAAATATCGCCTTTATTTCCGCCTCTATCATCGAGCGTAAAACGGTATTGCTGTAATCCTCGCCCTTGTTTCGCTTGTGCTCAGCAAATTTTTCATCCTTCAAGAACATTTCGCCGACAGTTCTGTAGCCCTTTTTCTCCAAAAGAGCTTCATTGCTTTCGGTAGCCTTCAACAGCTTGCCTGCTTCCTTGTCCTTTCCGTCGTTACGCTTGTTTGACTTAAAGCCTCGTCTTTGTGCCAAATGGATAAGAATTCTCGCAAATTCACAGTTGCCCACAGGCTCGTCAAGTGCTTTCACTCTCAATTCATATACGTCCGAAAGCTGTCCGTTATACAAGGTCTCAAGCTCCGCTTGGCTTATGATATTCTTTTCAACAAGCATACGCTTTATGCGGCCAAGTCTGTGCTGATGCCTACGAACTCTTCTTCGCATACCTCTTGCCTCACGCCTCGGCGCAGCAAGCGAAGCTCCCGTTTTCGGAACCTCGGCAGTATCAAAAATTCTTGAACCGAGCTTAACGATTCTTCTCGGCTCGTCATTAAAATCCAATTCCATTACACAATAACCTACCGAGGCTATTCCGCAGTCTAAACCAATACCGTATTTCATAAGTACAACTCCTTTATAACTCCCCTATAAAAAGATAACGACCTCCAAAAAGGAAGTCGTTAGAGCTTTGCGGTTTTCTACCTTTTTGTAGTAACCCAATTGTTCTTGGTATGTTATAAGAACAGTTTAATATTATCATATATTTTCCACTTTGTAAAGTATTTTTAGTGAAATTGTTGAAATACTACGCCAAAAGATATATTTTTTTATTTATTTTTAACTCACTTTTTCTTTTCGTAAGAAGCTCAGCTTTGTTTCGTTGATAACAATTCCGATAAACATTACCACGAAGCCGCAGACAATTCTCGGCGTAATATGCTCATCGGGGTAGAACAAAATCGAAAACAGCACGCCGAATACCGCTTCGCAGCTCAAAATCAATGAGCTTGAACTTGCGGAAGCATATTTCACGCCCACGTTCATAAGCAAAAACGCCAGCGTTGTCGCAAACACCGACACATATGCAAGTGAGCCTATCGTAGAGAGCGAAATGCTCGCAGGAGCTTCTTCGAAAATCAAGAATCCCGCAAAGCATATTATAAACGCCGCAAAGAACTGAAATGCCGTGTAAAGTATGACATCCATATCCTTGCCCCAAAGCTCAACGGCAACTATCTGTAAGGCGTAAAAAATACCGCAGATAAGCGTCATTCCGTCGCCCATAAAATTAAAGCCTATATCTCCCGAGCCGAGCGAAACAAGCCCTATTCCCGTAAGGCAAACCACAGCCGCTATAAGATTAAATTTGTCGGGTGCTTTCTTGGTAATTCCCCAACAAAAGAACGGAACAAGAACGCAATAAACAGTTGTCAAAAAAGCGTTTTTGCTCGGCGTGGTATATTGTAAGCCGACAGTCTGCGTTATGTAAGCGAGGGCAAGGAACACGCCCGTCATTCCGCCTGCCCACAGATATTTTTTATTAAGCTTCTTCCAATTCTTGCAGTCAACCAGAAAAAGTAACAGCGCACCCACAAAAAAGCGTATGCTCAAAATAAAATAGAGCGGCATTTCATCAAGCGTATTTTTAAGTATGAAAAATGAGCTGCCCCATATTATCGCACTGAGAAAAAGCATTGCTTTGGCAATCAAGCTCATGTTTTTTGGTTTAGTCATAATTCCTCCGAAAAACTGCGTAGTTATACTGTTAAGCTATTGGAAAATATAAAAATAAATTAAACGACAAAGCTGTACAGCTCTCCCTCCACAAGAGTAAGTTCTCCTTTTTGACCCACTTCAAGACCGTCATACATTTCTTGCGGAACATTCAGCTTTATTTGCTCATTTTTGTCGGTTACAAAAACAACCGTATATACATTTACGGCTTTAGGAAACTTACCGCCTATCATCATCGCACTGCAGCACAAATCAACTATTTCAGCATTAAAAGTTGATGTTTCAAACTCTGTTCTGATTTCAAATTTATTTGCCGCAGCAATTCCCGTTTCGCCGTCTCTCTTTTTATCTCGCTTTACTTCAAGAGCGACACAAACGGTAAACGCAATTATTACACAAAAGCAAAAACCGATACAAATAAAGAAATCCATATAGCCTCCTTTAGCTGCACTTAAATTTCATTAGGTTATCACATAAAAAGAAAAAATCCCAGTTGCTAAACGCAATTGGGATTCGTTGGAGGCGACACCCAGATTTGAACTGGGGAATCGGAGTTTTGCAGACTCGTGCCTTACCACTTGGCTATGTCGCCTTATGTTTGGTGTCATTGGTAAAAAATAAGGACGCTTAGGATTTTAAGCGTCCTTTGGAGCGGATGACGAGGCTCGAACTCGCTACCTCCACCTTGGCAAGGTGGCGC